>OFDC01000167.1_pt1 | contig 66609 bp, 70 predicted proteins | sample 1520941 | NCBI WGS metagenome assembly OFDC01 (sample SAMEA94258168, study PRJEB24077) | hot springs metagenome | biome: Aquatic biome; feature: Water | place: India | collected 2012-12-06 | depth 5 m | reverse complement strand
GTCGCCTTGCCGCCGGCGCCGCCGGCGGTACCCGGCGCGTTGACGGTGGCGCCGTTTTCGCCGGCCAGTCCGGCAGTGCCGTCGATGACGACTTCGCTCATCCCGCGTTCCCCCATACCGTAGCGAACCGTCAATTCATGCGGTGGCTACGAAAATCTCCCCACTGTCCCTTAGCGAACGGAGAGGAGATAAGGAAGCGCCTCGCGAGAGCGTGTCCGTACTTTCTTCAGCGATCGACGTGCTCGGGCATCGCCTTCAACTCGGCCTTGGTCCAGCCGGTCACGGCGTGGACGTCTCCATCCTCGTCGCGCATGAATTCCAGACCGGCGAGAGGCACGCCGACCGGCTTCGCACCGATCCCGAGGAACCCGCCCACGTCGATCACGACCAAAGCAGACGGGCCGCTGCCGTGAACATGGCCGACACTGCCGATCTTCTCGTCACCGGGACCGTAGATCGTTGCGTCGGCGATGATGTCGGGCGTCAGTTCGCCTGGCGTGAGCCGGACATGCCTGCTGTGGTCCATGATCGTGTTCCTTCTTTCATGTAGGGACCTCTCCAACCCGCCTGACCAAACGTCGTTGCGAGGTTGCCTTCATCGGAAGGCATTTTGCCGGGCACCATCCCGCGCAAGGCATAGGAATACCGCCCGGTGGCGTCGCGATTCCTATGGCAATGCCAAGTTATCGCGCGAGTGCGATCGGGCGGCCTTCAAGCGCGCCTTTGCGCCGCTCTATCCCTTGGTCGTCCGCGATCCCGCCCAGATCGCCTGGCTGCGCCGCCTCGTCGACGCCGCCGAACCCGAGCCGGCGAAGTAGCGCCGGCCGCTATCGCACGCGATCTCCGGGAAGATTGGCCGGGCGCATTAACAGGAAGGCGCCGAGCGTCATCAGGATCAGCATGCCGATGCTGGCGAAGGCGAGGCCCCAGGCCATCGGCGACATGCCGCCTGCGAGGTCGAGGGTCCAGCCGACGACGAGAGGACCGACGAAGCCTCCAGCGTAGCCCAGCGTCGAATGTACCGCGAGGGTGGCGCCGCGGCGCGCGGGATCGGCGTTGCCGGCGGCGCCCGCCGTCACCGACGAGGAATCGAGCCACACGACCATGCCGTAGGCGATGAGGAGGCCGACCGCCAGCCAGTAGCTGGTCGAGCCGGCGAAGCCCACGATGGCGGCGAAGCCGATCGAGAGGATCATCGCGGTGGCGACGAGGCGGCGGCGGCCGAAGCGGATCGAGGCCTCGTTGCCCACGACGCTGGCCAGCGTGCCGAGCAGCGCCAGCACCGTGACGACGAGGGCGGGTGAGAGTGTCTCGTCCTTCAGGCCGGTGTGGGCCGCTACGAAGGCGAGGAACGCCACGCCCCAGCCGCGCAGTGCGCTCATCTCCAGCGTGTGCACGCAATAGACGACCGAGTAGGCGAAGGACGATCTGTTGCGGATCACCGGCCGGAAGTCGAACAGGCCGCCGCCCGCCGGTTTGCCCGTCGCGGTTTTGCCCGTCGCCGATGCGTGCGGCGCTGGCCGCGACGGCACGACCGAGGCCACCATCACCCAGGCGATGAAGGCGGTCGCGGCCGAGAACACGAAGGCCGAGCGCCAGCCGAACTGGTCGGCCAGCACGTCGCCCAGCAGGTACGACACCGCGCCCGAGATGCCGATGCTGGCCGCATGGCCGGTGACGGCGCGCGACATCAGCTTGGGCGACACCTGGTCGGCCAGCAGCTTCAGCCCGGTCATGTAGGTGCCGGCCCAGCCCAGCCCGGCCAGCGCGCGGGTGAAGAAGGCCGACCAGAATCCGTCGGCGGTCAGCCCGAACAGCAGATGGCCCAGCACCGTGCAGGCGACGCCGAACAGGTAGATGCGCTTGGCGTCGACGCGGTCGGTGAGCGTCACCAGCACCGGCACCGAGACCATGTAGGCGCCGAAGAAAATGGCGGTGATCCAGCCGGCCTCGCTGTTGGAGAGGCTCCACCGCTCCATCATCTGCGGCAGCAGCGCGGGCCAGAAGCCGGCACCGAGCTGCACGAAGATCTGCGCCGCACAGACGACTGCGACGAGGCGTGCGCCGAAGGCGGGAGCGGAATCGTCAGCTTGCATCGGGCACCAGGTGAGGGGGCGGCCGCCGCACGAAGCAGAGCGCCAGTAGCGCGGAAAGGCTGAGCAGCGACGACACGACCAGTACGCCGGCGTCGAGATGGTCGAGCAGCAGCGCGAAGGCGAGCGGCGCGCCGGCCGAGAGGAAGCGCGAGGGCGCGCCGAGGATGCCGAGACGATAGCCGTAATTGGCCGGGCCGTAGAGTGAGAGCGGTACCGTCCCGCGCGCGATGGTGAGGATACCGTTGCCCGAGCCGTGCAGCACGGCGAAGGCGCTGGCCGCGACACCGCCGCCGGCCGCCAGGATGACGGCCGCACCGATGGGATGGGTTACGCAGGCGAGCCGCGCCGTCGCCAGCGGATGGAAGCGGCCGAGCGGTCCGGCTTCGAGCAGGCGCGCTGCGACCTGCGCGGGTCCGATCAGCACGCCGGCGGCGATGGCCTGGGTGGGCGAGGCCCCCGCTGCTTCCAGGATGCGCGGGAAATGCGCGGCCATGCCGGACGACACGATCCAGACGGCGGAGAAGGCGAAGGCCAGCAGGATCATCGTGCGGTCGAGCGGCACGGCTTCGACCGCGGCGGCCTTGCCGGCCGGGCCGGCCGCGACTCCCGCTGGGCGCGGCAGCATCCAGTAATTGAGCGGCAGCCCAATGAACAGATGAACCGCCGCCCACAGGAGGCAGGTCTCGCGCCATCCCAGCGTGGCAGCGCCCCACGCGGTGAGCGGCCAGCCGATGGTGCTGGCGAAGCCCGCGATCAGCGTGATGCCGGTGATCGGCTTGCGCGCCTCCATGCCGTAGAGGCGGCCGAGCGCGGCGAAGGCAGCGTCGTAGAGGCCGAGGCCCATCCCGATTCCCAGCACGATCCAGGCGGCGACCAGCATGGCGAGGGAGTGTGCCGAGGCAAGCAGGCAGAGACCGGCGGCGAACAGCACGCTCGATCCCGCCAGCACGCCGTTGCCGCCGGCGCGATCGATGGCGCGTCCGACCTTCGGGCCGAGGATGGCCGACAGGATGAGGGAGGCCGAGAAGGTGCCGAACACCCAGTTGGTCGAGACGCCGGTGTCGCCCGCGATATTGTCGGCGATGATCGCGGGCAGGTAGTAGCTCGAGGCCCAGGCCAGGGTCTGTGTCGATCCCAGGACGACGACGGTCAGGAATCGACTGTCACGCATCGAGGCGCGGCACGGTCACGAGGCTTTCGGCCCGCAGCAGCCGGTGGCCTGCGGGGCGGGCTTGGCGGGCGCACCGCAACTGGACGCAGCCGTGGCGGCGGGCGCGGCACAACCGGAGGTGGCCACGGGTCCGCAGCAGCCCGACGCGGCGGCGTCGGTGTTCAGGGGCGCGAGCGAGGCGGGGGCGCCGTTGCACACGCCGGTTTCCGGCAGGACCAGTTCGACCTTGCGCGCGGCTTCGTGGTCGCCCGCGATCTCGGCGGCGATCGAGCGGACCTGCTCGTAGCCGGTCATCATCAGGAAGGTCGGCGCGCGGCCGTAGGACTTCATGCCGGCGAAGTAGAAGCCGGATTCGGGCTGCACCAGTTCGCGCGCGCCGTGGGGACGCACGCTGCCGCAGCTATGCTCGTTGGGATCGATCAGCGGCGCCAGAGCCGGCGGGCATTCGAGCGCCGGATCGAGCGACAGCCGGATCTCGCGCAGGAAGTCGAGGTCGGGCCGGAAGCCGGTCGAGACGACGAGTTCGTCGACCGCGACGTGACGGCCGGGGCAGCCCGCGGCTGCGACGACGAGGCGCTCGCCCTCGCGCGCGATGCGGCTCACGCGGAAGCCGCTCTCGGTCTGTATGCGGCCGCTCGTCACCAGGTTGGCGAAGGCGGTGCCCAGCGCGCCGCGCGCCGAGAGCTGGTCGGCCGCGCCGCCGCCGAACGACTTCTCCGGGGATTCGCCGCGCAGCAGCCAGACGATCCGGGTGGCGGGCACTTCGTCCTGCAGCCGGGCGAGGTCGATCAGCGTGCCGACGGCGGAATGGCCGGCGCCCAGCACGGCCACGCAGCGGCCGGCATAGCGCGCACGGTCGCGGCCCAGCACGTCGGGCATGCCGTAGGCGATGCGGTCCTGCGCCTCGTGCTCGCCCAGCGCGGGCAGGCCGTTGGCGCCGGCTGGGTTGGGCGAGAACCAGGTGCCGGTGGCGTCAATGACGGCGTCGGCGCGCAGCACCTCGGGGCCTTTGCCGTTCTGGTAGCGGATCTCGAACGGCGCGGCGTCGCGGCCCCTGGTCTTTACCTTGTCGAAACCGGCGCGGCCGATCGCCGTCACCAGGCTCTGGGTACGGATGCGGTCCTTGAGCGGCGTGCGCGTCGCCAGCGGTTCGAGATACTGCTCCACCAGCTCCGCGCCGGTCGGATAGTGATCGGGCTGCGGCCGGTTCCAGCCGGCGCCCGCCAGCAGCCGCTCTGCCGCCTTGTCGATATTGTATTCCCAGGGCGAGAACATGCGGACATGGCGCCACTGGCGCACGGCATGGCCGACCGAGGCGCCCGCCTCGAGCACGACAGGCTCCAGCCCGCGCTCCAGCAGATGCGCGGCGGCGGCGAGGCCGACGGGGCCAGCGCCGATGACGGCGACCGTCTTCGGACGGGTGATCGAATCGGGCATGTCTGATCTCCTATACTTCTAGAATATTAGAAGGACTGGGCGCAACAAAATGGTCATTCAGGCGACGCGCGCCGCCACGTTGGGCGGGCAGACGCCGTCGGCGCAGCACTCCTCGGCCATGTAGCCGAGCAACTCGTGCATCAGTTCGTAGTTGGCATGGCACACGAGCGTCGCGCCTTCGCGCACCTGGGTGACGAGACCCACGATCACCAACGACTTGATGTGATGCGACAGGGTCGAGGCGGCGACGTCGAGCTTGGTCTGAAGCCGGCCGACCGGCATGCCCTCGGCACCGGCCCGAACCAGGGCACGATAGATCTTCAGGCGGGTCGGGTTGCCCAGCGCTTCGAGGCGGGCGGCGGCATCGTCGAGTTTCATGCCATCGAATGTAGGCACGGCGCCCGGGGAGTCAAACTATATTTCCAGAATGATAGAAATACTATCGAGCCGTCGTACGCATCCGTCCGGCCGTCGTGGGCAGGAGAAAGGTCACGATCCAGCAGGCCAGCAGCATCGCCGCCGACGCCAGAAGGCAGCCCGTGATGCCGCCCCATTGATAGAAGAGTCCCGAGAGCAGCGTGCCGGCCAGCCGGCCGGCGGCGTTGGCGGCATAGTAGAAGCCGACATCCTCGGCGGCCTTCTCCGAGCCGGCGTAGGCGAGGATCAGATAGGAGTGCAGCGAGGAGTTGACGGCGAAGGGCAGCGCGAACAGGGCGAGCCCCGCGGTGACGACGAGATCGGGCCGCAGTCCCATGGGCTGCGCAAGCAGCAGGGCGATCGCCAGCGGCACGGCAAGAAGCAGGCCCGCCCACAGGCGCGCGCCCGGCACTTCGCGGCTGAGACCATCGGCGCTGCGCGGCACGAGCGCGGGAGCGACAGCCTGCAGGCCACCATAGGCGATCGTCCAGGCGGCGAGGAACGCACCCACTTCCACGAAGCGCCAGCCCGAGGCGTAGAGGAACACCGGCAGGCCGACGACGAACCAGACGTCGCGGGCGCCGAACATGAAGACACGCGCCGCCGCGAGCAGGTTCACGCCGGCCGACTTGGCGAACAACTCGCGCATCGACTTCGAGGGCTTGGCCTTGCCGAGCTCGCGCGGCAGCAGCACCAGCCCCGCAGCGAGCACGGCCAGCAGCAAGCCCGCCATCAGCCAGAGCGCCGGCCGGAAGCCCACCGCGTCGAGCAGCAGGCCGCCCAGGAAGAAGCCGATGCCCTTCATCGCGTTCTTCGAGCCGGTGAACCACGCGACCCACTTGAAGAGACGGCCCGCGCCGTCGCCGGCTGTCGCCTTGATGGCCGACTTCGATGCCGTCTTGGTGAAGTCCTTGGCCAGCCCCGCGATGCCCTGTGCTGCGACCACCCAGGCGATGGAGACGAGGGCGGTCCAGCCGGGATCGAGCGCCGAGAGCAGCAGCAGGCTCGCGATCTGCAGCACCTGGCCGGTCATCAGCATGCGCGGGATGCCGAAGCGCGTCGCCAGCCAGCCGCCCGCGAGATTGGCGACGATGCCCGCGAACTCGTAGAGCAGGAACAGGAAAGCCAGCGTGAAGGGCGAATAGCCAAGCTTGAAGAAGTGCAACAGCACCAGCATGCGCAGCGCGCCGTCGACCAGCGTGAAGCCCCAGTAGGAGGCCGTGACGACCAGGTAGTTGCGCGCCGACCCTGCCATCACCGGCCCGCGTCGACCACCTGGCGGGCGAGATCGACCATGCGGCAGACATAGCCCACCTCGTTGTCGTACCAGGCATAGACCTTGAGCAGCGTGCCGTCGGTCACCATCGTGCTGGGCCCGTCGACGATCGAGCTGCGCGTGTCGTTGCAATAGTCGGCAGAGACGAGGGGGCGGGTTTCGAAGCCCAGGATGCCGGCCAGCGGTCCGTGCGCCGCCGCGCGGAAGAGATCGTTGACCTCCTGTTCGCTGGTCGTGCGCGAGAGTTCGAACACGCAGTCGGTGAGGCTGGCGTTCAGCACCGGCGCGCGCACTGCGTGGCCATTCAGCTTCCCCTTGAGCTCGGGATAGATGACCGTGATCGCCGTGGCGCTGCCGGTCGTCGTCGGTTGCAGCGAGAGCATGGCTGAACGCGCGCGGCGCAGGTCCTTGTGCGGCGCGTCGACCACGACGTTGGTGTTGGTGGGTGCATGGATGGTCGTGATCTGCCCGTGCCGGATGCCGATCTGCTCGTGCACGACCTTGACCACGGGTGCGAGGCAGTTGGTCGTGCAGGAGGCCGCCGTCAGCAGATGGTGCCGGTCGGGCTCGTAGAGCCGGTCGTTGACGCCGACCACGACGTTCAGCGCGCGCTCGTCCTTGACCGGCGCGGCGACGATCACCTTCTTCACGCCGCGGTCGAAATAGGCCTGCAGCTGCTCGGGCTTCAGGAACTTGCCGGTGCATTCCAGCACCATCTCGCAGCCGAGATCGCCCCAGGCGACGTCGCCCGGCGCGGCGGCCGCGCTGAAGCCCATATAGGTGCCGCCGACCGCGAGGCCGTGGTCGTGATCGGTCTCGAACGAGGTGTGCCAGCGGCCGTGCATGCTGTCGAACTCGAGCAGATGCGCCGTCGCCTCGACGCCGCCCTTGATCTCGTTGAGATGGACGACCTCGAGGCGGTTGTCGCGCCGCGGGTCGTCGGCGGGACGAGGGATTCCGCCCAGCGCCGCGCGCAGCGCGAGGCGCCCCATGCGGCCCATGCCGTTGATGCCGATCTTCATCGCCGTCTCCGCCTTACGCCGGCACGCGCGCGGAATCGCCGATCTCGTCGAGGCGCTTCTTCAGCGCCATCCGGTCGAGCGAGGCGTAGGGCAGGTTCACGAAGATCTCGAGGCGCCGGCGGATCATGCCGTAGAGCTCGTTGATCATGGTCGCGCGCTCGATCTCCGAGCCCATGAACTTGGCGGGGTCGGGCAGCGGCCACGCGCCCGCCACCGGCCGCTCGCCGAAGTCGGGACAATGCTGGCCCTGCAGGATGTCGCAGAGCGTGATGACGAAATCCATGCGCGGCGCATCCGGTCCGGTGAACTCGTCCCACGACTTGCAGCGCAGCCCGTCCACCGGATGACCGAGGACCCTGAGCTTGGCGAGCACCTCGGGCATCGGCTGTCCGGCCGGATCCGAGCCGGCCGAGTAGGCGTTGAAGCGGCCCTTGCCGACCTGCCCGAGGATCGCCTCGGCCATCAGCGAGCGGGCGGAATTGTGCGTGCACAGGAAGAGGACGTTGAAGGCGGGAGTCATGTGAACCTCGGGTTGATCCTCGGGGAGGAGTCGCGCCAGGTCGCCACAGAGGTCCGGTCGTCCGCCACAGCACGTCTCGGTCAGGAAGCTGAAGAGCGCGCGCAGGCCGGCGAAACGGACCGCATAGATGATGTTGCGGCCCTGCCGGGTGGACTGGACGAGGCCGGACTGTTCGAGAGCGGCCAGATGGAACGACAGCGTCGAGGGCACCTGCCCCAGCGCGCTGGCGAGTTCGCCGGCCGCCATGCCGGACGCCCCCTTGCTCGCCAGAAGCCGCATCAGGTTGAGGCGGGTCTCTTGCGAAAGGGCGGCAAATCCGGCAGCTACGTCCGACGATTCCATAGTTCTCGAATAGTCCAATTATGTGACATAGGTATTACGCGCCCGGCCGGCGGGAGTCGACGCGCAAACGGCCGGGCGGGGAGCGGGAGACGGCGAGATGTCCCTTTTTGAGCGTTTCCTGACCCTTTGGGTCGCCGCCTGCATCGTCGTGGGCATCGGGCTGGGGCACCTGTTCCCGCAGGCGTTCCATGCCGTCGGCGCGGCGGAGGTGGCGCATGTGAACCTGCCCGTCGCGGCGCTGATCTGGCTGATGATCGTGCCGATGCTGATCAAGGTCGACTTCGCCGCCATCGCCGAGGTGCGGCGGCACTGGCGCGGGATCGGCGTGACCCTGTTCATCAACTGGGCGGTGAAGCCCTTCTCGATGGCGGCGCTGGGCTGGCTGTTCATCGGCCATCTGTTCCGGCCGTGGCTGCCGGCCGACCAGATCGAAAGCTACGTCGCCGGCCTCATCCTGCTGGCCGCGGCACCCTGCACGGCGATGGTGTTCGTGTGGAGCAACCTGTCCGACGGCGAGCCCGACTTCACGCTGACGCAGGTGGCGCTGAACGATGCGATCATGCTGCTCGCCTTCGCGCCGATCGTGGGCCTGCTGCTCGGCCTCTCCGCCATCACCGTACCGTGGCAGACGCTGATACTCTCGGTCGTCCTCTACATCCTCGTGCCGGTGGTGCTGGCGCAGCTCGTGCGCCGCTGGGCGCTGTCCAACGGGGGCCCGGATGGCCTCGCCCGTCTCCTCGCGCGCCTGCAGCCGACCTCACTGGTCGCGCTGCTGGCCACGCTGGTGCTGCTGTTCGGCTTCCAGGGCGAGCAGATCATCGCGCAGCCGCTGATCATCGCGCTGCTGGCGGTGCCGATCCTGATCCAGGTCTATTTCAATTCCGGGCTGGCCTATCTGTTGAACCGCGCGGCGGGCGAGCAGCATTGCGTCGCCGCACCCTCGGCCCTGATCGGCGCCAGCAATTTCTTCGAACTCGCGGTCGCCGCCGCCATCGGCATCTTCGGCTTCTCCTCCGGCGCGGCGCTGGCCACCGTGGTCGGCGTCCTGATCGAGGTGCCGGTCATGCTCTCGGTGGTGAAGATCGTGAACGCGAGCAAGGGCTGGTACGAACGCGGCGCGTCCGTCAGCCGCCAGCGCGGGCCGAACGGCTGAACCCTGGCTATGCGACCAGCAGACCACTGCCGGCTGTGCTGGTGAAGTCGAGTTGCACGACGAGGTCGTTGAAGTCGCGGTCGCCGCCGCCGGCGAGGTCTTCCCAGCCCCAGATGTTGGCGCCGTAGTTCCAGAGATGGGCAATGTGCTCGCCGCCGACCATTTCGTTGGCCTGGCTGAAGGCCCAGAAGGTGTCGCCGTTGGTGACGTTGGTCAGCTGCATGGCGATCAGGTCGCCGGCATCGACGCCGGTGATCTGCGCCTGACCGGCATTGCCGTCGCCGGGGCCGGCGATGGTCGTGCCGCCGCCCATGACGGCATAGGCTCGGGCGGCCGCCGCAGCGGCGTAGCCGACCTGGTCGGGCGCGAGGCCGCCGATCGTGCCGTTATAGTCGTCGACCTCGTAGAGCATCAGCGAGAGGTCGGCGCCGGCGACCTGGCGCATGCGCACGACGACATTCACGTCATCGGCGCCGTTGGCGGTCTCGGCCACCGCGACGGCCTGGGCGAGGCGCACCGAGTTGTCGGCGTCGGAGAAGAAGTCCGCGAAGCCGAACGATGCGCTGAGATTGGCCTGCGCGGCGACGGCTGTGCCGCCGTTGAAGGTGACGGAGACGCTGTCGCCGTTGGCGACGATGGCCTGCGCGAGCGTTCCCTGCGCCTGACCGTCGAACAGGGCGAGCAGATCGCCGTCGAAATCGCTCTGCAGCGACTGCTGCGCGAGCTGGCTGGTCCAGGCGTAGATGCCCGACGCCACGCTGCCGACATCGGTCGAGGTCGTGCCGGTATCGACGGTGGCGGTCGCGGTTGCCGTGGCCGTGGTCTGCAGCAGCAGCGTCTGCGCCGTGCCGCTGGTCCAGCCGCCGGCGCCCGAATCGATCACGTCGGGCGTCGCGCTGAAATAGACCTGCGAATGGGCGATCTCCGTCAGGGCCCGCGCAAGCAGCATGCCGTTGGGCGAGCCCAGTCCCGAGGCGAGGTCGTAACCCGTGTCGGCCTCGTAACCCAGGCCGGTCGGATTGATGCCGTCATAGTCCGCGCCGCCCATGGTGAAGCTCGAAATGTTGTTGCCGAGCGTCACGTCGTTGAACGAGCCCGGCGCGACGACCGACGCGAGATAGAGCAGGTCGGTCATGTAGCCGAGGTTGGGCAAGCCCTGGTCATTGAACACGTAGTTGATCTGCGTGATCAGCGACGCCCAGAAGGGCGTGGCGGCGCTGGTGCCGCCTTCACCCACTACGTTCTCCATGTTCGCGTCGGGCGTCGCATAGAACATGTTGCCGCCGGCCGGGGCCACGACGTCGGGCGTGCCGCGTCCGCTGAGGCCGAGGGCGGTGTAGATGGCGGAGGTGAGGCCGTAGTCGACCTGGTAGCCCGGCGTGGCCTGGGTCGTGTCCATACCGCCGGAGCCGGAGTTGTTCACCAGGTAGGACGAGCCGCTGAAGAAGGTCTGGTGGTCCGTGGTCTCGTATTCGTTCCACACCGTCTCGACCAGCCAGTCGCCGAGCGCCGCAGTGCTTGGGAGATGGTTGAGGCCGCCGCTCATCAGGCGCCACAGCGTCGCGGCGTCGCCCGCCATCGCGAGATTGTAGATCGGCGTGAAGTTGGCGTCGGTGCCGTTCAGCGTGGGATCCTGCGCGGCCGTGCCGAGCGTCGAGAGCGACGAGCCGCCGACCAGCAGGTTGTAGGGACTTGTCTGGTTGTTTTCGACGGTGGTCAGGCCATTGGCAGTCTGGAACCCCGAGCCGCCGTCGCCCAGCGCGATCATCGTCGTCTGGTTGATCAGCGCCGCGTCGACGTAGAGCTGCATATAGGCGTAATAGAAGGGCGAGTCGGGCGCGAGGTACTGAGCATCGCCCCACGAATCGGTGGTGACCGGCGCGGGTCCCACGGATTGCGTGTTGTCGAGATTGGAGGCCGTGCCGAAGATCGAGCTCTGGATGGCGGTGAAGACGCCGGCCTGGGCGTTGCCATTCACCACGTCGTCGCCCGAGCCGTTGTAGAGGGCGAGGTTGCTGTTGGGATTGATGGCCGCGACGATGCCGACGTCGAGCGAACGCTCGCCTTCGATGCCGCTCTGGCCGTCGATGCCCTGCACGAAGACGCCGCCGGTGCCGCTGGTGCCGACGGCAGTGAGATAGGCGGTCAGCCGTGACTCGAACTGGGTGCCGGTCTGGTCGCCGGAGAGTGAGGTACCGACGCCCGGCTCGATCAGGCCGATCATGCCGGTCTGGTAGTCGGCACCGTTCAGCGGAAAGTCGTAAAGCTCGCCGAAATGCTGCGGATGGGTGTTCGGCACGTCGGCGGCGTTGCCGATGCTCTGCCAGCCTTCGGTCAGCGTCACCGACACGCCAGGCGCCATGTCGGTCGCGGCGGGCGCCGTGGTCTGGTCGAGCCAGAGACCCGCGACCGTGAGTTCGCTCGGCAGCGACAGCGAGCCGTTCCAGTACCAGACCTCGCCCTGCTGGCCGCCGGTCGGCGAGTACTTGAGAGGCGTGTCCGGACCGAACAGCGCCTTCCACTCGGCCTGGGTGTTGATCTCGACCCAGATGGTGCGCGAGGCGGCGGAGGATATGTAGTTGCTGTTGCTGCTGTCGAGGATCGTGAGCCCGAGCGTGTTCTGGATGTAGTCGACGGAGCTGTCGTACTGCGTGACGTCGGCGCCGTAGGTCGTCCACAGCGAATTCGTGTTGTTCAGTGTCTGCAGCGCCGCCTGCCGGCTGCCCCAGTCGCCCGACAGCATCGCCGTCGGATCGTTGGCCCGTTCCAGAACCAGCGCGACGTTGATGCCGTACGAGGCGCCGTTGGGGAAATCCCCGCCATCGGTCATCTGGTATGCCTGCTCGACCGTCTGGTTCTGGTCGGCGATGCCGTAGCCGGCGTATTCAAGGAACGTCGAATTGGCGATCGGATTGTACGTCGGCATTGCGGCGCTTTCGGAAGAGAGGCGGACGGGCCGGATCATGTCAAAGGCGCATCATCCGCGCCAAGTAAAAGCGCGTCGGTCCTGTTGCGGACGCAGGCGGACTGCACAGGCACTGCCATCGGTGCAGGACGGGACGCCCCGCCGGCGGCCGCTCAGGCGACCGGGAAGGTGACGGTGAAGCGGGCGCCGTGGGTGGTGAGACGGTTGGTGGCGGAGAGGGCGCCGCCGAGTTGGTCCGGCAGAGCGTTCACCACCTTCATGCCGAGTCCCTTGCCCGCCGGATCGGTCGGGGCGAACCCCGCCGGGAGGCCGGTCCGCTGTCGAGCACGCTCAATTCGTTCTGCGTCGGGTCGACACGCCGAAAAGCGACGCTGATCGGATCGCCGGCATGCTTCTGCGCGTTGGTGACCAACTCGTTCACGATCAGTCCGATGGCGAGGATCTGTGCCTTGGACACCTCGACCTCGTCCCGGCTCTCCAGCCGGATCTCGCTGCCGACGCTGCTCGACAGTTCCGCGCAAAGGGTGGGGAGATGGGCGAGGATCGGTACACGGTCGGTCGTGCCGATCGTGGTGAACGTGCGATGGACGCCGCCGCGCGCCTCTTCGAACTGACGGGCGCGAGCCGGCAGGCGTTCAGGCCGGCCGTCGGTGCTGCAGGAAGAAGCGCACGAACTCGGCGCTGGCATCGGGACCCGACGGGGCAGTGAAGGATCCGAGCGCGCTGCCGCCGGACCAGGCATGGCCGACCCCCTCCAGCAACCAGTGTTCGCCGATCGAGCGATCCCGCGCGTCGTAGCGAACGGTGCGCGTGAAGGCGATGCCGTGCGCGGAGTGCCCGTGTGAGATGTCCGTCCGCCCGCCCACTGCGCCGAATGCCTGTTCGCTGGCCTGGTCGCCGTTGACTGGATTGACGGTCGTGTCGCGATCGCCATGGAAGACGATGGTCGGCACGATCCGTTCGTTGCGCGCAAGCGTGGGTGCGGCCGGGGCGCCGTGGCGCATGGCGGAGAGGGCGCCCGGAAGGTCGCGCGCGGCGCCGCAGGCCAGGCCCGAATGAATGCCGACCGCGGCATAGAGATCGGGATAGGTGGCGCCCATGATCGCCGCGGCCGCGCCGCCGGCCGACAGGCCCGCCACGTAGATGCGCGACGGGTCGACGGCATGGTCGAACACGATCTGTCGTGTGAGTTGGGCGATCAACTGGGGCTCGCCCGCATCCCGGCCCTGGTCACCGGCGTTGAACCAGTTCCAGCACTTGCTCGGGTTTGCCGACTTCGGCTGCTCCGGATAGGCCACGAGGAATGACTGCGCATCGGCGAGGTCGTTCATGCGCGTGCTCGCCGCGAAATCTTCCGGCGACTGCGTGCAGCCATGCAGCATGACGAGCAGCGGCACCGGCTGCCCGCGATGGCCGGCGGGGACGTAGAGCTTGAAACGGCGGTCGCCGCCGGCGTTCCGCACCGGGTGATAGTCGAAGGACGATGCCGCGGCGGCCGGGACGATACTGATCGTCGGCGCGCGCAATGCCTCGGACGTGTCGATCTGGGGAAACAGCTTGGAAAACAGCATCGGGTACTCGCATTACGCTTTTGAAAAGAAGCTCTTCGAAGAAGGCGTGTCCCCGAATCGACATCGTGGCGGCGGTAACTCTCGGGACGGCGATCGAGTTGCCGCCGGCCGGTGAGGTCTTCTAGCGCATCGGCCCGTCGCGCGGGCGCACAAAGAACTGGCCGTGCGCGTCCCTCGTCACCATATACGATGGGCGCGGTCTGCGATCGCGCTCCCATCCGTCCGATCTGTTGCATGCTCCGGTAAGGGTCGTTGCCCGGCTCCTTGGCGTTCGCAATCCCAAGGAGTGCCATGACCGTCCGTCCCGACTATTCCCTGAGCCGCGCGCGCTACACGCAATTTCTCTTCACCGTGGTCGGCACCGAGACACACGAGGCCAGCAATCGCGGCGAGGACATCACCGTCCTGACGGCGCTGTCTCGGGTGGGCGTCGATCCGTGGCAGGAAGCGGCACGCCTGGCGCGGCTGCCGCGCGGCGATGCGGCCCGCTCGCTGGCCGACACCTTCACGAACCTGCCCGATGCGCACTGGACCGAGGGGGATGCCCAGGGCACCGCGCATCGCATGATCGAGACGCTGCCGCAGCCCGCGACACCCGCGCCGGCAACGCCCGGCGTCTGGATCTTCCTGACCTGGCGCTTCTGGGCTGCCGTTGGACTGGCGCTCGCAATGGTCGCGCTCAACGCCCTTTCCGAGAATCTCGGGCCGCTGATCTGATCGTCATCGACTTGACGGAGTATTGATCACACGTCTGCCGGCAGATGAGCAACGTCGCCGTGCGGGGCACGTAGAGGCGCATGTCCCATGAATCGTCAAAGCAGGTGAAAGCCAAGAGAGCCATGGCGGAACGCGCCCGGCGCCTCTCTCAGGGCGTGCCCGACGCCGATCGCGCGAAGCTGCTGGAACTGGCGGCCGAGAAGGAAGGCGAGGCCGACGCTCTGGAGCGCAACGGCGACGCTTGAGACGGGCCGGCAGGCCGTCCGTCCTAGCCTGCGACGCGTGCGCGGGTGTGCTGCTTCACCAGGTCGTCGCCCCGCCGCGTGCGGAGGGGCATACGCGACAGTCCGTTGCGCTCGATCAGTCCGAAGGAGCGCAACCGGATCTCGATCTCGATGGATGGGCGTCGTTGCCCCATGGTGCCATCGATCGCCAGCAGGCCGGCGATCTCGTCGGAGCTGAGATCGTGTCCGCTCACTGGACGGGCGGCGTTCGCAGCAGGGCGTATGAGATGATCAGCACGGCGAGAATCACCGGCAGCAGGAAAGGCGGATCATACCAATGGTTCATGCGTGCTCCTCCGGGAGGCGGGAGCACATGCATCTCTCAGCCATCACAAGCCAGGGCGAGAGCGATGGTGATACTGTTTACACGCTGGGATGCGCCGTGTCGATGACAGCCACCGACGACGATGATCTCGTGAACGCAGCGAGGGACTGCCGCTAAGGCGGGATGATTACGCCACCAGCAGGCCGCTGCCGGCGGTGCTGGTGAAGTCGAGCTGGACGACGAGGTCGTTGAAGTCGCGGTCACCGCCGCCGTAGAGGTCTTCCCAGCCCCAGGTGTTGGCGCCGTAGTTCCACAGATGGGCAACGTGTTCGCCGCCGACCACTTCGTTGGCTTGGCTGAAGGCCCAGAAGGTGTCGCCGTTGGTGACGTTGGTAAGCTGCATGGCGATCAGGTCGCCGGCATCGACGCCAGTGATCTGCGCCTGACCGGCATTGCCGTCGCCCGGTCCGGCGATGGTTGTGCCGCCGCCCAGCACGGCGTAGGCCCGCGCTGCTGCGGTGGCGGCGTATCCCGCCTGGTCGGGCGCGAGGCCGCCGATCGTGCCGTTATAGTCGTCGACCCTGTAGAGCATCAGCGAGAGATCCGCGCCGGCCACCTGACGCATGCGCACGACGACGTTCGCGTCATCGGCGCCGTTCGCCGTTTCCGCCACCGCGACCGCCTGCGCGAGGCGCACCGAATTGTCGGCATTGGAGAAGAAGTCGGCGAAGCCGAACGAAGCGCTGAGACTGGCCTGTGCCGCAACGGCCGCCGCACCGTTGAAGGTGACCGACAGGCTTTCGCCGCCGGCGACTATGGCCTGCACCAGTGCCCCTTGCGTCTGGCCGTCGAACAAAGCGAGCAGGGCACCGTCGAAGTCGCTCTGCAGCGACTGCTGCGCCAGCTGGCTGGTCCAGGCATAGGCCGCATGTGCGGCGCTGCCGGCGTCGATCGAATCGCCACCGGCCGTGACGGTGGCGCTGGCGTCGGCGGTTGCGCTGGTCTGCAGCAGCAGCGTCTGCGTCGTGCCGCTGGTCCAGCCGCCGGCGCCGGAATCGATCACGTCGGGCGTCGCGCTGAAATAGAGCTGCGAATGCGCGATCTCGGTCAATGCGCGGGCCAGCAGCAGGCCGTTGGCGGACCCGAGGCCCGAGGCGAGGTCGTAGCCCGTACCGGCTTCGTATCCGTATCCCGTCGGGGTGATGCCACCGTAGTCTGCGCCGCCCAGCGAGAAGCTCGACGTGTTGTTGCCCATCGTCACATCGTTGAACGAGCCCGGCGCGATCACCGACGCGAGGTACAGCAGATCGGTCATGTAGCCGAGGTTGGGCAGGCCCTGGTCGTTGAACACGTAGTTGATCTGCGTGATCAGCGAGGCCCAGAACGGCGTCGCGGCGCTGGTGCCGCCTTCGCCGACCAGCGCCTCCATGTTGGGACCGGGCGTGGAATAGAACATGTTGCCGCCGGCCGGCGCCACCACGTCCGGGAGGGCACGACCGTTGAGACCGAGTGCGGCGTAGATCGCCGAGGTGAGGCCGTAGTCCTCCTGGTAGGCCGGCGTGGCCTGGGTCGTGTCCATGCCCCCGGCGCCGGTGTTGTTCGTCAGATACGAGCTGCCGTCGGGTCCGTTGCCGCCGACGAAGGTTTGCTGATCGGTGGTCTGGTATTCGTTCCATGCCGTCTCGACCAGCCAGTCGCCAAGTGCGGCCGTGCTGGGCAGATGCGAGAGGCCGCCGCTCATGAGCTGCCAGAGCGTTGCGGCGTCACCGGCCATCGCGAGATTGTAGATCGGGGTGAAGCTGGCATCGGTGCCGTTCAGCGTCGGATCCTGCGCCGCCGTGCCGAGGGTCGACAGCGACGAGCCGCCGACCATGATGTTGTAGGGGCTGGTGTTGTTGTTGCGTGGCGTGGCGAGGCCGCCGCCGGTTTCGAAGCCCGAGCCGCCGTCGCCCAGGGCGATCAGCGTCGTCTGGTTGATCAGCGCGGCGTCGATGAAGAGCTGCATGTACGCCCGGTAGAAGGGCGAGTCGGGCGCCAGGAACTGGATGTCGCTCCAGGAGCTGGTGGTGACGGGCGCTGGTCCCACCGACTGTGTGTTGGCGAGGTTTGACGCGGTGCCGAAGATCGAGCTCTGGATCGCGGTGAAGACCGAGGCCGAGGCATTGCCGTTGGCCGTGGTGTCGCCCGAGCCGTTGTAGAGGGCGAGGTCGCTGTTGGGATTGACGGCCGCGACGATGCCGACATCCAGCGAGCGCTCGCCGGAGGTGCCGCTCTGGCCGTCGATGCCCTGGACGAAGACGCTGCCGGTGCCGCTGGTGCCGACGTCGGTCAGATAGTCGGTAAGGCGCGTCTCGAACTGGCTGCCGTTCTGGTCGCCGGCGAGGGAGGTGCCGACACCCGGCTCGATCAGGCCGATCATGCCGGTCTGGTAGTTGGCGCCGACGAGAGGAAAATCGTAGAGGACCCCGAAATCCTGCGGGTTGGTATTGGGCACGTCGGCCGCGTTGCCGATGCTCTGCCAGCCCTCGGGCAGGATCACGGAGACGCCCGGCGCCATGTTGTCCGGTACCGGCACGGTGTTCTGGTCAAGCCACAGCCCGTCGACCGTGAGCTCGCTGGGCAAGGACAGCGAGCCGTTCCAGTACCAGACCTCGCCCTGCTGGCCGCCGGTCGGCGAATACATCAGCGTGCTGCCGGAGCCGAACAGCGCCTTCCATTCGGCCTGGGTGTTGATCTCCACCCAGATCGTCCGTGATTCCGCCGAGCTGACATAGTTGCTGTTCGTGCCGTCGAGGACCGTCAGTCCCAGCGTGTTCTCGATGAAGGCGACGGAGTTGTCGTACTGCGTGACGTCCGCGCCGTAGGTCGTCCAAAGCGTATTGGTGTCGTTCAGCGCCTGCAGCGCCGCCTGCCGGCCGCCCCAGTCGCCGGCCAGCATCGCCGTGGGATCGTTGGCCCGCTCCAGCACCAGCGCCACGTTGATGCCGTAGGTGCTGCCATTGGGGAACGGCGCGCCATCCGTCATGTCGTAGGCCTGCTCCACCGACTGGTTCTGGTGGACGATGCCGTAGCCGGTGAGTTCGAGGAAGGTCGAGTGGGCGATCGGATCGTAGGTCATCGTAGCGTCGTGTTTTGGGGGGCGAGGGCGCGCGGGCCGCATCATGAGTGCCCATGGTTTCCTTGCCAAGGCCGCAACGAAGCGCGCGTGGCCGCGTTCTGCCCGCTCAGAACAGGAGGCGCGCCTTGGGTTTGCTCGATGTGTTGACGGGAATGCGCAACGGTCCGCGCGGTGGCGGTGGTGGGATGTCGCCGATCACCATGGCCCTGCTGGGTCTGCTCGCCTACAAGGCGGTCAAGGGCTTCAGCGCGAGCAAGCCCGCGGGGCCGGGCATGGCGCCGGCCGGCGGCGGGCTGGGCGACATTCTCAAGGACGCTTTCGGCAATGCCGGGCAGGGCGGCCTGGGCTCGATCCTCAACGGGGGGATCAGCGATCTGCTGAAACAGTTCCAGGGTGCGGGCAAGTCGGACGTCGCGGATTCGTGGGTCGGGCGCGACGCCAACAAGGAGATCGGCCCGGGCGATCTCAGCCGGATCCTGACACCCGAGCAGATCGCATTCCTGAGCGAACGCACCGGGCTCACGCGCGAACAGCTTCTCGCGGGCCTCGCCGCGCAACTGCCGGCGGCGGTCGACGAACTGACTCCGCAGGGCCGCCTGCCGGCGCCCGACGAGTTCGATCGTCCCGCCGGCAAGACCGCCTGAGGGAGCGCCGCATGGGTATTCTCTGGATCGTCGTCATCGGCTTCGTCGCGGGCATCATCGCCCGTCTCGTGTCGCCGGTTCCCAACAAGCCTGCGGGCTTCCTGCTCACGACCCTGCTGGGCATCGCCGGTGCCTTCGTCGCGACCTTCCTCGGTCAGGCGGTGGGCTGGTATCGCGCCGACCAGGGGGCCGGCTTCATTGCCGCCACGTTGGGCGCGCTGCTCGTCCTGTTCATCTGGAACCGCTTCGCGGCGCGCCGACCCAGTCTCTGACGCTGTTGGTTCTCAGTACGAAGACGCCGCGGGGTCGCGATCGTAGAACTCGATCTGCATGCGCAGCTTCGACAGCGGCTCGACGCGGTGCGTCTGCTGCGGCTGGACAAGGCCCGGCCGGTCGGGCGTGAGGATCGTCTCGGCGCCGTCTTCGGCCAGGACGAACTTCAGTTCGCCCTCGAGTACGCGGATCACGCCCCATACGCCGTCCTTGGTGCGATGCTCCCGCTTCAGCGCGTCGGGCAGCGTCGCCTCGTCGAAGACGGGTGTCGTTCGATAGGGCGCGATCATGCCGCCAGCCTGATCTCGTCGGCATGTTCGGGGTAAGGCGCCGGCGCCGTTGTGGCAGGGCGGCCGGCCAGCACGTCGGCGAAGCCGTGGTTGACGTCTCGGTGATGGGCCTCGTCGGCCCGCACCACCAGCACCACGTCGCGCAGGGTGGCGTCGTCCGGCAGCTTCCAGTAGTGCCGCGCGATGGCCGGCGCCGCGACGTTGGGCGTGCGGCCTCCGTCGAGTTCGGCGAGGAAGTGTGTGTAGCTGATCACCGCCTCCTCCTCGAAGTAACCGACGACGCGGTGCGCCGTGCGCGCGCTCACCAGATAGAGCGCGAAGAAGGCGAGGTAGAACACCCACTGCACGCCCAGGATCACGCAGCGCTCGAACAGCGTGGGCTTCGCCACCTCGATGAAGGTCATCAGGTGCATGCGCTCGTTCTCGGCTTCCTCCATCAACGTGCGGATCCAGCCCTGGTCGTCGCACATGTTCCTGAGGCAGCGCAGGTGGGTGAGCGTCGCGCCGACCATGCCCGGCACCGCCGCGACGGTCTCCAGCACGATGGCGCGATGGCCGTAGCGCTTCGCGAAGAACGTGTCGGCGCAGAAGCGCAGGGTCTTGGTGAAGCCGTAGGCTAACCGGTCGCCGAAGCCGCGCGCCCGGTAGTGGACGGCGAGATCGACGGTGGGAATCTGCGTGCGGGTGGTCATGACTCTCTCCTTGCTCAGCGTATGCCCGCGAGCGCCCGGCTTCCGAGCGCCAGCTTGAAGTTCTCGGCGATGCGGCCGGCCTTCGCCTGCATCGAGCATGCGACCGCGGGCGCCATCTCCGCCTCGGTGGCCTCGCGCCACAAGGCGAGCCAGCGGTCGAACATCGCCGGCGTGATGCGGTCGCGGTGCCGCAGATGCGCGGCCATCGGCATGCCCTTGTAGCGGCCGCTGCCCAGCATCAGGGACGACCAGAAGGCGGCGAGCTTGCCGAGATGGTCGGGCCAGTCGTGGATGGCGTCGTTGAACAGCGGGCCGATCATGTCGTCGGCGCGGACGGCGGCGTAGAAGCGATCCACGAGGCGGGCCAGACCCGCTTCGTTCACGCCGTCGATCTCACCGTCCAGGCCGTCCATCGCCCGCTCCTTCAATCATGTATCTTTCGTACATGTATGATAATCCGGTAAACATGTAAAGACGATACATGTATTATGAACGCCCGTTCTCCAACGTGTCGCAGGACCCGACCCATGCGCCTGACCCGCTACACCGACTACGCGCTGCGCGTGCTGACCTACCTCGGCACCCAGCCCGACCGGGTCTGCTCGATCGCCGAGATCGCGCGCGCCTATGGGATCTCGCAGAACCATCTGATGAAGGTGGCGCACGACCTGGGGAAGGCGGGCTACATCGAGGGCGTGCGCGGCCGCGCGGGCGGCATTCGCCTCGCCCGGCCGGCCGACCGCATCGGCATCGGCGCCGTGGTCCGCCAGACCGAGGAGGGGTTCGATCTGGTCGAATGCGGCGCTTGCGCGATTGCCCCCGCCTGCGAACTGACCGGCGTGCTGGACGAGGCGCTCGCCGCCTTCATGGCGGTGCTCGACCGCTACACATTGAGTGACCTGGTGAAGCGCCCGGCGCGACTGATGCGGCTCCTGGCAGCCGAAGTCCCTTGAACCGCCGCCGCGATGTCGTAGCCTGTGTCAGAATGTTGCGCCGCCGGAACCTCCTGCTGCTCTTCGGCACCCTGATCGTTGCGGTCGTGGTCTTCCTACGGCCGGACGCAGCCAACGCCCAACCCTGCCATCACCACATGCATGCCGCCAGCGAGGCGCCGCCCGCCGCGCCGCCGCGCGAGGCCCCGGCCCCGGCACACGCACACATGACATTCGAGTCGATCGCCTTCGACGACGCCCGTGTCGTTGCCGGCGACTCCCAGGTCCACGCCGCACCTTTCGTCTCGATGGCCGACCGGAGCTGCTGTGGCGCGGGCTGCAAGAACGCGCGATGCGTGGGCGGGAAGAGCATGACCGTCACGTCGCCGTCGGAGACGTTGCTCAATGCCGCCGAGCCCGCGCCGTTCGCCGTCGACGACGCGCCCCTTTCCGACCGGGCCCCGCAGGGGCCGAGGAAGCCACCCAGATCCCTCGTCTGAATCGTCCCGCGTGCCCTGACGCACGCCTGCGAGTCACGATGAAGGATCACAGTCATGTTCATTCGTTCAGCCGTCGCGCTTGCGGCGATTGCGTTGCCGTCTCCCTGTCCACGCGAGAGCTGAGACATGCCCCTGCACTGGACCATCTACTCCCGAACGGCGCTGTTCATCGCCACCGCCGAAGGGCTCGTCGACAAGGCCGACGCGGACCGGATGATCGACGTCCTGGTCGAGGCGAACATCCTGGGTTATCGGAAACTGTTCGACGGTACGGCGGGCGATACGAACATGGGGGCGGTCGACCTCCTCGCCCTTGGCGTGCGCATGCGCGAACTGCACGCGCTCGGTCCGATGGGCCCGCTCGCGGTCGTGGTGCCCGAGGACAAATACTTGCTGCTGTCGCGGGTCCTGGGAATGCTGGCCGCCGCGAAACGCCCGATGCGGATCTTCAACGACCGTCGCAAGGCGCTCCAATGGCTCGAGTCCCACGCCGTTCGGGCGAGCGTACCGGGGCCCGCCGCAACCCCGGCCGGCGCTGAGTCCCCGGGTGACGAGGGAACCGATCTCTCGGGCGAAGGCCCTTCGCCGTCGTGATGCGCGTGTAACCGAGGCGGCGCCTGGAAAAAAGCCCCGCGCCGCGTCGCCTCGATGAGGCGGGCGGGCGGGGCTGTGTCCGACGAGTCGTCGCGGCTGCTACATGCATTGCGCCTGGAGGTTCATGGCCGTCTCGAGGCTCTTCATGACCTTGGGCGTCATCTCCGGCGAGGCGGGCGTGCCACCCTTGGCCATCACGGCGTTCGTCGTGGTCATCGCCTGGATCACGTCGCCGCGATCGGCCCCAGTGACCTTGCCCGACATGCACGTGCAGATTTTTTCGGAGTCCGGACCCGGCGTGCCGATCTTGCACTGAGCCATGAAATCGTCGCCGGCCGCGGTCGCGACGAAGCCGGCCGACAGCGCGAGCGCCACCGCGACGGCGCGGACGCCTGTTCCCAAAATACGCATTGATTGTCCCGTGATGGCCGGTGCCGGAAGCGGCGCCGCGCGCCGTGACCTGCTCACAGGCGGAGCGCCGGCTCAAGCGGGAAAGGCGGCGTCAGGCCACGAAGCGGTCGCGCACGTGCCCTTCCGCGCGGGGTGTGACTATTTCCCGCGACGTCGCGGGCGCGCGCCACCTGCCGTTGTCGATCTCGGCGATCTGCCGCGCCATCTCGCGCGAGACGATGCGCGAGAAGGGACCGAGATGGAGGTAGAAGGCGGCCATCGTGCCGACCGCCTGCAGCGCGCCGGGATTGGCGCGTTGGCAGTCGAGCAACGCCTTGACGTAGTATCCCATCAGCAGCGGCTGGCGTCGCATCACTGCACGCAGGAGACGATAGAGCACGGCCCAGTCGCCGCGCGCGAGGCCCAGCACGCGCCGGGGCGGCTTCGCACCCGGCACCGGCTTTCTCGCCGGCCAGAAGCAGTCGAGCTGGCGCGCCGCGCGGCTGACCCGCCCGAAGAAGGCGCTCGGACTGTAGATGCGATCGATCAAGCTCTTGTAGTCGGCCAGCACGTCGCGCCGCTGCCGCAGCGTCTCGAAGTTGAGCCCCAGAAGGCACTGGTCGCCGCCTTCGCGCAGCTTCTTCTGGCTCCAGTCCTCGGGGAACATGCGGTTCTCGCGCTCGAGCCGCCGCGTGAGCTGAGTGTTCGGCAGCGCGGTCAGCAGCCCCGCCATGCAGATCGCAATGCTGGCGTCCTCGATGCAGTCGACCATGCCGTCTGCGATGCTCGCCTTCTCGCTGTCGAAGCCCACGATGAATCCCGCGATCACGAACATGCCATGGCGATGGATCCGGGCGATGCTGTCGCCGAGCGCACGACGGGTATTCTGCTTCTTCTGCATCGCCGTCAGCGTGTCGCCATCGGGGCTTTCGATGCCCACGAAAACAACGAAGAAGCCGGCCTGGCGCATCAGCGCCAGCAGGGCCTCGTCGTCCGCGAGGTTCACGGAGGCTTCTGTCGAGAAGACGAACGGATAATCGTGTTTCTTCTGCCATGCGATGAGCGCGGGCAAGAATTCCTTCACGGCCTTCTTGTTGCCGATGAAATTGTCGTCGACGAAATCGACGTGGCCGCGATAGCCGCTGAGGCGGATGGCGTCGAGTTCGGCCAGCATCTGCGTCGCGGTCTTCACCCGCGGCCGGCGGCCATAGAGCTCGATGATGTCGCAGAACTCACAGGTGAAGGGGCAGCCGCGCGAGAACTGGACGGCGAGGTAGAGATAGTCGCCGCGCTTCAGCAGGTCATAGCGCGGCACCGGAGTCGTCGTGACGTCGGCCTTGAACTTCTCGGCGGTGAAGGTGCCGTGGCGCTCGCCGGATTCCCATGCAGCGATGAAATCTTGGATGACGGACTCGGCCTCGCCGATCACGACGAAGTCCGCATGGCCATAGTATTTCGGCTCAGAGGTAACGTCGGGTCCGCCCACGGCCACCGGCTTGCCGCTCGCCTGCGCCAGCGCGATCACGTCCAGGCAATCCGGCCGTTGCACGATCATTCCGCCCGTCATGACCAGATCGGCCCAGGCGACGTCCGCCGCGCCGACGGTGTCGATGTTCCGGTCGATCAGCCGGCACGTCCACTCGGGCGGCAGCATGGCCGCAACCGTCAACAGCCCGAGCGGGATAGCCGAATGGCGCGCGCCGCCTGCTTCGCACGTCGCCTTGTTGTTCCAGAAGGTCGCCGCCGGAAACCGTGGCGCCAGAAGGAGAACGTTGCAGCGTTTCATGCGATCCGATCACCCAGATCGGGCTGCCGATCGAGCGGGAGCCCCATGACGCAATCCGGATACGCTATCGCTGAAGTGTGGCCGCAACGGGGCTGGCCACCGATCCATGACCCCGTTGTGCGTTCCCGGACAGTCGTCCAACCCAGCATCTCAAGCCGGTGCCGGCATCTCCTTCAGCAGCTTGTCGAGCGTGATCGGATAGTCGCGCACGCGGACACCGGTGGCGTTGTGGATGGCGTTGGCGATGGCGGCGGCGACGCCGCAGATGCCGAGTTCACCCACGCCCTTGGCCTTCATCGGCGAGGACAGCGGATCGGTCTCGTCGAGGAAGATCACCTCCTGGTGCGGGATGTCCGCATGCACCGGAACCTCGTAAGCCGCGAGGTCGTGATTGACGAAGAAGCCGTGCCGCGTGTCGACCGCCAGTTCCTCCGTCAGCGCCGCGCCCGCGCCCATAGTCATGGCGCCGATCACCTGGCTGCGTGCGGATTTTGGATTGAGGATGCGGCCGGCGGCGCAGACTGCCAGCATGCGCCGGATCCGCACCTCGGCCGTCGCGGCATCGACGCCGACCTCGACGAAATGACCGCCGAAGGTCGAGAGCTGGTATTTCTTGTCGAGACCGCCGAACTCGATCGTGTCCTCGGCGACCAGTTCGCCACCCCTGGCTGCCTCGACGAGGGCGATGCTTCGGTCGCCCGAGCGGACCTTACCGTCGGCGAACTCGGCGGCGGCGGCGTTGAGGCCAAGCTTGCTGGTCACCGCGTCACGCAGCTTGATGCAGGCGGCGTAGACGCCGGCGGTGGAGGCGTTGGCGCCGAACTGCCCGCCCGAACCCGCCGAGACGGGAAAGTTCGAATCGGCAAGCCGCACCACCACCCGGTGCAGCGGGACGCCCATCATCTCGGCCGCGGTCTGCGCGATGATCGTGTAGCTGCCGGTGCCAATGTCGGTCATGTCGGTTTCGACCGTGACGATGCCCTTGGCATCGAGCCGGAGGCGCGCCGCCGACTTCACCACCGGCGCGCCGCGATAGGCAGCGGCCATGCCGAGCCCGACCAGCCAGCGCCCGTCGCGCACCTCGCCCGGCCGGGCCTTGCGGCGGGTCCACCCGAAGCGCTCGGCACCGATGCGCAGGCATTCGGTGAGCCGGCGCTGCGAGAACTTGCGCTCGGGTTGCTCGGGATCGACCTGCGTGTCGTTGCGGATGCGGAACTCGACGGGATCGAGGCCGAGCTTCTCCGCCATCTCGTCCATGGCGATCTCGAGCGCCATCATGCCCGGTGCCTCGCCGGGCGCGCGCATCGAGTTGCCTTCGGGCAGGTCGAGTTCGGCCAACCGCTGCCGCGTCAGGCGATTGGCGCCGGCATAGAGCAGCCGCGTCTGCATGATCGCGGTCTCCGGCTTGCCGCCGGGCAGATCGCCCGACCAGCTGTCATGGCCGATCGCCGTGAGGGTGCCGTCCTTGTTGGCACCCAGCCGGATACGCTGGATCGTGGCCGGCCGATGGGTCGTGTTGTTGAACATCAGGGGCCGGTGCAGCGCCACCTTGACCGGCCGCCGCGCCGCGCGTGCTCCCAGCGCCGCCAGCAGCGCGTCGGCGCGGACCCAGAGCTTGCCGCCGAAGCCGCCGCCGACATAGGGCGACATGAGGTGGACCTTGTCCTTCGGAATGCCCAGGGTCTTGGCCACATCGCCGACGCTCCAGGCGATCATCTGGTTGGAGGTCCAGAGCGACAGCCGGTCGCCGTTCCATGCCGCGACGGTGGCGTGCGGCTCCATCATCGCGTGCGACTGGTCGGGCGTGGTGTAGGTGGCGTCGAACTGTACCGCTGCGGCGGCGAAAGCGGCGTCGAAATCGCCGACGCGGCTGTCGGCCGGCTCGTCGTCCTTGCCGGAGGGCTTGGCGGAGTCGCGCGTCGCGGCGAGATCGTAGGCCCCCTTGGCCGGCGCATACTCGACCTTCACGAGGGCGGCTGCGTCGCGTGCCTGTTCGAAGCTCTCGGCGACCACCAGAGCGACGGCCTGGTGGTAGTGCTCGATCTCGGGCCCGCCCAGCAGCTTCGCGGTGTTGTACTCGCCCTTGCCGAGCTTGCCGGCGGTCTCGGCCGTCACGATGGTCAGCACGCCCGGCGCCGCCTTCGCAGCGGTTAGGTCCATGGCGGTGATGCGGCCCTTGCCGATAGCGGCGCCCACGACATGGCCGTAGGCCGCATCGGGCGCCGCGTCGTGACGCTCGTAGGCATAGTGGGCGGTGCCGGTGGTCTTGTAGCGACCGTCGATGCGATCGACCGGCTGGCCAACGACCGTGAGGCGGTCGATGGGATTGGTGGTGGCGGGCGTGTCGAACTTCATGGCTCAGCCCCTCGCATCGGCCAGCACGGACGCGAGCGCGCGCTCCGCCAGCGGCAGTTTGAATGCATTGTGCTCAGTGGGTTTGGCGTCCGCGAACAGCTTGCCAGCGACCGCCTTGGCGCCGCGCGGCATCTCCGCGTCGGCGGCGTCGAGGCACCACGGTTTGTGCGCCACGCCGCCCAGCGCGACGCGTCCGCTGCCGTCGGGCTGGACGATCGCCGCGACCGACACCAGCGCGAAGGCATAGGAGGCGCGGTCGCGCACCTTGCGGTACTGCTGCGAGCCGCCGGCCGGCTGGGGCAGCGTCACCGCGGTGATCAGTTCGCCGGCCTCCAGCACCGTCTCGACCTCGGGCGTGTCGCCCGGCAGGCGGTGCAACTCCGCGATCGGGATCGTGCGGGTGGCGCCCTGCGGCTTCACCGTCTCGACGCGGGCGTCGAGCACGCGCATCGCCACCGCCATGTCGCTGGGATGGGTGGCGATGCAGGCCTCGCTGGCGCCGACCACGGCATGCTGGCGGTTGATGCCGCCTATCGCCGAGCAGCCGCTGCCGGGCCGGCGTTTGTTGCACGCCATGTTGGTGTCGTAGAAGTAAGGACAGCGCGTGCGCTGCAGCAGGTTGCCAGCCGTCGTCGCGCGATTGCGCAACTGGCCCGATGCGCCGGCCAGCAGCGCGCGCGACAGGACGGCGTAATCGCGCCGCACCCGCGCATCGGCCGCCAAGTCGGTGTTGCGCACCAGCGCGCCGATCCGCAGCCCTCCCTCCGGCGTGGCCTCGATCCGGTCGAGCGCCAGCGCATTCACGTCGATCAGATGGGCCGGCGCTTCGATCTGCAGCTTCATCAGGTCGAGCAGGTTGGTGCCGCCGGCGATGAACTTCGCCTCGGGCCGGCCCGCCGCCGCTTTCGCGGCCTCGGCGGGGGAGTTCGCGCGCTCGTAGGTGAAGGGCTTCATGCCTTGCTCCCGGCGACTTCGGTGATCGCGTCGACGATGTTGGAATAGGCGCCGCAGCGGCAGATGTTGCCGCTCATGCGCTCGCGCAACTCTGCGCCGGTGAGCCGTGGCCTGGCATTGAGGTCGGCGGTGACGTGGCTCGGGATGCCGGCCTCGATCTCTTCCAGGACAGCGACGGCGGAGCAGATCTGGCCCGGCGTGCAGTAGCCGCACTGGTAGCCGTCGTGCTTCACGAAGGCGGCCTGCATCGGATGCAGGTTCTCGGGTTGGCCGAGCCCCTCGACGGTGGTGATGGCGGCGCCGGGATGCATGACGGCCAAGGTCAGGCAGGAGTTGATGCGGCGGCCATCCAGCAGCACCGTGCAGGCGCCGCACTGGCCGTGATCGCAGCCCTTCTTCGTTCCGGTGAGGCGCAGCCTCTCGCGCAGCGCGTCGAGGAGGGTGGTGCGTGGGTCGAGCTCGAGGTCGTGGGGCTGGCCATTCACCGTGAAGGAGACCTTGGAGGCCGCGACCTTCGCGCCCCTGGTCGGCGAATCGGCGGGGGATTGGGCGCGAGCGCCCGGGACCGCGCCGATTGCTGCCGTGGTGGCAGCCGCGGCGATCACGCTGCGGCGGCGCAACTCCTGTTGCGGATGGCTTGCCATGGCTGGCTCTCCTCTTGAGGGGGCGCCTGCGATGGGTGGCGCTGCGTCGGCCAAACGCACGCCGCGAGGCGATCGTTGCCCGCTAATCGTGCCGAGTGGGCACGTGCCCTCTGCAGGGAGCGCGCGGTGGCATTTGACATGGCGCAAAGCGGTGCTGCTGCGGGAAGGCCATGGTTCGTCCGGCGTCATCCCGGAGGGACCCCGACATGCGAGCCAGCGAGATCATGACGACCAACATCGTCAGCGTGAACGTCAAGGACACGGTGTTCGACGCCGCCGAGATGCTTCTCGGGGCGCGGGTCAGTGCCGCACCGGTGGTCGACGAAGAGGGGCATGTGCTCGGCATCGTGAGCGAAGCCGATCTCATCCACCGTGTAGAAATCGCGACCGGCACGCGCAAATCTTGGCTGGCGCGTCTTCTCGAGACGAACGCTGGTGCCGCCCGCGAGTTCGTCGCGACGCATGCGCGCAATGTCGCCGACGTGATGACGCGCAACGTCGTCACCGCCTCCGTCGATGCGACGCTGGGCGAACTCGTGGCACTGATCGAGAAGCACAAGGTGAAGCGCATTCCCGTGGTGCGCGACGGCGTGCTGGTGGGCATCGTGAGCAGGGCCAACCTGCTCGAGGCGTTGCTTTCCCGCGAACCCGAAGGCACCCCGGCTGGCGCCGCCCCCGACGACAAGATGCTGCGCGAGGCCGTCTCCAAGGCCCTGGAAGATCAGCCATGGTCGTCGCGCTGGCCAACCACGGTCGTGGTCAGCGACGGCGTGGTCCATCTCTGGGGCTTCGTGGAGGGCGACGCGGTGCGCCAGGCCTATCGGGTTGCCGCCGAGAACGTTCCCGGCGTGCGCCGTGTGAAAATCCATCTGAGGACGATGCCGGCCAGTGTGGGCATGGGCACCTGAGCCGCGAGGCGCCCGCTCTACATCGCGCCGACTGGGCACCGAGTCCTGGCTCTCGCTGTGACTGCCTTGTGGTCGGCACCGAACCAACGCCGACCCTGAAGGAACGTTTCAGGTGAGAATGGTTTGCATGCGATGGCAAGCAGCGAAACCTTCCCTCCGCGAGTCCGTTTGATCTGCATCACACCCGGTCATTCGGCGTCGGGCTACGGTATCGCCACGGAAGGAGCCACCATGCGTCCCTTGCAGCAGATCGTGCGAACGGCCCTGGCGCCGCTGGCGGTGGGCATGGCCGTTGCGGGACCGGTCTTGGCGGAAGGCGCCGGCTGGACCGCGGAGCGTGATGTCGATGCGCCCAGCTACGCCTATGCCGAGCCGCGCCGCAGCGATCTCAACATCGATACGGTGGTGCTGGCCTGCGAGCCGGCCGACGATGGCCGGGTCCTGCAGCTCCAGCTCTATCTCGTGAACGATGGTCCTCTCATCCCCGCCAACGCGGCGGCGAATCGCCTGAAGACCGATCCGCGCGCGGAAATCTCGATCGACGGTAAAGTATTCCCGGTCGACCTCCTGTTCGCGGGTGACCATGTCGTGCTGGCTGACGAGAGCGACAGGATGTACCCGCGAGTCTCGGAGCGGCTCCTGGATGCTCTCGAAGAGGGCCGTCTGATGAGCCTGCGGTTCGATCTCCTGGCCGAGTCCGACCGTCAGCCGGCTGCGCTGGATGGCGAGGCCGTCGTCGAACTCCGCGATGCGGGCAGTGGCAGCGCGGTTGCCGCCGTCCGCCGCTGCGGCATGAAGACGGACCTGCAGAGCGCCGCCCTGGGTGCACTGCAACGCTGAGGCCGGGGCGACTCGACGCTCCGGGACCCTCGGTCGGGTCTATGTTCAGCGAAAGACGAGGACCGGTATGGTGCTGTGGGTGAGCACCTTCGCGGTCTCGCTGCCCAGGATCAAGGCGGCCGCGCCGCGACGGCCGTGAGACGCCATGGCGATCAGATCGCAACCCTTTTCCGTTGCGGTATCGATGATGGCTTTCCACGGCTGGGCGTGGGTGACTTGCACGAGTGCGTGGGCAACGCCTAGAGCCTGCGCCTCACGCCCGGCTTCCGCGAGATAGCGGTCGCCGGCCTGTCGCGAATGAGCCTCGTACTCCGATTTCGTTTCGGAAAGCTGCGTGCTGTCCATCGAGATGATCTGGAACGGCTCCATCACGGTAAGGACCGTAACCCTTGCCTTGGCATCGCGCGCGAACGCCATCGCGTTCCGTATGGCCGTCGTGGAGAGCGCCGAGCCGTCCGTGGGAACAAGAACATGCCGATACATTTCCTGGATCCTCCCTCGTTCGATCCAGGAACAGTAATGGCTTCCGGTTGCCGGCTCGTTGATCTGGGTCAAGCCGGTGTCCGGCGATTCGCCAGGATCGTCGAACCGTGGCGGACGGAGCTCAGTGCTTGATGATGCTGATGCGGCCATCTGCTTCGATGTAAGCAGCCTTAATCTCCCGGCGGTCCTCGCATCCATTTTCCCGGATCTGCGCCATCAGCTCCTCCTCGGTCACGAACTCCCGACGCATGTTATGCCGCAGCAGGCGGCCATCCTCGATCAGCTTCAGCCTCGGCTCGCGCGTCAAACGTTCGAAGGCGGGGAACCGGTATTGTGCCCATTCGATGGCGTAGCTGCAGGACAGGATCACCAGAATGACGATCGCGCTGTCGACGATCGAGCGAGACTCGGGCAGGAATCCCTGGCCGGCCACTTCCGACACCAACACGATCACGAGTACGTCCATCGTACCGATGCCCCCCACGTTCCGCCGCAGCACCAACCGCAGCAGAACGAAGACGATGGCGTACATCAGCACGCCCCTGACCAGCAGCTCGGCGACGCCGAGTTCGGGCATGAAGATGGACCGCCAGTCGATCGAGGACAGCCAGGGCATCGCGAACTCCTCCGTTCCAGCGGGCCGCTAAACGCTTTGGACGCACCGACGTTGCCCATGGGCCAGGCCCGCGTGTTCGTCGCGCGGCTGCAGCGTCGCGCGAGAAGCGGCGTTGCGGCACCATGCTCGGGAATGCAACACAAACGCCTGCCATGGGCGCGGGAGAAGATGCCGACGACCTGCGGGCCCTGGCCGCGCGCATCGACGCGCCGCCGCTTGCCATCGATGATGAGGGCGACGAGGCGCAGCTCGAGGCGGCGGCGCTCGAGCTGCGCCGGCACTGTCTTGCGCGCGCGCATCGCGAGGCCGACCCCAGGCTGAAGAGCCCGTGCGCAGGCAGTGTGGCCCGGCTGCCCTGCGGTAGCCGCGTGTCGCTGGGCTACGAGCGCGATCTCGACGTGTCGGCGCTGGAGCGGCGCGGCGGCGAGGACTATCCCACGCCGCCCGGCTGGCGCTCGGTGCGCGTGCTCTGCCGCAGCGGGCAGGCGGCGCTGGCCTGCCTCCTGCATCTTGCCTTGTCGACCGCGCCGCACGGCGCGCTGCGCACCCGGCACGCGGGCCGCTACTTCGAGACCAAGGCGCTGCTCGACCTGTGGCCGCGCAGCGTGCTGCCGCGCGCGCCGGCGGAAGGCGGCGAGGTGGATCTGTTGATCGGGGAGCCAGTCGCATGCAGCGGCCACTTCGAGGTCGCCCGGCCCGAAGCATTGCCGCGGGTGGGCCATGCGCTGCTGCTCGACACGACGTTGAGCGGACCGGCGGTCGATCTCGCGCCGTGGTTCGCACGCCACGACGGGTCGATCGCCGCCATCTTCCGTTCGGGGCTGAAGCTCGACCAAGCCGGCCTCGAACTGGCCAATGTCGGCATCGTCCAACTGATGGTGCGCGAGGGCTCGGGGCTCGATCTCGAGGCGGTGGCCGACAAGCTGCGTCACATCCGCGGCCTTACCGCCACGGGCCTGACGCTCGACGAGCTGGGCGCGCTCTCCGCACCGTGGTTCCTCGACCGCGATTACTTCAACCGCTACACCGCGCGCCTGTTCGCCCACAACGCGGCGCTGGCGCGGGCGATCGGCCGCGATTCGCCGGTCTTCGAGCCGGACTGCCATCCCTGCCTGGTCTCCGACACGGCGCCGCCGGCGCCATTCTGTGCCTTGCGATTGCGCGACGGCGACCTGGCGGACCATCGTCGCCTGCTGGCATGCGTCGAGCGCGAGGTCGGACGGCGCGGGATCGTGGCGACCAAGGGCGGCTCGTTCGGCTTTCGCGGCCTCCGCTACGAACTGGTCGAGCCGAATCCTGAAGACGGTGCGCCATTCCTGCGCGTGGCGCTCGGGTTTCGCGGCGGCGCCGGCACGGCGTCGATGATAGACCTGTTCGCCGAACTCGCGCGCGGCAACTTTACCGCGGGCCGCCACGTTCATAGCCTCGCATCAGCGAGGTGAGCATGAGCAGTCTGGATGACGCGGTCAGGGTGGCAAGCGCCCTGCGCGAACAAAGGAAGTTTCCCGAGGCGATCGACCTGCTCCAGAAGGCGCTGGCCGCCGCCGCGCCCGACGACTTCCATCGCCTCGCTGCGAACCGCGAGGGCGTTCGCGCCGCCGAGGAAGCGGGCCTCCCCGCCGTCGCCAAGCGCTTCGCCGACGCTATCGCGATCCGCGACGCAGAGGGCGAGGAGGAGGAGGAGGCGTAGTCGCTTCTTCCTAGCCGCGCGTCGCGAGATGCCGGGCGAGCTTGTCCAGCGTCTGGCCGCCATAGGCCACGGCGCCGAAGCCGATGGCGGTCGCGCGCCGCTCCTTCGAGGGATGCATCTGGCGCAGCGTGAGCACCGTCCTGCCGTCGCCCTGCTGGTCGAAGGTGACGAGCATGCGGAACCTGTCGGGATCGGGGTCCTTGTCGGACCCGTGCTCGACCTCGATGAACGCGGGCGCATCGAGACGCAGGAAGATCATGCGATTGCCATAACGGGTGCCGTCGGGCGCCACCATGTCGAAGCGCCAGACGCCGCCCGGTCTGAGGTCGATGGCGTGCGTCTCGATGGCGAAGCCCGCGGGGCCGAACCAGGCCTGGATCTGCTCCGGATCGGTCCAAGCGGCATAGACCAGCTCGCGCGGCGCATCGATCAGGCGCGTGAGCACGATCTCGCGGTCGAGAGGCCAGTCGCGCCACGGTGAGGCGGCCTGCGGTGAGGAGTCGCTCATGGGGCTCAATTCCTTTTCATCTTCATGCGGTGGATATGGGCCTCCATCCGGTTGAGGCGCTTCTCCCATTCCACCACGTGACGGTGGATCCACGACTCCGCCGCCTGCAGCGCGCGCGGCTCGATCCGGCAGGTCCGCACCCGCCCGGTCTTCTCGGAACTGACCAGCCCGCTTTGCTCGAGGACGCGCACGTGCTTCAGCAGCGAGGGCAGGGCCATGTCGAACGGCCGGGAAAGTTCGCTCACGGATTGGGGTCCCTCGCACAGCCGGCTGACGATCGCCCGCCGCGTCGGGTCGGCGAGCGCGGCAAAAGCGCCGTCGAGATCGGATGAATACTTAGCCATATAGGAAAGTATCAACCCACGGCCGTCGTCCGTCAAGAAAAGTTTTCCAATCGGCTAACTAATGCGGCACCGCGCCCAGCTCGACGCCGGTCTTGTCGTGCAGGGCGAAGCGGTCGACCAGGTCGGCGCTGGCCTTGTTGTAGCCCGCGACCCTCACCTCCGAGCCATCGCGGCGCAGACGTGCCACGATCTTGTCGAGGGCGCCGACGCCCGAAATGTCCCAGAAGTGCGCGGCCGAGACGTCGATGATGACGCTGCGCCCTTCCTCGGACTGGAAGGCGCGGGTGAAGCGGTCGACGGAGGCGAAGAAGATCTCACCGCTGACCCGATAGGTCACCGACCCGTCGTTTTCCCCGCGCTCGACCGCGAACATGCGGCGCACCTTGCCGGCGAAGAAGATGCCGGAGAGCAGCACACCGGCGAGCACGCCCTGGGCGAGATCGTGGGTGAAGACGACCACCATTACCGTCACCACCATCACCACGCTCGAGGTCGGCGGATGGCGGCGCAGGTTGGCGATCGAGTTCCAGCTGAAGGTGCCGATCGACACCATGATCATCACAGCGACCAGCGCCGGCATCGGGATCTGCCCGACCAGCGGCCCCAGCACCGCCAGCAGGAACAGCAGCGCCGCGCCCGCGACGAAGGTCGAGAAGCGCTTGCGGCCGCCCGATGTCACGTTGATCACCGACTGGCCGATCATCGCGCAGCCGCCCATGCCGCCCACCAGCGCGGCGGCGATGTTGGCGCCGCCCTGGCCCACGCATTCGCGGCGCTTGTCGCTCTCGGTGTCGGTCATGTCGTCGACGATCTGCGCCGTCAGCATCGATTCCAGCAGGCCGACCGCCGCCATGGTGACCGAGTAGGGCAGAATGATGCGCAGTGTCTCCCAGGTGAGCGGCACCTGCGGCAGGGCGAGGCTCGGCAGCGCGTCGGGCAGCTTGCCCATGTCGCCCACCGTGTGTACCGGCAGGCCGAGGCCGATGCTGAGTGCCGCCAGCACCACGATGGCGACCAGCGGCGACGGCACGACGGTGGTGAGGCGCGGCAGCAGGTAGATGATCGCCAGCCCGCCGGCGATCATCGCGTAGGTGTGCCACGACACGCCGACGAGCTGCGGTATCTGCGCCATGAAGATCAGGATGGCGAGCGCGTTGACGAAGCCGGTGATCACCGAGCGCGAGACGAACTGCATCAGGAGATCGAGGCGCAGCAGGCCGGCAACGATCTGGATCAGCCCCATCAGGATGGTGGCGACGAACAGGTAGTCGACGCCATGGTCGCGCACCAGCGGCGTCACCACCACCGCGACCGCGGCGGTGGCGGCCGAGATCATCGCCGGCCGCCCGCCGAGGAAGGAGATCACCAGCGCGATCGCCACCGAGGCCCACAAGCCCACCTTGGGATCGACGCCGGCGATGATCGAGAAGCCGATGGCTTCGGGGATGAGGGCGAGGGCCACGACCAGCCCGGCCAGGAAATCGCGTCGAACCTCGGCGACGCTGCCGAACCATTGGGATTTCAGGGTGTTGAACATTGACCTTGGATACACAAACACATGGCTCCGCCTTCCGGAGGAAGCGGCGACAGCGCATCGGGAGGCGCGTTCCATGTGTGAGTTGCCCGGCGGATCGGCGGCCGGAATAGCCACCCGGGTTTTCACCGGGCTCCTTGCGACTGAGGCGTTGCGTAAACCACGCCGGGTCCGCCATTGCAATCGCGATGCCAGCCGGCGTTTCGCTGCCGCCTCGTGCCGCCTTGCCCGAACGGATCGCGCTACGCCCGGGCCGGTAGCGCGCCCTTCGAGGCGCGGATCTGGGCGACGGCCTGATCCCAGGCGGCGAGGCGCTCGGGGCCGGCGGGATGGGTATCGAGCAGGCCGGTGTCGCGGCGGCCGGTGGCGCGGGCGAGCGTGACCAGCATGCCGCGTGCCTTGTCGAGATCGACGTTGGAGCGATAGAGGATCACAGCGGCGAGATAGTCGGCCTCGCGCTCCTGCTCCTTGGAGAAGGAGATGCGGCCGATCGAGCGACCGACGGCGGCGCCGGTATCCGCCGCGGAACGGGTCACCGTGCCGGCATAGGGGCTGCGGTAAGAGGCGGCGGCACCCACCGCGCCCATCAGCACGGCGCCGATCAGCGCGCCGGTCGCCTGGTTGCGCTGGTTGTTGGCGACGTGGTTCGCCGCCTGATGGCCGATCTCGTGCGCGAACACCAGGCAGACCTCTTCTTCGTTGGCGGCATACTCGACGACGCCCCGGTTGATGAAGATCAGGCCATTTGGCCCGGCCCCGGCATTCATCGAGCGGTTCGCCGAAGCCCTGATGTTCCACTGGCACACGCCGACGTTCATCTCGGCGCACAACTGGTCGGCCGGCGGCCGGATGCGGGCGAGGGCGGAGCGCATCATGTCGCCGGCTTCCTCGTCGGTCAGCACGCGGCGCACCGGCGGCCCACCGGCGCCCTGCACCTCGCTCTGTGCCAGGCTGAGATTGTTGTCGCTGATCTGGGGCAACTGATGCACGGCCCCCGCGCACCCGCAGAGGGCACAGGCGCTGCCCAGCGCGAAGAAAGATCGCCGTTTCATTGCTCCCCCGTGCTGCCCTTGGTTGCAGCGCCCCGACGCACGCTACCCAGGGGTACATCGGCGAGTCAACGACGGCCCGCTCCGGCTTCCTGTTTTGTATCAATCGTAACCGGGCGGCGCCGCGCGCGTCCCGGAAACGGCCGTTCGTGATATTCTGTCCACAGCGGTTGCGAGGGTTGCCGGTGACCAGGGACGACAGAAAACTTGCCGAGCTCGAGAAGGGCCTCAATCAGTTGCGCGACGATCTCAACGATCTGTCGAAGGCGCTGAACGTCAATCCACGGAACACCAGCCTCGTCATCCGGCGCGTCAACCTGATGGGCCGCATCGTGGCCACGCAGTCGAGCGTCGAACAGCTGCGCGGCACGCTGCGCCACGCCTGATTGCCAGGCCTTATCGCCAAGCGATTTCGATTCGACACCTTGCCGCAGCGGAGGGCCCGTCGTCGCACTTCACAGCCGCGTTTCAGGGGCTATAAGGTGCCGATGTCCGATATCGAAACCCTGCGTAAGTCGCTGGCCCATTCCACCGAAGGGCTCTCCTCCGAAGACAAGAAGAAGATGGCCGTTGCCGCCATCACCACGATTCTCGATGCGCTGGGACGCGGCGTCGGCCCGTTCGGTGAATGGGAACAGCGTTGCCTGGCCGCGTCGATCATCGCGCTGCGTGCGAGCAAATACGACGATTCGCGCGCACTGGCGCGGCGGGCCATCTGGCCTGAGGAAAACCGCCGCAATTCCGGCGTCGCACGCCTGCTGCTGCGTCCGGGCATGCTGACGCTGGACGAACTTGCCCGCGAACTGAAGATTGCCCAGGCGATGCCGCCGCGGCGCATGCAGGCCGCCGCCTAACAATCCCGATCCCACGTCCGGTGCACGCTCCTCCCCCGTCGGAGAGGAGGGCGCCGGCATTGGCGCGCCCGCGTCATCCCTATAGACGGGACGCGTCATGTCGATCGGCGATCCAGACCGCGCGGAGACGAAGACCGCGACAACGGCTGCCGCGCCGTCCGGCCGGTGGATGCTCGCGCGCTGGGCGATCGCCTCGTCGACGCTCGGCTTCCCGCAGGCGGCGGGCCCCGTCGCCTTCGCGCTGGTCGCCGTCGCCCTCACGGGCGACGCGAGCGGCGGCGCGGCCATGATCCTCGCGATGACGCTCGCCCAGGTGGCCGGCGCCATTCCCCTGACGCGGTTGGGCCGCGGCTTCGCGATGGCCACGTTCCTGCGGCTGCTCGTGGCCGTCCGCACCGTTGCGCTTCTTGCGATCGCCGCCGGCGCCGCCTCGGGAGTCTCGCTGGCATGGCTGATCGCGCTCGCCGCGGCCGCCGGCCTGGTGAACGGCGCGGCCTACGGCTACCTGCGCGCGGTGCTGAACCGGCTCGCGCCGGCCTCGGGCCTGTCACGCGCGCTGGGAATTGCCGCGACGCTGAACGAGCTCACCTTCGTGGTCGCGCCCGTGGTCGCCTCGGGCCTCGGCTCGATTTCGCCGGTGTTCGGCATCGTGGCGATGGCAGCCCTCGGCGCACTGCCGGCACTGCTCGTGCCGAACCTCGGCCGGGCGGCCGCGGCATTGGCCGAGGGGGCGGGCGAGCCGTCGCGTCGCGGGGCGGGGTCGATCCTGCGGCCCGCGATCCTGCTCTGGCTGCTGTGCGCGGCGGCGGGCGGCGCGACCGTGGCCGCCATCGAGATCGGCGCCGTCGCACTCGCCTTGAACTTTGGTTACCAGCCCGCGCTCGCGATCCTCTTCACCGTACCGCTGTGCATCGCCTCGTGGCCGGCGGCCTGTGGGTCAGCGTGCGTAACCGGCGCGCGACGCGCGGAGTCGTGGTGGCGCAACTCGTCGTCATGAGCGCGGGCGCGGCCCTCGCGGCCTCCTGCCTCTCCGTCGCCACCACACTCGCGGGCGCGATTCTGATCGGCCTCGTGCTGGCGCCGCTCGCGACCCACTATTCGCTGATCCTCGATTCGCTCGCACCGCCGCACCGGCGTCCCGAGGTCTTCGCCCTCCTGCGCACCGCCAATGCGAGCGGCGTCATCCTTGCCAGCGCGCTGCTGACGGCCGTGTCGCTTCCCACCGCATTGCTCGCCATCGCGGCGCTGATGATGCTCGCGACCGTCGCGGTGGGCATTGCCTCGGCGAAACGGCGCGAACCCGTGCCGCCGTCTCGCGAATGATCGTCCATACGTCGCCGGGTTGTTCCGATCGGCGCTTTTTCGGCAATCCGCTGGCGTCACATTCGTCCGGCGCGCTAGAAGAAGCGCCGGGAGGAAACAGGATGGGGAAAATTGCCTTGCTGGTGGCGCTGGCCCTGGCCGTCGGTGCCTGCCAGCCGCGCTCGGCGCCGTTGATGGCTACGGCGGACTACGAGCAGCAGGTCCGCAGGATCGCCGCGCCGCCGTCCGACCGGGCGCGTCTCTACATCTTCACCGGCAAGCAACAGGCGCATGCGCTCCTGACCACCTACACGCTGCACAACGTCACCGGCGACATCTATGTCGACGAGACCAGGATCGGGACGGTCAACCCGCAGGAAGCGATGGTGGTCGACATCTTGCCCGGCCGGCACAGCCTGCACTGGCTTCCCATGAACAACACCGAAGGGGTGCTGCTGAAGAGCAAGCGCTTCGAGACGGATTTCGCCGGCGGCACCGCGCATGTCCTGTTCGCCAACATCGAGCCCCCGTTCGGCCCCGAGATCGCGCCCGGAATCGTGGTGACGCCCACCAATCCCGGCCCGGCCAACAACGTGATCCCGCCGCTCTTCAAGATCGTGCGCCCCGCCTCCTGTCCGCCCACGATCTGCCTGCCCTGACGCGGCCGCGCCCGTTGCTACCTGCGGAAATGGATCGGCGTCCTCGCGTTCCCTGACGCATCCCGCCTGCTATCCTCCTCCCCAATACGGAGAGTGTGGGGACGGAATGGACTTCAAGGAACTGGTGCACAGCCGACGCAGCACGCGCGGCTTCGCGGACAAGGCGATCCCGAAGGCGGTGATCCAGGAGATCATCGAGGACGCCAAGCGCGCGCCGTCGTCGATGAACAGCCAGCCCTGGCACGTCCATGTGCTGACCGGCGCGCCGCTCGACGAGGTGCGCCGCCGCAACATGGAAGAGATGGCGGCGGGCAAGCCCTCGAAGCGGGACATCTTCACCCACGGCCCCTACGAGGGCGCCCATCGCCAGCGCCAGGTCGACATCGCCAAGCAGCTGTTCGCGGCCATGGGCATCGCCCGCGACGACAAGGCGATGCGCCAGGACTGGGTGATGCGCGGCTTCCGCCAGTTCGACGCGCCGGTGTCGCTGGTGCTGACCTACGACCGCGTGCTCGATCCCGGCGCCACCTGCCACTTCGATCTGGGCGCCCTGTGCTACGGCATCGTGCTCGCGGCCTGGGATCGCGGCATCGGCGCGGTAGTGAACGGGCAGGGCATCGCCCGCTCCGACATCGTGCGCGAGGTCGCGAGCATCCCCGACGACGAGGCCATCATGACCTGCGTCGCGCTCGGTTATCCCGACGACAGCTTCGCCGCCAACGCCGTCCGTTCCGAGCGCACCTCGACGGAGGAGTTCGTGCGCTACGTCGGCTTCGACTGAGACGGTTGGGCGCCGGCCGGGCAGCGAATCGGCCCGTTCATTGCAATGAGTGAGCGGCAGGAGAAGGGGAACCGGTCATGCTCACGACGGATACGGCTGTGATGCTCGCCCGCTATGGCGACTGGGCGGACGGGATCCTGTTTGAGGCCATGCGGGACCTCCCCGGCGACGCCGTTTATCGATCGCGCCAGACCCTGTTCGGGTCGATGATCGGCACACTCAACCATAACTATCAGGTCGACCTGATCTGGCGCGCTCATCTGCTGGGCGAGAAGCATGGTTTCTCGACGCGGCGCGATCTGCTGCACCCAGACCTCGAGACGCTGGTCGACGAGCAGGCCACGATCAACAGGTGGTACATCGAATGGGCGAAGGCCCAGACGCCCGCAAGCCTCGGCGAGCGACTGAAGTTCAACTTCGTGTCGGGCAAGGGCGGAGAGATGACGCGCGGCGGAATGTTCCTGCACGTCGTCAACCACAAGACCTACCATCGCGGATGGGTCGCCGAGATGTTCTTCGATTCGGGCACGAACCCGCCGGAGACCGACCTCTGCGTCTTCTTGAGCAAAGACTGAGGGACGACCGTCAGCCCCGCCCCATCGAATAGAACTCCTTGTTCGGGCGCATGCTGGTGACGTTGGCCATGCGGTTGGACAGGCCGAAGAAGGACGCGATGGCGGCGATGTCCCAGACGTCTTCCTCGTCGAAGCCGTGGCCCTTCAGGGTCTCGATGTCGGCGTCGCCGACGAGCTGCGCGGACTGGCTCACCTTCACCGCGAAATCGAGCATCGCCTTTTGGCGCGGCGTGATGTCGGCCTTGCGATAGTTGATGGCGACCTGATCGGCGATCAGCGGGTCCTTGGCGCGGATGCGCAGGATCGCACCGTGGGCGATCACGCAGTACTGGCACTGGTTGAGGTTCGAGGTCGCCACCACGATCATCTCGCGCTCGGCCTTGGAGAGGTTGCCTTTCTTGTCCATCAGCGCGTCGTGATAGGCGAAAAAGGCGCGGAACTCCTCGGGGCGATGGGCGAGCACCAGGAAAACGTTGGGGACGAAGCCCGACTTCTCCTGGACCTTCTCGATGCGCTCGCGAATGTCGGCCGGCAGGTCGGCGAGGCGCGGGACGGGGAAGCGGCTGATGGCGGGTTCGGCGGATGCTGACTCTGGCGCGGACATGGCGTGTCTCCGGGACTCTCGTGATGCGGTACCGGGGCGCGCGAGGCGGTCACGTCCCCCAGTGCGTTCGTCTTCGTCGTCGCTGTCGAGGCGTTCGGCGATGCCGACCATGCGGCCGTTCTCGTCGAACAGGATGTTCAGACTGTCATATTCTGTCTCGCCAGCCGTGTCCTTCATGTAATGCCAGTGGGCCACGGTACGGTTTCCCTGATCCTTGACATGCGTAGCCTCAGCCGAGCGGGCGCAGGCGCCGAGCGCCAACGTGCAAACGATGGACCCGCTCGCAACGCCGGTGGCATCGCCCGCGTTGAGGCTGATGGACATCGCGGATTTTACCGGCACGGCGCCGGAACTGCTCCCGGAGCAATTCCTGACCGGCGACCTGGAGGGCTGGGGCGTGATCGAGCGCCTGACCGGCGGACTTCAACAGCGGTTCACCGTGAAGGCGCACGGTTCATGGGACGAGGCGGCGCGCCTTCTCACCTTCACCGAGACCTGGACCTTCGACGACGGACGGCAGGACACGCTGTCCTGGCGCATCGTCAAGGGTGCGGACGGACGATATTCCGGCCAGGAGGCGCGACTCGAGGGCGAGGCGGAAGGCGACGCATGCGGCTGCGCCTTCCACTGGCGCTATACGCGCGACACACCGCAGAAGGGCGACGGGCCCGGCGACGAGTCAGCCTCGATGGTGCTGAACTTCAACGACTGGTTCTACCGCATCGACGAGCGGGTCGTGATGGTGCGGGCCAGTGCGGGCCGTGCCGGCATCCCCTTCGCCATCCTGCACGCGGCCTATCGCCGGGTTTGAGCCCGGCTACTCCTGCTCGGTGATCCTCCCTGACGCGTCGCGGCAATCGTGCGCCCAGCGCACTGGTCCGGGCGGCGGGTTCGGTCCGACATCGCACAACATGGCGCCGACGCTTGCCCCGGGTGCGGCTCGCCGTCATTCTCGACCTTCCGCGTCACTCGCACACCGGACTCTCCGCATGGCTCTGCACTGGACCATCGACTCGCGCCTTCGGCTGTTCGCGGCCGTCTGCGATGGCGATGTGGCCCTGGAGGAAGTTCACCGGATGATCGATGTGGCCGTAGCGTCGAACGTGCTGGGCTATCGCAAGCTGTTCGACGGCACCCATGGCGACACAAGGATGGGCCCCCTCGACATTCTGGCGATCGGCGTCCGCATGCGGGCCCTGGAGAGGGCGGCCGAGTTTCACGGCCCCTTGGCCGTGATCCTGCCGGAAGACAAGCATCTGATCCTGTCGCGGCTTCTCGGAATCCTGGCGGCCAACAAGCGTCCGTTGCGGGTGTTCGGGGATGCGGACCGCGCCCGCAAGTGGCTCGACTCGGTTTCGCTTCGCCGTGCGCCGCCCGCGCCTCGGGGATCGCCGGTTCCGGCGCTCTGAAGAGCGGGCCGGTTCGTCTCAGCCTTCGGAAGCGGCGCTCAACAGGTCCGCCATGGCCGCCTTCTGCGGCTCGGTCAGCGCAACGCTGCGCCGCGTCTCGGCCTCGACATAGACATGGACGAAATGGCCGACGGCGGCAGGCGTCTCGCGGTCGCGTCTGAAGATCGCCAGTTCATAGCGCAGCGAGCTGTTGCCGATGCGGCCGAGGCGAATGCCGACATCGACGGTCTCCGGAAAGCCCACGGGGGCCAGGAACTCGCAGCCGCTGGCGATGCAGAGGCCGATCGAGGTCTGGCCGGGCGCCCGCAGGATGCCGCGCTCGATGGCCAGCGTGGTGAGCGCCGTGTCGAACCAGTTGTAATAGACGGCGTTGTTGACGTGGCCGTAGGCATCGCAGTCCGACCAGCGGCTGGCGACCGGCATCCACCATCCGTAATCGTCCCGCCGCTCGTCCTTCGCCGCCTTTACGCCCGCCATCACGATCTCCTTGGTCCTCGTCGCTCAGTCTCCTGTATCATCGAAGCCGGTCGAGGAGTGGTGTGCAAATGAGCCTTACGGTGCGAAGCGAGCAGGCGTGCTTTGGCGGCACGATCGGATTCTACGGCCATGCCTCGCACGAGACCGGCACGGAGATGAAATTCTCCGTCTTCGTGCCGCCGGGCGCGGCGGCCCGGCCCCGTCCGGCGCTCTACTTCCTGGCGGGGCTCACCTGCACGGAAGAGACTTTCATGATCAAGGCGGGCGCACTGCGCCATGCCGCCGAGCACGGGCTCGTCCTCGTGGCGCCCGATACCAGCCCGCGCGGGCTCGGCCTGCCCGGCGAGGACGAGGCATGGGATTTCGGTACGGGCGCGGGGTTCTATCTCGACGCCGAAGCCGAGCCGTGGCAGCCGCACTACCGGATGTATTCCTACGTGACGCGGGAGCTGCCCGCGCTGGTGGAAGCCAGCTTCCCGGTCGCGGCCGGGCGGCGCGGCGTGTTCGGCCACTCGATGGGCGGGCACGGTGCGCTGGTGATCGGGCTGCGCAATCCCGAGGTCTATCGTTCGGTCTCGGCCTTCGCGCCGATCTGCAATCCCGTCGCCGTGCCGTGGGGCGAGAAGGCCTTCGGCAACTATCTCGGATCCGATCGCCAGCGCTGGGCGGCGTGGGATGCGAGCCTGCTGATGCGCGAGCGGCCGTTCCCCGACTCGATCCTGGTCGACCAGGGATTGAAGGATCAGTTCCTCGACGGGCAGCTCCGGCCCGAGGCGCTGGAGAGCGCGGCCGCCGTCGCGGGCCAGAAGCTGCTCCTGCGCCGGCACGAGGGCTACGACCATTCCTACTGGTTCATCCAGAGCTTCGTCGCCGACCACATCGCCTGGCATGCCGAGCGCCTCGGCGCCTGACCGCGCGCATCAGGCCGTGCGGGCTGGCATGCGGAAGAGGAAGGTGGTCCTGTCCGGCGTCGACGTCGCCGTGAGTGTGCCGCCATGGGCACGCGCGATCTCGCTGCAGATGTAGAGGCCGAGGCCCAGCCCTTGCTGGCTGGCACGGACCTCGCCGCGAAAGAAGGGCTGGAACAGTTTTGCCAGCGCCTCGGCGGGAATCGGATCGCCGTGGTTGCTCACCGACAATTCGAACGTGCCGTCCTCGACCTTGGCGTCGATCGCGATCGGAGTGTCCGGCGTGCCGTAGACGACGGCGTTGCCGAGCAGGTTCGACAGGAGCTGGCCGATGCGGCCGGCATCGCAGGACACCGTCGCGTCCATCGCAATATTGGTGACGAAGCTGCGGTCGGGCGAGGCGGCGCGCAGCTCGTCGACGACCTGCGCGAGCAGGGGCGTCAGCACCGCGTCGCGCCGCTCGAGGTCGATGCCGTTGCCCAGCCGGCCGCGCGCGAAGTCGAGGATGTTGTCGATCAGCGTCGACATGCGCGAAATGCTGCCCTGGGTGAGGTGCAGCATCTCGTCGAGCGTGAGCCGGCCGCGCTTCACGAGTTCGGCGCCCGCCTGGATGGACGCCAGCGGATTGCGCAGGTCGTGGCCCAGCACGGCAATGAACTGCTCGCGCAGCTCGGACTCGCGGTTGGCGTGCGCGAGCCGGGCGGATGTCGCTTCGGCGCGCGTCTCGGCCTTCTCGCGGGCGGTACGCTCCATCGCGTTCAGACGGCGTAGCTCCATCATCTTCATGATCTGCCGCGCGGTGAGGCGCAGCAGCGCCTTCTGGTCCTCGTCGAGCGCGCGCGGCTGGTAGTCGAGCACGCAGATCGTGCCGAGCGGCAGGCCCTCGGGCGATTCGAGGAGCGCGCCGGCATAGAAGCGCAGGTGCGGCTCGCCGGTCACCAGCGGGTTGTCGGCAAACCGCGCGTCCTGCAGCGTGTCGGGCACGATGAAGAGATCCGGCTGCAGGATGGCGTGAGCGCAGATCGAGGCGGGCAAAGGGGTCTCGCGCACCCCGAGTCCGACTTCGGCCTTGAACCACTGGCGGCTGGAATCGATCAGGTTGATGACGGAGATCGGCGTGCCGCAGATCGCGCTCACGACCCGCACCACTTCGTCGAACTCCTCCTCGCGTGGCGTGTCGAGAATTTCGTACGCCCGAAGGGCGGCGACGCGCCGGATTTCGTCGGAGTGTCGGCGGGCTTCCATCAGCCCTTCGTAACAGATTGGGCTGGCTCCGTCCCCTCCGCCGGTATCGGCTCACCGGTCAACTCGTGCACCGCGCGTGCGACGATCTCGAGGGTGTAGGGCTTCTGCACGACGATCCGGCTGCGATGCTCCATCGGCAGCTGGGCCTGCTCGCCGTAGCCGGTGGCGAAGAAGAGCGGGATGCCGAGATCGTTCAGCCGGTGGGCGATCGGGAAGCTGTTGCGGTCGCCCAGGTTGATGTCGAGCAGGGCGAGGTCGGGTCGCGCGTTCTCGATGGCGTCGAGGGCGGCCTCGATGGTCGCCGCGGTGACGACACTCTCCGCCCCCAGCCGGTACAGGATGTCCTCGGCGTCGAGCGCGATGATCAGACTGTCCTCGACCAGCAGCACCGTCTGGCCCTTGAGGATCGGCCCCGGCAGCGCCTGCGGATGGTCGGGCGCGGAGCGCTTGAAGCGCACGGGCCGTGCCTGGCCGGGCCGCGGCTCCACCACGTGGCGCGCGGGAATGCAGAACGACGCGCGTATGCCTGCCGGATCGTATTTGATCTCGGCCGTGCCGCCCAGGTCATAGGGGATCGAGCGCTCGATGATGGTGGTGCCGAAGCCCTTGCGCTTGGGCGGCGTCACCGGCGGGCCGCCGCTCTCGGACCATTCGAGTTGCAGGTCGCCCTTGCTGTCGAGGTGCCAGCCCAGCCGCGTACGGCCGTCCGGCACCGACAGGCTGCCGTACTTGGTCGAGTTGGTGACCAGTTCGTGCAGCAGCAGCGCCAGCGTCGAATAGGCCTGCGGCTTGAGGAGCAGGGGCTTGCCCTCGGAGACCAGCCGTTCCTTGTCGCCCACGATCGCCGCGGTCTCGGCATCGATCAGCGCCTGCATCGGGGCGGGCCCCCAATGGTCGTCGGTGATCTGGTTGTGGGCACGGGCGAGCGCGTGGATGCGGCCATCGACCAGCCGCACGAAGTCGCGCACGGCGGGTGAACCCAAAGGATCGTTGGCGGGCTGCGACTGCCGGATGAGGCCACGGATCACGCCCAGGATGTTGCGCACCCGGTGGTTCAGCTCCGCGATCAGCATTTCCTGCCGCGCGCTCGCCTGTTGGCGCTCGGCCGTCGCCTCGTCGGCCAGCCGCAGCACGACTTCGATCAGGGTCGCGCGCAGCGTCTCGGCGACGCGAAGCTCGGCGGGACTGAAGGGCTGCGACTTGCCCTGCACCAGTTCCTTCCATTCCTCGAAGCTCTGGCGCGGCGTGAGGCGCGGGCCGTTGGGCCCGTACTCCACCGGCTTGTGCGGATCGCCGCCCCAGCGCACCGCGCGCACCAGCTCGGAGCGGAACAGCACGACGTAGTCGCGCGGCGAGCGCGAGATCGGGATGGCGAGCATCCCGGCCGCGGTCGAGGCGAAGGCGCCCGCACCGTCGAGGATCGAGCCGATATGGTCGGTGGCGAACACCTTGCCCGCCGCCGTGCCGTTCAGGGCGCGGATGATGCGGCGGAACTCCTCGGTGGGCGGGGTGACGCCGGAGAAGGCATAGGAGCCGGCGATCCAGATGCCCATCCCGTCGGCCGGGATCGCGCGCATCAGGATGTCGGCCAGCCATTCGGGGTCCTGCAGCAGCGTCTCGTTCGAGGCGATGGCGCCCAGCAGCTGGTCGGAAATGTCACGGGCGCGCCGCTCGTAGGCCACGTGCTCCTGCCGTTCCCGGGCCTCCAGCCGCATCGAGAACATCTGCGAGAACAGCTCGCACACGGAGCGGCGCTCGAAGCTCGGGCAGCGCGGCGAATAGTGATGGCAGGCGAACAGGCCCCACAGCCTTCCCTCGACGATGATCGAGATCGACATCGAGGCGCCGACGCCCATGTTGCGCAGGTATTCGATGTGGATCGGCGAGACCGCGCGCAGCATCGACAGCGACAGGTCGAGCGGCCGGCCCGACGGGTCGAGCTGCGGCACGATCGGCACCGGCTCGGCGTCGACGTCGGCGATGACGCGCAGAAGGTTGCGCTTGTAGAGTTCGCGCGCCTGCTGGGGGATGTCGCTGGCAGGATAGCGCAGGCCGAAGAAGGTGCCGATGCCGGGCTTGCAGGCTTCGCCGACGACCTCGCCCGAGCCGTCCGGTGCGAAGCGGTAGACCATCACGCGGTCGAAGCCGGTGAGGCCGCGCACCTGGCGGGCGCCCTCGCGGAAGAAGGTGTTGAGATCCGAACACTGGTCGAGGCGCCCGATCATGGAGCGCACGAGGCTGGTCGAATCCTGGTGCTCGCCGGAAGAGGGTTCGCCCTCGATGACGACGCTGCCGCCCGACAGGTGGAGCGCGATGTCGAGAGGCGGCCGGCCCGTCACCACCTCGACGCCGAACAGCCGTTCGACGGAGTCGGGACCCCGCAGCATGATCGTGCGGTTGCGCAGGTCGTGGACGGAATCGGCGGAAAATACTTCCGACAGCGGCTTGCCGAGGATTTCCTCGGCTCCTTTGCCGAGCCACGTCTCGACGTTGGCGGAGGCGCGCGCCACCAGCCAGTCGGAGGTCAGCGCGATCAGGAAACCGATGGGCTGGATGGCGCCCAGGATGTGAATGGGCTCCCTGTCGCAATTTGTGAGATCGACGTTCTGAACAGGCTCGTTCACCCAGGACTCCAAGATAGTCGCCGGGGGCGAATCCCACATTCATCGCGTACCCGAACCCACGCTCCCCCGAGCGTCGTTTAACGCCGCCGGGCTGCCAGGGTTGCAGAGCGGCCCCCATCGCATAGACTCGCTCCGATGCTCACTGCCCTGGCGCTCCTTGCCATTTCAGCCGTTTATGCCAGCGTCGGCCAAGCCGGGGGCACGGGGTTTCTCGCGATCATGGCCGTCTCGGGCGTACCGGTCGACCAGCTGCGACCGACGGCGCTCGCCATGAACGTCGTGGCGGCGGCCTATACGACGTGGCGCCTGCACGTGGCGGGGCTGATCGACTGGCGGGGGCTGACCACGCTCGCCGTGCCCGCGCTTCCGGCGGCTTTCATCGGCGGGCTCATCGCGCTTTCGCCTGGCGTCTATACGACGATGACCGGCGCTCTGCTTCTCGTGGCCGCGACCCTGATGGTGTTGCGGCCGAAGGAGGCGCTGTGGGCCGGTGGCCGTCTCTCTCGACGCAGCACCCTGGCGGGATGGACGACGCTAGGCGCGGCGGCGGGGCTGCTTTCGGGCCTGTCGGGCATCGGTGGCGGCGTGTTCGTGGCGCCGGCCCTGATCGTGTTGGGGTGGGCCCGGTCCCGGGACGCGGTGGGCCTGTCCGCGCCTTTCATCCTCGGCAATTCGATCACGGGCCTGGCCGGCGCCTTGCTGTCGGGGCAGCAACTCGCGCCGGCGTTTCCGCTTTTCGCGGCCGTTGCGCTGCTGGGCGCTGCGCTCGGTGTCGTCTTCACGCGGCGCCTTTCCGAGCGCGCGATCCGCCTCGTCCTTGTGGGCATCGTCTCGATCGCCGGTCTTCGCCTGCTGTCGCGATGACCCGCTGCCGGGCCACCCTCAGCGGTCGCGTCTATTCCCGCCGTCTGCGGGCCGGATCGGGCTGCGGTCGTTGCGGTACTGGATGCTGCTCACGTTCGGCCAGAGCGGTTTTGCCATGCTGTCCCTCGAGGCCCCTTGCGGACTGTGGCAACGATGACGCCTCGTGCTTACGCACCGCTTACGATGAAACCGGCGTTGCTGCGCTATTTCGAAACATGGAACACGGGCTTGCGGAACGGCCCGCTGAAGGCGGCGTAGAGGAGTGATGCAAAGTCTCTATTCGGTCTTATCGGCGCTGGGCGTCGGCGTGGCGGTGGCGCTCGTCGCGCAGTTCACGAAGGGACGCAGCGTGACGGGACGGATCGTCTTGGGTTTCGTCGCAGCGCTTGCTGTCGGCGCAGGGTTTGCCGTCGCGCGGCCTCAGTTCGAGGCGTTCGCTTTCGAACGCAGCGACGACTATGCTTGGTCGATCGTGCGCGGGCGCATGATCGCCCAGGATCCTGTCCTGCTCGATGTTTTCGCGCTCGACCCCGCCATCGAAACCGATCTCCGCAAGGGTCTGCTGCCGATCCTGCGCGAGCAGCACAGTGGGGTGAACGATCCCGCGATGCTGCAGGCCGTTGCGAAGGCCGCCGCCGCCACCTTCCGCAGCAAGGTGATGCCGGTGGCCCAGCGCGGCTCCGACGATGCGGTCGCGGCCTGGGGCGACCGCACGGTGCCGACGCTGCAGGCGTTCCGTAGCGTTTCGGACGAGGCTTGCGCCGACTATGCGATCACAGGCGTCAATCGCACCTCGCCCAACCTGCGGGTCGATGCGGCGCTGTCGGCCCGCCAGCGCGCGATGGTCGCGGCCTACAAGTCGAGCGATCCTGCCAGCAAGTTGCCGACGGCCGAGGAACTGGGCGCGGCCTACGAGCAGGCACGCACCCTGGCCAAGCCGCCGTTCGAGGAGGCCGACATGGCGGCGTTCCGCGATCTGAAGGATCAGCCAAAGGCGCGCCAGTGCGATCTGATGCTGCGCCTGTTCGGCGCCATCGAGCGCCTGCCGCTGAAGCAGAAGGCTGCGATCTACCGCACGATCATGGCGAACGGCTGAGCGGCGCCGTTCTTGCTCGACCCTTACTGGGGCGAGAGCCGAACCGCCGTGATGTAGCGCTGGCGGTAATAGTCGGCATCGAGGTTCGTCACCATGACGGGCGATCCGCGATGCGTGGCGTGAACGAACTGGTCGTTGCCCGCGTAGATGCCGATGTGGGTGAAGGTCCCGCGATGGCCGAACAGGACGAGGTCGCCGCGCTGAAGATCGCTGCGTGCGACCGGCGTGCCCTGGCGCACCATGTCGTGCGGCATGCGCGGGATGCGCTGCCCGAAGACGGCGCCGTACAGATAATAAACGAAGCCGCTGCAGTCGAAGCCGGTCTGGGGCGAGATGCCACCATAGCGATAGGGCGTGCCGAGATAGTTCATGGCGCGCGTCACCAGCCGGTCGCCCCATTCGTTCGCGATCGCGGGCTTGGCCGCGGCAGCGGTCGTGGACGGGGGCACGCTGTAGGAGACCGCCTGAACCGAGGCCGGTGCGGCGCTGTTGAAGCCGCTGAACGCCGCATTGTCCTGCTGCCACTTGGCATTGAGCTGGTCGGCCATGCCGTCCGTCGGATCGGCCTTGGCGACCGGCCGCGCCTTGGCCTTTGCAGCCTGTTTCACCTGGGGTGCCTTGACCTGGGCGTCGGCGGGGGCAAAGGCGCCCGACATGCCGAAGACCGCGACCGTGGCGAGGATCGTGACCGAAAGGGCTTTCGCCTTGAGAAGGGGGCGCGCGCGGGAGAGAAGGCGTCGTCCGGGTCTCAAGGTCATGAAGTTCTTCTCCGGTTGGAACCACGGGGGTGGGCCTACGGCCGGAGGCATAGTGGCCAAGCGCGCGAAGCGCGTCCAACAATTGTTGCAAATTTGCCACAATGGTCACAGGCGGGTTAACTGTCTGGAATTATTGACGTTTTAGGCTTTTTCCACAGCTCGTAGCGTAAGCGCGCACGGTCTGCGAAGGCAAACCGAGATGCGCTCGGCCGCAATCAGGCCGGTCATGCCGATGGCTTCTCTTCGCGCTTCAGTCGGATTTGCCGTTGCAGCTTGTCGGATTGTCTTAGGCCGTCGCGACCTTCTCCCGGCGGCGCAGCGACCAGTTGCTCTGGATGCGGATCTCCGGATTGGGAACGGTCCAGCAGGCGCCGCCTTCGTCGAGGAACACGACCCAGAGGAGATGGGACTCAGGCCCATAGTCGATGACGAAGTGGGCAAGGCCCGGTCCCTTCGATGTCTCGAGTGGCAGGGGCGGGTTCAACTGGGTGATCATGGCCCTTGAACGAGCTATTACGCACGCCGTTGCAAGGGGCGCGAGATTCTGCCGTGTCCAACCAGCTCAAAGTCCCATCGCTGTAAAGCGTACGGTACAGAACGTGCGCATCGATCGCCTTCTTGCAGACAGAAAGCGTGAGTATCGCGACGGTAGTTCACCCGCCCCGATCTCTCTAGATTGCATCGGACTTTTCGAGCACCTGCTGAGGTTCATGATGGCGACGCTCAACGTGCCGGGCACCTACCCGACCATCGCCGCCGCCCTCGCGGTGGCCGTACCGACCGATACGATCGTCGTGGCGGCTGGCTATCCTGGCAACGAGATCGTCACCGTCGGCGTGAACAACGTCAGTTTCGACGTGCCCGCGAGCGTAAGCGGCATCGAGTTGCGGCTCGGGTCGGGCATCATCACCGTGAACCTGCTGGGCGATTCGTCGATCCGGGTGCTGGGCAATTCGGCTGCCAATGCGATTAACGGCAATGCCGGCGAGAACTACATCGACGGCAGTTCCGGGGACGACACGATGGCCGGCGGCGCCGGCGACGATACCTACGTGGTGCAGAATGCCGGCGACGTGGTGATCGAAGGAGCCGACGCCGGCATCGACACGGTCCGTACAGGCCTCCACTATACGCTGGGCACCAACGTCGAGAAACTTGTCCTGACGGGCTCTGCCAGTCGTAACGGCACGGGCAACGAACTGGACAATGTCATTACGGGCAATATTGCCAAGAATACGCTGGATGGCGGCGCTGGCGCCGACACCATGATCGGTGGCGCCGGCAACGACACATACATCGTCGACAATGCGGGCGATGTGGTGGTCGAGTTGGACGGCGAAGGAGAAGATACGGTCGTCGCCCGTGTCAGCTACACCCTGTCGGCCAACGTCGAGGACCTCACCCTTCTGGGTGCCGGTTCGATCAACGGAACCGGCAACGATCTTGCGAACACGATCCGCGGTACCGACCGCGACAACATCCTGGACGGCGGCGCGGGTGCCGACAGCATGTACGGCGGCGGCGGCAACGACAGCTATTATGTCGATGACGTCGGCGACATCGCGTACGAGACCAACATATTGGGTATCGACACGGTTTTGTCGTCGATCACCTACACGCTGCCGACCTACATCGAGAACCTGACCCTGCTCGGTACGGCCGACCTCGAAGGCACCGGCACCGCCACGGACAATATCCTGATCGGCAACGACGGTGACAACGTCCTGCGCGGCGGAGAGGGCCGCGACCTCCTCGAGGGTGGTCTCGGCAATGACATCCTGGAAGGCAATAGCAGTGGAACCGACAACGAGCAGGGCGACACGGCGACCTATGCCCATGCCGCCGGCAGCGTGAAGGTGGACCTGCGGATCAGCGGACCGCAGAACACGATTTCCGCCGGCTTCGACGAGTTCGTGAATATCCAGGGCCTCGTCGGTTCCGCCTACGACGATCAGCTGACCGGCAACAATAGGCCGAACATTTTCGACGGTGGTGCCGGCGCGGACGTCCTAGCAGGCGGCGAGAGCGATGACTTTTACTATATCGATGCATTCGATTTCGTCATTGAGCAGGCGAACGAAGGCACCGACTGGGTCTATGCGCCGCTAAGCTACAGTCTTGTCGAAAATCTCGAGAACCTGGTTCTGACCGGGTCGGACAGCATCGACGGCACCGGCAATGCCGCGAACAACTGGCTGTACGGCAATGCCGGCGGCAACCTGCTCGACGGCGGTGCAGGCGCGGACACGATGATCGGTGGCGCAGGAGACGACACGTATGTCGTCAACGATGCCGGGGATGTCGTCACCGAGGGCGTGCATGGCGGCATCGATGAGATCAGGACTTCGCTGGCAAGCTACACGCTCGGTTTAGATGTCGAGAACCTGACGTTCATTGGCTCCGCATCCCACACCGGAACCGGGAACCGTGTGGCGAACGTCATCAAGGGCGCTGATGGCGACGATACGCTTTCCGGTGGGAGCGGCGACGACACCCTGGAGGGAGGGGGCGGCAAAGATACGCTCGATGGCGGCGGCCACGCCGACCGGATGACCGGCGGATCGGGTGATGATTACTACTACGTCGACAATGTCGGGGATGTGGTGATCGAAAATGCTTACGATGGTGTCGATACCGTCGTTTCCAAGTTGAACGCGTACACATTGGCGTCCCATGTCGAGATTCTCCATCTCACCTACATGATGTCCGATCTGCAGATCGGATCCCACGGCATCGGTAACGAACTCGACAACACGATCTACGGAACGGGGACCGACGATCTAATCGATGGCGGCGCCGGCGCCGATACGATGTACGGCGGCGGGGGATACGATACCTATGTCGTGGACGATCCCGGCGACGTCATCGTGGATTCCTTTCCCCGGAGCGCCACGATCCGCACGTCTCTTGCTACTTTTACGCTTATGGAACCCTTCCGGCTTCTCCAGTTCCAAGGCCCCGGCAACTATGTCGGCCGGGGCAATTCGCTCGACAACAGAATTCACGGCGACGACGGCGACGACACGCTTTTCGGCCTGGATGGTAGCGACGTCCTGTATGGCGGAGCCTACAACCAGGGTGCGAACGGCAATGACATACTGGACGGCGGCAGCGGTGCCGACAGTATGTATGGTGGTGGCGGGGATGACGTGTATTACGTCGATCACGTTGGCGATTTTGCCTACGAAACCGCCGACATGGGGATCGACAGCGTTTTCGCGTGGCTCAGTCATGTACTGAGGCCCAATATCGAGAACCTGAGCTTGCTCGGCGCGGACAACGTCGACGGTACGGGTAACAATCTGGCGAATGTGATCGCAGGCAACGCCGGCAACAACGCGTTGTACGGCGGCGCCGGCGACGACGTCCTGATCGGGGGGGCGGTATCCGGAGGCACCAATCAGTTGTGGGGCGGGACGGGGAGCGACACGGCCTCCTATGTCGGCACGACCGGCGCGGTCCATGCCGACCTTGCCGGCCAGAACGGCCATGTCGACGGCATGCTTGTCGATCAGATGAACTCGATCGAGAATCTGACCGGTGGGTCGGGCGCCGACGTGCTGGTCGGCGACGCGGGGGGCAACGTACTGGCGGGCGGCGTCGGCAGCGATCTGCTCTACGGTCAGGACGGTAACGACATGCTCGTCGGCGGTTCCGCTGCGCTGGGCGGCACGAACCAGTTGTGGGGCGGGGCGGGTATCGATGCCGCTTCCTACGATGGCACGACTGGCGCGGTGTACGCCGACATCGGTTCGCTCGCCGCCTTTGTCGACGGCATTCTGACCGACCAGATGAACTCGATCGAGAACCTGATCGGTAGCGCGGGCAACGACGTGCTGGTGGGCGACGGCGGGACCAACGCGCTGATGGGCGGCGCCGGCGCCGACGTGCTCTATGGCCAGGGCGGCGACGACGTCCTCACTGGCGACACGGTGGCGCCGGGCAGCACGAATCAGCTTTGGGGCGGAACGGGCACCGATGCCGCGTCCTACGCCGGTACGACGGGCGCGGTGTACGCCGACCTCGCTGCGCTGTCGGCCTATGTCGACGGTGTGCTGACCGACCAGATGAACTCGATCGAAAACCTGATCGGCGGCTCTGGCAGCGACGTGCTGGTGGGCGATACCAACGAGAACGTGCTGACGGGCGGCGCCAACACGGACTATCTCTATGGCCAGGACGGCGACGACACGCTGATCGGCGACGCGGCGTCGCCCGGCGGCGCCAACCAGCTCTGGGGCGGGGCGGGCAGCGATACCGCCTCCTATGCCGGTACGACTGGTTCGGTCCATGCCGATCTGACGGCACAGGCAGGTCATGTCGGCGGCGTGCTCGTCGACCTGATGAACTCGATCGAGAACCTCATCGGAGGCTCGAACGCCGACACTCTATTGGGTGATGCGGGAGCCAACCGTCTCTTGGGCGGCGGTGGGGGCGATGCGCTTTGGGGGCGAGGCGGCGCCGACGTCTTCGTCTACCAGGACTATGCCGACAGCAATCTGGCGACAGGCTACGATGTGATCGGCGACTTCGTTTCCGGCATCTCGAAGCTCGACCTGACGGCGCTGGGAATCGACGCGAGCCAGATCGTCATACAGTCCGATGCAGGCTCGACCAGTCTCTATGTCGAGGTGGCGCCTGGCGCGTTCGACCCCGCGACCGATCTCGCCATATCCTTCGCCGGCGCGAATGCGATCAATCTGGGGGATATCCTGCTGTAAGGCAGCCCGGCTCCCACCGGCATTTGCGCGCGCATCACGCGAATGGTTTCGCCGGCGACTGCGAGTGAGTTGTGCATATGTTCGCGTGTAAACATGCGCAGATGCAGCTTGAAGTAGCATCTCACAGTGTGGTGCGGTAAAAACTCATACGCTCGACGCGATCTGGGGAGGTCGTCAGTCGACGAAGACGGGAGTCTGCGTGGCGTTTCCGGCGAATATCGACGTAGTGAGCCTCGATGGCCTCAACGGCACGAGGTTGGATGGCTCCCTGTACGATGCGAGCGGCGCCGCGGTCGCCTCGGCCGGCGACATCAACGGCGACGGTTTCGACGATGTAATCATCAACGCCGCGGGCGGTTACGGGACGTATGTCAATAACCCCGGTATTACCTATGTGGTGTTCGGCAAGGCCGGAGGGCTCGGCGCCAGCGTTCAACTCTCGAGCCTGAACGGGAGCAGCGGCTTCACGCTGAGCGGCAGCAGCTACGGCATCCAGTCCGTCGCTTCGGCAGGCGACGTGAACGGCGACGGCTACGATGACCTGATCCTCGGCGCGCCCTCGGACGACTTGAGCTACGTGGTTTTCGGCAAGGCCTCGGGCTTTACCGCCGAAATCGATCTCTCCACCCTTAACGGCGCCAATGGCTTTGTGCTGAACGGCGCGGCGTTGGGCAACGAAGCCGGCTGGTCGGTGGCATCGGCTGGCGATGTGAACAACGACGGCTATGACGATCTGATCATCGGCGCTACCTCTGCCGGCACCCCCGGCATCTGGCAGGGCGCGAGCTACGTGGTGTTTGGAAAGGCTGCGGGCTTCAACGCCTCGATGAACCTCTCCTCCCTGAACGGCACGAACGGCTTCGCGATCATCGGCGGCAAGGCCAACGACGAAGGCGGCTGGTCGGTCGCTTCGGCCGGCGACGTGAACGGCGACGGCTACGACGACGTAATCGTCGGCGCCCGGAGTGCCGATCCCAATGGCGACCAGTCGGGTGCCAGCTACGTCGTCTTCGGCAAGGGATCGGGCTTCACGTCCACCCTCAACATTTCCACGCTGAACGGCACCAACGGCTTCAAGCTGAGCGGCGGCGCAATCAGTGATTTCAGCGGTTTCTCGGTTTCGTCGGCCGGCGATATCAACGGCGACGGCTTCGCCGACCTGATCGTTGGCGCGCCGGGCGCTAACGACTCCGGCGCGAGCTATGTCGTGTTTGGCAAGGCATCGGGCTTCACCGCCAACCTCAACCTGTCGACCCTGACCGGCAGCAATGGTTTCAGGCTCGTCGGTGCGCCGGCGAGCGGCAATCAGTACATCGGCTACTCCGTTGCATCGGCGGGCGACTTCAACGGCGACGGCTACGACGACCTGATCATCGGCGCCATGGGCGACGATTCGCGTTCCCCGAATACGGGAGCGAGCTATGTCGTGTTCGGCAAGGCGGCGGGCTTCGGCGCCAGCTTCGACCTCTCCACCGTGAACGGCGCGAACGGCTTCAAGGTGATCGGCGCGGGCGGGTGGGACATGACCGGCTGGTCGGTCGCGTCGGCGGGCGACGTGAACAACGACGGCTACGACGATCTGATCATCGGCGCTCCCCAGCACATCGCCGGCCTTCCCGGGGAAGGGCGGAGCTACGTGATCTACGGCCATGCCGGTGCGCTCGGAACCGACCAGCCACCACCGTCGCTGGCCTATCTCGACGCTTCCAATGGATTCAAGCTGAGCGGCGCCGTCGCCAACGACTACACCGGCCGGTCGGTCTCTTCGGTGGGCGACATCAACGGCGACGGTTTCGACGACGTGATCGTCGGCGCCTGGCGCGCCGACTCCGGTGCCGCCGATGCCGGTGCGAGCTACGTGGTGTTCGGCAAGGCGGGCGGGTTTCTCTCTGACATCCAACTCTCCTCTCTAAACGGCAGTGACGGTTTCAAGCTGAGCGGCGTGGCGGCTGACGATCGCAGCGGCTACTCGGTCGGCTCGGCCGGCGACGTCAACGGCGACGGCTACGACGACCTGATCGTCGGCGCCGCCCTGGCCGATCCGAACGGCAACTCCTCCGGTGCGAGCTACATCGTCTTCGGCAAGGCATCCGGCTTCACCGCGAACTTCAATCTCTCCACCCTGAACGGCGGCAACGGCTTCAAGCTGAGCGGCGGCGCGGCCAGTGACAAGTCGGGCTTCTCGGTTGCCTCGGCCGGCGACTTCAACGGCGACGGTTTCGATGACCTGATCGTCGGCGCGCCGGGAGCGAAGGTCGGCAGCGCGTACGGCGCCGGATCGGCCTATATCATTTACGGCAAGGCGTCGGGCTTTGCCGCCAACTTCAGTCTTTCTTCCCTGAGCGGCGGCAACGGCTTCAAGCTGACCGGCGTCGTGGGTGCCGACGCGGCGGGCACATCCGTGGCCGCGGCGGGCGACGTGAACGGCGACGGCTATGACGACGTCATCGTCGGCGCGCCCTGGGCCGGCGGGACGGGCGGAAGCTACGTGGTGTTCGGCAAGGCCTCCGGCTTCGGCGCCAGCTTCGCGCTTTCCACCCTGAACGGCAGCAACGGCTTCAAGCTGAGCGGTGTGGCGGCCTCCGACCGGAGCGGCATCTCCGTGTCGTCGGCGGGCGACGTGAACGGCGACGGTTTTGCGGATCTGATCGTCGGGGCGCCGGACGCCGATCCGCACGGCTCGTCGTCGGGCACCAGCTACGTGCTGTTCGGGAAGGCGTCGGGCTTCGCCGCCAACATCGATCTCTCGACACTGAACGGCAGCAACGGCTTCAGGTTGACCGGCGCTGCGGCGAGCGATTCGAGCGGCGTCTCGGTCTCGTCCGCGGGCGATTTCAATGGCGACGGCGTGGACGATCTCGTGATCGGTGCGGCTCGGGCCGACAGCAACGGCTCCGATTCGGGCACGACGTACGTCATCTTCGGCCGGACATCGGGCTTCTCTGCCGAGATCGACCTCTCCAATCTGGATGCCAGCACGGGCTTCGCACTGAAGGGCGGGCGGGCAGGCGAATGGAGCGGCGGATCGGTCGCTTCGGCGGGTGATGTGAACGGCGACGGCTACGACGACCTGATCATCGGCGCCGAGCGTGGCATGCCAAACGGCATCGCCTCCGGAGCGGCCTACGTGGTGTTCGGCGGGGCCTTGGGCGGGACCGTGACGACGACCGGCACTGCGGCGGCGGAGATGCTGATCGGTGGCGTCAGCAACGACGTGCTGACGGGCGGCGGTGGCGGCGACGCATTCCACGCCGGCGCGGGCAATGACCGGCTGGTCGTGGCCGATCTTGCGTACCGCCTGGCCGATGGCGGCGGTGGTACCGACACGCTGGCGCTGTCCGGTGCCGGCATGACGCTCGACCTGTCGGACGTGATGGTTGCGGCGAAGCTCGAGGGCATCGAGCGCATCGATCTTGCGGGCAGCGGCGACAACACCCTCGTCGTCAACCAGCGTGCCGTCCTGGGTGGCGTGGGCGCCGAGACAGCCGGCGGCAAGCATACACTCGTGGTCGAGCGCGATGCAGGCGACGTCGTGCAGTTCGTCGAAGCGGGTTGGACCAAGACCGGATCGGTCACCAACGCCGACGGCACATTCGACCGCTGGGTGCTCGGCAATGCCGAAGTCCAGATCGAGCGGGTCGCTCCGACCACCGGCTCCATCATCGCGGGAACGGCCGGCAACGACGTCATCTCAACGACCGTTACCGTGCCCGGCCAGCTTCTGGCGACCGATCTTGCCGATACGATCGACGGCGGCGCCGGCGACGACGTGCTGGACGGCGGCGGCGGCAACGACGCGCTGTATGGCGGCGCCAACAACGACAGGCTGATCGGCGGGACGGCCGACGTCGGCGGGACCAACCAGCTCTGGGGCGGCGCAGGCAACGACACGGCCTCTTATGAAGGTACGATCGGGGCCGTGCATGCCGATCTGGCGGCACAGACGGGTTATGTCGCCGGCGTCCTCGTCGACCAGATGAACTCGATCGAGAACCTGATCGGCGGATCTGGCGACGACGTGCTGACGGGAGATGCCGGCGCTAACGTCCTGTCCGGCGGGACGGGTAACGACACGTATGTGATCGGCAGTGGCGACACGGTCGTGGAAGGCGCGGGCGAAGGCACTGATACGGTGCACGCCTCGATCGACTACACGCTGGGCGCCAACGTCGAGAACCTCGTCCTCGTCGGAACGGCCAACCTAAACGGCACCGGCAACGGCCTTGCGAACGTCCTAACCGGCAACGCGGGCAACAATCGGCTCGACGGCGCCGCGGGTGCCGACTCGATGGCGGGTGGTCTGGGCGACGACACCTATGTCGTCGACAGCGTGTCCGACCTGGTGATCGAGGCTGTGGACGCAGGCGTCGATACGGTGCGGTCGTCCGTCACCTACACCCTGGTCGCGAACGTCGAGAATCTCGAGTTGACCGGCGCCGTTGCGATCAACGGTACGGGCAACGCGCTGGACAACTGGCTGACCGGCAACATTGCCGTCAACACTCTGTCCGGCGGCCTCGGCAACGACACCTACGTCATCGATTCGCTCGCCGATGCGGTCGTGGAGGCCGCGGGCGAGGGCACGGATACGGTGCGCGCGTCGATCGACTATACGCTGGGCGCCAACCTCGAGAACCTGGTCCTCACCGGGATGGCCAACCTCACCGGCACCGGCAACGGCCTCGCCAACGTCCTGACCGGCAATGCCGGCAACAACCTGCTGGACGGCGGCGCGGGCGCCGACACGATGGCGGGCGGGCTGGGCGACGACACGTATGTGATGGGCGTGTCCGACGTCGTGATCGAGGAGGCGGGCGAAGGTGTCGATACGGTGCGGTCGTCGATCAGCTACACGCTGACGGCGAACGTCGAGAATCTGGTGCTCACCGGCATCGCGACGATCAACGGCACGGGCAACGGCCTCGCCAACGCGCTGACCGGCAACGACGGGATCAACGTCCTCGACGGCGGCGCCGGCGCCGACACGATGGCCGGCGGCCTGGGCAACGACAGTTACGTCGTGGACGATGCCGGCGACGTGGTGATCGAGGCCGCCGACGAAGGCAGCGACACGGTCCGGGCGTCGGTCAGCTACACGCTGGGCGCCAACGTCGAGAAGCTCACGCTGCAGGGCACTGCGCACCTGAACGGCACGGGCAACGCGCTGGTCAACACCCTGACCGGCAACGCCGGCAACAACCTGCTGGATGGCGGGCTGGGCGCCGACACGATGATCGGCGGGCTGGGCAACGACACCTATGTCGTCGACGACATCGGCGACGTGCTGAGCGAGGCGCTCGACGGCGGCCTCGACGCGGTGCAGTCGTCGGTCAGCTACCGGCTGCGCGCCAACATCGAGAACCTGACGCTCACCGGCGGTGCGAACATCGACGGCACCGGCAACGAGCTGGCCAACGTGCTGCTGGGCAATGCCGGCAACAACATCCTCGACGGCGGGCTGGGCGCCGACACGATGACCGGCGGCCTGGGCGACGACACCTACATGCTGGACGTCTCGACCGACAAGATCACCGAGCTGGCCGGGCAGGGCGTCGACACGGTGCAGACGACGTTCACCCATGTGCTGCGCACCAACTTCGAGAACCTGACGCTGCTGGGCGCCGCCGCGATCAGCGCGGTGGGCAATGCGGTGGACAACGTGCTGACGGGCAACGTCGCGGCCAACGTGCTCGATGGCGGACTTGGCGCGGACACGATGGCGGGCGGTCGCGGCAACGACACCTACGTCGTCGAGAATGCGGGCGACCTGGTGATCGAGCAGGCGGGCGAGGGGACGGACGCCGTCCGCGCCTGGATCGACTACACGCTGACGGCCAACGTCGAGAAGCTGACCCTGCAGGGCACGGCGAACCTGAACGGCACGGGCAACGATCTGGCCAACACGCTGGTCGGCAATGCCGGCCACAACATCCTGGACGGCGGTCTGGGCGGCGACACGATGACCGGCGGGGCGGGCGACGACACCTACGTCATCGACAACGCCGCGGACCGGGCGAGCGAGGATGCGGGCGGCGGGTTCGACACGCTGCTGTCGTCGATCACCTACATGCTGCGCGCCAATGCCGAGAAGCTGGTCCTGACGGGCGCGGACAACGTCAATGCCGTCGGCAATGCCCAGGACAACATCCTGACGGGCAATGCCGGCAACAACATCCTCGATGGCGGGGCCGGGGCCGACGAGATGACGGGCGGCGGCGGCAACGACACCTATGTGGTGGAGAATGCCGGCGACGTGGTGATCGAGGCCATGGACGGCGGCACCGACGCGGTGCGGTCGTGGATCGACTACACGCTGGGCGCCAACGTCGAGAAGCTGTCGCTCTACGGCACGGCGAACATCGATGGCACCGGCAACGAGCTGGCCAACGGCCTGCTGGGCAACAGCGGGCGCAACGTCCTCGACGGCGGCCTCGGCGCCGACACGCTGACCGGCAACGGCGGCGGCGACACGTTCCGCTTCAGCACGGCTCTGGGTGCCGACAACGTCGACCGCATCACCGCCTTCGACCACGCCGCGGACACGATCCAGCTCGACGACGCCATCTTCGCAGCCCTCGGCACCGGCGCACTGGACGCCGGGGCGTTCAATACCGGCCCGGTGGCGACGCAGGCCGACGACCGCATCCTGTACGACACCGCGTCGAAGAGCCTCTCCTACGACGCCGACGGCGTCGGCGGCGTGGCGGCCGTCAAGTTCGCGACCATCGCCACCCTCACAGGATCACTCGACCACACAGACTTCTTCGTCGTCTAGGACGCGGACTTCCTGGTGGCGCGGATCGTTTCCAGGAGTGTCTTGCGCTCGTCGACCAGCGCCTTCACCTCTTCGGCCAGCAGCGGAAACCGCTGGCGCATATAGGAGATCCGGTTCCGCAGGTTCTTGACGGCAAGCTTGTCCGTAAGGGTTTTCAGCTGAGGAACGGCCGCATGCAGTTCCGCCCTGATCCGCTCCCGCTCCTTGAACAATTCGGGCAGATGACCGCTCACATACATCCGCCGGCGCTGCGCGGCTCGCTTCTCAGCCTAGTCGACCGTCTCGGTCATCGCATTTCCCCCGTTGTGTCGACTGGGAGAATGGCAGCCCGTGGACGCCGGTCAATCTGGCGGCCGTGCACGTTGGGCCTCGAGGCTGCGCCTCGACGGATCGCCTGACGGACGGCAACCTATCGGACTTTCGCGTATTGAATTGGCGATACTTTCCGGAGGTTCTTCATGAAGCTGGCATTTCCCGTCGGCGCGGCTCTGGCAACTCTGGGGGCGCTGGCCGCCCAGGCACAGACCCCCGCTGCGCCCGCCGCAGCGGCACCGTCGCTCTCCCTCGATTGCCATCTCCTCTATCGCGGCGTGCCGATGAAGGAACCCACCACCTATCAGGTCATCGGCAAGGACTTGTACGGCGTGAGCGGTCCGATCAGGACCAGGTTGTCCGAGGAAGGAACGCCCGTGACGCTGGGCAATTCTCGCGAGGCCGATGGCACCGTGGTCGAATCCTTCGCCTCCCATAGGCTGAACGGCACGACACTGGAGCGGACCGTGTACTGGAAGAAGGGAAGCGCCCCCATGAAGCCGGCCTTCACTGAAACCTACGACTTCAAGGCCCGCACCGTCACGAGTTCGACGGATCGAGCGGATTTCTGTCACGCCGACGGGAAGTAACGGATTCTTTGTCGGCGCAACGGCATGGGACCGGAACTGTCACGTTTCGCGCAGCGCGCACGAAGCATGAATGAATTCTGGAGGCTGCCGTTCGGGGTGGAACGACCGGAGCAGGTGCGTTATCACCCTCGCCATGGCGCCAGAAGCGACACGTCAATCTCTTTCCCAGCGCGTTCATCGCTTCGTGGCGGTGCTTGAACGCTACAAGCGCAATCCCAATCGCAGGGAGGCCTATCATGTCCTCTCGGCGATCGATTGCCTCAAGGAGGAGCGTTACGAGGCGGGCCTCGACGCCATCCGCGCCGCCGAGCACGTCGAACCCATTCCCGATGGCGTTGTTCTGATGCGTGGCCTGCATGACAACATCACCGTCGCCGAATTGACCGAGGCACTGCACAAGGTAATGCGCGCCCCGGACAATTCGGAATCCTGACGGCCGATACGCCCGGGCAGGGCGGTCCGTCGCGAAAGCTCGTCTCGCCAGCCATTTCGAATGGCGCGGGGGCCTGCCCAGGGGCATCTTTTATTTATCACGATTTTCGTGCAACCCCGGCGCGAAGCCTTCGTTGCCAACCCGTATTCGGTAGGCAGAGGGCAGGATGCCAGGCAGCTTCAACTCCTCCATCGGCACGGAGCTCGCTTCGTTGCGCGCTCTGGGAGCGACCCGGCGCCGGGTTTCGGCGCGGGAGCGGCTGGACCGCGAGCGCCGCGAACCAGCGCTTGTCTCTCAGAAGCCCCAAGGCGAGCCGCGGTCTGCGGAAGATTGGGGTGCTGACGATTGAGTCCTGTCCGGACGTCGCAGTCACTGCGGGCGTGGATGCCAGGCATCTTCCGTCCGCTAGCGGACCATATGTGGACTGGAAAGTGCGGGGAGGCAGCCTGGGCCGCGCCCGGGCCTTTCCCCTCCGCTGGTGGAGGGATCTGAATGGCACGGACTGTCTGGAGCGACTTGGGAACACAGCCCGGGAACGCGTTCCTCATCGTTGCCGAGATCGCCTCCAATTTCGGCGGTGGACCGGCAGCCGACGACCCGTTTGACACGGCGCGCCTGCGGTTCGCCGCCAACCTGATGGTGCGCACCTGCACGCATTCGAAGCTCGCGGGTGACTTCGCCGTCCAGCCCCTGCGCGACAGCGGGGCGCTGCTCATTCATTGCGCCGTGACCGAGCCCGCCGACTTCGCGCGGCTTTGCGAAATCGTGGGGGGCCGCGACCACGAAGCGACGCCGTGGCGTGGCCTGCGTCGCTTTCTGTTGGACGAAGCGCGTCATGAGTCGCTTCTCGCCGTTGCCGGGCCGCCGGACTCCCGTGGGGCCGGTCGTCGCGTTCGGGCGGCGAGGGAGCGCGAGGAGGCGGATCGTCAGCAGTGGGGACGGATCTGATGGCGTCGCGCTGTCCGGCGCCATAGGACAGCGACACGCATGAGGAGAATCCGGCGGGTCGACGAAATCTCCGCGCGAAACGGCCAAAGGGCAGGGAGTGCTTGAGGTGCGTGGGCGACGATTCTAAAGTCCACCCATGCGAAAGCGATCGGTCACAATCGACGGTCACCGCACCAGCATCTCGCTGGAGGATGCCTTCTGGACCGAACTGGTGCGGCTGGCGCGCGAGCGGCCGGTGTCGCTGAATACACTGGTCTCAGAAATCGATCGCGCGAGGACGTCGGACGACGTCAACCTCTCGAGCGCCTTGCGCCTGTACGTTCTGGGTGAACTCGTGAAGAAACGGGATGCGACCCGCGTCGACCTGGTCGCTCATTGAGGCACCGCCGGCGCACGCCCTGAACCGGATTTTCTGCTGTCCCGGCGTTCGCGCTCCCGAAACTCTGTAGTAAGAATCGGGCATGAGCGGATCGTTCCGACTTTCGCCGTGTCGCGCCCCACCCGGAATTGACGAGCACGCCTGGAGCGTCCTCGCGCCCGAGTTGCGGAAGACCCGCGTGAGCGCAGGCCAGCGGGTGCGTGCCTGGGATTCCGAGCCGGCGCTCACGTTGTTTCCCATCAGCCTCCTGCTGAGCTTCGTGTCGCCGCACAGCGGCGTTGAAATTCTCAGCCTCGGCGCGGGCGGCACCAGTGTCCCGGATCTCCTGTTGGGACCCGACGCGCTCGGGCTGGATGCCGTCGTGACCGTCGAAGGGGAGGCCTGGTCGATCCCGACATCCATTCTGCGCCAGTTGGCGGGTCAACATCCTTCGGTCCACGAGGCGATGCTGGCCCAATGCCGCGTGGCGTTGCGTGAAACGGCGCGGCATGCAGAGGAGCGGACCCGCTCCCTGCAGATCTCGAATCTGGCGCGATGGCTGAGCCGGGCAATGGCGCTGACCGGGCAGACGAGCTTTGCCGTGACTCACGAGACGCTGGCGCGGTTGATCGGCACGCGGCGTACCTCGGTCACCGAGGGACTGGCCTATCTTGCCGACCGGCGCTTCCTGCTGATCGGCCGCCGCTGGATCACCGTCATCGATTCAGCCGGGCTCGACCGCCAGGGTCGTGCCGCGCGCGGTGGCCATGCGCTGCCCGATCCCGGGGAAAAAAGGCCGTCCGTCTAGACCCGAAATCCGCCGTTGGACGGCGACGTCTGCTAGAGGCTTTCCATTTCAGATTGATCCACCGACCTCATCCTGAGGGGCGCGAAGCGCCGTCTCGAAGGATGGGCAACAAACTCGGTGCGCGCGCCCACCCTTCGAGACGCGCTCTTGAGGAGCGCTCCTCACGGTGAGGTGGTTTTTACACTGGTGATCTTTTTCGACCGGAAAGACCCTGGCAATCCAGGGCGGCCACTCAGCTTGGTACTCCCTGCACGAGCGCACGATCGTCCGCGCCATTGCGAGCCGCTGCGTACGGCGGCGTACGTATCGATTTGCGCAGCAACCTTTGCGCCAAAGCGCGTTGAAGGCGCGCGGCTGAACTGATCAGCCACGAACAAATCAACGAGGTCACGTCATGAAGAAGATTTTTGCTGCCGCCGCCTTCGCCACGATGATCGCCGCCGCGCCGTCTTTCGCAGCCACCGATGCCGAGTGCACCGAGATGTGGAAGAAGGCCGATGCCAACAGCGACGGCAACGTCTCGGGCGGCGAAGCCATCCGCTACATGTCGTTCATGCGTGTCGCCGGCATGACGGTCGCCACCGAAGGCACGATCACGCAGACCGAGTTCATGAACGCCTGCAAGGCCGACGCCTACAAGACGAAGCAGGCCGACGCCGGCGCGCCGCTGAAAGGGTCGAACTCCTTCACCGAGGCCCAGGCCAAGGACCGCGTGATCGCGCAGGGCATGGACGGCGTGACGACCCTGACGAAGGACGGCGATGGCATCTGGCGCGGCACCGCGCAGCAGGCCGGCAAGCCGGTGCAGGTGGCCGTCGACTACAAGGGCAACGTCGTCGCCACCAGCCAGTAATCCCGACAATCACAACAACGAATCGAAAGGAACTCCCTCATGAAGACCGTTAGCCGAGCCTTCGACAGCTATGCCCAGGCGCGCGCCGCCGTCGATGCCGTCGAGAAGGCGGGCATCCCCAGCAAGGATGTCAGCATCGTCGCCAACAAGTATGTCAGCGCCGAATACGCCGACGTCGATGACGTGAACAAGACGGCGGCCGGCGCCGGCATCGGCGGCGCCGTCGCCGCCGCGGTGGGCGAGCGGCTGGCAGCACTGGGGCAGGTCCGGCAGGTGCTGGTCGTCACTCACAGCCCGCAGGTCGCCGCCCGCGG
>OFDC01000166.1_pt1 | contig 66866 bp, 53 predicted proteins | sample 1520941 | NCBI WGS metagenome assembly OFDC01 (sample SAMEA94258168, study PRJEB24077) | hot springs metagenome | biome: Aquatic biome; feature: Water | place: India | collected 2012-12-06 | depth 5 m | reverse complement strand
TAGCATGAAGCTAACTTAACTATTTTTAATCTCTTTCGCAAAAGCGAAAGTCCTATATTTATTTCTGGATAAATAAATTTTTAGTTTCCACAAAAGCACCGTGTGTAATTTTTGCTATGTATTTCCCTGCTGATAAACTTGATAAATCTACCACTCTTCGTTCTGATAAAGTAGGTATAGAATTAAAATAAACAAGTTCCCCTTTTAAATTGTAAATAGTTAAAATTATATCCGAAATATTATCTTTTGCCTCAAGAGTAATTATACCATTAGTAGTAGGTATCGGATAAATGATTATATCAGTAATTGTGGGGTCAGGAATAAATGAATAAGCCCCCGAAAGGTTCGAACGACAAGTAAGTGTTTTATTGGGTACTGAATAGTTTTTTAATGCAGTTACTGTAAAGAAACTTGGTGTTGTAGCTTTCAAAAAAGCAGTTTTGTTATTCAATACTTCATTATCTCTTTTCCACTCATAAGCTAAATCACCGATTTCTATTTTTTGCTTTGCTTGGAGCGTGAAAGCTCCCACTTGCACAATTTCCGGTGCCTCAGGTCGAGGTTTTATTGAAAAAGTAACAGGCTCAGAATCAACCGAATAACAACCATTTTCATCTTTTGCCTTTACAGTAAACTTATAATCACCCGCAGCCCGAATGGTTATCACTGGAGCTACCTCATTATTGCTCCATATATTTTCCTTCAAACTAGTAGAGGCGAGTGTCACAGAATTCCCTTCACAAACAGCTAAATCACTCTGATAAATTACAGGCTTCCCTGGTAAAGGCAAAACTTGGGTTACAATTGCGTTTGATTCTGGTGAAGCACATCCATTAGCATCTATTCCTCGTACACTAAATGAACCTGATGACTTTACGGTAATTTGCTTTTTTGATTCACCATTACTCCAAAGAAAAGAAGTATAATCTGGGGTATCAGTCAATAAATCTGTGCTAGTTCCTTCACAAAATTGTGGACTAATTTTAGTGTATGCAAATGGCTTAACTGATGGAAAAACTTTCTTTACATCAATCGTATTTGTGAATGAGTAATTACCAGTTTGGTCTCTTACGATGGTGCTGTATGAACCCGTTGAAGCTGTAAGTGTATTAGCCATCAAATTATTTGACCACTGCTGGGCGGTATATGCATTGGAAACGCTTAGAGTTACTTTATCATTGCTCAAACATGAAGCATTCAAAGATAAAATTGGTGAAGGCAAAAATGGCACAGATTGATTGAAAAACTGCGTATTCATTTTAGCATCCCATGCCTTTGCCAAGTTTGAAATTCCTTCATTAGTAAAATGAACTCCCTCAGGGCGAGGCACTTGGATAGAATCTGTGAATGGCCCTTCAAAGATATAGTCTGCTGGGTTTATCAAACTGTTTTGTGCACTTACAACAGACGGATATAATTGATCTATTTTATAGAGTGACGTGCGAGTAATCATCCAACTTATCTTCTTACCAGCATCGAGTCGACTTTTCTCTATGACTTTTTTGAGGGCATTTGCATAATAATCTTGGGTAGTCTTCAACTCTGCTTCTGCCTCACCTTGCTCCCACAAAACTGAGCGTAAACCCATTTGTGAGATATAATATTGTAGCGAAATCCGCAGGTATGAATAGGGCGTATTGTTTGGATAAGTAAATTGAAAAAACGGATGCTTAGTTGCAACACCTATTGAACTACTATACCAGTTTTCAATACTGGAGCCCTCGTAGGCGGCATTAAAAAATAAAATTGGTACATTGAGACGTTTAGCGAGCAAATCTCCTAATTCACCCCAACACCAAGAGCCTTGCCCTCTTGGGGCAATTGATGAGCTCAATTCTATATGAGAAAAAGCTTGAAAAGGGGGAATTTCATCAAGAAAATCTATCTTTTGATAATTAAAGCAATTAACACGGTCATCGACAGATGCTGTTTCTCCAAAATTTCTTTTCCCTTCTGCATTAGATTGTCCGGCAATTAAAAATACTTCGCCAATACCTACTCTATCAACCGATTTTTGACTAACCACTGCCCCATTTTTCCAACCTCTTACTTGTAATTCATACCAACCTCCGGCACCTTTTAATGAACCCGTAAAGGTACCATACTTCGGTTTATCTGCAATTATAGTCCAGTCGGTAGCTACACCTTGCCCAGTTTTTATAGGAACAAGTCTAGCTTCTATCCTTTCAACAACATCTTCATATTGACCAGTAATAAAAATAATAGAACTATTATTTTTATCTCGCTGGAAAACACTCCTTGATAGTGGTAAATTAATAGTTATTTGAGAATATCCATTAATATTAATAAACAATAAAGAAAAAAACAAAACAAGCTCTCGCATCAGTCAATCCTGTGTTTTTGTTAGGAAATTTCGGTGCAAATATAAATATTTTCTTAAAATTTTATTTCAAAATTTTGTACTATTTCAAGAATTAGTACCTATTAGTTTTCAATTTCTTTGAGCCATGCTTGTATTTTTTGCTCCCAAAGCATTTGTGCAGAACGAATAATACTGTGATTGGTTTCAGTATCATATTGTTTTTGTAATCGATTCATTTCTCGATATGATTCTAAATATTCATATTGAATCATACTGTTTAGGTCGATAATTAAATCAGCTTGCATCGTTGAAACTTTCTTTTTGAAACGCTCGGCAACAAGTTTGGCAATGTCGAAGTGTAATTGCTCATGTGCCAATGCATAATCATTTAATGAAGGTGGTATCACCCATGACATACCTCGAACCATGTATGTTTTAGTAGCAATTTTTGCAACAATATAGCCATCAATAACCTCAAAACTTGCCGTATAAGCAAAATTGGCAAATATTGCCGCCCCATATCTACTATTAGATGGTTTTCCTCTAAAATCATCCCAAGTGATTTTTCGAGTATGATAGTAAATTGTATCTGAATCATTTACATCTGTTTCAGGCAAAAATATCATCTTTATTCCCTTCACCAAAGCCTCATGTTTTGTTCCATTCACCAATAACCACTTATCAAAATACTCCAGCGATTTGGTCAATAATTTATTCAAAATGCCTTCATATTGTTTATTATCCATCAAGTAGTTTGACCTGATATATGAAGTACTTGTAGTTGTCTCAGTTAATTGAACGGTATCTTTCTTTCCTATTCGATCAAATGCAAGTTGAATACTCACGTGTCCAGAAATATTACTATTGGGAAGTTTTGTTTCTGTAAATCTTAATTCAAGAATTTTTATCATCAAATGTAAAGGTAGGTCTGTTTGAGGAATTGTTTGAGTAAATGCTCTTTTCAGATTAAATTCTAAGCCTCCTTGTAACTGTAGTGATTCGGTTTGAGTTGAAGAACTCATGATAATTCCAATATTTTCTTTATCTAGCCTAGCATCTTTTACTCCATTTATGGTGAAAGAAGGTTTAAAATCAACTTTTGCCATATTTACATTGATTTGCCTCTGTGCAAAAAGCGGTTTACTAAAGAGCAAACAAGTAAATAATAAGTGCCATAAAACTTTCATCTTTTATATTAAATCCTGCTTGTTGGAGAACAGATACTTTTATTCTTATTGATGATAACAAAAATACTCAAGTATTTGATTTATAAATTAAGATGAATTTATATTTTAATTGTATAAACAGCCTCCTAAAAATCTATTATTAAATGGCACTAACCAAAATTACAAATAGAAGAGTTAACATTGAAATGTAAAACTTTTTTGTTTAAATTTCCTAAAGAATCTAACTTACATATTCTTCTTCAAACGATGGCTACTAATAAAACTACCGAAAATACCGCCGATGTTACCGACTTCATTAATCGAATTAGTGATGAGTTGAAGCGAAATGATAGTACTCAATTAGTAGAAATATTTGAAAAACAGACTAGCTTCCAAGCTAAAATGTGGGGAGCAAGCATTATCGGATTTGGTAGTTATCATTATAAATATCCAAGTGGACACGAAGGTAATGCTCCAATTGTCGCTTTTTCTCCGAGAGCAGCCGCCATTTCCTTGTACGTTTATTTGCCACCTGACCAAAGAGAGTCCTTACTCACCAAATTAGGCAAAACCAAATCTGGCAAAGGTTGTATTTATATAAAAAAACTAAGTCATATAAATCTTGAAGTACTGAATGAATTGATTGATATTGCGGTGAATTATAACAAAGAAATACACGGTTAAAATTTCCTCTAAATAAAAAATACTATGAAAAAGCAATTACCAATCGAACAAAAGGAGGTTTTATTAAAAATCCTAAAAACTCGATTTGAGAAAAACATTAGCCGACATCAAGCACTTGATTGGGCAAAAATCCAAGCAAAATTAGAGGCTAACCCTGAAAAACTTTGGTCGCTCGATGAAATGGAAACCACAGGTGGTGAGCCTGATGTGGTTGATTACGATGCCCAAACTGATGAATATATTTTCTTCGACTGTTCGGCCGAATCGCCCAAAGGACGGAGAAGTGTGTGCTATGATGCCAAAGCTTTAGCATCACGGAAAGAGTATAAACCTGCCAATAACGCTCTCGATATGGCTGAAGAAATAGGCATTAAAATTTTGAATGAACAACAATATAGATACTTGCAAACACTAGGGCATTTTGATGCTAAAACTTCGAGTTGGATAGAAACCCCCGACAATATTCGTAAGCTAGGTGGAGCATTATTTGCCGATTATCGTTATGGGAATGTATTTGTTTACCACAATGGTGCTGAATCATATTATGCCTCAAGAGGGTTTCGCGGTTTTTTGAGGGTATAAAGACTTATTTTTATCTATAACCAATGTATAAATTGTGTTTTTCCATATACATAATCTAACTATTTTTAACTATGATAATCAGAGAAATTATTGCGTCTTCGCCCACGATACACACTGCTGTTCAACATTTTATTGATTTATTAGTTAGTTCACCATATACCATTTCAACTGAAACTTTAGATGCCCTCATTCATTCAGAAAATAGTCATTTATTTTTGGCTTTTGATGAGGCTGAAAATATTTTGGGTATGCTTACAGTAGGTATTTATTATAGCCCTACTGGAAAAAAAGCTTGGATTGAAGATGTGGTAGTGGATGATATCGCTCGTGGGCAAGGTTTGGGAGAAAAGCTAGTTCAGCATGCCATTGCGTTTGTGAAATCAAAAGAAGTTAGTTTACTGATGCTCACATCTAATCCTACTCGTGAAGCAGCTAATAGACTCTACCCACGCGTTGGATTTAGTAGGAAAGAAACTAATGTGTATAAAATGTCTCTTTAAATGGATTTTCAATTAAAAAAATACACTGATAATTACCGACAAGAACTCATTAAAGTGTGGGAAAGTTCGGTAAGGGCTACGCACCATTTTTTGAGTGAAGAGGATATTCTTTTTTATAAATCTTTGGTAGAAGGCATCAATTTCAATGAATTTGATGTGTATTGCTCATTTACTGCAACTGATGAACTCATTGCTTTTATGGGAGTTGCCGAAAATAAACTCGAAATGCTTTTTTTAAACCCCAATTATATTGGAAAAGGTTTAGGAAAACAACTCACACTCTTTGCCATTAACGAGCTAAAAGTCAATGAAGTAGAAGTCAATGAAGACAATGAAAATGCCATAAAATTCTACAAAAAAATAGGTTTTAAAATTTTCGACCGAACCCCTCTTGATGGATGTGGGAAGCCCTATCCTATTTTAAAAATGCGACTTTAAAAGTAATCGAAATAAAAGCCACCTTAAAATAAGGTGGCTTTTATCATTCAATCGTTTCTGATTTTTATTTTTTTCTTGGTAATTTTTCATCTCGCATAGCTGCATTATATACAAATGATGCTACAATAGTTGCGGCTTGTTTCAAATCTTCAGGCTGAAGGTGGTCATAAGAATCCATGTTTGTATGGTGAGTACGAGTATTGTATTCAATTTCATCTTGAATGAACTGAAAACCTGGAATTCCAACACCAACAAATGACAAGTGGTCAGTACCGCCAGTATTTCTTATCGTAACGGTCTTTGCTCCTAAATCATGGAATGGCTCAAACCACTTAGTAAAAATCGGACGACATGCTTCATTGCCTTGCAAATAAATACCTCTGATTTTTCCAGTACCATTATCTACATTGAAATAAGCCGCTACTTTTTCGCCTTCTGCATTGCTTTTCTTAGAATCATTGGCATCTGCTAAATGATTTTTTACATAATTTCTTGAGCCCCAAAGTCCTTGTTCTTCGCCACTCCAAAGAGCTATTCTAATCGTACGACGAGGTTGTACATTCAAGGTTTTCAAGATTCTTACAGCTTCCATCATAACTGCCGAACCAGCAGCATTATCTGTAGCACCTGTTGCACTTTGCCACGAATCAAGGTGAGCACCCAACATCACAACCTCTTCTTTCAATTTAGGGTCTGTGCCCTTAATTTCAGCCAAAACATTATAGCCTCTTAAGTCTTCAGTATAAAACTTCGTTTTTACGTCTAATTCTAATTTTACAGGAATGCCCGCTTTGGTTAATCTACAAAGCGAAAGATAATCTTCGGCTGTAAGCATAATATCGAGTAAACCTTCTGGCTCGTTGGCTTTATAAGAGCCACCACCTGAGACAAACAACGTACCATCTTTACCTCTTGCACTCATGCTCAAAAGTGCCAAAGCTCCTTCTTTCTTTGCCATATCTTTAGTTTTTGTAGAAAGCATATTCGTTCTACGCATCGCCTGCATCATTGAACGAAAAGCAGTATCTGGTTGAGTGGTGGCTGTTGCTGAAGCACTAGCCATTTTCTCTAACTCTTCATCTGTATAACGTGTAGCATCTGGTTTGAATGAAGGTTGAATTTTATCGTTTTTATAAAGTAAAATAACTTTATCTTTAAGTTTTCCACGATAATTTTCTAGTCCAAGCGTATCGGTTTCGTCAATCAATAAAATTTCTGCTGATTTCAATTTTCCCTTAGTTCCAGCCGTCCAAGTTTTTGGATACGCTATTAATGGACGATAATAAGGTTCGGTCATGGCAATGTAGCTTTTCTTCAATTCCCAACCTTTCCCAAATTCACCCCATGCTTCTAATTTTGCGTCTTCTAAACCCCATTCTGAAAGTTTATTTTTGGCATAATTGGCAGCTTTCATATAACCTGGAGACCCCTGAAGACGTGGGCCATTGACATCGGTGAGATTAAAAGCAATATCCATTACTTTTGATTTTTGAAGGCCTTCTTGACGAATCTTCTTCGTCATTTCTAAGTCGATTTTTTCTTCTTGGGCTTTGACAGTAGCCACAGAAAGCATACTAATGGCAATAAGAGGTAGGAGTTTTTTCATATATAGATAAGTTCAGTTTGTTGTGTGATAAAGATATAAGTAATATTCGATAGCCTCAAAAATTTGAGATTAATTAGCTTGATAAAGCGATTAACAAAGCATAAAAGCTGATTTGTGTATATTTTTCTTAACTTTGAATATAATGCAAATAACATTTGAAATGAACATACAACAAGCCTTTGCACAAAATTGTATTGAAGTTTTAAAAGATGATAGCTCAGTAATTGGGTTAGCAGCGGCAGGTTCTTGGATTACCGATGAAATCGACCAATTTTCAGACCTTGATTTGGTTTTAGTAACAAAAGAGAAAATCACGCATGATAAAAATTTAATGCTCACTTACGCTAAACGTCTAGGGCATTTTTTATCGGGATTCACGGGCGAACACGTGGGTGAACCTCGTGTGCTGATTTGTTTATACGATTCACCTCTTTTGCACGTAGATATTAAGTTTGTTACATTAGAAGAGTTTGCGTATCGTGTTGAAAACCCTGTTATTTTGCTCGATACTGACAACCAACTTCAAAAAATTATTGAACATACTCATTACAATTTCCCTTATCCAGATTATCAGTGGATAGAAGATAGATTCTGGATTTGGGTGCACTATGCCCTCCTCAAAATTGGACGTGGTGAATTGACCGAAGCTCTTGATTTTATGGGATTTATGCGAATGGTGGTGCTCGGGCCTCTTCTACATATTAAAAATGAAAACCTGCCGAGAGGAGTTCGAAAAGTTGAAACACAAATTACCAAAAATGATTTTGCTGATTTGAAAGCAACGATTCCAAGTTATGACCGAAAATCTTTATTAGAAAGTTTATCAAAAGCCATTGAAATTTATCGAAATTTACGAGTTCAGCTTTTCTCCTCAGAAATACAATTTCAGCAAGAAACTGAACTTAGAGTGATGCAGTATTTCGAAGAAATAAAGCAAATGAACGATCATTAATTACCTATTTTTTATTCAAACCTAATCAATTATGCGAAAAACTCTTTCTATTCTCACCTTAATAACTACCCTTATGGCTTGTTCAACTACTAATAATACCCAACAACAAGATACTACCAAAGCCGAGCAATCACCGCCGATAGTTGGCAATGATACCGATGAACATGGCTGCAAGCCTTCAGCTGGTTATCAGTGGTCAGTCTTAAAAAACGATTGTATCAGAATCTTTGAATCAGGACAAAGATTAGACCCAGTTGCCGCTGAATTAGAAAAATCCTTTTCGGCTTTTGCAGTTTTCAAATCAGATTCAGCCAAAGAGCAAGTTGAGTTATTCTTAGTGGGTGAAAAAGCATCAGTCATTTTGAATAAAGATGCTAAAACTAGTCTTTGGAAAAACGATAAATATACACTTAGCCAAAATAAAGAAGTTTATACCTTGGAAGATGCCAATAAAAAATTGCTATACAAAAGTGGTGCAGATAAATGATATAAAGCATTTGTGCCTCATCTTTGAGATGAGGCACAAATGCTTTATATACCTCAATATTTCAAATCAAAAATTGCTCCCACGTAAACAATTCTGCTGATTGGTGCAGAACCATAAACTGTTATGGCATTGGCATTCGTCAAGTTTGTTCCACCTAATCTAAAGGTGGTTTTCAATGGTTTTACTTGATAATTTAATTGTGCATCAAGTGTTCCGAAAGCCTTAATTTCTCCCTCATCAAAAGGCATAAAATAAGTATAAGTACTATTCCAGCGATAATTTACGGCATATGTTAAGTCATTCGCTAAGACTCCATTAACCCCAATATTAAACTTATGCGTAGGCGTATTAAAACCAGCTATCAAACCTTGAATATCTGATATTTTCGACCATGTATAATTTCCATACACACTAACTTGCTTATTTACTCGGTAATCTACACTAATAAATGCACCCTGTGTCGTGACAGGCTTATCAAAATTAGCCCAAGTTTGGATAAATCTTCCACGAGTACGGTCGCTGACTGGCTTCGCCCAGTCTCCTGTTTTCTTGGCAAAATCACCTGCTGGCACCACGCCATCTTCACGCCCTTGGAAACGTACAATTCCGATAAAGCCATTATATAAACTTCGATAATAACTCAAATCAACTTGTAAATCTTTGCTTAGTAATGCTTTATAACCCACTTCCCATGAATTCATTTTTTCTGGAGCTAATTTTGACACTTCATAAGAAGCCGTGCCCGCCGAGTTTAGGCCTTTGAATCCATTTTGAGTATTCCCGATTAATAAAATACTACCATAATCTAAGTAAATGAATTGGTCAAGTTGGGCAGGTGCCCGATACGCAGTAGCATAATTTGCTCTAAAATTATGTCGGCCCGCTGCGTAAACTGCCGAAATACGTGGAGAAAACTTTGTGTCGAAATTCTTAAATGCATCTACCCGAGCAGCCGCAGCAAGCGTTAGCTTTTCATCGAATAACTTTTGTTGAATTTGCCCATAAGCTCCTGTTTCCCAGTTAATTATCTGGTTACGTTGCTCTGAATTTAATGGAGAATAAATGCCATCCATCAATAAAGTACCGCCCGATTTTAGAATATATTTACGATAAGCCCCTCCGAGTACAATATTGGTAGTTTTGAGACGAAATTCGCGTTGAGCAGAGAAATCAATATTTCGGGCATTATTGGCAAAAGCTGCTCCTTTTATGGTTGCTCCATTGATATTCAAATCTCCAATGCCATTGGCAACTTTCTGAGTGACCGCCTGAAATACTGAATTTGATACTCCAACAGGATTGGCCTTAAGTTGAAGGTTTTGGGTGAGATTAAAAGCCAATTTTGCCGCATTTTCTATACTTTGTCCACCTTGTATCGCTGGTAAACTAAAGCCAAAAGGCACACCTCCATTTACGCCATCGGGTGTATAGACGCCAGCGAGCATACCACCTAAGAATCCATTACCACGAGCGGCAGCAAAAATCTGATTCCATGCATTAAAATAATTGGCAGCAATGGTCGGATACGTTCCATTGGCAGGATTGGTCATTCGCATATTCTGTAAAGCATTGGCTACACCGCCCAACTCATAGGCTTTTCCACCATAATCATAAACCGAATAGGCACGTACAAACCAACGGTCATTCTTCACCTCAAATTTGTGCAAATCATATTCCATTTCTCGCCAAGCAAAGCGGCTGGTACTTTGAAAAATACCATTTCCGAATGTCTTGCGGTATTCATAAGACGCCCTAGTTTTATCATTAATTTTGAAATGCAAGGAAGGATTCAAACGAAGATTTCCTGCTTTAAAATCACCACCAAAGCCAAACTTATTACCATCATTTGCTGTTAATATTTCGCCTTCTTTAAAGCCCGGCATATAGATTCTATAAGGCTTTCCATCGTTGTATTTAGTAAAATTAGGGTCGGTAATTGTTGAGCCAATATCACCAAAATAATTAAGTTTATTCCAGCCAAAAGGCGAACCATAAGCATTGTTAGCCGCATCAGAACCAGCCAAACCACCTGCCGTTCTGGCCTTAATGGCCGCATCTGATTCACCCAAAAATTCATTCGCTGAAATAAAATTGGCATTTAGTTTAAAGGCAAAACGTTTGGCAAAAACCTGTGCATATCGAATTTGAGTATCAAATAATAAGCGAGAACCTCCACGAAGCGAGACCGTAAGCCCTTGGTTTTTAAAAGGGTCTTTTGAAGTCATCAAAACAACACCATTCAATGCACCCGAGCCATACAATGCAGAATTAGCCCCGTAAATAACTTCGATATTATCTATGTCTAATTCGGGAGTTCCCATCCAGTTACCTCCATAGAGAGACGAAGTTGGCGACATAAACTCCACATTATCAGCCAATTGCAGCAAACGCTCGGCCTTAGCACTATTAAAACCGCGTGTACTTAGGCTCGTAACAAACCAACTCGATTGATTGACATCAATACCTTTGTAGCGGGCCAAAGATGAGATTAATTCGATATTAGGCGAATTTTGTAATTGTAAAGCCGAAATTTTGGTAACTGAAATAGGGGCTTTGAAGATATTTTCTTCGATTCTGGAAGCAGAAATAACCACTTCATTGAGTTTTTGTACGCTATCGAGTTGAGCAGATGCCGAAAAGGCAAATAGTGAAATTAAAATACTGCTAAAAGTTGTAATTGTTTTTTTCATTTTCGTTGGTTTAAATTTTTAGGCAATAGACAAAACAAGGGTCAATAAAATATCTGCTGACCGTTGACAAATGGCTATAAACTAATTTCTATTCCTCAATCCATTTTTTGAATTGTGTAGCATTTTCTTGGCTGATACTTACTTCAGCTTTTGCAAGGTGCATAAGTTCAAGAGCAATTTTACCCTTAAAAGAAGGTTTGAAGCTAAGAATGGCATTGATATGCACAATAAATTTGCGGTTTACACGAAAAAAATCTCGGCTTGGCAGTTCCACTTCAAGGTCGCTCAGACTACGTTCTACCGTATATCGTTCGCCCGATTGGTCTATTAAAAATACAATTCTCGATTCGGTGTAAATAAACGCAATATTTTGAGTTGGAATTACATAATAATTGGTTCCTTTCTTAGCAATAAGGCGGTCTTTTTGAAAAACACTTTTGTTATTTTTTGAAACATTATCGGCCGAAAAACGCTTTAAAAAATGATTTTTCAGTGCATCATATTTATCAAATACTCTCAAAATTTCCTCTCTACCAATAGGTTTTCGCAAGTAGTCGAGGGCATTAAAAATCATGGCTTGCGACCAATACTTATCATACGCCGACATAAAAACAACTGGGAAACTCGGATGAATTTCTTGAAAAACCTCAAAAATAAGCCCATCAACTAGTTCTACCTCACACAATGCTAAATCAAATGCTACACCCGAACAAAGCAAAGTCTTTAAGTTTTCGTTGGTGCTACAATGCTCAATTTGTGCCATGGCATAATTTTCGGCTATTGTCTGCAACATTAGCTTTAAATTATTTTCATCTTTTTCTACTAAAAGAATATTCATTGACAATTTGAGTATCGAGATTTCCGCTTTCAGACAGAGAATTTCGGTGTTGGCGAAATAAAATTTGCGTTACAAAATTACGTAGAACAAATTATAATACAGGATTTTGTATTTAAAACGCAATTTTTTATCTAAAAAGGCATCAAAACAACGCTTTGATACATTATTTCGTCTATATCCGAAAACTAACGATACCTTTATGAATCCTTCGAAAATCCTATTGATGTCAGCGGCCATTTGGCTTTTAGCTGCCTGTGTGAAAAACGCCGAAACGATTACTCCTACTAGCACCAATCCTGACTGGACAACTGAAAGCCACAGTAATGATGCCGACCCAGACTATAATGTCGTCTTTCCTCAGGATAAAGTAAATACCCTTGAAATAATCATGACCAAACAAACTTGGCAAGAAATTAAAACCGATATGATTTCGGTAAAAGGCGCTGATTTTGGTGCAGGTGGCAATCAAGGTGGTGGCCCCGGCGGTGTAAATAGTACCACAGAGCCTAAGTATGTTTCGGTAACGATGAAGTTCAATAATAAAACATGGAATAACGTTGGTTTCAGACTCAAAGGTAATTCAAGTTTATCATCAATTTGGCGTAGTGGTATTTATAAACTCCCTTTTCGAATGCAATTCGATGAGTTTGAAGACAAGTATCCCGAAATTAAAGACCAACGCTTTTATGGTTTCAAAGAAGTTTCGATGTCACCCGCATTCAAGGATAATTCTTTGATTAGAGAAAAAGTAACAGCCGATATTTTCCGAATGGCTGGAATTCCTGCTGCACAAACGGCCTTCTATAAAGTATATATTAATTTTGGCGATGGGCTTAAATACTGTGGTGTTTATACCATGATTGAGGCCATTGAAGACAATATGCTCAAAGCTCAATTTGGTGAAGAAAAAGGCAATCTTTATAAGCCAGAATCAACATTCCAGAGTTTTTCACAAGCTCAATTCGAAAAGAAAAATAATGAAGATACAGCCGACTGGAGCGATATACAAGCAGTCATTACCACATTAAACGCTTCAACTCGTACTTCTAACCCTACCCAATGGCGAGAAAACCTAGAAACGGTCTTTAATATGGACCATTTTATCAAGTGGTTGGCGGTTAATTCTACGCTTGTCAACTGGGATACTTACGGCGGAATGGCACATAATCACTATCTCTATAATCATTCAACTAAAAAACTCATGTGGATTCCGTGGGATAACAATGAAGCTCTTACTTCGCAAACTCGTGTGCAGTTATCGCTGGCAGGAGTTGCCAATAGTTGGCCACTGATTAATTATGTAGCCAACGACCCTATCTATTATGTCAAATACAAGGCCTATGTAAAAGATTTTAACGATAACGTTTTCACTACAAATAAAATGAACGAACTTTTCGATAAAGCCACTAATTTGATTACGCCTTATGTAAATGGCACAGAAAAAGAAGAAAAGCCCTATTCAAATCTTACCAATACTGCCAGTTTCACAGCGGCTTTACCAGTTTTAAAACAACACGTAGTTGGTAGAAATCAGGCCGTTGCCAGCTTCTTGAAATAAAAAATATATACAAAACTTATTTGTACGTTTCAAATAATGCGTTTTGCATTAATTTAATGAACTGATTTTCTTGACAAAATTGCTTTAAATAAAGAATAGTCTCTACAAATCAAGAAAAATAACCGTTGGTAAATACAAACTATTAAAACCATCTAAGTCAATTATCTTTACAGATTGGTATCTTTTAAAAAACCATGTGAATATAAAAATAAGTAATATGAAAATCCTAATCCTGCTTTTAATGCCATTCAGTCTTTGGGCACAGTCGAAAAAAGACATTCGTAAAAATGGTGTAAAAGGCATTACAGAAGTAGTCTTAGAATATGAAAATGGTAAAGAAGTAGTACACAATGATGTTGTAAGAAAATTCGATAAAGAAGGCGAGACTATTCTTGAAATAAATTATGATAAAAATGGCATTTTGAAGGCAAAAACTGCCAATAAGTTCAACAAAGATGGTAATAAAACTGAAGAAATTGTTTATGATTCCGCAGGCCGACAAATTAGTAAAGAAGTGTATAAATATAATGGCGAAGGAGAGAAAATTGAAGAAATACAATACGATGGAAAAAATACCATAGTTGCCAAAACATCGTATGTAATTAATAATAAAGGACTTAGAAGTGAAAAACGCACCTATGATGCCAACGGGAAATTAATCCAGAGCAAAAAATACATTTATGAATTTTAGACCTGAACTTCAAAAAACAATGTCTAAACAATGACAACAACTGTTTTTTTCGAAAAAATAAAAAAGGAAGTCCAATTATTTGACCCCATTGCTTTAACAGAAATGGAAAAGGTCAAGCTAATGGATAGAGTTGATGTAAAATATCTTATTCCACTCAATTTATTGCCAACTATTCTGGCTGATGCCAGACAACATTACCGACTTTTAGAGATTAATCAAGAACGTATTTGCCCTTATCAAACGCTCTATTATGATACAAAAGATTTAACGCTATACCATCAACATCAAGTAGGGAAGCAAAATCGTTATAAAGTTCGTTCAAGAAACTATGTGGGTTCTAATTTGCAGTTTTTTGAGGTGAAACTGAAAAATAATCGCGGTCGAACCATCAAAAAAAGAATTAAAATCAATGGAATTAACGAAAGTTACTTATCCGATGATAGTTCGGCATTTCTTGGTAGAATTAGTCCACTTAACCCCGAAAATCTCCAAGGAATTATGTGGGTAAATTATAGTCGACTAACACTAGTGAGCAAACATACAACCGAACGCCTTACGATTGATTTACAACTAACATTTAAGAACAATTCTAAAGAAGTACAATTCGCTCAAATTGCCATCGCTGAAATCAAGCAAGAACGCATGGGAGCATCACCAATTCTTGATATTCTGAAAAAACATCATTTAAAATCAGGTTCAATTAGTAAATACTGTTTCGGTATCATTAGCCTCTTTGAAAACATCAAGAAAAATAATTTCAAAAAACACCTAAGAAGAATTTCAAAAACCTTACTCCAATATGAATCTTTTACAGCAAACGCTATCGCCTGATACTTTACAATCTGTTCAAACAGCTTCTTTTGAATTGTTCGAGAAACTTTCCAATAAGTTCTTTGTGAGGCTATTCATCGACCTCTTGTCAGTATTTGTGCTTATTAGACTTATTTTTTATCGTAACTACAAAAAAGCCGATCAATATCTAACGTTTTTTGCCTTCAACTTGGTTATTTTCTTAATAACTTATTTGCTTAATAAAGTTGAAATGTCAATGGGTGCCGCTTTTGGTTTATTTGCCGTATTTTCAATGCTACGTTACCGCACCGAAAGTATCTCGCCCAAAGATATGACCTACCTTTTCTTAGTCATTGCTATAGGTCTGCTATCAGCCATCAGTAAAGGCGGTTGGGACGAACTTACTTTACTCAATGGTATAATTCTATTGGCTACTTTTCTCTTAGAAAGTAATTGGTTAATAAAGAAGGAATTTACTAAATCATTAATTTATGATAATATCAACCTTATTACACCAGAAAGACGCTCCGATTTATTAGAGGATTTGAAAAAACGCACAGGCTTGAATATACATCGTGTAGAAATTCAAGAAATTGACTTCCTGAAAGATGCTACTAGAATGACAATTTACTATTTCGATTAATCTATATATCAATTAGCATGTGAATTTAAACTGAAACATTTCCTTTATGACAAAATATCTTAAAATATTTACTCTATTATTAATTTCGCTTGGTACTTATGCCCAAAAATCGGAAGTAGATTTTCAGACTCGCCCTGCTATTTCACTCGACATTGATTTCAAGAAAGGTTGGAGTTTAGGAACTGAATACAGGGCTAAATTTAATGAAAATTCAAGCAATTATCGAGGTTCATACTTTTACCTTGAAGGCGATAAAAAAATCAACAAATACCTTTCGGTAGGAGCAGCCTATCGTTTTGGTATTATAAATGGTGAAAATTTTCACCGTTTTGCGGGTAATATCGAAGGAAAATATAAAGTAAAAAGAATTACTTTCTCACTACGTGAAACCTATCAAACACAAAAACAAACTTTCATTGGCGATGATGAAGGTACGGCCGAAAAATATTGGCGTACAAGATTAGGTCTAAAATATGCAGTAAGCAAAAAGTTAGATTTTAGTATTTCTACCGAAACATTCATGCATGATAATGAAGGAGTTTTTGAAACTGATTTTTGGAGAAATCGTGCAGGAATAACTTACGAATACCTGAAGAATAAAAGCGTAAATCTCTATTATATTTGGCAGCCTGATGTAAATAAAAAATATCCCGACACTAAAAATATCGTAGGAATCAATTTCATTTTTGGCATCAAAGCCAAGTAAAGTGGCCAAATTCAACCTAATCCCTATTACCAAAATGTTTACTCGAAAAGTAATACTTACTACTCTTTTGTTGGGGTTATCTTTAACGGTTTTTGCTCAAAAATCTGTCACTGATTTCCAGACTTGGTATGATGCTGCTGTTAAATTAAATTTAAAAAAGGGTTGGAAACTTTCGAGCCGCTTTCGAGTTCGACTCAATGAAAATTCAAGCAATTATCGTGGTTCTTACTTATTTTTAGAAGGAGAAAAAAGAGTTAATAAATATATAAGAGTTTTAGCTAATTACCGTTTGGCTTGGGTAGAAGGCAATCAATACCACCGATTTTTGATTGGTACTAATGCTCAATTTAAAACTAATGGCTTTACTTTTTTCACTCGACCGATGATACAATATCAGAAAGAATATTTTATCAACGACGAAAGCTCTAATAATGATAGTGAAAGTTTTCTACGCCTTCGCTCTGGCCTTAGATATAAAATCAATAAACATTGGGAAACGTACGCCTACGCTGAGCCTTTTTTTAAAATCAAATCTGGAAAGCCCCTTTCTACTTCTTTTTGGCAAAACTCCGTCGGCCTCACTTATGAATACAACAAAAATAAGTATGCTACAATCTATTACATTTGGCAACCCGAAGTAAATAAAAAATATCCCGATACCAACCAAATTCTTGGTTTAAGTTTAGAGTTTGAAATTAAGCCTTGATATGTACTTCGTCCCCCCCCTACGGATAATCTATATAATATTATTCTAATGAGAAACATTATTTTAAAATTTTGAGTCAATTGAACTACCCTTCATTGCAATATTTCTACCAAATTAAAGGCACTCTAATCGAACCAATACGAGCTATTATTTGTCATTAATATAGAATTATTTACTGTGCCAAAGTGTTAAAATATTAAAAGAAAAAAATCTTGCATATTAAGTTTACTTTTTTTTAATACAATTAATAAAAAATTTTAATTAAAAAAAAGGCATTTCACGCTATAAAAGTCCCATAAAGCTACTTATCGAACGGTACGTTTGAAGTGGCAATTGATTATTGAATTTGATACGCCTTTATTGGTGTGATTTTTGCTTCTTTAATAGTCAAAACAACTAAACGTGTGAATGTTAATGGTACGATTTATTCTATCAGGGTATGTATTAACTTCCACTTTTCCTGATAGATGAATAGACCTATACTTGAGACTCCTAGGATTAAGAGAGAAAAACTTATGCCTATTACGAACAATTTAAGTACATTTGATTGGGTGGATAATTTTGCTTTAGATAACGCTGTTGAGTTAGTTGCACAATATTTTCAGACACCCATTGCTGGGGTTTCTTTTATTGACAATAACATTCAGTGGCTCAAGTCAAAAATTGGCTTGACTGAAAACTCATATCCTATTAGCAATTCATTTTGTCAATACACCATTACTCATGATGGTGTATTCGAAATATCTGATATATCCAATAATCAAGATTTCAAAGATACAGCGGCAGCACTGGCCAATCCTGATTTTAAATTTTATGCTGGTATTCAGCTAAAATCAATTCATGGATTGATTGGTACTTTGTTCATTGCTGATTTCATGCCAAAGTCGTTAAATGACCAAGAAAAAAAGTCATTAATCACATTTGCTTCGAACATCTACGCAATATTAGCCTTAAATAATCAAAACTCGAAGCCTCCTATTAGTAGTAGAACTATTGATTACTCCATTAAACAACAACTAAATTCAGTAATTGATAATTTATCTAATACTATTTCTAACGACTACCAAAGCCTTCAAGCCAATAATGAAACCATAAAAAAATCATATTGGGTTGAGGTAAGTGCAAGTTCTAGTTTAGATGATTCTAGAATTGAAAATATCAAAATTAATACCGACTTCATAGATGTAACAGAAAAGAAAAGGAAAGACGCTGAAATATTAACCCTAATTTCTACACAAAATGCAATTTTTAATGGGGTTTCATTTGCTGTTATCTTTACTGATACAAATGGTATTATCCGCAGAATTAATAAAGCAGGATTAGACCTCATTGGATATACAAATGACGAAACTGTTGGAAAAACACCAGAGTTTTTCCATGATCCAGAAGAAGTAAGAGAGCGTTCATTAGCCTTATCATTAGAGTTCGGCAAAATGGTTTCTCCTGGATTTGATACCTTTGTCATGAAAGCACGACTAGAAAATAAGGTTGATGTTAATGAATGGACATATATCACCAAAGAGGGTAAGCGTATTCCTATTAATCTAAGCGTTACATGTATTAAGAATAACGAAGGAGAAATTATTGGTTATCTTGGAGTTGCTGAAGATTATACCGAAAAGAAACAAGCAAAAGAAGAACTAATTAAAGCCAAAAACGATGCCGAAATGGCTGTTCATGCTAAAGATAGCTTCTTAGCTAATATGAGTCATGAAATCAGGACTCCCCTCAATGCAATTATTGGTTTTACTGAATTATTGTCGCAGAGTAAACTTGATGCCTCTCAACACGAGTACATCAATCACATACAAGTTGCAGGCGATAATTTACTACTAATCATTAATGATATTCTTGATTTATCTAAAATAGAATCAGGTCAATTAGTAATTGAGACTTATCCGTTTAATATTACTGATACCTTAAATCACGTTTATAGTTTACTTAAAATCAAAGCCGCACAAAATAATATTGATTTTTCTTTATCTCTGGCCGATGACCTTCCAGAATATATACTTGGTGATAAAGGTAGAATCAATCAAATTTTAGTAAATTTAGCGGGTAATGCCATCAAGTTTACCAAAGATGGAAAAGTAACCATTTCTGTCAAAAAAGTTAATGAAAATAACGATAGCATTACTTTACAGTTCTCTGTTAAAGATACGGGTATTGGTATTCCTCAAGAAAAGTTAAATAGCATTTTTGATAGATTTACTCAAGCAGAAGCCAGTACAACACGTCGATTTGGCGGCTCTGGTTTAGGTTTAAATATTGTTAAACAATTAGTTTCTTTACAAAAAGGGAAACTGTTTGTTGAAAGTAAATTAGGGGAAGGCTCTGAGTTTTACTTTATAGTTACATTCCAAAAGGTAGACTCGAGCACTGTCGATAATATTAAAGACACTACCTTAAAAGCACAATCTATTAGTTCGCTTTCAATTTTACTATGCGAGGATAACCAGCTGAATCAGATTCTAGCTAAAAATGTATTACATAATTTTGGTTTCAGTGTAGATATTGCCAATAATGGGCAAGAAGCCATTGAGGCATTAGCCCAAAATAAATATCAGCTGATTTTGATGGATTTGCAGATGCCAATAATGGATGGTTATCAAGCAACTATTTACATTCGTAATGTTTTAAATTCTAATATCCCAATCATTGCAATGACCGCCCATTCTTTGGTCGGAGAACAACAAAAATGCTTTGATATTGGTATGAACGGTTATTTAGCAAAACCTTTCAAACAGCATGAATTATTAGAGAAAATTCAGTCAGTAGTAGAAAACTCCGAATTTAAAGAAAAAATGGCAACCCAAACACCAGAAGAATCAACCAATAACACCCCTGAGGAATCAATCAATAATACACCTGAAGATCATGTACTCGATTTATCATATCTTGAGTCAATCGGTGGGGGAAATACTGAGTTTATTAAAGAAATGATTTCATTATTTATGCAAGGTGTACCTACAGACGTAGAGCAGCTTGAACAAAAAATACTTGAAAAAGAGGTCGATGGTGTTAAAGCAGTCGCTCACCACATGAAATCATCATTAGGTATGTTTGGAATGTCCAAAGAGGTTAAGTTTCTAGAAAAGACTGAGCAAAACGCAAAAAATGGAATAATCAGTGCAGATATTAACGCTGAATTTCCAATTTTCAAAGCCAGTGTACAGCGTACGCTTAATAGCATGCAAGCCTACATAAAATAAAATTATTTTAAATCTTAGCGTTAAACTGTAATCGAAGCAAATGTCGAAGCTAGAAGTTTGGCTTAGAGGCCCTCTTCCCGATGTGCCACCTTTATTACAGCCTATCGTACATACATTATTACAAGCACAAGAAGAGTTGCATGAGTCACTTGCTCACTTTGCCAATCATTTACTTTGGCAAAGACCCGAAGGAGTAGCCTCGGTGGCATTTCATTTACAGCATATTACTGGCGTATTAGACCGGCTGCTTACGTATGCCCGTGGAGAAATGTTAAATGAACAACAGTTAGACCAGTTAAAAGCCGAAGGTGTTGAAAATCAATCTATTACAGTACAAGGACTTTTAGATGCACTTGATATACAAGTAGAAAAAGCAATTAATCAAATTAAAAAGACCAACCAAGAATCACTCACAGAAATTCGTTATGTTGGGCGTGCAAGAATACCTTCCACACAAATTGGCTTACTCTTTCATGCAGCCGAACACACAACCCGCCACTTAGGCCAGTTGCTAGTTACTGCGAAGTTAGTAAAGTAGGTAAAGCATTTATCAAAGATATAGTGGTCTTTCTATCAGCTACTTGCCATTGGGCTTGTATTTGTTCTACTGCTTTTTTTGCTTTCTTCGCTCCTACTATTTTTCCAAGTGAATTTTCTACTGCATACATCAAGCCTTTAATTTCTACCTCATCGGCATCCATCAGAATGGCAGCCCGCAATCTACTTATGCTTTGCTCGAAATAAACTTGATTACTTTGTTCGCTAGATATAAGTACGTCTCTTTCTTCAAAGGTATCGCTCGGAGTACCATTGAAAGCATAGTAACAGATGATAAGCATAAAAACCGCTAATGAAACAGTATTTTGTAAATGATTTTGGCGAGATGGAACCGAAAAGTGCATTGACTTTGTTTTTTATACAAAATAAGTTGACTAATGTTAGATAGAATTTATCTGAATATTAAGAAACCATAAATTTTGAAAGTTCTTCTATTTCTTGTATCAGATTTCTTCTCAATTTCTTAACATTGGCACAATATTTAGTTTAAATATTCAAACGACCTTTGTGGCGTAAAATAAATGAAGAATGAAAAAAGGAAGTTTCAGACTAAGCCAAGCTCACTGGAGATATACAGTGAGGATCACAAACGGCCTCAGTGAAGAACGTTTGTATGAGGATACCGATGAGGATTTCTACGGTGATGCCTTTGAAAGCGATGATTTCGATGAAGTTTTCGACGATGCTATCGGCGAAAATTTATCAATCGCCGCTTAATTATTTAAGAATTAAAAATTTATCATATAGTTTTGTTTAGGTTAGTAATCAAAGAATCAGCAGAGAGAATTTCACTCTGCTTTATTTTGCTTCAAAACTAGGCCTCCCAAACAAAAAGCCCTTAGATTTTTCAATCTAAGGGCTTTTTTATTTAAACACTTATACTTATTTGTACTTTACGGAACGTCCGATTCAGAATTCCTCGATAAACACTCCCAAAACGCTCATAACACCACTTTCGCAATTCTTTGATTTCTTTTAGGGATAATTGTTTTAAACCTTTTTTTAATTCTTTTTCAAACAGTTCCTTCTCAAAACTGACTTTTTCTAAAATCAGTTTAACATACTCAATCATCTTCATAGAACTCCTATTTTTTTAATGAACAGATGGTAATAGAGGAAAAGTATGTAAATTTAACAATATTTTTTTGTACTTAACAAAGTATTTTTTAAGTATTTATCATTAAATCTTTCTCCCCTACTATATTCCTTATAACGTTAATAGGAGTTCGTCTATTTCTTTTTCTGTGTTAAAAAAAGATAAAATCTTCAATAAAACTGCTTCCATAACTGCGTCTGGGCAAGAGGCTCCGCAGGTAAGCATAACTGTAAGCTGTGGTTTTTCAGGAAGGAAATCATCCGTTATTTCTTGTTTTTTATGTAAATTATAGCGTTTTACTAGGTTTTTATCTAAAATACTCTCATGGGATTGAATAAAATAGGTGGGTAATTTTTCTTCGCAAAGCTCAACTAAGTGAGAAGTGTTTGAACTATTATATCCGCCTACAACAACAGCTAAATCAGCCTGATTTTCAAGCAAAGCATAAGTAGCTTCTTGGTTATCATTGGTAGCATAACAAAGTGTATCACGAGTATTGGCAAAATATCTTTCTACTTCATTTGGCTGGGCGTTGTGATACTTTGTAATTACTTGTTTCAAGAAATCGGCAATACTCTGTGTATCCGAAGCCAACATGGTAGTTTGATTCACAACACCAATGCGGTCTAAGTCCTTTTCGGGGTCAAAGCCTTCAGAGTATTGTCCAGCAAAATCTTCATAAAATTGTTCTTTGGGCAACTCTCGTGTAATATATTTAGCCAATTTCTCGGCTTCTTTCATATCATTAACCACCACAGTCGGGGCATTTTGCTTACTATGCGAAAACGTCGCACGAGTTTCTTCGTGCTTAGGTTTTCCATGAACTACAATGCTGTAGCCACGTTCGCCAATTTGCCCAGCTCTATTCCAAACTTTCTCTACAAAAGGGCATGTTGTATCATATTTGTAAGGGTCAATTCCTAAAGAAGTCAGTTGCTGCTGAATTTCAATGGTTGTTCCAAAAGCTGGCACTACTACCGCATCTTCGGGTTTAAGCTCACTCCAATCAATCAGTTGATTTCCCTTGGTATCCATCAAAAACTTAACGCCTTGAGAAAGTAAATCTGCATTAACATCAGGATTATGAATCATTTCACTCAGAAAGAAAATTCTTTTATCAGGATTTTCTCTGATAGTTTTGTAAGCAATCTCAACGGCATTCTCTACACCATAACAAAAACCAAAATGGCGGGCTATTAAAAACTTAATAGTGCCAAAATCTAGCACCGTAGGCGTAAAATCTTTTTTTAACTTATCTTTACTCCGACGAGCTTCTTTGATTTTGCCGATGATATTACTTTTATAAATTTCTGGAATAACGAATGATTTCATATTAATCGATGATAAATGACCATACAGCGAAAACTATCAGCTAATTATTTACAAAACTAACAGATGATTTATATATAATGAGGAATTATCTGTATTTTCGCACAAATAAACGCCAATTGGCGGCTTTCTTAAATACGCTATTTATCTAAAATAACATATTTTAATGGGATTGTGTTTTATAAAATACCTAAAACTTCAAGCGGATAAGCTCACTACTAACCACCTGCCAAATGCTATATACATTACCCTAATCTTAATTTTCTTTGACTTCACAGCAAATTTTGCCCAAAGTACCTTCACTCCACTTAACGAAGATTTTAATAATCTCATCGAACGATATGAAATTAAAAGTGGGAGTTTGCTAAATCTCCACTCAAATATCAAACCTGTGAGGAGAAAAGATTTAGTTAAACTAAGTTCAGATTTAGTCAATGATGAAATAGTAAAGCTTTCAAAAATAGACTTATTTAATTTAAAATACCTTCAAAATGATAGCTGGGAATGGTTGAATGAAGAACAGCTACCTCAAAGCAATAGCAAGAAAACACTTTGGAAACATTTCTTTCATAAAAAATCTGACTTTTACAGTTTTCATGATAAAGAAACCGATTTTCATATTAGTCCAATTTTTCAATTTGGAGCCAGCAAAGATAATCAAACTAAAGATACGCCCTACACTAATACACGTGGCATTGAAATCCGTGGTACATTGAATAAAAAACTGGGATTTTATTCGATGTTTACTGAAAATCAAATATTATACCCTGAATATGTAAGGGAATATAACCGTTCATTTAAAGCAAATCCTTATGAGGGCTTTACCAAAGTTCCCAATGCAGATTCAAGTAGATATTTGGCAGATTTCTTTTCAGCAAGAGGTTATATTACTTTCCAAGCCCTAAAAAGTGTGCAACTTCAATTCGGGCATGATAAAAACTTTATCGGCTCTGGTATTCGTTCGATGATTCTTTCAGATTTTTCAGCTCCTTACCTGCATCTAAAGATTCTCACGAATGTCGGACGCTTTCAGTACATGAATTTGTTTGCACAAATGATTAATAAACAGATTCCTGTAGCAGTCGATAATACCGATATACTACCGCCTAAATATTTTTCGCTTCATCATCTAAGTATTAATATCACAAAAAACCTCAATCTAGGTTTTTTTGAAAGCATTGTTTTCGGGAAACGACAAGTTGGTTTTGATATTAATTATCTTAATCCAATTATTTTTCTGCGATTCGTTGAAGGGCATCTAGGAAGTACGGATAACTCTATTGCGGGGGCAAATTTTAAATATAACTTCAAACGCCAATTTTCGATTTATGGGCAATTTGTCTTAGACGAGTTTAATATAAAATATTTCGAAAAAAATGGTTGGTGGGCTAAAAAATACGCTACTCAAATTGGAGCCAAATACATTGATGTTTTAGGAGTAAAGAACCTAGACCTACAAGCAGAATATAACTTAGCTCGCCCATATATGTATAGTCATTATTCGACTTACAGTAATTATGTAAACTATAATTTGCCATTGGCTCATCCTTTAGGTGCTAATTTTAAAGAATTTCTATTAGTAGCACGCTATCAGCCAATTGAAAGGTTGAATTTTAATTTTACATCTATGCTTAGTAAACAAGGCAAAGATTCAAACATAATTAATTGGGGCGGTGATATTTTACGAAGCTATATGGTTGCACGACCATATGATTTTGGGAATACGATTGGACAGGGCTCCCTTGTCAATACTCGATTTTTTCAATTTTCTACTTCCTACATGATTGCACATAATTTATTTGCAGATTTAAGGGTACAAAATAGAAATATCAATCTAGCAGGAGATATAAATGATAAAAAAAATATGATTTTTTCACTAGGTTTGCGTTGGAACACCTACCAGCGACAACTATTATTTTGAGTTTTATCGCCATTTTCAAAAATATATTTCTCCACTTATTATCATGTTTGTTTTAACCGAAAACAACTCCGTAGCCAATCACTTCTTATCAGAATTGAGAGACCAACAAATTCAACTAGATTCGATGCGTTTTCGACGAAATTTAGAACGTTTGGGAGAGATTTTTGCCTACGAAATCTCTAAAACATTAAGCTTTCAGAAAACAGAGGTATCAACGCAATTAGGAGTAAAAAAAACTTATAAACTTTCACAGGAAGTGGTATTGGTTACGATTCTCCGTGCGGGTTTGCCCTTACATCAAGGATTATTGAATTATTTCGATAAAGCTGAAAATGCCTTTATCGGGGCTTATCGAGGTAAACATGATGATAAAGAAGCTTTTGAAATTGAAATGGATTACATTACGAGTCCTGACATTCATGATAAAGTATTGATTATCAGTGACCCCATGCTAGCAACTGGAAAATCAATCGAAAAAGCATATCATGCAATGCTTCGTTATGGGATTCCGGCTAAAACTCATATTGTTTCGGCAATAGCTAGCCAACGTGGTGTGCGTTTTATTCAAGCCCGATTACCACAGTGTCGTTTATGGGTAGGTGATGTTGACGACGAAATGAACTCAAAATCTTATATTGTTCCGGGTCTAGGAGATGCTGGTGATTTAGCGTTTGGGGGAAAAGTATAAACGTTATTTCGGTCTGCTTAATGTGGCTTTCATGCGATATTGTAGTACTACTTTTTTACCTGAAATATTTTCGAGTAATGGCTTCAAAACCAACTCTGCATTTTTCTTAGTTTGGTCTAATATTCCCATCTCAAGAGCCGATTCTTTAATCTTACTTTCGGCTCTTGAGTAAGCTTCATTCATTAATGACTGCTCATTCATAAAAGCATACTCAGTATCGTAAATTTTTGATTTATTATGGTCAATTTTATAGCTACAAAGCTCTGGGTCTGGCAAATGAACGATAAGCGTATCGCCATTAGTTGCGATATCATCAGGCTTAATTTTGGTCAAATCAATACACCCAATCGCTTCACCCTGTACAATCAAAATGGCTTTAGGATTAGGAAGGTATTCTCTAACTAATTCTTGTTCTACAATATCTCTAAAGGCAAAATTAGCTAATTCTAGCTTGCCTAGCACAGACATTTCCTTCAACACCATATTATTGGTTGTTTGTATATCTTTTACCGCAAAAGGATTTATGTTTTTAAATTTCTCCCATAAAAAAATTGAAAAGACAATAATTCCAATGATTAATAAAACACGTATATATCTCATCAATATCTGCATTTCTTTTATTCTAATATTTATTAAAATGTTTGTAAAAATACAAATTAGTAATGTGTAGTAATTAAACTTCAATAAAAATGATTATAAATTAATAGTTTTTTCGAGAGACATACGTTTTATAACCACAAAGTTCCGATGTTTTTCATATCTTTGTTGCTCTAAAATACATAACCAAAAACTCTATTTACAGTGACGCTTATTAAATCAATCTCAGGTATTCGAGGGACTATTGGTGGAAAAAGTGGTGATTCGTTGACCCCCTTAGATGTCGTGAAATTTACCGCTGCTTATGGTTCTTGGCTAAAAAATAAAAATGCCGAAAAACCACTACGCGTTGTAATTGGACGAGACGCCCGTTTATCAGGAAAAATGGTGTCTGATTTGGTTTCAGCAACCCTTGTCGGCATGGGATTTCATGTTATTGACCTTGGCCTATCTACAACACCAACCGTTGAAATTGCTGTTCCTCTTGAAAATGCCTTAGGTGGAATTATTCTTACGGCAAGTCATAACCCTATTCAGTGGAATGCTCTCAAATTACTCAATGATAAAGGAGAATTTATTTCAGGCTCTGACGGCGAAGAACTCCTAGCCATTGCAGAAAATGATAGTGCAGAATATGCCGATGTGAAAAGTTTGGGAAAAGTTGAAACAAACGATACCTATCTAAAAAAACATATCGAGTTGATTTTGGCTTTACCAATGGTCAATAAAGACGCGATTGCCAAGGCCAATTTCAAGATTTGTGTTGATGCAGTCAACTCTTCTGGTGGGATAGCGGTTCCGATGTTGCTAGAAGCTTTAGGTGTAAAAGAAATTAAGAAAATTAATTGCGAACCAACGGGCGTATTTGCTCATAATCCTGAACCTCTACCCGAAAATCTAAGAGAGATTTCAAGTGAATTACATAAAGGAAATTATGATTTAGGAATAGTTGTAGACCCAGATGTTGACCGCCTTGCGTTTATCAATGAAGATGGAGAACCATTTGGTGAAGAATATACTTTAGTGGCCGTAGCCGATTATATTCTACAAAATGCAAACATTAAAGAAGGCTTAACCACAGTTTCAAACTTATCTTCAACCCTTGCACTGAAAGATGTAACCCAAAAAGCGGGTGGCACCTATCATTCTGCCGCAGTAGGAGAAGTAAATGTGGTAACCAAAATGAAAGAAGTAGGTGCGATAATTGGAGGAGAAGGAAATGGGGGCATCATTTACCCTGAGTTCCATTATGGTCGAGATGCTTTGGTAGGTATTGCCTTATTTTTAAGCCATTTAGCGAAGTTTAACAAGCCTATTGGTTTCTTACGTAACACTTATCCGAATTACCATATTGCCAAAAAGAAAGTCGAACTTACCCCTGATTTAAACGTTGATGGCATTTTAGATGAAATAAAGAGCAAATATGAGCGTTATCCTATAAATGTAGAAGATGGTATAAAAATTAATTTTGAGAAAGAATGGGTGCATTTACGTAAATCAAATACAGAGCCTATTATCAGAATTTACGCGGAGTCAGAGTTTGAAACCACAGCATCCAATCTTGCTGATAAAATTATTCAAGATATTAAAGAATTAATCTCGCTTTAATTCTCAATTTTGTTTACATTAATTGTTTTTATTTTAGACTGCTACACTATAAAAGAGTTTAAAGGCGAATGAAAGTTCGGCTTTAAACTCCTTACTAATAAAATACTCATTTTGAGTAAATTTACTTATATATTTTCCTGTTTTCCCTGAATTATTCTAATGTTTTCCTCTCTTTATACCTATTTCCCTCTGAGTACTTTATCCTTGTAAATAGTTTTGGCACTGAATTTGTTAGGTCATTAGTTGCCTACTGTTCGCTATTTATAAATGATTGTTCTCTACAGTCATACCCTTATTTAAATCATATGTTTAGGAAAAAAAGAAATTTTAGTTTTTTCATACCTATCTTATTGCTTATAGGTAGTAGTATGCACGTGTACAGTCAAGGCTTCCCAACTAACCTTGAATGGCAGAAATGTTATGGATGGAATGATTATAACGGAGATGAAGGGTTAAAAGTTATTCCAACGCCTGATGGAAACTTCACTTCTATTGGTAAGCGAAGCCTAAATGGGCTAGAAATGGTATGGGCATCTAAAATGAATCCAACAGGAAGTTTAATTTGGGAAACAACTATTTCTGACAATTCCGCCTATACTGGTTTCAGAGCTCAGGATATTCTACCTAATCAAGATGGAAGTTTTATATTAGTAGCAAAGATAAATAACTATTCAAGTCTAAGATTCAATAATACCAATGCACTAAATGTTGTCTCAGCACCAAATAAAGGTAATGTTGATGTATTAGTAACAAAGCTTGATGCTGATGGTAAGATGGTTTGGTTCAAAACTTTTGGTGGAGATGGAGAAGATGTACCATTAAAAGTTCTTCCAAGTAATGATGGGGGTTGTATAATATTATCTTACACAGGTTCAGGTAATGGTGATATAAGTGGTTCTGGGAAAAACACCAATGGTTTTAATCAAGATTTATGGTTGCTTAAACTTGATTCAAACGGTGGATTAGTTTCAAAGAAGTGTATCGGAGGTAGTGGAGACGAAGTTGCTTTTGATATGAAAAAAAGTAATGATGGTCATTATATAATTGTTGGTACAAGTACGTCAAATGATGCTGATTTAGGCCCTAATAAAGGAGGAAAAGATGTTTTAGTGGTCAAAATTAATGAATCTTTGGACGTAATTTGGAAGAAAACCTTCGGTGGTTCTCAAAAAGATGAACCTCATAGGGTTTTAGCCCAACCCAATGGAGATATCATAGTTGGATTAATCTCAAATTCCTTCGATAATGATTTCCAATTCGATAAAAGTGATATTTTCCCGTATAACTACGAAGAAAATATTTGGTTGATGAAACTAAATACAAACGGTGATATACAAAATAAGAAAGTATTTGGAGGTTCAGGACGTGATATTTTAAACGAACTACTGGCTACTCGTGATGGAAATTTCGCAATTGGAGGTTCAACTAAATCTAATAATGGCGATATTAAAGACCGAAATAGAATTGCAAGCAATAACAATGGTGCTTATGATGTATTCATTATGAAAGTTACTAGCAATTTTGATTTCCTTTGGTCAAAAACCTTAGGAGGCTCAGCCGATGATGAAGGAAACGGTCTTTTAGAAACTAATGATGGGGCCTATGTCTGTATTGGCACAACTCAATCAAATGATGGTGATGTATCAGGTAATCATTTTAGTTCACAAAACAATAGAGATATTTGGTTACTCAAAATTAACTATAGTTGCGAAAATAATATTACTACGAATAGAGACTTAATAGCGGTAAATACTGATATAATTGCGTCAGAAACGATTACGACTTCTGATAGGATTTCAAATAAATCTAATATTCGTTATGGTGCAAGCAAGAGCATTGATATTTTACCAGATTTTAATTCTGAATACGGAGATGTGGTAGAATTTAATCTTGATGGTTGTAAACAAGCTAATTCTCTCAATATTAATCCGATTCAAATAAAGGTAAACAATGAGTGTCGTGAAGGAGGAATGAAGTTTAAATTCATGCCATTTACGCCTAATACAAACTTACAGGAATATTCGATTTCGGTTGAAAATCTCGACCCCAAAATTGAGTTTAGTTTTAGCGGAAATACACTCATCACAAAAAATAATCTGCCTAATAATGGAAATGCTTATTTTTTAGTTAAAGTCTCTAAACCCGGTTATGGCGATTTTGAATACCAAAGCTATACAAGTACATGTGAGCACGATAACGCTCCAATCGACTGCCCTGAAAATGAGCGTGATGTGATTCTCGATAAAGAATATTACAACAAAGGCGATGTTTTTACTGCTACTTGGACTGGAACCTTACTCCCAACGCAAGATTTATCTTGGTTCAATGAAAATATTGAAGTGGTCTCAAAGTCTGGGAATACATTAATTGGTAAAATTCTTGATTTTCCTGCTCATATTCAAGCACAACCTGCCCCATTACCTAATGGAGAAAGACCATGCCATGGTTCGACGAGAGTTGAGTTTAGAGCTAAACGATAAAAATTATATAAAAAAATCCCCTATTTATTAGGGGATTTTTTTTATGAGATTAATCTACCACTACATTCCCACCACCACTGTAACTACGATAATCGCCATTATACATGGCATCGGCTGAAACTGGGCCAAGAACAAACTTACCACGAGATACGACTCTAACTAAGTAATAGAAGGTTTTTTCGGTGGCATCGGCAGTGGTATAGAAATTAATCCTATCATCACGGATATCAAAATGCTGCGGAGTGGAAGCATTTTTTATCCAAGTCATATTTCGGTCTTCATTCAAACGTGGGTTTTCAATTTCAAAGGCTGCTGGTAACATATCCGTTACGACCACATTTTCAACTGGCGTTCCTACAGTACTACTTACGCTTACTTTAACTACCACCAATTGATTTTGCTTCAAAGCTCCATTAATAGGCTCTCCATTTCGATTTAAGAACTGGCGACGTACCTTCAAGAAATTGTCTTCTTCTACATAGCTACCCGTTGCACTGAGGCCTTCTTGTTGGGCAAAATAGTAGAGACCACCTTTACCTTTAGCTGAAATATTAATCACCTTTCCAGCAATTCCTTTCTGCAGATTCAAATCATTACCTGTAAAACTTGCTAATGATTTATTATCAGCAATCAACGAAGCTGTTACGTTCGATTCTCCATTTTTACGAGCAATTTTACCTAAAGCCAAGAAACTGAATACTGATTCCTGTGTTGATAGATAAGGACTTGTTTTAATAGCCTGTGAAAGTATACGAGCTAATTTCGGAATCTCTAAGTTATCGGGGTCAGATTCTACTAAACTATTCAACGAAATGGCCAAATTTCTAATCGGTGAAGCAAAACTACCACCTGTCTGTTTTTGGGTATTCTCAATGGCATAATCTTTTGGTAAAAGCTGTTTAAAGCCTCCTTCATCAGAAATTTGGGCAAAAGTTGCAGCCAACATATAACGCTCATCAGTGGTAAGTAAATTACTATTTGATTTATAGTAATTCATCACTGGTTGATTGGCTTTACCCGCCATTGCCAATGTATAAAGCGAATAAATCATCTCGTGTCGAGCAATGGTTCTGCTTGTCCAAGTACCTGTTTCATTATACAAATAATCTATTTCGGTTAGGTCTTGCATGGAAGTTTTCATCGTAAGGTAATCGAGCATTTTATTCAAGACTCCTTCATTCACTTCATAATCTGCCTTCTTAGCTTCTAGCAAGAAATGAGCTGCAAAAGCAGTACCCCACCAACTTTCAAAATCACCTCCTTGCCAATAACTTACGGCACCATTGGCCAATTGCATGCCTTCAACTTTACGAATAGCCGCCTGTACATTAAACTGTGGATTCCAATCATTTTCACCAGTAACCTTAATCGAACGAGAATTTTTAGCAATAATTTTTGTAAAATCGGCAAAATATAGTTGTGGAAAGGCCTTCGATACAGTTTGTTCGACACAACCATGTGGGTAACCCAATAGATAATCCAGTTGCTTAGCAAACTGAACCATCGGAGAGCGACTAACCAACAAACTTGCTTGAGCAGTACCTGCCATATAATCATTGTTTAGATTGACAGATTCTGTTTTTCCAGCCAAAACAATTCCTGACATTGAACTTTTCAACAATGAAGTTGAAGGACGAATGGTTAGGTCTATTTTTTCTGAAAATTTCTCTTTAAAGCCATTCACAACCACCGCAATACTTCCAGTACCGATTGTGGTAGGTGCTTTAACTGTAAACATTGTACGTACTTCTTTACCCGCAGGAATACTAATTGATTGACTATTAGCCGTTTGTAAAGCTAACCCACCAGTCAGATTTATAGAAACACTAGCAGTTGTGGCAGTTTTCGTGGTATTCCTTACAGTTACTGGAACAACTACTTCATCATTCGGACTTAAGAATCTTGGAGCACCCGTGCTAATGACAATCGGGTCTTTTACTTTCATATTAGTATTAGCCGAACCAAAAGCATCATCTTTGTAAGCTACGGCCATGATGCGTAAATCTCCAGAAAACTGTGGAATCTCAAATTCAAATTCGGCTTCCCCTCCCATGCCTGTTTTTATGATTCCAGACCAAACTGCTACTAATTTCGTGCGTCCATTACTGAGTGGATTTACACGTTTTTCTAAATTATAACCATCACCACCAATACTACTACTCGCTAATGATAATTCGGGGAATAAGAATTGATACAAGTCATGGCTAGTTACTTCTAAAGCTTGTTTTTGGTAGAAATAACCATGAATATCTGGTGTCCGGAAATTCTTAATCTGCAATATACCTTCATCTACTACGGCTATTGTTAGTTCGGTATTAGCTTTAGTTTTTATTCGTACTTTCTGTTTACGTTTTGAACGAGATTCCTTCGCTGCCACTATTTCAATTGGTAATTGATTATCGGCTTTTTCAACCTTCATTGGTGCAAAACCATGTGCAACCGTGAGTGGCATATCTCCACTCTTCATCGGGCGAATGAGTGTAGCTGTTACATAAACATTTGGAAGCATATCTTCCGTAACCTTGAGGTCTATTTCGGCGGATTTTTTATCAGTTTCAACATAAAAATGCTCCAAAACTTTTCCTCTTTCGAGAGTTACGAGCATTTTCCCAGCAAAAGGTGTTTTCAATAATACCTTTGCTTTATCCCCTACTTCATATTTTTCTTTGTCAAATTCCATTAGAACCTGCCCTTCATTACTCACTTCAAAAGCACTGCTAGAGGTACTTCCATAGCCATAAGCATAAAACTGTCGAGCGGCATAGCTTTTCGCTCCAGCTTGAGCAATTCGAATTTCATATTCTCCTGAAACTTGTGGAATAAATTTAATAGCCGATTTCCCAGCAGCAAAGTTTACCTCTTTAGTCTGAACTAATTTCTCTTGACGCTTGGAATTATATCGAATTACTCCATCTTTTTTCTCAACAAGTGTTTGATACTCTATTCGATAGATATTTACTGCGGCGTTAGCAGCTTTAGGCTTACCATCAGTCGATAAAGCTGCCAATGGAATTGTCATCGGTACGTGTGTTCCCACATAGTAGTCGGGCAATGCAATACCATAGAAAGTTTCTTGGGTAAAGACATCAAAGCTTTTAACCCGATTTAATGGCCGGCCAGTTTCATCAAAAACAGTTACATATACTTTACCTTCGAGCACGCCCATATCTTGGTAGGTTGATGGCAACTGAAATGCTTGTTTCGCTTGACCATCATCATCTGTTACCCCCTGACGCACATCGTGCTCAAATTTGGTATCATTCTCAATTTCAAAAGAGTAATCTTCAAAACCCTTTGCATTGAATGCCTTACGTTTAAGGCTAAAATCCATTTCATAATTACGATTCGATGCCGGCGGCCCAAACAAATTAGTGGCAGTAGCAAGCATCTGAACAGTTTCGCCAGTTTTGAATTTATCTTTAGCCGATAAATCAACTTTGATTCTATCTGGCATAAATTCTTCTACACTAATAGCTTTTGAAGTAAGTAAAACATTATTTCCATTCAAAATCTCGATGGTATAAGTACCAGTTACAGCAGCACGGTCTAGTGGAATTGAAGTTTCTACTGCTCCTTGTCCATTAGTATTTTTCAAGAAAGATTTAAACTCTCGTCCATTAGGCAAAACCAAACGAATTTTTAGTGGAATTTCTTCGGCGGAAGCCCATTTGGCATCACGAACCACCGTATTGAAATGAATTTCTTCACCTGGGCGATAAATATCACGGTCTCCATACACAAAGGCGTCCAAACCGGTTGAATTTGCACGCTTACCTTCTACTTCAAAACGTGAAGTTTCTACTTGTGTATCTTCGAGTAGCATATAGTTAAAATCATCTTCTGTACGAGCAGTAACCATTGCTAATTTAAAATTCGGTGCTTTTTCGAGAAGTTTATCAAAAATCACTATGCCTTTACCGTTCGTACGCTGGGTATCCATTACCTGATTATTGCTTGAAATCAGCTTTATTTCTACCTCATTCATGGGTTCAGCATCAACAATTGAATTCACAAAAACCATTAAATCATTACCATCGGCTGATTTTTTGGCTATAATTCCAATATCAGAAACCGAAACAAGTTTCGTGGCATTTTGATAGTATTCATCATTTGAGTTCACATTGACCAAATAAACTCCTCGAAGTTTGGTTTGGTCGGGCATTGGCATATTGAGTACCGAAACCCCATGAACTTTTGATAAATTCCCCGTTTCAATAGTACGCTCAACAATGACATCGCTATAAATTCCTTGGTCATCAGTACCGTAATTGAAGCCATTCACCGTACTTTCTTCCCCATCATAATCATAATTTTCGTAACGATTATTTCTTACAAATGACAGTAGGTTATTTTCGTAAATTTTTGAAATTTTAAGCTTAACTTTCGGAATATTCGTGATACGAATACCCACATTTCTACTCCCTTTTGATGAAAGATATAAGCTTTTCTTACTGGTGAATTCTACATTTGCGGGCATTTCACCAAAAAATAAATCTTTAGAAAACTCCGCATCTAATTTTGCACCCAATGTACCACGAAGGTTATCTTTAATTGTTAGAACATACGCCTCTGATGCACTAAAGTAACCTTTAATGATAAAGCCATTTTCTATCACTTCGGTTTGCGTTTCTACGGCTGGCTCAATACTAAAAGCATCTTTTAAATTATCCGCTGCAATTTGTTGTGTAGTAATTACTTTCACAAAACCTTGATTTTTCTCAAAACCAGTTTCTACATCTACTACTTTTACTACATAAGGTGAAGGTAAAACGCCATCTAATTCTACTTTTTCTTGGGTTGTACCTGCACTTCCCGCAGCTTTTACGCCTTTTTCAATGATTGTTTTTAGCGAAGACTCATCTTTTAAAGAGGGAGCATTATCTAAAGCTAAAACCAATTTTGAATCATTTGGGGTGCTATTTAGGTTAAATTTTGAATCTGTATTTTCAAGTTGAACTTTGAGGAGGTTCGTTACATCAGTTTCTTGGACAGGGTAATTAAAATCAATTTTTGCCTTTGCCACTGGCTTATTGTCGGCTCCCTTTGCCCAGTAAGTTTCGAGTTTTTCTGGTTTTAGATAAGGTGTATGAAATTCGAAAGTTTCGTTGCTAACCTTATACTTTTGGATTGGAGAATTACTTAGAAGTGCGTTTGTAAGCACGGCTTTATAATTGGTTGCTCCTTTAAAGCCATTCGATGGTGAAAAGACTAATTCGTTTTTTGCCGACCATTTGAAAACCCCTTCTACTTTGGGTTCGATTCGAATGTATTCGATGGCTTGCCAAGAATCTAAATCATTTTCAGATACCAAATCTTTATCAAAAGTAAAGACCAAATTTTGAGTAAGTTGAATCTCATCATCGAAATTTCTAGCACTGACACCTACATCATTAAGTTTTGAACAGCTAGTAAAAAGAGAGGTAATAATTAAAACAATTAAACTAAAACGCCAAAAGTAATTGACTTTGGGGCAAACGAGGGGAGAGTCCATGTGTTTACGAAGTTTAGAAATAGGTTTTTCGGGTTATTAACGACGGAATTTCGTGAAATTGTAGCGGATTATCAAAATATTTTTAATGGTAATTTTTGAACAATTACAACTGCATAAATATACAGTAAAGGATAATGATTTCTTTGTATAATACAATTTTATTTATTTGACTTAAATTAGAAGCATTTGTAACGAAATGAGTAAAATTTTATTCGTACTTGTAATCATTCTTTAAAGTATTTTGTAATTTTTCAGAAAAATCAATTTTAACTGCATGAATCCAGATATAAGGACGCTCAATAGTAGAAAGCTAATAGGTAAAAAGCTCGAAATGAGTTATATAAATAATCGTACTGCTGAGTTATGGCGTAGTTTTATGCCGAGAAGGAAAGAAATTAAAAATAAAGTAGGTGCCGAACTCTATTCTATGCAGATTTATAATGGTATTTTTGATTTTCAGACTTTTAATCCTAATCATACTTTTATCAAATGGGCGGCAATAGAAGTGAGCACTTTCGAAGAAGTCCCCGAAGAGATGGAAAGTTACACACTAATCGGTGGTTTATACGCTGTTTTCTTGCATAAAGGTTCATCTTCGGAATTTCAGCGAACTTTTCAATACATTTTTGGAGAATGGTTACCAAATTCTGAATATAGCATTGACGACCGAGAACATTTTGAACTTTTAGGCGAAAAATATAGAAACGAAAGCCCTGATTCAGAAGAAGAAATTTGGATACCCATTAAACCGCGTATATAGTTATGCAAAAACGTACACCGCTTATCGAAGGAGAAATAGCAGATTATTATTTTGACGAAACAGGTATTCTTTATTCATATTCAAAAAGTATCTTGCGAACAGTTGAGAATATTGGCCGAAATGTGTCTTTAGTAAAGCAAATCACTAACAATAAGCCTGTTCCGCTATTGATTTTTCTTTCAGACTCCCCTGTTCCTGATAAAGCAACTCGGCAGTTTTCTACTGAGCAACTACCTCACATCTACAAAGCAATGGCTATGGTTTCAAAGCCCGGACTTTCTCAGTTGATTATGCGAATTTTATTCAAGTTTCAAAGTCCACCTATTCCAATGAAGTCATTTACTGATGAACAAAAAGCCCTTGAATGGCTGGAACAATTCCTTTAAAAACTCACACTAAAACTCAACTTAGCATTAAATGGTGTTCCGGGCGTAAAATGTATTTCATTAACTGGAGAAATTTCGTTCAATAAACGGCTTTCCGTGGCAAATTGTGTTTCCTTCCATTTTGTATTAAAGATATTTTGCACCGAAAGTCCAATCGAATAGCGGTTCTTTGTATAATTCAATAATGCATCACTAACAAAATAGCCTTTTGCCACGATACTGTTATCTTCGTTAGCTGGGCGGTCACCAACATAACGATAACGTAAACTACCACTAAAACCTTTATTGCTCTTGAGTGTAAAACCTCCAATACTTGTTAATTTTACGGCCAATGGCAAGTAATTTTGTCCTTCCGTTTCTCCAATGGCTCTTGGCTTAGCATAATTAATATCCGCATCAAAAAACAAGTTTTTACTAAGCTGATAACGCATTGACAAATCAAAACCGCTTCTTTTTGATTGCCCAGATGGTTCAACTACACCTGCATCGCCTACATAAACAAACTCTTGATTCATCCATAAATACCAATAAGCAGCATTGATAACCATTTTTGGAAAAGGTTTCCAGATTGTACCTAAATCAGAGCCATAAGCAGCTGGTAGAATTTCTAAACCACTTTTTTCAACTACCGCACGGGTATCATTTGAATGAAATCCTTTTCCGAAATTTAAGTAAAACTGCAAATGATTATTCTTAGTATAATACAAGTTTAGCTTAGGAGATGCTATTGATTCATGAGCTTTGAAAGTTGTATTATTTTGTAATTTATCAAGATATTGGTTATTAAAATAATCAAAACGAAAACCGGCTGTCAATGAAAGTTTCGTGCTAAGTTGGATTGTTTCGTCGATATACATCCCCGCATTTGCTTCATTTACATTGCCTAATTTTAGGCGTTCAAGTATTTCGGTTCTGTTTTTTGTATGCGAAAGCTCCGAATTTTGCGTGAGGTCTTGTCGGTAATTAACTCCAATATTTAATGTAGCTTGCTTGCTTCTCAAACCATGTGCAATTGAATAATTACTATTATACCCCCAAAGATTTCGTCCTTCCGCCTGCTTGATTTGGTCTCCATTGATTGGGTCTTCTAAGAAAAAAGTAAAGTTTGAAAAAAGCTCAAAATTGTAGTTTGAGTAGAAAATTTGGTTTTTCCACACATGATTACGTTTGGTGAGCGTCAGGAATTCTGCATTGGCATTGGTACGACTCGTTTTTCCACCTTCGTTGGGGTCAATGGCTCCGAAGAAGCCAATGAGTCCAGACTCAACGGAACGGTCAGGAATTTGTCCTGAAGCATTCCATTTACTCCAAAAAGTAGAAGCCGTAAAAGTAAGACTCGTATTTTTAGAAATGTGACCGTGATATTTGCCTAGCAAATTTAAGCGGTTAAAGTTTTGCGGAGCATCAAAATAGGCATCCGAATAATTGTATTCACCCGCTAAATAAGTATTTTGGTTTTGCTCTTGGACTTTTTTAGGTAAAATATTAGCAGCACCAACTAAACGATAAGTATTAAATTGGCCTACCTCTATTTTAGCAAAATTCTGTTCTAATACTTTTTTGGTTCGAAAATTTGCCCAACCTGCGGTGCTAAAATTTCCTTTATCGGCATCGTATAAACCTTTCTTAAAATCTACGCCATCAATTAATTCAGGAATGATAAAATGAGCATCGGCATAGCCTTGACCGTGTGCCTGGGAAACCATGTTAATTGGTACACCATCAGCTGTTAGTCGAATATCGGTGCCGTGGTCAATATCAAAACCTCTTAAAAAAATCTGTTCAGCTTTACCCCCACCTGCGTGTTGACCAATCACCAAACCTGGAATAATTCTCAAAACTTCTTGCGAATTATTGATTGTGCGGAGTTTTATATCCAAACCAGAAATTACCTGCTGATGCTGAGGATTTGCTGCCGAAACCTTTACCTCTTCCAAAGAAAACTCAGCACTTTTCAATAAAAATTCAATCGTTACTGCCTCATCTTCTTTAACATTAACTATCTGATTTTGAACCACATAACCCATAAAAGACACCTCAACTTTATAAGGAGCCGCCGAAAGATTATTGATTTGGAAAAAGCCTGACTCATCAGTAATTACCCCACGACTATTCCCTACTAAACTTACATTAGCTCCTTTGATAGGTAGTTTAGTTTGAGCATCAATTACTTTTCCTACGATACTTCCGAGATGGGCAAAAGTTGTTGTGCTGATGAATAGTAAAACAATGGATTTAAGAATTTTCATAAGTGTTGATGAATATATAAAACAGCAGAAATCTTTTTCAGCGTTATTTATATTTCGGCAAAATTAATTGTCAAAACAATCTGGATTGTTATGATGGGCATAGAAAAAGTTTTCTAATTCGCTATTATATTTCTTGTAAAACAACCGAATCTTTCTTGAAAAAATAAGATACTACCGAAACAATCACTAAAATTCCCAATAACCAAACAGCATAAGTAGAAGCTTTTTCAATGGTTAAGGTTATTACATTTGATTCTTCAAAAATTCTTTCAATCACCCAACCTAAAGCAGCAATTATAGCCAAAAACGCTCCCACAATTCTAAGAAAATGATAAAGATTAGTTCTACTCAATAGAAGCAACCACGGAATTACTGCCACAATCACTATCAGTTGCATGAGTTCGATACCAATGTTAAAACCTAAAATGCTCAATACTAATTTTGAGGTATTTAATTCTAAGTTTTCGAGGGTATTGGCAAATGCTAAGCCATGTATAAGGCCAAATCCGATAGCTATATAAGCTTCTTTATTCGGAAAAATTGGACGAATTGCGTGAATGGCAGAAACTAAAATTGAAATTCCAATCAAAATTTCGATGGGCTTATTTGGCAATAAAACCAGCCCCAAGGCTCCAAAAAGCAATGTAATTGAATGTCCGATAGTAAAAGCCGTTACAACTTTCAAAATATGTATAAAACTCTCACGAATCGAACGCTGCGAGACCCATTTTTTATTTTGAACCATCAACGGAATAGGTAATAGCAATACTAAAAGAAACATCAGATGGTCTGTGCCTTCGGCAATATGCTTTGTTCCGAGCACAACCATACTTTTAAAACCCATCCAAATACCTCCTTGTTGTAAGCTAACTTGAAAGGGTTTTATCTTACCGCTTGGTACATCTAGTGCAATTACACCAACTTGTTGAAAAGTACTATCTTCGGCAATGATTCCCTGCATCCAATCTTGTTTTAATGAAACCAAAATTTTATGCGTAATTACCTGATGAACAATGGCGTCATAGTCAAAATAGAAATTACGAAGGTCATAATGCTGTGGGGGAGCCATAGCAAACTCCACAACTAATTCTTTGTAATCGCCCGAAATTCGACTCTTGGTTTCAATTACTCTCATGTTTCCGAGTGTGACTGTCCATGATTTTGAGTCGAATGTACGTGGTCTAATATGCTGCATTAAGTAAATTCTTAACGAATCACCCAAACGTTCAACCAATTTTTCTGAATTATCATTTACTCCCATTCCAATAGCAGCTTGTAACTCATTTAGTGGTAATTGAATTTCGCCAGATATATTCTTTTCATGAACTTTCAGCAAAACCATCGTGCTTGGCATTGGGTGTGCATTTGCGTTTTGAGCCAAAATCAGAAAAAAGGTCAGAGAAAAAACTATTTTGCGTATCTGTTTCATAATTGTTTGTGAATGACCACGAATACGCTGAATTTTACACGTATTCGTGGCTTTTGAAAAGTATTAACAATGCTTAGTTACCACCATAATCGCCTGCTCTATCTCTCCAAACTGAGTGAGGATGATTGGCATTTCTCACAATAATTCCACCCTGCATCGAAAACTCAATCCAAACATTCGGGCCATCAATAAGCACATAATCATTTTTGGTCGTTAAGTCAGTAGTACCCGAATAAGAAATATACGTATTATCAATTTCTGATTTATACTTTGCATAAACTGCTGCTGCTGCTTTATCATCCAAATCATCTGTATAAGTCTTGATTGCAGCCAATACCAAGTCTTTCTTGGCTTGGGTTAAATCACCTACTTTAACCCCAGTTTTTATAGTTGGAAACTTATTATCTTGTGCTGGCCCTAAAATTAAATCTGTTTGTGTTGAAGAACGCTTGGCCGAAGTTAGTTCAGTAGCACTTAAACCTTTCAACATCGCAGAAAGTGCATTTAACTCCTGAGCAATTGGCTGATAAGTAACGTTTTTCCAAACATAACTTGGGAAAGGCTCAGTTGAGCGGAAAGAAGGTGTTCCACCAGTCATTTTTCCACCATTATAAGTATAAATAATTGTTCCGTGATGGCCACCAATTTGTAAACACCACAAGCCAGTTGCACTTGGAGTTCCGATGAAGGCAATGTAATAATTTCCAGAACCATAATCCGAACCTCCTCCTATTGAGTTTAAATAATCATCGGCAGCTAAAATACCAATATACTCATCATTGCCTTCGTTTGCGGTAGTACTTGTGGCCGACTTTAAAAGATTGTAAAAGGCTGTCCATTGAGCGGTACTAAAAGTACTTGATTGCAAACCAGACCTGCCACGGTATAGAGCTTCTGGCAAATTTGACCACTTTTGGGCATGTGCCTTATTGTAAGTATCTTGAAGAGCACTCACTTGTGTAGAAGAAAGTGTAGCCTTAAATGCATTTGCCATTGCAACAATAGTATTAATATCTGTTTCAATCGACCATCCAGCAGTTGTTGTAGTTGTACCAGTACCGCTTGATGTAGCAGAAACAGTTAAACTCAAAGTACATGATTGCCCACCTACTAAAACTGCAAACGAGGCTGTTCCGCTCGTAAGAGGCGTACCTGTAATGGCATAAGTAACCGAACCAGCACCTGAAGCTAGCGTACCTGCGGCCAGAGTAGCTGTTAGACCAGTAACACCTGTTGAAGCAATGGCGGTACCTGCTGAATAAGCAGCTCCATTTCCGCCTGTATAGGGTATGGTGGCCGTGCCAGTAAAGGCTGCTCCTGCCGATGGAGTGCCTGAATAAGTAACAGATGAACAACTCAATGCAGTGACTGTGGCGGTGGTAGCGGTTGTAACTTCTGTTTTCTCACAAGCTGCAATCATAATTGCAGCACTAATTGTTAGACTCAAAATTGCGTTTTTAAACTTCATACGATTTATTGTTTTAATAATACTTTAGTACTAACCTATTAGACGTAGGAACAATAAATCTGGTTGGGTGAGGTGGGTGGCTTTAGAAGTGAACAGGAAAAAATGCCAAGTGAATCGACGAATTAGCCATTTTCGAACCACCGCTTGAAAGAGGTTACTTTTTCTTTACTTATTATTATTTCAAAAGAAGATATTGGATTAGTTTTTACTAAAGCTCTACTATTCGCGAAAGATTCAATAGCCGTGATGCTTGGTCTTGAAAGAATATATTGTCGATTGGCTCGTACAAATTCGTGGGAGTCTAGTTGATTTTCGAGGTCTTCAAGTTTAAAATCAAGAATAAATTTTCGGCCATCGAAAAGCTGCCCAAAGACAAGACTATTTTCAATAAAAAAATAAGCAAAATCGGATGTTTTAATGGGTAATAATTTTTCTCGATATCTAACCAAAAAGCTTTTTCGATAATTTTTCTGAGAAAAAGCGTGCCTTTGGATAAGCTCATTGAGTTTATCTCTTTGAATTAATCGTTGATTTTTAAATTTTTCAATGGCAAATGCAAGTGACTCTAAATCAAGTGGTTTTAAGATATAATCAACACTATTGAGTTTAAATGCACGAATGGCGTATTCATCAAAAGCAGTAATGAAAATGATTGGAGCTTTGATTTGGACTTGTTCATAGATTTCGAAGGAAATTCCATCGGCTAATTGAATATCCGAGAAAATCAAATCTGGACTTTCGTTACTGGTAAACCACTTAATTGACTCAGCCACACTATCAAGTACCGACAAAACTTCATGAGAAGTATTCGTTTGTGCTAATAAATACTTCAATTGGCTCGCCGCTGCCACTTCATCTTCAATGATTACAATTTTCACTTTAAAAAATTAATTAATTAGTGGTAAAGTAACGATAAACTCCTTTTCGGTTTGGTCTATTTCTAACCCTTTATCTGCCAAAATTCTAAATCTTTCATTCAAATTTGCTAGTCCAATACCCGTACCTTCAGAGTTTGGTTTACTATTCAATGAATTCCTGACTGTAAGGGTTTCATTCTCTAAATTAGCCTCAATTATGATTTTTAGCGGGGAAGTCATTGAAATAATGTTATGCTTAATGGCATTTTCAACGAGCAGTTGTAAAGAAAGTGGTGGGATTTTAAAAGCTGAAATATCATCAATATTTTTATTTACGATTAAATTATCTCCAAAACGCATTTGTAGTAAGAAAATATAGCTTTCAATGAGTGTAAGTTCTTCATTAAGAGCAACCAACGATTGTTCTTGCATACTTAGGGAATAGCGTAAAACCTGCGAAAGTTTTTGCAAATATCGCTGACTTTTAGCTTTATCTTCATTGATTAACCAACTGAGTGTATTGAGCGAATTGAATAAAAAATGAGGATTTAATTGATTTTTCAGCGAAGTAAGTTGCACCATCAGATTTTCGTTGCGTAGAAGTTCATTTTCAAGTAAAATCTCATTTTTACGCTCCGCTTCTATTAAAAACCTGCTAAAAAAATAAGCGATTATTCCGATTACTCCCCCACGCATCACCACTGTAGGAAACATTTTCATTGACAATCCAATAATCAAAACATTTAGGCTCGTTAATAATACTACAAAGCCAATAAAAAGGACTATCAATTCAAGAATAATCCTTGACTTTCCTAGATTATTCTTCATACTCCGATAGACCAACTGAATGAAAAATACTGAATAAATCAGACATACGAGCACTTGAATCAAAATGTCTAATTGAGCGATACCCGACTTTTCTAACCGAGGTAGCTGAAGAAAAATAATTGGAAGATTGACGAACAATGCCAAGAAAAGCGACACTCCCCAAACAAACTGCTTAGTAGAAAATATTTTATTCATCATCATAAAAAATATCTCAAATGTATAAATTAAATCAGCCCATTTTTAAAAACTTTAAGTGAAATGGAAAAATTTGTGTTTGAAAACACTTAATATAAATAAATAAAACATGGGGCATTCTGAATTTTTAAATGATTCTATCAAATAAGCTACTAACAGGGTTTGAATAAGTATCAAGTTTCAAGCATTTATTAAGCTGTTAAAATTAGCTTTTGGAGATACTTTGGTTAAAAAAAATAGTATCTTTGAAAAACAGCCTTTAAAACTCATGAAAAAAATCTCCTTCATCGCCTTACTTTTTATTTGCTCCATTTCGTTCGCTCAGACCAGTTTTTCGGTTAAATTTCCTAGCTCTGGCACACTTGATGGTCGATTATTATTGATGCTTTCTAAAAATGACCAATCAGAACCTAGGTTTCAGATTCTTGATGGTCATAATACTCAACTTGTATTTGGATTAGACCTTGATAATTGGCCTTCTAATCAAAACAAAGTTATGAATGTGAAAAATACTTTGGGCTACCCGATTGAAGCTTTAAGCAATATTCCTGCGGGTGATTACTATGTTCAAGTATTGCTACACAAATACGAAACCTTTAAAAGAAAAGATGGACACGTGGTAAAGCTCCCAATGGACCGTGGAGAAGGACAACAATGGAATTTAGCCCCTGGAAATATCTATTCTAAACCTATTAAGGTGACGATAAACCCAAAAACTGTTCAAAACTTTGAAATAAGGATTGACCAAACAATTCCACCAATCGAAGAGCCAAAAGACACGAAGTATATCAAACATATCAAAATTCAAAGCAAATTACTAACTGAATTTTGGGGAAGACCTATGTATATTGGAGCACACGTGCTTTTACCCGAAGGCTTCGATGAGCATAAAGATGTCAAATATCCATTAGCCATTTTTCATGGGCATTTCCCAAGTGATTTTGATGGATTTCGCACTACACCTCCCGATGCTAATATGCCTACCGATGACTATAGCCCCCGATTCAAAATTTATGGTTATAATAAGATAGTACAGCAGGAGGCTTATGATTTCTATAAATTATGGACAGGGCCAAACTTTCCAAGAGTTTTAGCTATCGAAATTCAGCATCCTTGTCAGTTTTACGATGATTCTTATGCAGTTAATTCTGAAAATATTGGCCCTTATGGCGATGCCATTACTTACGAGCTAATTCCATACATTGAAAAAAAATTTAGAGGCATTGGTGAAGGCTGGGCTCGATTTACTTATGGAGGTTCAACAGGTGGTTGGGAAGCATTAGCAGTACAGGTAAAATACCCTAACGAGTATGGTGGATGCTATGCCGCTTGCCCCGACCCTATTGATTTTAGGGCGTTTACAACCGTGAATATCTATAAAGACAAAAACGCTTATTTTTATGAAAGTGATTTTAGAAAAACTGAGCGTCCAGGCTATCGAGATTATTTAGGACAACTCACTGCCACTGTTAGACAAATGAATATGCGAGAATTGGCTCTTGGAACAAAAACCAGAAGTGGTCAACAATGGGATATTTGGGAAGCAGTTTTTTCACCAGTTGGAAAAGATGGCTATCCACAACCAATTTGGGACAAAAAAACGGGTGTAATTGACCCAAAAGTGGCAGAATATTGGAAAGAAAATTATGATTTAACCTATATTTTAAAGCGTGATTGGGCTAAATATGGCGAAAAATGGCGTGGAAAGATTAGAATTTATTGTGGCGATATGGATAATTTTTACCTCAATAATGCAGTCTATTTAGCCGAAGAAGAACTTAAAAATCTAAATAGTCCAGCCTATGAAGGAGAAGTAGATTACGGTGACCGTGCAGAACATTGCTGGAACGGCGACCATACTCAGCCAAACTATATTAGTCGCCTACGCTATCACCGAATGTTTATTCCGAAATGGGTTGAAGATATGAAGAAAACTGCCCCTAAAGGAATAGATTTGACGAGTTGGAGATATTGAATTTTAAGGAAGACTTCGCTTAAAGCGAAGTCTTCCTTTTAAATTACTGGTTATTTAATACCAGCCTCTGCATGAAGCATTTCTAAACCCACCGATGCTCGTGGCTTGAAACCAGTCCAAGGTTTATCGTTTGAGTTTTGATTGACATCTAAATATTTAGCATAATCTTTTTTCTTGAGATGAATACCCAAAAAAGCCGTCACGAAATGTTGATTGATATTATTGATACGGCGTTCATTCCAAGCTGGCTCTGCGTAGCGGTAGTATTCATCAAAATGTAAACCTGGGCGAAGTGACTCTGCTGGCGGTGGATTAGGGGCCACATTGTGACGTGCATTCATATACGTAAGCATATAACGATTGGCATTAACCACACCGTTATAAATTGCCTTGATTCCCTTTTCATAGCCTGAAATATCATCTTGACTTCCTGCTACAAAAAAGGTTGGTATTTTCAAGCCTTTTAAGGTTTCAGAATCCCAAACACCACGCTCCATGCCCCACGGAGCAAAGGCAACTACTGCTTTAATACGTGGGTCAATACTGGCTTTGTATTCAGTATTATTTCCTGTACGAACTTCAATAGCTTTGCTGCTACCACTCAATGCTCCAAAAGTTTTGATAATTTGGTCGCTATAACCTGCACCCGCCACATTCAATACACCATACCCTCCCATCGAGTAACCAATGAGGCCGATATTTTGGTCATCAACGATTCCCGACAAAAAACTGCTTTTATCTTTTCCTAAATTCGCAATTTGATTCATGATAAAAATATCATCTTTTGAGCGATTGAGTAAGGTACTCGAAAAGGCAGCAGCATCACGGAATGTTGATTCGGTGTGGTCAATCGCAACCACAATATATCCTTTTGAAGCCAGATTTTCGGTCAAATAAGTTAATAAAAGTCTTGAACCTAAATAACCATGCGAAACGATAATGAGCGGAAAAGCTCCGTCGGTAGTCTTGGGAGCGGCATCCCGAACAGCACGACCTAAAAATGTAAACGGAATAAGTGGACGTTTAGGGTCATTTGAGGCACCCATTACTTGCTCATAAGTTACCAATTCTTTTACACCTGCACCCACATTGGCTGGATACCACACTTCAACCTTGAGTGGTCGGTCGTAAGTTGGGTCAACTCCACCTTTAGATTTTAGAATATCTACTTGGTTTTTATTCACAAAATCAAGTGTTCGTACACCAACTTTGTATTCGCCACGAGGAGCCAATTCAGGGGCATCGGGCAGGGCATCGCCATAAACGAATGTATCCTCAGTGTGATTTTGTGCGATTACATCAACATAAAATACTAAGTTAATAGCGATAATCAGTAATTTAAAATGCTTTATTTTCATTTACTTAAGGTTGATTTTAATACTTTGCAAATTAGTGAAGAAAAAGAAAACTTTCTAAGTTTAATTGAGAACGTTAAATGTTATAAAGCAAAAACCTGTTCCAAATAAATGAAAACAGGTTTTAATTATATAAGATAAACTAATACTGTTAATGTTTCAATTTGGACATCCAGAAATTTTACCTAAAAAAATACTTCCAGACTCAGCCAAAAAACCTGGTTGAATAATAATTGATGCCCCAGCATTGTAGGTAATATTAGCCCCTGTACTTATTATGTTCGATGCAGTAATCAAACTAGAAGCATACATAGTGGCAGTTCCGTTATGAGCCTGCGTGAAGGTCTGTGAGTACGGGCAAGAAACATTCAATAGATAATCTTCTGTTTCACCCCATATATATTCGGAGCAAGGGTCAGTAGCTATATTTTCAAAACTTACCCTTATTCTCATTCTTAAGGTTCCACTGGCATTGGCAGGAATCGTAATATTACCATTATATGGTTCTGTGACTGGTGTATTTGTTTGAAGTACCAGTTCACTCATGTCAAACAAGCCATCTTTATCTGCATCAATCCAAATAGATACATATTCATCGTTAATGGCATTAATAAAATTTACTGAGAAATTGTAGGACTGGCCAGCATAGACACTTGCTGTATTGCTGCTATAAAACTGGAAAGCTCCTGTTGAACATCCACTATTAGTACTAAGCGTTGTACCGTTAATGGTGAAACTAGAAATACCATCATCAAATCCACATCCATCTGAATAAATAGGTGTACAATAACTTTGTGCTGCACTCTTTTGGTTAATAAATACAAAAAAAGCGACTTGTAGAATGAGTATTTTTAGGATATTAGATTGCATATAAATAAAAATTTCAGGTTGTAAATACATTCATTAAATCGAGATAGTTGGGACCGATTTATTGTATTCGTTGGAAATTTCCATTTACATCAAATATGAGTCTTAATTTAGTGGAACTTGGCCCATTTCGGATATAAGTTTTATAAATAGTTTCTCCTTTACGATTTGATTTTTCCGTACCTAAAATTGTATAAGTTGGATAATTAGTAGTTATATAAGAAATAGCAAGAGTTGGTAAAGTTGCTCCGCACGAATCAAAATCTCCATCATCATCAGAATCAGGGTCATCATTATCATTCATGCCATCATTGTCATCATCACTATCTGAATCATCTAATTGGCCATCATCGTCAAAATCATCGTCATCACCAACCGATTTATCCTTATCATCATTAATCCCATCGTTATCGTCATCGAGGTCATTAGTATCATTAATTCCATCATTATCATCATCGGTATCTACATCATCGGTATCTCCATCATTATCATCATCATTATCTATCCGATTTTTTTTACCATCATCATCAAAGTCATCATCATTATTAGCTTGGTTATCCATCGAATCATGAAGGCCATCATTGTCATCATCGAGGTCTTTATCATCATTTACCCCATCATTATCATCATCTTGGTCATTAGTATCATTAATCCCATCGTTATCATCATCACTATCTGAGTGATTAGGTAAGCCATCATCGTCAAAGTCATCATCATCATCATGACGTTTATCAATAAAATCAGGCATTCTATCATTGTCATCATCAGCATCTACATCATCAGCCTTACCATCATTATCATCATCTGGGTCAACATCATCATTTAATCCATCATTATCATCATCTGTATCTTTTAAATTATTTTCACCATCTTTATCAAAGTCTTCATTATTATTATACCTTGAATCATCTGAATCGTTTAGACCATCATTATCGTCATCTTTGTCAATATCATCATTTGTACCATCGTTATCATCATCTGCATCACTAATATCAGGAGTGCCATCGTTATCATCGTCGGGGTCTGAGGTATTGTTTAGACCATCATTATCAAAATCATCATCATCATAGTTTTTTTTATCAAAAATATCGGGGGTTTTATCATTATCATCATCAGGGTCAACATCATCATTTATACCATCGTTATCATCATCAGAGTCAACATCATCCTTTATGCCATCATTATCATCATCAGTATCTACGTTGTCATCTTTTCCATCATGGTCATAATCTTCATTGTTTTGGTATAAGCCATCAGTACTGTCATCCGTTCCATCATTATCTTTATCATCATCTGTATCACAATCTCCTTGTGAAAGTATTCGTGCATTAACCATTAATTTTTCAATCATTTCAACTGAAAGAATCATCGATTGACCTTCTGCATCATTTAATAGAGAATTATTAACTTTTTGATTAAAAGTTTCTTCTTTTATGCAGGAACTTAGAGAAGATAGTGTAAAAAGTGCACCACAGGCGATAGTGATTTTCCAAATTTTGTTGTAAGTTTTCATAGTTAGCTTGAAATATAAAGAGGTTAGTACTTTATTGAGTACGTCAGAAGATTTATTGAGGTTGCGTTGATGGCAGAAAAAAGCAAACAAGCAAATTTATTTGAGAAATTTATCTTATCATTGCTTTGAAAAATATTCCAAACACATGAAAAAAAGTATTAGATTATTTTTGATACTACTATTTTTAAGTAGTTTATCATTATATGCCCAGCCACCCGCACATCGCCCTGATGGCCTTCCTCGTGGTGAACGACCTCCAATACCCAATGCTGAACAATTTACTGAAAGAATGACCAAAGAGTTAGGCCTAAATGCAGCTGCTTCTAAAAAAGTACATGATGCTTTTTTGAAAAACATCAAACAAATGGAGGATATTTTTACGAGTAAAATTGAAGAAAGAGAGAAAAGAGTAGCTTTAGATGCCCATCGAAAAAGTTTCGAAAAGACGATGAAAAGTATCCTATCTGCTTCTCAATTTGCTAAATTTCAAAAATTAGAGGCCGAACATCATGGACCTCCTCCTCCTCCAATAAATGGGGAAAGACCACCAAGACCGAGGTAATAAAAAAAACGGTAGCAAGTATAATTCTTACTACCGTTTTTTATTAAAAATTGATATTTATATCTTTCTTTTTAATTCAAAATGTTGACCTAAATAAACCTTTCTAACCAATTCATCATTAGCAAGGTCTTCGGCAGTTCCTTGGCGTAGAATTTTCCCTTCAAAAAGTAAGTACGCCCGGTCAGTAATCGAAAGCGTTTCGTTTACATTATGGTCAGTTATCAAAATTCCGATATTTCGGTGCTTAAGTTTAGCCACAATCCCTTGAATTTCTTCAACAGCAATAGGGTCAACCCCCGCAAAAGGCTCATCAAGTAAAATAAATTTAGGGTCAACCGATAAAGCACGAGCAATTTCAGTCCGACGGCGTTCTCCACCAGAACAAACAATACCTTTATTCTTACGCACGTGGGTTAAACTGAACTCTTCTAACAATATTTCCGTTTTTTCCTTTCGCTGTGCTTTCGTAAGTTCTGGTTTAGCCAATTCGAGCACACCTAATATGTTTTCTTCAACGGTTAAATCTCTAAAAACCGATGCCTCTTGTGCCAAATAGCCCACACCTAATTTCGCACGCTTATACATTGGCAAAGAAGTAATATCCATGTCATCGAGCCAAACCTTTCCACTGTTGGGTTTAACTAGCCCAGTGGCCATATAAAACGAAGTAGTCTTCCCAGCCCCATTGGGGCCGAGCAGTCCAACAATTTCGCCTTGGCCAACTTGATAGCTCACGTTGTTATTAACTAATCGCTGGCCGTATTTTTTTATTAAGTTTTCTGTTCTTAAAATCATATTTGGTGGAACAGGTTTTCAACCTATTTTTTCTAGTTCTCTATTTTGACAAGTTACAAACCTGTCCTACAAGCAAAATTACGTTATTATAGACAAATTTCAGCGTTAATTATTCTTAACTATACTTGATATCTTTCAACATCAATTGTAAAGATGTTTTATTATTAAACGTATTTTCATCAATCTGATAAGCTGCACTAAAATATTTATTGGTATGCAATCTTTCTAGGTGTTCTTCAACCATTCCAAATCCAACGGCAGTTAGAATTGCCCCCGTTTCTTCTTCAAAAAGCTCTAAACGTAGGTGTTTTTCCTTCATTACTCTTGGTGTATATTTAAGTGTAAGATTTTCAGAAGCAAAAATTGGTTGCATATTTTCTGGTCCAAATGGAGCCATTTGATTCATAATTCGATAGAATTTTGCATTAATTTCAGCCAATTTTATTTTTACATCAATATTCACAACAGGAGTAAGCTGCTCAGGTGTGATATACTTACTTACCACTTCATCAAACGCCAATCTAAAGGCATCTATATTTTCAATGGGCATTGTCATACCCGCTGCGTGTGTGTGTCCACCAAATTGTTCGAGCAGGTCAGCACATTCTTCAATAGCTTCGTAAAGGTTAAATCCAGCAACAGAACGGGCAGAACCTGCCGCTTTTTCATGCGATTTTGTAAGAATTATCGTTGGTCTATAGTATTTTTCTATACAACGGCTCGCCACAATTCCTATAACTCCTTTATGCCAATCTTCTCTGTAAAGTACCGTACTTTTCGCTTTACTCATCATCCACTCATCTCCCTCAATCATGGCAAGTGCCTCTTCGGTCATTCGAGTATCGTGTCCACGGCGTTCGCTATTATGCTTCTGAATCTCATGAGCAAACTCTAAAGCCTCATCATAGTCATCTGATAATAAGAGCTTTACCGCAGCTTTGGCGTGCTTGATTCGTCCCGCAGCGTTAATCCTTGGCCCAATGACAAAAACTACATTTTCAATAGTCATTGATGTGGTAAAGCCTGCTACTTCTTTCAATGCTTTGAGTCCAATTCTTGGGTTTTCATTGAGCTTTTTTAAACCATAAAAAGCCAGAACTCGATTCTCTCCCGTAATTGGCACAATATCAGAAGCGATACTTACAACGCACAAATCTAAGAATTCTAAAAGCGTATCAAGTGGTTTATCGTTTCTTATACAATATGCCTGTAAAAGTTTAAAGCCTACACCATTTCCTGTTAATTCTTTATAAGGGTACGGACAATCTTTACGTTTAGGGTCGAGCACGGCAACTGCATTAGGTAAAGTATCGTCAGGCTCATGGTGGTCACAAATAATAAAATCAATATTGAATTTTTCTTTCGCCAAAAGAACTTTGTCTTGAGCCTTAATGCCACAATCCAAACAAATTACCAAAGATACGCCTTGCTCAGCCGCCCATTCGATTCCTTGTACTGAAACCCCATATCCTTCTTCGTATCGGTCTGGGTTATAGTATTCTAAATTGCTATAAAAGGTTGATAAATAGCCATATACCAATGCCACTGAAGTAGTTCCATCCACATCATAATCGCCATAAACCATTATCTTTTCACCATTTTCAAGGGCTTCAGTCAATCTTTCTACCGCTTTCTCCATATCTGGCATCAGAAATGGGTCATGTAGGTGTTCGAGCTTAGGGCGGAAGAAATCTCGTGCTTCATCAAAAACCGTAATTCCTCGCTGCACAAGCATAGAAGCAAGTGCTTTATCAACATTAATTGCTTGTGCTAATTCATTAACAGTTTGAGGATTGGGTGTAGATTTATATAACCAGCGTTTTTCGGACATTGTATTCTTTCTAAAATTGAAATGTAAAATTAAAGATTTATACCATGATTAAAAAGATTTAACCAACTCGTAGGCCTCATCTACCCACAAATAAGATTGTTTTTTGGGGCTTAAACACAAAATCAATGAATCTTTACAAAATCTTTATATAAGAAAGGCTTTGTTTTACATTTCATTTATAAACATAGGCCTACATTTGTATCATCATAACGACTCCAACTAATGAAGGATATTCTGACCAAAAAATATACGCAAGGCAATTCGGCATATTTGATAAGTATCATTATTGTATGTCTAATTTCAGCGATTTGTTATCCGTTTAGTGATTTAATTGGCTATCGCACGGTTGCCCTTATTCTTTTATTTACGGTTTCGGTCTTGGCTATGAAGTTAAGCCTTTACCCTGTACTTCTATCGGCGGTTTTGAGTGCTTTTATTTGGGATTTTTTCTTTATTCCTCCACACTTTACATTTCACGTATCAAAATCAGAAGATGTACTGATGCTTGCGATGTACTTTATAATAGTGATGCTCAATGGGGTACTTACGGCTCGCATTAAACACTTTGAAAGTCTGGCAATTCAGCGTGAAGAACGTGTAAATGCCTTGAAACTTTATGATACGCTTTTTAATTCTATTTCGCACGAATTTCGTACACCCATTGCTACTATTTTAGGAGCAACCGATAATTTATTGACCGATAATTCGAAATTTAGCGAAACCAATAAAATCAATCTCTACCAAGAAATAAATACGGCGGCCGATAGGCTTAATCGTCTTGTAGGAAATTTATTAAATGTTTCGAGGCTCGAATCAGGGTCAATTCGTCCGAAATTAGATTGGTATGACCTCACCGAACTGATTCATACAGCCATCAATCAACTGGAAACAGAACTAAAATTTCATGAAGTAAAAGTAGAAATGCCGCCCAATCTGCCTTTTTTGAAACTTGATTTCGGACTGCTAGAGCAAGCCATTTACAATATTCTTTATAATTGTTCGATTTATACGCCCGAAAAAACGCTTATTCATATCTCGGCCGATTATGTCAATGAAAAATGTATCATTAAAATTCAAGATAATGGCAAAGGTTTCCCGAAAGGCGATTTATCTCAAGTTTTCACTAAATTTTATCGCTCAAAAAACACACAAACAGGAGGTTTAGGCTTAGGTTTGTCTATCACAAAAGGCTTTATTGAAGCTCATGGAGGCACCATCAAAGTAGGTAATAGAGCAGGAAGTGGAGCTTTATTTACGATTGAAATTCCAACTAAAGCCAACTGGGGCGATGATTTCAGCGGAGGATTCTTACAATAAACACAAAAGACATGAATAACCCAACAATATTAATCATCGACGACGAAGTTCAGATTCGTAAATTATTAGAAATAACCCTTTCTGCCAACAATTTTCGAGTATATGAGGCTAGTACAGGTAAAGAGGGACAAATTTCGGCAGCGATGCACCCACCAGATTTGATTTTACTCGACTTAGGTCTGCCAGACGAAGATGGACAAAGTATCTTGAAAAGGCTCAGAGAATGGTACAAAGCTCCTGTTATTATTCTTTCGGTACGAGATAACGAAGACGACATCATTCAGGCACTTGATAGTGGTGCAAACGATTATCTAACGAAGCCTTTTCGCACAGGCGAACTACTAGCTCGAATCCGAACCGCACTCCGATTGGCACAAAACACCGAAAATGTGCCTTTACGAGAATATGGAAATCTAAGTATTGATTTTACTTCGAGAATCGTGAAGAAAAATCAAGAAGTTTTGAAGCTAACTACCACAGAATATCAATTATTGGTATTGATGGCTCAGAATGAAAGTAGGGTTTTGACACACCAATTTCTTTTGAAAACTATTTGGGGGCCAAGTTATCTTGAACAATCGCAGTATTTGAGGGTTTTTGTGCGACAACTCCGCAAAAAAATCGAAGATAACCCCGACCAACCCAAATACATAATCACCGAATCGGGGGTTGGCTACCGATTTATCGGAGGCGAAAAATAGCTAACTTCGCCTAAATTTTATTCAAAATAGTATCAATATGAAGGGTTTCTTAATAATTATAGTGATTTTCACACAAACGATATTCATCGTCAATGCCCAAACTGATTCGTCTCGGTCAGTGGCTTTGAGTGCTTATCTTGAAACATTTTATGGATATGATTTTGCCAATCCAGTTAATCATTTGAGACCAGCTTTTACCTATTCTCACAATAGACACAACGAAGTAAACCTCAATTTGGGGTTTGTAAAAGTAGCTTATCAGCATAGTAAAAGTAGAGCAAACTTGGCACTAATGGCTGGCACGTATGCCAATGCCAATCTTGCCGTCGAAACGGGAGTTTTAAAAAACATTCTGGAAGCAAATATTGGTTTTAAAGTATCTCGAAATAAAAACCTGTGGCTCGATGCAGGTATTTTTGGCTCACACATTGGCTTTGAAAGTGCAATTAGCAAAGATTGTTGGACACTAACCCGCAGTATTTTGGCCGAAAATTCGCCTTACTATGAAAGTGGAGTAAAACTTTCGTATAACTCTGATAACGAAAAATGGTTTTTGAGTGCTTTGGTACTCAATGGTTGGCAACGAATCCAACGGCTTGAGGGCAATAATACACCTGCCTTTGGGCACCAGATTACGTTTAAACCTATCGCCAAACTCACAATCAATAGTAGCTCATTTATTGGCAGCGATACACCTGATTCGGTAAGGTTAGTGCGGTATTTTCATAATTTTTACGGAATCTTCCAAGTAAGCACCAAATTTGGTCTTACGTTTGGCTTTGATGTAGGATTTCAGCAAAAAACACCGAAAAGTACAAGTTATCATATTTGGTATTCGCCTGTGCTTATTGCTCGTTATTCACCAAATAAAAAGCTAAACTTTGCCGCAAGAAGCGAATTTTATTCAGATAAAAATCAAGTAATTATCAGTACCAATAGCAAAAATGGTTTTCAGACCATCGGGCATTCGCTCAATGTTGATTACCTAATTAGCAATAATCTTTTATGTCGAATAGAATACCGAAATCTGAATAGCAAAGACCCTATTTTTCAGAAAAACGAAACATTTATCCATCAGAATAACCTCATCATTAGCTCTTTAACTATCACTTTCTAAGACCTAAAAAAACACTCAAATATTCAAAAAACGGGCTAATCAGTATTGCTGATGACGGCTTTTGCTTTGCCCAAATTTTCATTTTCAAACACAAAATTCTCACTATTATGATTAGTCATTCAAACACAAAAAAAGTTACCGCAGCCTCGCTGCTGGTTGCCCTCGGCATCATCTACGGCGATATCGGTACGAGTCCGCTCTATGTTTTCAAATCAATCATTGGTGAGCGTGAAATCTCCGAGATTTTGGTCTATGGAGCAATCTCGTGTGTGTTCTGGACGCTGACTTTTCAGACAACTTTCAAATACATTATTCTGACATTAATGGCTGATAATCACGGTGAAGGGGGGGTATTTTCTCTCTATGCCTTGGTTAGAAGATTCGGAAAAAACCTGATTATTCCGACCATTTTGGGTGCAACCACACTCTTGGCCGATGGTATCATTACCCCCCCAATTTCGGTCGCTTCGGCAGTCGAAGGTCTTGAAATTGTGGTGCCACATTTGCCCACCGTCCCGATTGTTATCGTCATTTTATCGCTACTTTTCTTTTTCCAGAGATTTGGTACACAAAAAGTGGGCAGTGCTTTTGGCCCGATGATGGTTGTTTGGTTTACGATGCTCTTTACGCTGGGTTTTACAGAAATCATCAAGTATCCCGAAGTGCTAAAAGCCATTAATCCGTATTATGCTTACCAATTATTGAGTCAATATCCGCAAGGTTTTTGGCTGTTGGGAGCGGTATTTTTGTGTACTACGGGAGCCGAAGCCCTGTATTCTGATTTAGGTCATTGTGGCCGAGAAAACATCCGTATCAGCTGGATTTTTGTTAAAATATGCCTTTTGGTCAATTATTTAGGCCAAGCGGCTTGGGTACTCAATCAAGGCGAAAGCGTACTTAATGGCCGAAATCCATTCTACGAAATCATGCCTGACTGGTTTCTGATTGCGGGCGTAGTCATTGCTACGGCCGCCACGGTTATTGCCTCGCAGGCACTCATTAGTGGCTCATATACGCTTATCAGTGAGGCAATTAGTATGAATTTTTGGCCGAGAGTTACGGTCAGGAATCCAACCGAATTGAAAGGACAAATTTATATTCCGAGTGTTAATACCATACTTTGGATTGGCTGTGTGATGATGATTTTGTATTTCCAAAGTTCATCGCACATGGAAGCAGCTTATGGTTTTTCGATTACCATTGCTATGATTATGACCACGATTCTATTGACCTACTTCATGCGATACATCAAAAAATGGAATCCGTGGATAATTGGCTTAATCTTAGTGGTTTTTATCGTGATTGAAGGCTCGTTTTTCATTACGAATGTGGCAAAAATTAAAGAAAGATGGATGTTTTTATTCTTTGAGGTATTTATATTCTTGGTGATGTATGTTTGGCACAAAGCTCGCAAAATCAATAACAAACTCGTTAATTTTATTGATTTAAGACACTATATTTCACGAATCACCGAATTGAGCGAAGACGAAAACATTCCCAAATTTTCAACGCATTTGGTTTATTTATCAAAAGCCGACCGCAAGAATCATATTGAAGAGAAAATCATGAAATCTATATTCTCGAAAAAGCCCAAACGTGCTGATGTGTATTGGTTTGTGCATATCAACCGCACCGACGAACCTTACACGCTCAACTACGAAGTAAGCGAATTGCTTGATGATAAAATCATTAAAATCGACATTAATACGGGCTTCCGGGTACAGCCACGAGTAGAACTTTATTTCAAGAAAATCGTACAGGATTTGGTCGAGCGAAAAGAATTGAATTTGCACATTCGCCCTGATGGTTCAACAAAATACAATAGCGAACCTGACTTTAAGTTTGTAGTGATTGAGAAATTCCTCTCGGTAGAGAATGAATTTTCGGTTAGAGAAGGCATTTTGCTAAACACTTACTTTTTCTTGAAGCGAATGAGTTTATCCGACGAAAAAGCCTTTGGACTTGATAAATCTGATGTGGAAGTAGAATACACGCCTTTGGTGTATCACCCAGTAGAAAAATTGGAGTTAGTACGGAAGTGATTTAGCTCATAATTCTGAGTCCTGAGTGCTGAGTAATAATGAATAACTCAGAATTCAGAACTCAGAATTATGCATTACTTCTTCTCTTTCTTTCCAAACAATGAAAAATGCACATATCGCTTTGGATTAGCCTTCAAATCAGCCATAAGTAGAGCAATATTAGCCGCTGTTCTATCTAAATTCACATAAAGTGAATCGTCTTTTGCCAATTTACCCAAAGTGCCCTTCCCTTGATTTACTTCTTTAATGACTCCTTGCAATCCAGCCACTGATTTATTCAATTGAGCAACGGTTTCTCCTAATTTCACGGCATTTAAAGAATCGGCAAAAGTATTGGTTTTATTAAGAATTGGCTTGATTTGGTCATCAAGATTCTTTGAAAGTGTATTCAAATTAGCAGTTAAAACTGCGGCATTAGCTGTAATGGCTGAAAGGTTTTTAGCATTAGATGCAACCACCCCATTTACACCGTTGGTTGTTTGGGTAGCACTGGCCATAAGAACCTTTAATGCAACAGCCGTTTGGTCAAATTGTTTGATAATAGCAGTAGTTGTAGTAAGCAAAGAATCAACATTTTTAAGTGTTGGACTTAGTTTATCGGTAACTGCAGCCACCATTCCTTTTTCAATTTCACTACCGATAGTTGCTTCATCTGCTAAAGAATTACCAACTGGAATTTTAAGTTTGATAACCTTTCCGCCTAAAAGTCCATTATCAGCTAAAACTGCAATGGCTTTATCGCTTACTTTGATATCACGCTTTATGGCAAGCATTACCTTCACACGATTTTTTTCTTGGTCGGGCTCAACCAAAACTACACGACCAACAGGCACCCCATTAAAAGTAACTGGGTTTGAGGTTTGTAATCCCTCAGCATTTTCGTAGTAAGTATAATATTCATTTTCGGTTCGAAAAATATCCAAACCTTTCAGAAAATTGAAGCCTAAATAAAATATTGCAAATGCAATAATGCCAAGCAAGCCAACTTTATATTCTTTTTTCATAACCTCAACCCTTAAAGGGAGACTTTTATTTTTTTTACAAAAGTACGCTAAAGCAATCTACAAACCAATACTCATAATTTGTAAAAAGAGAACACCAAAAAAAACATTTTTTGTTCCCTTATCGAGATTAGAGGCGTTCTTTACTTTCTTTATATGCTTTTACTGCCTTGAATATCGCCTCGGCCAACTTTTCTTGTCCATCCGTACTACCCAATATTCTCTTATCAGTCGAATTAGTTAAATAGCCTGTTTCGACATAAATCCCAGGCATAGCAGTTTGCCATAACACTTGAAATCCTGCTTGTTTTACTCCACGACTTCTGTGCCCTGACTTCGACATTTGCTTTTCAACCATACTTGCTAGTTTCACACTTTCTTTCATGAAAGCATTCTGATAATTAGCCAACATGATATTTGCCATAGGCGAACTAAGGTCATAGCCTTTATAATTTTTCTTGTAATTATCTTCCATTAAAATAACCTCATTTTCTCGCATAGCAAGGGCGAGATTATCTTCTGTTTTATGTAGCCCCATCACGTATGTTTCTGAGCCACTCAACTTCGATGAATGAGGATTAGCATTGACGTGAATACAAATAAACAAATCGGCTTTATTTCTATTAGCTATAGCAGCACGTTCGTGTAATGGCAAGAAAACATCGCTCTTGCGTGTGTAGATTACTTTTACATCAGGTAGTTTTTCTTGAATTTTTTTACCTAATTTAAGTGTTACACTCAAAGCAATATCTTTCTCACGAAGCTTGCTATGCTGTGTTCCGGGGTCTTTTCCTCCATGCCCTGCATCAATCACAATTGTTCGGATTTTTCCGCTTTGGGCGTGTACAATTTCAAGGCTAAATATTAGTATAAGTAGAACTTTAAGATTTTTTAACATGATTTTATGAGCAAACGTTCTTTCACGACTATATAATAGCTAATTTTGTGCCATTACTGAGCGTTAATAAGAGAGAAATCAGAAAAATTGCAGTTTTTGGTAGAAATATCTGAAGGTTTCTCCTAATAGGTTATATTAATAGGACATTTTTACAAAGATAAGTTTTTTGGAACAACTGAAAAAATATAAAACCCCAAGCACTAAGAAACTAACTACATTTACGGGTTTTACGTCGGAAAGCAATAAAAACTGGCCGATGTTAGGCTTATTCCTACATTTTAGCTTCGGATTGTTTTTGATTTTAAGTTCATTCAATTCAGTAGCACAATTTCCGGGAGGTAATCTATCAAAGTTTGGTGGAGGTAATCTCTCTCGCCCTAGCACCAAAACAACTACTCGCCCTAGTTCGACTACTAAACCATTTGGCAATAAACTTTTTGAAGAAAAACGAGATACCACTCGTGTAATGATTGCCGATTCGATGCGAAGTAAAGAAAGCGGACTTTCAACAACAGTTAAGTATGTTGCCGAAGACTCTACGGTAATGGACGTTTCAGGTGAAATCTTACACCTCTACGGAAAAGCTCGCGTGACTTACGGTGATATTGAATTAGATGCCGATTACATCAAACTTGATTGGGGGAAAAGTGAAGTTTTTGCTCATGGTTCGCCCGATACTACCAAGGGCAATGGTATTAAAGGAAAACCTATCTTCTCACAGAGTGGCGATAAATATAATACAGATACTATTCGATATAATTTTAAGTCAAAAAAGGCACTTATTAAGGGAATTGTCACACAACAAGGCGAAGGTTTCGTGACGGGGGAACGGGTAAAAAAAGATGCCAACGATGATATGTATTTGGTTGATGCCAAATATACCACTTGTAATATGAAAGAGCCCCATTTTCATATTGCTGCCAAGAAAATCAAGTTAGTCAACAAAAAACAAGTTATTTCAGGGCCTTTCCACTTTGTTTTGAGTGGAGTCCCTCTGCCTATTGGATTACCCTTTGGGTTCTTTCCAGTACCAAAAAATAAAGAAGCTGGAACTTCAGGGATAATCATGGGCACCTACGGTGAAGATGCCAATAATCGTGGTTTCTATTTCCGTGACTTTGGCTATTATTTTGCCATCAATGAAAAAATTGGTATGAAAGTCCTAGCCCAAATTTACTCAAAAGGTAGCTTTGGGGTGGGTGCACAATCAACATACTCTAAAAAATACAAATACTCAGGTAACCTGAATTTTCAATATAATTTTAACAATAACACACCTGAAGTTGTTGCCACTGACGATAATAATAACTATAAAACCAAAGACTTTAGCTTAAGTTGGTCGCATACGCCTGCCAATAAGCGTCCTGACCGTAGTTTTTCTTCGTCAGTAAATTTACGCAGTAATGGTTTTAACCGAAACAACGTCAATACCGTTGATGTAAGCAATTATTTGAGTAGTTCATCTAATTCATCTGTTCAGTTTGGACGAACTTTTAATCAAAAATTGGTTACAAGTTCGGGGCTTAATGTTTCGCAAAACTTCACCACTGGGCAAGTTGATGCTTCGGCCAATTATAGCATTGGTTTGAATCAGTTTAACCCATTTGTACCAGAAAAAAAACAAATTGGCCGCTGGTATGAATCATTTAGGGTTGGACTTAATGTGAGTGGTGGTTATCAAGCAACTAATACACGTGTGAATAGTATTACGAGTTATTCTGATTATAAAATAGTTCGCCAAAATGCCGACGGAACCTATTCTTCTATTGAAGCAAAGCCTTTGACTAACGAAGAAATCAGACTCCGTGATGCTAACCCACTGACATTAACCCCCTCAGAAAGACTTTTGCAAAAAGCTTTACAGGAACGCCTCAGTAATGTGCGAAAACTCAATACACTCGATGCACTAAATCAAGTTTTGAGTGACGGTAAATTTACCACTACCTATTCTATTCCAATTGCATTGCCGAACTTTAAAATCGCACGATATATCAACTTTACACCGAGTGTCTCACTAAGAGGTGACATTTCAACACAAAGCCTTAGCTATAAATATATTGCAAGTGAGAATGCCGTGAAGATTGATACCGTTAGAGGTTTCTTTCCAACGTATCAAACCTCGGTTTCAGGAAGTATGAATACACGTGTGTATGGAACTTACCAGTTTAGAGGTAAAAGTCGCTTGCAAGCCATTCGCCACACGATGGCTCCTTCGCTAAGTTTAAGTTATGCCCCTGATTTCACAAAAAGATTATTTGAATATAAAGTAGTAAGAATTGACCGAACAACTACAAATGGTATTACTACTTATGATACGTTACGTAAGCTTTTACCAAAATACCCGACTTTAGGGGCTTCGGCAGGGGCTTCGGGTAATGTAAGTTTCAACCTTACGAATCAACTTGAAGCTAAAGTTCGCTCAAAATCAGATACAGCAGCCAAAGCATTTGACAAAATTTCATTACTCGATAATTTAAGTTTAGGCACAAGTTATAACCTATTGGCTTTGGGAGACTCGATGAATCTATCAAATATTAACATGAGTGCTAACACCAATTTGTTTAAAAACTTAGTAAATCTAAATATGGGTGCAAGTTTTGACCCCTATTATTATCAACCAGAAAGTACACCAGAATTAAGAGCCTTAAATCCGGCTGGAAGAATAAGACGTTTCTATAAAATTGAACGAGTACAAGGATTTGCTGGTTTGGCCACTTTACGTACAGCCAATATTGCGATTTCAACTCGTTTATCTCCAGCAACTTTTAATCCTGATAAGGGAAAACCAAAGACAAATCCTCAATCGAATAATCCTGCGATGGATGCCATGAAGAAATTTATTGCAGCTAACCCTGAACTTTATGTAGATTTTTCGATTCCGTGGACACTTAATTTAAGCTATAACCTCAATTATACGAAACAAGGTTTAGCTGACCCACAAGTTACGCAAGCGATTACTGTTCAAGGAGATTTGAGTCTAACCCCAAAGTGGAAAATTGGCTTTAATACAGGTTATGATATGCAGCTAAAAGCTCCTACATTAACTAATATTACCTTACACCGTGAATTACACTGTTGGGATATGGCATTTAACTGGACACCAATTTCGGGATATTCAGTACGTACAAGTTATTCATTTACACTCAACGTACGCAGTGCTTTATTGCAAGAACTAAAAGTAAGTAGAAGACGCCAATACTACGGAAGTGGAGGATTTTAATAAACAAAACTCAATAGGCAATTATCCACAGAAAAGCCCTTTAACGAAGAATCGCTAAAGGGCTTTTTATATTAAGTTAGTGGTCGATTGACCATTGACTGTGGACTATATTACAACTCAAATGCAGCTAATTTTTTAAATTCATCTACACGTGCTGCAATCTCTTCTTGCGTAAGGTTTTGGATACGCTCCGAACCGAACCTCTCTACACAGAATGAAGCCATTGCTGAACCATAAACGATGCCACGTTTCATGTTTTCGAAACTTAAATCGCCAGTTTTAGCTAAATGCGAAATAAATCCGCCCGCAAAAGTATCACCAGCACCCGTTGGGTCGAATACTTCTTCTAAAGGTAATGCAGGACAGAAGAAGATTTCTTCGCCTTGGAACAACAAAGCACCGTGTTCACCTTTCTTTATAATAAGTGTTTTTGGACCCATTGCCATGATTGTTTTAGCCGCACGACGCAATGAATAATCACCTGAAAGCATGCGTGCTTCTTCGTCGTTGATAGTTACACAATCAACATCTTTCAATAGAGCTTTCAAATCATCTAAAGCAATATCAATCCAAAGATTCATTGTATCAAGCAATACAAACTTCGGGCGGGTAGCTAAACGCTTTAAAACCAAATGTTGAATCGCTGGTGCTGTATTTCCGAGCATTAAAAACTCACAACCTTGGTATGATTCTGGAATCTTCGGGTCGAAATTTTCCATTACGTTTAATTGAACCTCAACCGTATCACGGCTATTCATATCATTATGGTAACGACCATGCCAGAAAAAAGATTTCTCGCCTTTTCTGATTTCAAGACCATCCACATTTACACCGTGGCTTACCAAAGTATCAATCATTTCTTGTGGAAAATCTTCACCAACAACCGCCACGAGATTGTTTTCTTTTACGAAGTATGATGCAGTGAGCGTGATGAAAGTGGCAGCTCCGCCAATGATTTTATCTGTTTTTCCGAATGGCGTTTCCAATTTATCAAACGCTACCGAACCTACTGTAAGTAATGACATAGATAATTTACCTTTACAAAAGGATTTTTTTAGTGAAAATGTCTATATTATTGCAAAGATAACGATTTTTTGTTTATTTATTTCTTCAGAAATAGCTTTTAGATTTGCGGACAACGCTTAAATTCTTTATTCCTATCGAATAAGTATCTGTAAGTAATGTAGGTCTTATATTTTTTAGCTCCTAACATCTGTGTTACTTTAAGCATTTTGGGGTTAAAATCGGCAATCCAATTGAGTTCCAAGGTTTTATACTGGTAATTCGGAACCCAACAAGCCCTCGAAAACGACAAAGCAATCGCCGATTCAATGCCTCTTCCCTGATATTCTGGTATTACGCCAAAAATCACACCACGTGCTTTTTTATTGGTTTTCATTAGTGTATGGTACAACCACTTAATTTTCCCAATCAGATTAAGCTTTCCATTAACATACTTGATAATCTGATTTAACTCTGGAATCATGATAAAAAAAGCAATCGGCTCGCCATTATGATAGCCAAACCACATGAGTTCTTCCTCCAATATTGGTTTCATAGTTTGCATAATAGCACCGGCACGCTCGGGCGTCATTTCACCCGTAGCTGAGTTTTTTGCCCATGCCTTATTGTAGATAATTCTGAAATCCTCGGCAAATTTGGGCAACTCCTTCTTGCTCACATGCTTAAACTCATAGCCCGGTGTATTGTAAATTCGATTGGCAATTTCAAACAAAGCTGGTCGAACTACCTTACGAGCTTCTTCTTCCGGAATTGGCAACAAGAATGTATATTGCTGAAAATAATCTTGAAAACCATAATTTTCGAAAAACGCACGGTAATAATCATGGTGATAGAACATCCCCCAAGTTGGTTCGGCATCGTGTGGGTCAACGTGTAGCCCCCACCAGTTATCACGTTCACCAAAATTAATTGGACCATCCATCGCTTCCATACCACGCTCTTGTAGCCAAATTTTGCATTTATCGAACATCGCAAAAGCCACCGACTCATCGTTGATACACTCAAAAAAGCCCATTCCACCCGTTGGTTGCTCGTTCCCTTGTGTAGCAGTAGCAGGATTAGTAAACGCTGCTACTCGTGCAATGGTTTTACCCGATTCATCAAGTGCAAGCCATCGAACACAATCACCCCCAATATTGAAAATTGGATTTTTCTGACGGTCGAATAATTTTTCAATATCTTGATCAAGTGGACGAATCCAATATGGATTTCCTTTATACAGACCCACTGGAAACTCTAAAAATTCTTTTTGTAGCTTTCGGTTCTCTCCTACCTCTATGATTTGCATACTCTTTACTATTTAAGATACAAAGATAGTTTTTAGAGTTCTGAATTCTGAGTTTTAAGTGCTGAGTTTTGTTATTTTTCAGATTTTCAGACAAGAAATACCCAATTACGTGTAATGATTACCGAAAGATAAATATGATTTTGATTGTTTGGTTTGTGAATTGGGAATTTGGAAATTGCGAGTGATAAATATTTTCTAAATCTTAGAAGTAAAGAATTACATCAAAATCCTAATAAAATCGTAAAACAAAAAAATTAACTTAATTACAAATTGGTGTCATACTTAATTTGGCTTATATAAGTACTTCTGCAAAATTATATCAACAAAAAAATATTCAGAATGAGTAAGTCTAAAATGAAAATATATCTTGATGAAACAGTGAAAGATTCTGAACTCTTTCGTAATAAATTAGAATTCGAGATTTGTAAACCTGAAATTTTCAAATATGGAATAATGGTTGAAGAAGTTCCATCCTACATTGTAGATTCAGACTTCGACTATCTTCAATCTAAAATACCTGCAATTGAATTATTACATTCTGATTTTATAAATGTTCAAGAAAGGAAAATAGAAAATTTATCAAACGATGATAGAAAGAAAAAAACAATTTCGGAAATTATAGGTGTCGCTTTCGGTATAAAATATACAGTAGAATTGTTAAACACTAATCCAAATAAATTTAAAAAAATAGGCACCCCCACCAATGGCAAGTATTTAGACTATTCTTTAATTGTAGATAATTTAGAATTTGAATTAGAAACTAAAGGGACAGTTAGTAAATACTATAATAGCGAACTTGTTTAAGATTTTATTTTAGTGGATATTTTTCGCAGGAAACACACTATCA
>OFDC01000165.1_pt1 | contig 67120 bp, 64 predicted proteins | sample 1520941 | NCBI WGS metagenome assembly OFDC01 (sample SAMEA94258168, study PRJEB24077) | hot springs metagenome | biome: Aquatic biome; feature: Water | place: India | collected 2012-12-06 | depth 5 m | reverse complement strand
AGGTAGAAGAGCGCAAAGCCGAACGGCGGGTGCATGAACGAGGTCTGCATGTTCACCGCCAGGATCACCCCGAACCAGATCAGGTCGATCCCCAAGGCCTCAGCCGGGGCGACGAGAAGGGGGACGATGATGAAGGCCAGCTCGAAGAAGTCGAGGAAGAAGGCCAGCAGGAACACCAGGATCGAGACGAAGATCAGGAAGCCTGTCTCTCCCCCCGGCAGGCTGACCAGCAGGTGTTCGACCCAGACATGGCCGTTCACGCCGTAGAAGGTCAGCGAAAACATCCGCGCACCGATCAGGATGAACATCACGAAGGCCGAAAGCCGCGTGGTCGAGGCGAGCGCCTGGCTGATGACGCCGTAGTTGAGCCGCCGCTTCAACGCGGCAAGCACCATCGCGCCCAGGGCACCCATGGCTCCGCCTTCGGTGGGCGTGGCGATGCCAAGGAAGATCGTGCCAAGCACCAGGAAGACCAGCGCCAGCGGCGGGATCAGCACGATCACGAACTGCTGCGCCAGCCGCGACATGGTGTTCAGTCCCATCGTCTTGTCCAACACGGCATAGGCATAGATCACCAGAACACCCACCGTTGCACCAAGGATGTCGGCATTCGCGCCTTGGGTCGGATACAGCCAGACATGTGCCGCGTAGCCGATCCCGATACAGACGGCGATGGCGAAAAGAAGCGAGGTCACGCCATGGCCAAGGGTGCGCGCCTCGGGCGGAAGCGCCGGAACCCAGGAGGGCCTCAGAACCGAGACGACAAAGATGTAGCCCATGTAAAGCCCGGTCAGCACGAGGCCCGGGATGATCGCACCGGCATACATGTCGCCGACCGACCGGCCGAGCTGGTCGGCCAGGACGATCAGGACGAGCGAAGGCGGAATGATCTGCGCGAGCGTCCCCGAAGCGGCGATGACACCTGCCGCGACGCGTCGGTCATAGCCGTAGCGCAGCATGATCGGCAGCGAGATCAGCCCCATCGCGATGACCGAGGCGGCGACGACCCCCGTGGTGGCAGCCAGAAGCGCGCCGACGATGATGACAGCATAGGCCAGACCGCCGCGGATCGGGCCGAACAGCTGGCCCACGGTGTCCAGCAGGTCCTCGGCCATGCCGGATCGTTCAAGGACGATCCCCATGAATGTGAAGAAGGGGATGGCGAGTAACGTGTCATTCGACATCGTCCCCCAGACCCGTTGCGGCATTGTCCCCAGAAGCGCCCAGTCGAGTGTGATGTTTCCGGCGGAATAGGGGGCAAGCCAGACACCGATGGCGAAGAACACAAGTCCGTTCGCGGCCAGCGAGAAGGCGACCGGATAGCCCAGAAGCAGGAAGACAATCAGGCTCGCGAACATGATCGGAGCCATGTTGATGGCGATGAACTCCAGCATCAGCGCTTCTCCCCCTCGGCGAGCTTCGAGACCGTTTCGGCGAGTTGGGCGCCTTCCAGCTCGGCCGCTTCATGGGCCGAGACAAAGGGATGCGGGTCCTCGATCAATCCGCGCATGACGGCGATCTTCTTGATGATCTCGGACAGGACCTGGGCGATCAGAAGCGCGAAGCCGATGGCGAGGATCGCGCGGGCGGGCCAGATGATCAGGCCACCGGCATTGGTGGAGATTTGGCCAGAGTAGTAGGCCTGCAGCGCGTAAGGCACCAGAAGCCAGGTCATCAGGACGACGAAGGGCAGCGTGAAGAACACATGGCCGAAGAGGTCGATCCAGTGTTGCGTTTTGCGCGTTCGGGTGCCGTAGAAGACGTCGATCCGGATGTGTTCGTTCTGTTGCAGGGTATAGGCGGCCGCGCCCATGAAAGCGGCGCCGAACAGGTACCACTGCATTTCCAGCAGCGAGTTCGAGGACCAGTTGAACAGCTTGCGGACGATGGCATTGCCCGAACTGACGAGAACCGCCAGCAGGATCAGCCACATGACCGACTTTCCGATGAACGCCGTCACGCGGTCGACGCCGCGTGAGATGCCAAGCAATGCCTGCATCCCCTAACCCCTCCCATGGATGGCCGCCGGTTGATCCAGCTGGCACGGTATTGTGGTAAATTCTTTTTACCAATTACCCCAGTTCAAGGCTGCTGGTCAAGCCTGACATGCCCTGACGATGATTTGGAACGGAGGCCCTGCTCTTCAAGCGCTGCCCGACTTCCGAGATCGCCCGAATGACCGGCATGAATTCGACGCCCAGTTCGGTCAGGGCATATTCGACCGAGGGAGGAGAGGTCTCCATCACGGTGCGGGTCAGAATACCGCGATCTTCCAGTTCGCGCAGGCGCTGGGTCAGCACCTTGGCCGAGACAAGCGGGATGTCGCCACGCAGTTCCGAGAACCGGCGGGGGCCCGAGGAGAGATACCAGATGATGTTCGGCGTCCAGGCCCCGCCGATGAAGGCCATGCAGTCCGACAGCGGGCACATCGGGTGCGGGGTGCGGTTCTTGCGGCGTTTCAGCGTCATCGTCGGGCCTTTGGGCTGGTTACCCGGGAGATACTCCATTCTATGCGTTACCGCAAGTTACCCCGTTACCAAAGGTGACCGCGTGCGCTAACCAGGGTGGCATCGGAAACCCAAAGGAGACGACGATGAAACTGTACATCAAGCCTGGCGCCTGCTCGATGGCCTCGCATATCATCCTGGCCGAGATCGGCGGGGATTATGCCGTCGAGATGGTCGATACCGCGAATGGCGAGACGGCAAGCGGGGCGAACTACCGCGAGATCAACCCGAAGGGCAAGGTCCCGGCGCTGGAGGTCGAGGGCGAGGTGCTGACCGAGGGCCCGGCGATCCTGCAATTCCTGGGGGATCGTGCAGCGAACCTGGGGCTGGCACCCACTGCGGGCTCGATGGCCCGGGCGCGGGTGAACGAAGTGCTGAATTTTACCGGGACGGAGTTGCACATCGCCTTTGGTCCGTTGTTCAGCCCCTCGGCGACCGATGCGCAGAAGGAAGCCGCGCGGCAGGCGGTGGCGATGAAGCTGGACTGGCTGGAAGGGAAGCTCGCCGACGGACGCGCGCATCTGACGGGGGAGGCCTTCACCATCGCCGACGCCTATGCCTTTGTGGTGACAAACTGGGCCAATTTCACCGGGATCGCCCTGTCGCGCTGGCCGCAGCTGTCGGGGTTCATGGCCCGGGTCGGCGCGCGTCCGGCAGTGCAGCGGGTGCTGAAAGCGGAAGGCTTGGCGGCGTGATGGCGATGTCAGGCGATTTCCAGGATGTCACCGCGGTGCTGGCCGTCTATTTCGACGGCCTGCATTTCGCCGACAGCAAACGGTTGGCGCAGGTCTTCCATCCGCAGGCGCAATATGTCTGCGTGACGGATGGCACGCTCCTCTACCGCGACATGGCCACCTACTTCACGGTGGTCGATGCGCGCGTGTCTCCGGCCTCGAAAGGCGAGGCGCGGCAGGACGAGATCGTGTCGATCGAATTTGCCGGCCCGGTGACCGCGCGCGCCATGCTGCATTGCTCGATCGGGGACCGGTTCTTCACCGACTTCCTGACCCTGATCAAGCTGGAGGGTCGCTGGCAAGTGATCTCGAAAGTGTTCCATTACAAGGAGATGGGTTGATGCCCTACGTCAACATCAAGATCACCCGCGAGGGTGCGACCGCAGCGCAGAAGGCGGAGCTGATCGCCGGGGTGACGGACCTGCTGGTCCGGGTGCTGGACAAGTCGCCTGCAACCACTTTTGTCGTCATCGACGAGGTCGCGCTGGAGGATTGGGGGATTGGCGGGCTGCCGGTGCAGGACTACCGGGCGCAGGTGAAGGCACATGGGTGAGGGGCTGCGTCATGCGGCCCTGATGGTCGCGGCGGGAGTGGGGATCCCGCTTCTCGCCGCGCTCAACGCCGCTTTGGGGCAGCGGATCGGGTCACCGGTTGCGGCGGCGGTCGTGCTGTTTGCGGTGGCCTTCGGGACAGCGCTTGTCGTTCTCATGGCCAGCGGCGGGGCAGGGGCACTGGCCCGGGTGCCGGGGCAGCCGCCGGTCCTGTTCCTGGCCGGTTGCCTCGTCGCCTTCTACATCCTGTCGATCACCTTTGTCGCCCCGCGCTTCGGGTTGGCGAATGCGATCCTGTTCGTGCTTCTGGGCCAAATGATCAGCGCCGCGGTGATCGACGCGACGGGCCTGATGGGGCTTGCCGCGCGACCGGTAAGTCCAACCCGGTTGGCGGGACTGGGGCTGATGGCCGCAGGGATCGTTCTGACCCAACGCGGTTAGCCGATTTCTTTGAAGAAATCGGACCGGAATTCCGGCGAATTCCGGCGCGTTGATCAGCCCTCAGGCGGGCCGATCAGGTCCCACCGGTTGCCGAACGGGTCGCGCCAGACAGCGACAGTGCCGTAGGGCTCATGGCGCGGGGGTTCCTCGAAAGTCACCCCGGCGGCCAGCATCGCGGTGTGGTCGCGGGCGAAGTTGTCGGTTTCGAGAAACAGGAACACCCGGCCTCCCGCCTGATTGCCGACGGCGGCCGTTTGGTCCGGGCCTTCGGCGCGGGCGAGGACAAGGCGCGTGCCGCCGCCGGGGGGTTCCACGGTGACCCAACGCTTGCGGCCCTGGTCGATGTCTTCAGTCAGCCGGAAGCCAAGTGCGTCCACATAAAAGGCGATGGCGGCGTCATAGTCGGGGACGACCAGTGCCAGCGCGGAAATGCGCGAGGACATCTAGCGCCGGGTATCCGGCAGGCTGATCCGGGCAACCTGTTCCGCGATGGGATCAACCGACAGGGGATGCAGCTCGGCGCTGTATTCGGCAGCATCGCCGACGGGGGTCCATTCACCGCCCTTGTAGATTTCCAGCGCCGAAAAGCCTGCCTTGTAGCCCATCTTCCGGCTGCCCGGCACCCAGTAGCCGAGGTAGACATAAGGCAGCCCCGCCTCGCGCGCGATGGCGATGTGGTCAAGGATCACATGCGTGCCAAGGCTGAGGCTGGTCAGGTCCGGGTCATAGAAGCTGTAGACCATCGACAACCCGTCGTCGAACACGTCCGTCAGGCAGACGGCAGCGAGGGGGCGGCCACGTTCGCCTTCGTTCGGGGGGCGGGTGTATTCGATGACGCGGCTTTTGATCGGGGTTTCCTCGATCATCGCGGCGAATTCGAAGATGTCCATGTCGGCCATCCCGCCATCGGCGTGGCGGTGGTCGAGATAGCGGCGGAACAGCGCGAACTGGTCTTCGGTCGCCCAAGGCGAGGTCGCGTTGCGGCGCAGGTGGCTGGCGCGCTTCAGGATCCGCTTCTGCGTACGCGAGGGTTCAAAATCGGCGACGCGGATGCGGGCCGAGAGGCAGGCCGAGCATTCGGCGCAGGACGGGCGGTAAAGGACGTTCTGGCTGCGGCGGAAGCCTTGCTTCGACAGCGTGTCGTTCAGCTTTTGCGCATGTTCGCCTTGCAGCGCGGTGAACAGCTTCCGCTCCATCCGCCCCGGAAGATAGGGGCAGGGCTGCGGCGCCGTCACGTAGAACTGGGGCGTCAGGGGAAGGGAATGGCGCATATGGGTCAGGTCAGAAGTGACATGCGCGTGAGCCTAACAAGCCGGAACGGTTCCGCCAAGCGCCGAGTGTGACGAAATGTAAACCCCGCCCGTGCGGCAACACGGACGGGGTCGGTCAGGTCACGATTGCAGCGTCGGACGCGGGATCAGTACTCGCCCGGACGCGCACCGGTTTCGGGTTTCGGCCCGGTCGCGGCATCGGCCTCGGCCCCGTCCTGGGTGGTATTGGCGCGGGCCCGGTCTTCCATGAAGGCGTCGAACTCGGTCTTGTCCTTCGAGGTGCGCAGGCGCTGCAGGAAGGCCTCGAACGCCTCCTGCTCTTCTTCCAGGCGGCGGAGCGTTTCGGCCTTGTAGCTGTCGAAGGCGCGGTTGCCGGTGGGCTGGGCCGCGCGCATCGCATGATGGCCCCAGCGGTGGTCATGGTTGTGGTGGCGGCGGTGGCCGCAAGAACGTGCGAACATCTGTTTTCCCCAGATCAGGTAGGCCAGGATGCCAAGGCCGACGAGGGGGTTGATGATGAAGCCCAGGACCATGACGGCGATCCAGGCCCATTTCCCCTTGGCGTCAAGCCAGGCTTCGCCACGGCGGAGGGTTGCACGGATCCCGCCGGGATGGGCGGTGTCGGCAGTGGTATGCATCGGCGGTCTCCAGTTGATGTGAATGTCTTTCACATAGGGGAAGATGGCCGCAGTCTGGCACGTCTGCAAGGGGGTATGTGAAGTATTTTCACATTGGGCCGTGATGCGCTGTTTTCCGCTTATCCGGTGAAGTCTGAGACAGTCGCACCTGTGGCCCGCACCAGGTCCTGGGGCGCGGCTCGGAACATGTGGCGCGGGGTACCTGCGGCGGCCCAGACCGTGTCAAAGTCGAGAAGCCGGGGATCGAGGAAGGTGGGCGAGGGGGCAGGTGTCCCAAGGGGGCCACACCGCCGATGGCAAAGCCGGTGACAGCGCGGACGATGTCCACTTCGGCGCGCGACAGGTCTTCTCCGGCCAGTGCGGCGGCCTTAGCGGGATCGACGCGGTTGCCGCCTGCAGTCAGGAACAGAAAGAGCCGCCCGCTGATGCCCTGGAACAGGATCGACTTGACGATCTGGTCGACAGCGACCCCGGCCTCGGCTGCCGCTGCCTCGGCCGTGCGGATTTCGCCCCTGGCCTCAACCTGGGCTGCGTCGATCCCCGCCGCTTGCAAGGCTGCTTTCACCCGGCCCAGCGATTTCGACATCTCGTGCTCCGTGTTCCTGCTCCCGAGAGTTGACCCTGTTGCCCGTCCAACGCAAGGTCGCGCCATGACCCTTGCCGCCCGCATCACTCGCCTGCCCATCGCCTTCGACCGGACCGCTGCGCTTGACCTGAGGGCCGAACTTCCGGGCTTTGCGCCCGAGGTCATGGAGCTGCTGGCGGGGACGGCCGGGTGCAGCCCCTATCTGCGGGGACTGATGCAGCGCGAGGCGGATTGGCTGCGCGAGGCGGTGGACCAACCGGAAGCCGCGCTTGACCGCGCGCTTGCTGCTCCGGATGGGGTTGGAATCGACGCCCTCCCTTTGGCGCTGCGCGAGGCAAAGCGGCGGGTGGCTCTGCTGGCGGCCCTGTGCGACCTTGGCGGCGTCTGGTCGCTGGAACAGGTGACCGGGGCGCTGACGCGGCTTGCGGACCGGGCGGTGCATCTGGCGCTGACCGTGCTGGTCGCCGAGGAGATCCGGCGGGGCAAGTTGCCGGGTGTGACCCCGGATGACGCGGCGACGGCGGGGGGGATGGTCGCGCTGGCGATGGGGAAGATGGGGGCGGGGGAGCTGAACTATTCCTCGGACATCGACCTCATTTGCCTGTTCGACGAGACCCGCTATCCGGGCGAGGAGCAGGAGGCGCGGGCGTCCTTCATCAAGGTCACGCGGCGGATGACGGCGATCCTGTCGGACGCGACCGACGGCTATGTGTTCCGGTCCGACCTGCGCCTGCGCCCCGATGCCAGCGTGACGCCGGTCTGCCTGTCGATGGCCGCCGCCGAGGCCTATTACGAGGCGGAAGGGCGGACCTGGGAACGCGCGGCCTATATCAAGGCGCGGCCCTGTGGCGGGGACCTGGCGGCGGGGGATCGGTTCCTGAAGACGCTCATCCCCTTCGTCTGGCGCAAGCACCTGGACTTCGTGGCGATCCAGGATGCGCATGACATGCGGCTGCGCATCCGCGACCATCGCGGCCTGCATGGGCCTATCACGGTCGAAGGCCACAACATGAAGCTGGGTGCCGGAGGCATCCGCGAGATCGAGTTCTTCACCCAGACCCGGCAACTGATCGCCGGGGGCCGTGATCCGTCCTTGCGCGACCGGACCACGGTCGGGGGGCTTGCGGCATTGGCGGCGAAGGGCTGGGTGCCGCCCGAAGTGGCGGGGGAACTGACCGACCTTTACCGCGCGCACCGCGAGGTCGAGCATCGGCTGCAGATGGTGAACGACGCGCAGACCCATTCGATGCCGACGACGCCCGAAGGTGTCGCCCGGATCGCGGCGTTCTGCGGCATGGCCGAGGCCGACTTCCGCCGCGATCTTCTGGACCGGCTGGCCCGCACTGACCGGTTGACCGAGGGGTTCTTTTCCCCCGGCGCGGCTGAGGAGGGGCCGGAGTTGTCGGACGCGGCGCGCGAGATCACCAAGGGCTGGGAAAGCTATCCGGCGCTGCGGTCGGACCGGGCGCGGGGCATCTTCCGGCGCCTGCGACCCAGGCTTCTGCGGGAACTGGCCCGGGCGGCGAACCCGGACGAGGCATTGGCGGCGCTGGACGGATTTCTGGCAGGTCTGCCTGCCGGGGTGCAGATCCTCGCGCTGTTCGAGGCGAATCCGACGCTGGTCGAGCTGATCGTGGACATCGCGGGATCGGCCCCGGGCCTTGCCCGCTATCTCTCGCGCAATGCGGCGGTTCTGGACGGGGTCATCGGCGGCAGCTTCTGGGGAGCCTGGCCGGGGATGCGGGCGCTTCGGGCAGAACTTGCGGCGCGGCTTGCCACGGCAGCGGACTATGAGGCGCGGCTCGACATGGGACGCCGCTGGATGAAGGAGTGGCACTTCCGGGTGGGCGTCCATCATCTGCGCGGCCTTGTCGACGGGTTCGAGGCGGGCAAGCAATACGCCGACCTTGCCGAGGCGGTGGTCGCGGTCATCTGGGACGAGGTGACGGCCGAGTTCGCGCAAAGACACGGGTCGATGCCGGGGCGCGGCGCGGTCGTCCTAGGGATGGGGTCGATCGGGTCGGGACGGTTGAATGCGGGGTCCGACCTGGACCTGATCGTGATCTACGATGCCCAGGGGGTAGAGATGTCGGAGGGCCCGCGCGCCCTGGCGACCCGGCCCTATTACGCTCGGCTGACCCAGGCGCTGGTCACGGCGCTTTCGGCGCAGATGCCGGAAGGGCGGCTATACGAGGTCGACATGCGGCTGCGCCCATCGGGCCGAGCCGGGCCGGTGGCGACGACGCTGCAAAGCTTCACGACCTATCAGGAGACCGAGGCCTGGACCTGGGAGCACCTGGCCCTGACCCGGGCTCGGGTGCTTGCGGGTGAGCCGGAACTGGAGGGCGAGGTCGAAACTTTCCGCCGGACAATTCTGGCGGCCAAGGGGCAGGGGCCCTCGGTGCGCGGCGACGTGGCCGAAATGCGGGCAAGGGTGCAGGGTGCCAAGCCGGCGCAAGGGGCCTGGGACGCGAAGAATGGACCGGGGCGGATCATGGACATCGAACTTGCCGCCCAGACCTGTGCCCTGATCGCAGGCAGTCCCGCGCGCAGCGTCGAACGGCAGATCGCGGCGGGCGCGGGGTCCGTGATGCCGGATTCGGACGCGCAGGCCCTGGTCTCGGCCTACAGGGTGCTGTGGCGGCTGCACGCGGCAGCGCGGCTTCTCAGCGAGCGGGCGCTTGACTGGGCGTCGCTTGGCGAAGGCGGCCGGAGTTTCGTCCTGCGCGAGACCGGGGCGGAAGACGAGGCGGCACTGTCCAGGATGCTGGAGGGCGCGGTCGGGACGGCCAGGGCGGCGATTGCGCGGCTGGTTGGGAGTGAAGGCGGGGGGAGCGGGTGATGGAGTTGAGCGAGGCTGATCCGAAGGGGCTGGTGCGGGAAAGCTACCGGATCGAAGGCATAACCCCGGGCGAGTGCCGGTCGATCTTCATGGACTGGGCGCTGTCGATCCCGGTGGATGCGCGCGTGGCCGATGCGGCGCGCGTGCTGATCGCAACCTATGCCGAAGCCGCGCCCGAGCATCCGATGTCCGCCGTCCTGCGCGAGGCTTTGTCAGCCCCCGCAACGCCGCGACGGCGCGGGGGGCGGCTTGGGCGGCAGGGGGCGTGACGCTCAGGCGCTGCGGGGCAGTCAGGCGCTGCGGGGCAGTCAGGCGCTGCGGGGCAGTCAGGCGCTGCGGGGCAGGGCGGCCGCTTCGATTGCCAGCTTGGTGATCGCGGCCCAGTCGCCCTTGGCCATCGCGTCTTTCGGCGCAACCCAGGAGCCGCCGACGCAGAGGATGTTCTTCAGCCCCAGGTAATCCGGCGCGTTCTTCAGGCTGATCCCACCCGTGGGGCAGAACTTCACCTGCGGAATGGGTGAGCCGATCGATTTCAGATAGGCCGCACCCCCGGCCTGTTCCGCCGGGAAGAACTTCTGCACCGTGTAGCCCTTTTCCAGCAGAAGCATGATCTCGGTCGCGGTGGCGGCCCCGGGCAGAAGCGGCAGGCCCTCGTCCTCGCAGGCGGCGATGATCCGGTCGGTTGCACCGGGCGAGACGCCAAAGGTCGCGCCGGCGGCCTTGGCGGCCTTCACGTCGGCAGGTGTCAGAAGCGTGCCTGCGCCGACGACGCCGCCCGGCACTTCGGCCATGGCGCGGATCGCGTCCAGCGCGCAGGCCGTGCGCAGCGTCACTTCCAGCGCGGGAAGCCCGCCCGCGACCAGCGCCTCGGCCAGAGGACGGGCATGGGCGAGCTCGTCGATCACCAGAACCGGGACCACGGGCGCAAGGCGGCAGATCTCGGCGGCTTTGGCGGATTGCTGGGCGGGTGTCATGTCAGCTCCTTCAGGCCCCTGCGGGGGACGGGGTGGATCGTGCGGGAGCCTCCGGCGGGGATATTTGGACAAAGATGAAAGGGCAAGGGCAGGTTGGCTGGCACCCCCATCTCGGGCCGGATCACCGGGGGAGACGGGGGGCCTTTCACCTTTGGCGGTCATCGGCGTCCCCGCCTGTACCGCTTTGCCAACCTATCTGCCGATTCCTTTCATCTTTGCTAAAATATCCCCGCCGGAGGCAGCGAGTGTGCGACCGGGCAATCCGGTCAAAGGACAAGCGCTGCTCCGGTGTCGGCAGGCCCGGCATGGCGGCGGAAGGCGGCGAAAAGCTCGCGCCCGATCCCGTGTTCGTTGGCGGAAAGGTCGGTCTTTACGGGCGCGCGGGCGTCGAAATCGGCAGCCAGCACCGTCAGCGTTCCGGCCACGGCGTCAAGGCGGACGATGTCGCCATCGCGCAGGCGCGCAAGCGGGCCTCCGGCGGCGGCTTCGGGGGCGACATGGATCGCCGCAGGGACCTTGCCGCTGGCCCCGGACATCCGGCCATCGGTGACCAGCGCGACCTTCAGGCCCCGATCCTGCAGCACCGACAGAGTGGGGGTCAGCGAGTGGAGTTCAGGCATCCCGTTCGCCTGCGGTCCCTGGAAGCGGACCACGACGACGGTGTCCTGGGTGAATTCTCCCACCTTGAAGGCGGATTTCACGGCGTCCTGGCTGTGGAAGATCCGGGCCGGGGCTTCGATCACGTGGCGTTCGGGGGCGACGGCAGAGATCTTGATCACGCCGCGCCCGAGGTTGCCGGTCAGAAGCTTGAGACCGCCCTGCGGGGCGAAGGGGTCGGAGGTGGGACGAACGATCCTGTCGTTGAGGCTGGTGGTCGGGCCTGCGCGCCAGGCCAGGCGGCCGTCGCTCAGGACCGGTTCCTGGCGGTAGGCAGCAAGCCCGTCGCCGGCCACGGTCTTGGCGTCGGGGTGCAGGAGGCCAGCGTCGAGAAGTTGCCCGATCAGGAACTGGAGGCCCCCGGCGGCGTGGAAGTGGTTCACGTCGGCCAGGCCATTCGGATAGACCTTTGCCATGAGGGGAACCGCCTCGGACAGGTCGGCGAAGTCCTGGAGGTCCAGGATCACCCCGCTCGCGCGCGCCATCGCGGGCAGGTGCAGGACCAGGTTCGTGGACCCGCCCGTCGCCATCAGCCCGACGATCCCGTTCACGTAGGCGCGTTCGTCCAGGATCTCTCCCGCCGGGCGGAAATCGTTGCCAAGGGCGGTGATCTCGGCTGCGCGTTCCACGGCGGCTGTGGTGAGGGCGTCGCGCAGGGGTGTGCCGGGGTTCACGAAGCTTGCACCGGGCAGGTGCAGGCCCATCACCTCCATCAGCATCTGGTTGGTGTTGGCCGTGCCGTAGAAGGTGCAGGTGCCGGGGCCATGGTAGCTCGCCATTTCAGCGGCCATCAGATCCTCACGGCTGGCGCGGCCTTCGGCATAGGCGTTGCGAACGCGCGACTTTTCGTCGTTCGGAATGCCCGAGGTCATCGGACCCGCAGGCACGAAGACCGCCGGGATATGCCCGAAGGTTGCCGCGGCCATGATCAGGCCGGGCACGATCTTGTCGCAGACGCCCAGGTATAGGGCCGCGTCAAAGCAGTTGTGGCTCATCGCCACGCCCGCCGCGAGCGCGATCACATCGCGCGAGAAGAGCGAAAGCTCCATCCCCGGCTGGCCCTGCGTGACCCCGTCGCACATCGCAGGCACCCCGCCTGCGACCTGGACCGTGACGCCCGCCCTGGCCGCCGCCGCGCGGATCAGGTCAGGGTAGCGTTCGAACGGCTGATGGGCCGAGAGCATGTCATTGTAGGCGGTGACGATCCCCAGGTTTGCGACCTTTGCCGCGGCAAGGTCCGCCTTGTCTGTGCCCATGGCGGCATAGGCGTGGGCCTGGTTGCCGCAGCTGAGATGCGCCCGGACCGGCCCGTTGGCAACGGCCTTGCCCATCCGCTCCAGATAGGTGCCCCGGGTCTGTTCTGAGCGGGCGCGGATGCGGTCGGTGACGCGGGCGATGGTCGGATGAAGCGTCATGTCGTCCTCTGGGGAATTCCTGCCTGGGGGCTATAGCATTGTCTGTTAGCGCTAACAATCGCGATTTGCGGACAGGGTCTGGTCAATCGCGGGTCCAATCCGTCATTCTTGGCCAAGCCGACAACAATGGCACAGCAATGCCTGAATCTGTGCCGAATCTTTACCCGCCTCGGTCCAAAAGCCAACAAACAATCGTGAAAAGTCGCAGCAGTTGTGGGTTTAGGTGGAGACCTAGTAATGAAGAACCTTTCGATCCTTGTTCCCGCCGCGATGGCCGGTGTGCTTGTCGCAGCGACCGTGTTTGCGGCCCCGCTGTCGGATGCGGCCAAGCCGGTTCCGGCCGGGACGCTTGACCGTGCGGCGGCCTACACGCTGGCGATGGGCGACTGACACCTCGGACCCCACGGTATTCCTGTTCAACACGCTTCGGCGCAGGCGGGCCCTTCCGGGGGACAGCAAAACTGGATATGCGGGCCGTAGCAAGACATTGCCGCGGGGGCCAGCATGACAGAGACGGAAGCGCCAGAGCGGGGACGTCCCGTGGTGCGGCTGAAGCCCAAGGCCGAGGCGCGGGCGATCCGGCACGGGTTCCCCTGGGTCTATGCCGATGAACTGGTGACCGATCGCCGGACGCAAGGCCTGGCGCCCGGCGCTTTGGCCATTCTGGAGGATGGTGAGCGGCGGCCTCTGGGTCTAGTCACCGTCAATGTCACATCGAAGATCATTGCGCGGATGCTGGACCGCGACCCCGAGGCCGTGGTTGATGAGGCCTGGTTTGCCGCGCGGCTGGACCGGGCGCTGCAGCACAGGTCGCGGCTTTACGCCCAACCCTTCTACCGGCTGGTCCATGCCGAGGCTGACGGTCTTCCGGGCATCGTGATCGACCGGTTCGGCGACGTGGCCGTAGTGCAGCCCAACGCGGCCTGGGCCGAGACGGGGCTGGAAGCGCTGGTTGCAGCGTTGGTCCGGGTGACCGGCGTGGCGACGGTGATCAAGAACGGCTCGGGCCGGGCGCGGGGGCTTGAGGGGCTGGCCGAAGAGATGGGTGTTGTTCATGGGGTGGCACCCGGGGGTCCGGTGCCGGTGCCGATGAACGGGGCCACCTACATGGCCGACCTGATGGGGGGGCAGAAGACGGGCCTTTTCTTCGACCAGCGCGAGAACCACGCCTTTGCCGCGCGCCTGGCGCGGGGCGCGCGGGTGCTGGATGTGTTTTCCCATGTCGGCGGCTTTGCGCTGGCAGCCTTGGCGGGGGGTGCGGTAAGTGCGTTGGCGGTCGATGCCTCGGCCCCGGCGCTGGCGCTGGCGAACGAGGGGGCAAAGGCCTCGGGTTATGCCGACCGCTTTGCGACCCGGCAGGGGGATGCCTTCGAGGTGCTGGAAAGCCTGGCCGCCGAAGGTCAGCGGTTCGACCTTGTGGTCTGCGATCCGCCAGCCTTTGCGCCCGCGAAACCGGCGCTTGAAGCGGGGCTTCGGGCCTATGAGCGGGTTGCGCGTCTGGCGGCAGGGCTGGTTTCGCCCGGTGGCTATCTGGTCCTTTGTTCCTGTTCGCATGCGGCCGATCTGCAGGCTTTTCGCAATGCAAGCGCGCGCGGGATCGGGCGCGGCGGGCGTCGCGGGCAGATCATCCATACAGGCTTTGCGGGGCCCGATCATCCGGTGCTGCCGCAACTGGCCGAAAGCTCATACCTCAAGGCGCTGGCCTTCCGGCTGGACGGATGAAGGCGGTTCTTGACGCCTGTGTGCTGTATCCGACGGTCCTGCGCGAGGTCCTGCAGGGCGCGGGGGCGGCGGGGCTGTTTCAACCGGTCTATTCCGACCGCATCCTGCGGGAATGGGTGCTGGCGACGGCAAAGCTTGGTCCCGAAGCGCCGGTGATTGCAGCGGGCGAGGCGGCGCAGTTCCAGGCGGTCTTTCCACGCGGTCTGGTGCGCCCGCATCCCGAAATCGAGGCGCGGCTGATCCTGCCGGACCCGGATGACCGCCATGTTCTGGCCACGGCTATAGCCAGCGGAGCCGATGCCATCGTCACCTTCAACGCGCAGGATTTTCCGGGCCATGTGCTGGCCAGCGAAGGCATCGCGCGGCGCGATCCGGACGGGTTCCTGTGGGAGCTGCAATCGCGTCATCCGGGCAAGATGGCCGAAATCGTCGAAGCGGTGCGCGCGCGGGCCGAGGCGATCTCGGGTCAGCCGGTAGCGTTGAAGGCGCTGTTAAAGCGGGGGCGGCTGTTCCGGCTGGCGAAGGCGATGGTCGCCTAGGATTGGCGTGCCGAAGCCATTTCGCGGGCCATGCGCAAGGCGGCGATCAGGCTGGACGGGTCGGCGTTGCCGCGCCCCGCGATGTCGTAGGCGGTGCCGTGATCGGGCGAGGTGCGCACGAACGGCAGGCCCAGCGTGACATTGACCCCGCCCGCAAAGTCGATGGTCTTGATCGGGATCAGCGCCTGGTCGTGGTAGGCGCAGACGGCGGCGTCATAGCCAGCCCGGGCCTTGGCATGGAACATCGTGTCGGCAGGCCAGGGTCCGGTCACGTCCAGGCCTTCTGCCGCAAGCCGCGCGACAAGGGGGCGGATCATCCGCTCATCCTCCCACCCCATAGCGCCGCCTTCGCCGGCGTGGGGGTTCAACCCGGCGACGGCGATCCGGGGGCGGGGGAGGCCGAAGTCGCGGATCAGCCCGGCATGGGTGAGGCGGATCGTCTCTTCCAATAAGTCCTCGGTCAGGTTGGAAGGGACGTCAGACAGGGGGATGTGGATCGTCGCGGGCACGACGCGCAGGTCCGGGCAGGCGAGCATCATCACGACGCGGTCAACCCCGGCGAGATGGGCAAGAAACTCGGTATGTCCCGGGAAGGGGAAGCCAGCGCCGTCCTTCAGCGCCTTCTTGTTGATGGGCGCGGTGCAGACGGCCGAGGCCTTTCCTGCCATGACGAGGCGGACCGCACGTTCGATGACGGCAATGACCCCGGCGGCATTGGCCGGGTCGGGCTGGCCGGGCAGGGCGGGCGCCGCGAAGTCGTGTCGCAGGATCGACAGCGCGCCATCGTCCGGACCTTCGCCGTCCGCGACCTCGCGCCAGGGGGTGGCGGGCGGCAAATGACGGGGGTCGCCGATCCAGACGAAGCGTTCGCCCGCAATCCAGGCCTTGGCTGCAATCTCGGGACCGATGCCGGACGGGTCGCCACAGCTCAGAAGGACGGGGGCTGTCACGGCTCGCGGATGATGGCGGCGGCGCGAAGTTCTTCCAGATAGCCTTCGGCCATGCCTTCCAGCTTCTGGTTGATGACCTGCTCACGCACCTGGTCCCGCGTCGGCGGCGGTTCAAGCACCTGCTCGCGTCCGCACAGCATCAGCATCCGCCGGAAGCCGCCCCGGGTCAGCGCGATTGAGGTCTCACCCGGGTCAAGCCGCGCCAGTTCCAGCGCCACGTCGCCGGGCACGGCTTCCAGCCCGGTCTTGGTGATGGTCAACCGGTCCTCGGGCAGGCCGTTCGCCTGGCCGTATAGGTCGTTGCATTCGTCTGCCTCGGCGCGGATGCGGGCGATCTCGGCAGCATCGTCCGGGACCAGGAACTCGGCCCATTCGACAGTGACCGAGATCGGCTCGGCCTTGGTGTCCATTGCCACGTCGCGGAGAAGGAACAGAACCACCGCGCCGGGGACCGAGATCGGGTCGGACACTTCGCCTGCGTCAAGCGCGAGGATCTTCTGGCCGATGGCGGCGGGCAGGTTCGCCAGCGGCAGCCAGTCGAGCCGACCGCCAGCACCCGCCGTGCCCGCTGCCGAAAAGCGCCGGGCGGCCGAGGCAAAGGCGGCCTCGCCGCTGAGGCTGTCAGACAGTTCCTGCGCCTGGGCAAGGGCGGCCTCTTCCTGGCCCTCCGGGGCGGGGATCACCAGTTCGCTGGCCAGCACCTGCAGCGCGCGGGGGCGGGCCGAGGCTTCAAGCGCGCGGTCGATATCGTTTTCGCTGATCGGCACCTGACCCAGGAAGCGGGCCCGCACGACTTCGCGCCACAGAAGCCCGGCTGCTACGAAATCGCGGAACGTCTCGGCCGCGATCCCGGCCTTCGAAAGTTCGACCACGAAGTCTTCCGTAGACAGATTCGCGCGCGACGCAAATTCGGACAGGCCTCGCGTCAGCGCTTCCTCGGTCAGCGCGATGTCCAGCCTTTCGGCCTCGGTCTGGCGCAGGCGATCCTCGGTCAGGGCTTTCAGCGCCTCTTCCTCGGGGTTGCCGGGGGCACGCAGGACGCGCAGGAACAGGGCGCGCTGTTCGACCTCGTAGTTGGTGATGACCCGATCGTTGACGTAAAGCCGGGGGGTGAACAGGTCTTGCGCCAGGCCCGGGGCCACAAGCGTCAGACCAAGGGCGAGTGCCGCCACCTGCCGTTTCAGAACCGAAAGCATCATCGTTTCCGCCGCTCTTCCTTCACTCGCGGGTCTTTGGCCCGCCGTTTCCGCCGCCCCGATCTGCAGTCGTTTGGCCGAGCCTACTTGCGACAGGCCCGCGCCGGACCCCCGGTCACACCGCCGCCAAAGCCCACGAGATCGAGCGACAGACCGAAATCCGTCGTCGGGTTCACACTAGTGGATGACGTGAACCGACGCGAGAGGGAAACATCAAACCGGATGCATTCGTTCAGGAATTCCAGCCCCAGGCCCGCCACGGTGCCCCGGTCGGCGACAAAGTCGTAGCGGCCCGAAACCTTGGCCGTCCAGTTCGGGGTCACCCGCTGGCGCGCGTCGAGGGTGAATTCCTGCGTCGGGTCGGGGCGGTTTTCAAGCGGATCGGCGACAGCCCAGATGACCGAAGTTGCAACCGATGTCCTGGCCCCATTCATCGCCAGTCGCGCCTCGCCCTTGGTGACGCTCAGATCATCGTCCATGACCAAGCGCCCGGTGACCGCCAGCCCGTCGCCCAAGGTGAAATTGGCCGCCGCAAGCCAGTCGGAACTTGTGCCAGCAAGGCCAGAGCCCGGACCGAACTGGCCCAGATCGGCCTCGCGGATCACGCGGCCCAGCGTCACGCCCAGCGACCAGCCATCGGGATCAAAACGGGTCCAGGTGACCCCCGCGTTGACCCGGGTGCCGCGTTCCACCGCGTCAGAGCCGGGAAAGCGGTCCAGCGCGAAGAGGTTACCTTCGTCAAACTCGACCAGCGCCGAGTCCTCATTCGGCAAAGTCTCGGTATCCTTCGACGCATAGATGACCTGCACCACCGGCTCCAGCACATGGGTTGCGCCGGACGCGCCCGCCTTGACCCAGGGCCAGCGCAATTCCACCCCGGCCGAGCCATGCGTCCGCGTGGTGCTGCCGGCAAAGGTCGCGTCGTCCGAGATCGTGTAGGCGTCGGCGGTAAACTCGCCCAGGATCGAGGCCTCGATCCCCTTGGGCAGGACGAAGCTGCGCCGCCAGTCGATCCGCGCCGAGATGCGCCCGGTGTCGCGGCCATCCGGGATCAGGTCGCTGTCCGTGCCGTCGATGGGGCTGGACGAGGTGCGGTACTGGTTGTGGGTCTGCAGCCTGAGGCCGCCTTCGCCGCCCAGGGGACCCAGCGAAAAGCGGCGGTGGAAGGTCAGGTCCGCCACCAGAGAGGGAATGGCCGAGTCTACTTCGTTGTCGCGCAAAGTCTGAAAGCTGATGACGCGGCCCGAGATATGTTCGTTGCGGCGGGTGCGCTTGATCTCGACCCTGCTGTCCAGCCGGTCGGCGTTACCAAGCCCGTAGTCGAGCATATAGGCCGGGTCGGACACGGTCTGGCCGTCAAAGGTCAGCAGGAACCGTTCGGGCAGGGTGAAGGCGCCTTCGACGCGCAGATAGCCCCGGGTGCTGCGGTCGGCAACAAGCTCGTCATGTGTGATCCAGCCCGTCGCCTCGATCTGCCCGGTCGCAAAGGCCTGCCGGTAGCGCAGGCCAAGGGTCTGCGACTGGCGGGCCGTAAGGTAAGGCGTCAGGGTCAGGTCGGCCGATCTCCCCAGCGTGATGAAATAGGGCAGCTTGATCCCGGTGCCGAGGTCCGAGGTGGTGCGGATCGAGGGCATGAGGAACCCGGTCGCACGTTTCAGCGTCGGGTCGGGCATCCTGAGGCGCGGGATGTAGAAGACCGGGATCCCGGCCAGGCGGAACTGGGCGCGGTCAAAATAGATCTGACGCTCGACTTCATCATGGACCACGCGCCGGGCGCGGATTTCCCACAAGGGCGTCGGGTTACCTTTGCAGACCTTGCAGGACGACGCCGCGACCGTCTGCAGCGCAGAGTAGCGGCCCGCGACCCGCACGATCCGGTTTGCCGCCAGCTGCAATTGCTGGTTCAGCACCAGCCTCGCGCTGGTCAGGATGCCTTCGGACAGGTCGGCGGCAAGGTCGGCCTGGCTGGCCAGGATGATCGTATTGCCGCTCTCTTCGGTCAGGACGATCGGGCCGGTGATCTCCAGCCGGTCGGTGGCCTGATCAAAGACGATGCGCGCGGCCTTCAGACGGTTGCCCTTGAAGAAGACCTCGACATTGCCGTCCGCGATCAGCCGCGTGTCGCCGGTGATTTCCAGGCTGTCCGAGACCAGCGTCGCCTGATCCTGCGCCACGGCGGGCAGGCACAGGGTCAAAAGCGCGGCGAACAGGGTGAGGAGACGGCGCATGTCAGCCGTCCTCAAGATGCAGAAGCAGGCCCAGCGACAGCATCACTGCGGCGATGGGCGGGCTCCAGGCCGCAAGGGCGACGGGAATCTGCCCGCTGTCGCCCAGGGCCTGCGCGAAATTGCGCAGAAAGTAGAAGCCGAACCCGGCCATCAGCGCAAACAACACCATCCGACCCGTGCCGCCAAAGCGGACGTGGCGCATGGTGAAGCCCGCGGCGACCAGCACCATCGCGGCCATCAGCACGGGCAGGGCAAGTTCCATCTGATACCAAAGCTTGTAGGCCTGCGCGGAAAAACCGGCCCGTTCGAGGTCGGCAATATAGCCGGGCAGGTCCCAGAAGCCGATGGCGGACGGCGTGCCAAAGCTGTCCCGGATGCGTTCGGGGGTCAGGTCCGAGGGCAGCGCGACGGGGCCTTCATTGACGACGGCCGAAAGCTCGGGGTTGGGCGAGGTCAGGTCCCAGGATTTCGTTCCCGTTAGCTCCCACGCGCCTTCGATCAGGCGGGCCCTTTCGGCCTCGACCCGCTTGCCGGGCGCCCCGTTCGTGTCGAAGCCCACAAAGGTCACGCCGAAGAGTTCCGTCCCGTCAAGATTCGAACGGGCCGCCTGGATCACCGTCTGGCCGCTGTCCGACCCTTGCCGCAGCCAGAGCCCGGTGTCGGCCACCGACAGGACCGACCGCCCGCCCTGGCTAAGCTCGGCCCGCCGGTCGTCATAGGCCTTGGAGGTCGCGGCGACGATCGGGTTGAACACGGCGACGGAAAACAGGCCAAGCGCGACCGACACGAGAAGGGGCGTCAACAGGAACCGCAGGCCCGACCGGCCCGCTGCCCGGACGACGACCAGTTCCGATGATCGCGCCAGACCCAGGAAATTGGCGATCGCGCCCATGACCATGATCAGGGGCAGGATGCGGTACAGCGTTTCCGGCACGCTGAGCAGCGAAAGCTCGGCCGCGCCCGCCAGCCCGACCCCGGCGTCCGAAAACCGGCGCAGTTGTTCGATCATGTCGATCAGCATCAGGATGGCGAAGAAGACGAGGAAGACCTTGCCCACCGTGCCGAGGAACCGCCGTGCGATGTAAAGGGTGAGCGTCACGCCAGCGACCTCCGCCGACGGGGCCGCTGGGCGAACCAGAGAAGGCCGCCTGCCGCAGCAATTCCGACAAGCGGGCCCAGGTAAAGTGCGGGCCAGGCCCCTGCGGATGTCAGCGCCACCGCGCCCGACCAGGTCCAGAGCAGCTGGACCGAGATCAGAAGGCCAACCGCCACTGCCATCTGCCGCCACAGGCCAAAGCGTGAAAAGCTGCCCAGCATCAGCGCGGCAAAGCCCAGAAGCGGCGCGGCGACCGACAGAAGCGGTCCTGCAAGCCGCGAATGCCCCTCTTCCAGAAGCTGCGCCGTGCTTGCCCCCGTCGCGGCCTGCGCTTCGGCGGACGCGCCCAGAAGCAGGCGCGTCGGCAGGGCGTTCAGCGCAACCTGGCCGCCACCATCGACCGAGACGAGGCCCGCAAGGTCCAGCGTAAAGTCGGAAAACCGCGTCACTGCCATCCGTGCCCCGTCCCGGGTCAGCGCCTGGGTGGACCCGTCGACCATCACCAGCTTCGGCGCGACTTCGCCCCGGACGAGGAAGGCCTTGCGCGCCGAATGGATCGCGCGTTCGGTGGGTGAGCGTTCGTCGGACAGGAACAGGTCAAGAAGCTCGCCCGTCGGGGTGATCTCGCGGATGTAGAGCGTGACACCTGCGGCGGGATGCAGGAACTTCCCCGCCGTCAGGAACCGCGCGGTCACGTTCTGCGAAATCTCGGCGCTCCGCTCGCTCAGGATCCGCTGACTGGCGGGGACGAGGACGTTGGTCAGGACGGCCTGCATGACCATCACGGTCAGCCCGAAGTAAAGGACGGGCCTGGCCAGGCGGAAGGCGGAAAAGCCGGTGGCCTGCATCACCACAAGCTCGGATTCCTGCATCAGGCGGTTCGTCACGTAGACCGTCGCCGCGAAGGCCGCGACCGGCAGGACAAGGCGGATCGCGTTCGGCAGCGTCAGGACCGAGAATTCCAGGAACACCAGCGCCGACTGCCCGTCGCCGATCAGCTGGTCAAACAGGCCAACCGCCCGGTTGACCCAGTAGACCGCGACCAGCACCAGGGCAAAAAAGCCAAACAGCGCGAGGAGTTGCGACAAGAGATATCTGTCGAATCTAGACACGCCCGACCCGGCCCCTACAACATCTTGCGCGGACCCTATCGGAATTCGCTGGCGGCGAAAACTGCTATCTGGCCAATCGGCGGGCGGGGTTGTAGCGTCCCGCCATCCCGCCGCCGCGGCGCAAGGACGACCCCACGAAAGAGCGCATGATGCCCAAACCTCTGCCGATCCAGTTCCAGTCCGTCGATCTTGAGGCACTTGCGACCCACCCGGGCCGGATCGCCGTTCTTGCCGAACCGGGCCAGCCGCCCAGCGCGGGGTTCCGGCGGCTTGACCGGCTGACCAAGGGGGCGCTGTCGCGCGCGCTGGCCTCGGACAGCTTTGGCAAGACCAAGCCCGGCGACTTTGCCGAACTGGCTTTTCCGGCGGGGCTTGCTGCCGAAGCGGTGCAACTGATCCGGCTGCCCAAGAAGGCCGACCTGGCCCAGGCGCGGAAGGCGGGGTCATCCATCGGGCGGGCGCATGGTGCCAAGGGCACGCTGGTTCTGGCCGAGGCTCAAGCCCGCGCGTCCGACATCGCCTTCGGGCTGGCGATGCGCGCTTATGACTTCGACAGCCACAAGACGGGCGAGAAGACCGCCCCCGGCCCGGTGACGATGATGGCCACAAACCCCGAGGCCGTGGCGAAAGCTGCCGCACCGATGGCCGCTGTGGCCGAGGGGGTGTTCTTCACCCGTGACCTCGTGAATGAACCGGCAAACGTGCTGACCACCCATGACTTTGCCGCGCGTCTTGCCGCGATGCAGGAACTTGGCCTGGATGTCGAGATCCTTGAGGAAGACGACCTCATCAAGCTTGGCATGGGCGCGCTGCTGGGTGTGGGGCAAGGGTCGGAAAGCCCGTCGAAAGTCGTCGTCATGCAATGGCACGGCGGCAAGAAGGGCGAAGCGCCCTTTGCCCTGATCGGCAAGGGGGTTGTCTTCGACACCGGCGGTATCTCGATCAAGCCTGCAGCGGGCATGGAAGAGATGACGATGGACATGGGCGGCGCGGGCGTGGTCGCGGGCGTCATGCGGACGCTGGCCTTGCGCAAGGCCAAGGCGAACGTGGTCGGCCTGGTCGGGCTGGTGGAGAACATGCCCGATGGCCGCGCGCAGCGCCCGGGCGATGTCGTGAAGTCGATGAAGGGCGACACGATCGAGGTCATCAACACCGATGCCGAAGGGCGTTTGGTGCTGGCCGACGTGATGTGGTACGCGCAGGAACGGTTCAAGCCGACCGGCATGGTGGACCTTGCGACACTGACCGGGGCGATCATCATCGCGCTTGGCCATGAGAACACCGGGGTGTTTTCGAACAACGACGACCTCTGCAACGCCTTCCTGGCCGCAGCCAAGGCCGAGGGTGAGGGTGCCTGGCGGATGCCGATGGGCGATGCCTATGACGCGAAGCTGAAGTCGCGCATTGCCGACATGATGAACGTGGGCGGGCGTGACGGCGGTGCGATCACCGCAGCGCAATTCCTGCAGCGCTTCGTCAAGCCGGATACGCCCTGGATCCACCTCGACATCGCGGGGACGGCACTTTTGAAGGCGGACTCGACGCTCGCGCCCAAAGGGGCGACCGGCTGGGGGGTCATGGCGCTGGACCGGCTGATCCGCGACCGCTTCGAGACGTAGGGCGCGGACCGCGACCGATGGGCACGGTGATGTTCTTCCACCTGATGCAATCGGCCCCCGCCGATACGCTGGCGATCAACGCCCCACGAGCCTTGTCCCAGGGTTGGCGCGTGATGGTCAGGGGGACCGACCCCGCGGCTCTGGACCGTCTGGACCATGCGCTCTGGCTCAAGGGCGGTGACGAGGGCTTTCTGCCGCATGGGCTGGCGGGCGGACCGCATGATGCCGACCAGCCGGTGCTGCTTGGACTGGGCCTGACGGTGAACGCAGCACGGGTCCTCGCCCTGGTGGACGGGGCCGAAGCGACCGATGCCGAAATCGCCGCGATGGAGCGCGTCTGGGTCCTGTTCGACGGCAATGACCCGGATCGCCTGCAAGCCGCACGCGCCCAGTGGAAGGCCGTGACAACGGCAGGCCATGCCGCGCAATACTGGTCCGAGGAATCGGGACGCTGGGAGAAGAAGGCCGAGAACCCGGCCCGTCCGACCCCTTAGCCCTTGCGCAACAGCCGCGCGACCGCAGGCGCGAAATAGGTGAGGATTCCGTCGCATCCGGCGCGTTTGAAGGCCATCAGGCTTTCGACCATCGCCTTCTCGCCGTCGATCCAGCCGTTTTGCGCTGCCGCCTTGATCATCGCGTATTCGCCAGACACCTGATAGGCGAAGGTCGGCGCCCCGAAGGCGTCCTTTACCCGGGCGCAGATGTCGAGGTAGGGCATCCCGGGCTTCACCATCACCATATCCGCGCCCTCGGCCAGGTCGCGGGCGACCAGCCGCAGCGCCTCGTCCCGGTTCGCCGGGTTCATCTGGTAGGTCTTCTTGTCCCCCTTCAGCGCGCCCGAAGCCCCCACGGCATCGCGGAACGGACCGTAGAAGGCGCTGGCATACTTGGCCGCATAGGACAGGATTGCCATGTCCTTGTGGCCCGCGCCTTCAAGCGCCGCGCGCATCGCGCCGATCCGGCCGTCCATCATGTCGGACGGCCCCAGGATGTCCGCCCCGGCCTCGGCCTGCGCCAGAGCCATCTTGACCAGCGCTTCGACCGTCTCGTCGTTCAGGATGATCCCGTCGACCACCAGCCCGTCATGGCCATGCGCATTGTAGGGGTCCAGCGCTACGTCCGTCATCACCGCGATGTCCGGCACCTGGGCCTTAATCGCCCGAATGGCCCGGTTCGTCAGGTTCTCGGGGTTCCAAGCCTCTTCACAGGCGGCGGTCTTGACCGAAGGGTCGGTGTAGGGAAACAGGCAGATCACCGGAATGCCAAGGTCATGCGCCTGCGCGGCGGCCTCGACCACCAGGTCCAGCGACAGCCGCTCCACCCCCGGCATGGACACCACGGTCTGGCGCTGGCCGGTCCCGTCACACAGGAACACCGGCCAGATCAGATCGCCTGCCGTCAGCGTGGTTTCCTGGGTCAGCGCGCGCAGGGCAGCCGTGCGGCGCAGGCGACGGAAACGGCCAAGGGGGTAGGGCGCCTGAACGGGCTGCATGGGCTTGGCTCCTTCTTTCCCGCGTGCAGCGGGGACTTGCGGCTTGCCCTTCTGCCTGCCATGGAATGATATCGGCCTCAAGCTAGGTCTTGGGGCCTGCGGGAGTTTGCGGCAAGGAGACCGGACGCGGTGGAAGTCTTCGAGATAGCGCTGGAGGTGATCGACCTTCGGTCATTTTCGAATCTGTGGTACTGGATCTCGCTGGCCGTGCTCTGGTCTTCGATCAGTCACTGGGTTCTTGGCGTACCGCATGACATGATCCACCGTGCCCGGCGCGAGGGCGGGCAAGTGCTTGCCGATGTCGAAGACCTGGTGCGCATCAACATCAACCGGCTGTTGCATGTGGTCGACAGCGGCGCGCTTCTTTTCGTGGGACTGGTCGGCTTCTGGCTTTCGACGTTGGCCGTGCTGGCGTTCTATTACGGCGTCGAGTTTGCGCAGGCTCTTTTCCTTCTGCTGGGTCCCCTTGTCATCGTGCTGTGGCTCAGCGTGATCGAAAGCCGCCGCATCGTCGCCGGGGCGAACCGGGGGGAAGCGCTTTTGCGCAGGCTTATCGTGCATCGGCGGGTGACACAGGTTATCGGCATGGTCTCGATCGCGGTGACCGCGCTTTACGGCACCTGGTTGAACATCAGCGTATCGATCCTGAACTGATCGACGGGTCCAAGTCGGATGACAGCTGAACGCATCTTGATGGGCGGTGCGCCCGAAGGCTTCGACGCCCGCATCCTTGTCCGCGAGCTGGGCCGGGGCGCGCCTGTCGTGCATGTCGCGCGCGACGACAAGCGGGCCGAGGCGATGCGGGCGGCGCTTGCCGTCATGGCACCCGAGGTCGTGGTGCTGGACTTCCCGGCCTGGGACTGCCTGCCCTTTGACCGCGTCAGCCCCAACCCCGAGATTTCGGCGCGGCGGATGGCGACTTTGGCGGTGCTGGCGGACGGGCTGAAGGGGCCGTTCGTGCTGCTGACCACGCTGAACGCGGCGACGCAGAAGGTGCCCACGCGCGAGGTGGTGCGGGCGGCGTCCTTCCGCGCAACGGTCGGCGACCGGGTGGATGAGGCGCGGCTGAAAGGGTTCCTCGCGCGGATGGGGTTCACCCCTGTATCTACAGTGGCCGAACCTGGGGACTATGCGCTGCGGGGCGGGATCGTGGACATCTTCCCGCCGGGGCGCGGGGGGCCGATCCGGCTGGATTTCTTCGGCGACGTGCTGGACGGCGCGCGGCGGTTCGATCCTGAAACGCAGCGGACCACGGAAAAGCTGAAGAAGGTCGAGTTTTCAGCAGTTTCCGAGGTGATCCTCGACGAGGCCGCGATTGCGCGGTTCCGGCAGAACTACCGGATCTCCTTTGGCGCGGCGGGGACGGATGATCCGCTGTATGAAGCCGTCAGCGCGGGCCGCAAGCACCAGGGGATGGAACACTGGTTGCCCTTCTTCCATGAGCGACTGGAGACGCTCTTCGACTACCTGCCCGGCGCCTCGGCGGTGCTGGACGACCAGGTGACGGCCGCCAGACTCGCGCGGTGGGAGGGGATTGCGGACAGCTACGACTCGCGTCACGAGGCGATGGGGGCCAAGGGTCGGATCGACACGGTCTATAAGCCTGTTCCTGCCGAAGAGTTGTATCTGAATGACGAGGCCTGGGAGGCGGCTCTGGCGGCGGCCCGCGTGGTGCAGTTGTCGCCCTTGGCCCAAAGTCCAGGGCCTGGAGTGCTGGATGCAGGTGCCCGTGCGGGTCGGAACTTCGCACCCGAGAGGCAGCAGGAGAGGATCAATCTTTTCGGTGCCTTGGCTGATCATGTTCATGCGCTTGCAAAAACAGGGCAGGTGGTCATCGCCTCTTGGTCCGAAGGCGCGCGGGAGCGGTTGAAGGGCCTGCTTGCCGACAACGGCGTGACGGGGGTCAAGGAGATCGCCGACTTCCGCGAGGTGCCGGAGGGGAAGGGTGGCCTTTTCCTCGTCGTCTGGCCGCTGGAAGCTGGGTTCGTTGCGCCGGGTCTTGCGGTGATCTCAGAACAGGACGTCTTGGGCGAACGGCTGACGGCCAAGCCGCGCCGCAAGCGCAAGGCCGACAACTTCCTGCGCGAGGTTGATACACTGTCCCCGGGCGATCTGGTGGTGCATGTCGAGCACGGCGTTGGGCGCTATCTGGGGATCGAAACGATCACTGCGCTTGGCGCCCCACATGCCTGCGTGATGCTGGAATATGCCGAGAATGCAAAGCTTTACCTGCCGGTGGAGAATATCGAGCTTCTCAGCCGGTATGGGCATGAAGAGGGTCTTCTGGACCGCCTTGGCGGCGGGGCCTGGCAGGCGAAGAAGGCCAAGCTCAAGGAGCGGATCAAGGAGATCGCCGACCGGCTGATGCGGGTCGCGGCGGAGCGGGCCTTGCGCCATGCGCCGATTCTGGAGGCCCCGCATTCGATCTGGGAGGCATTTGCGGCGCGGTTTCCGTATCAGGAGACTGACGACCAGCTGGCAGCGATTGCCGATGTGGTGGCGGACCTTGAGAAGGGTTCGCCCATGGACCGGCTGGTCGTGGGCGACGTGGGCTTCGGCAAGACCGAGGTTGCGATGCGCGCTGCGTTCGTCGCGGCCCTCAGCGGGATGCAGGTTGCCGTGATCTGCCCGACGACACTGCTTGCCCGCCAGCACTACCGCAGCTTTGCCGAACGCTTTCGGGGATTTCCTATATCGGTCAGACCCTTGTCGCGCTTTGTTAGCACAAAGGACGCCAATGCGACGCGCGCGGCGATGGCAGACGGGTCGGTAGATATCGTCGTCGGGACCCATGCGCTTTTGGCAAAAGGGGTGACGTTCAAGAAGCTGGGCCTTCTGGTCATCGACGAAGAGCAGCACTTCGGCGTTGCCCACAAGGAGCGGCTGAAGGAAATGCGGTCCGAGGTGCATGTATTGACACTGACCGCGACGCCGATCCCGCGGACCTTGCAACTTAGTCTGACCGGCGTGCGCGACCTGTCGATCATCGCGACACCCCCGGTGGACCGGTTGGCGATCCGGACCTATGTTTCCGAATTCGACACAATCACGATCCGCGAGGCGATCCTGCGGGAGCGCTATCGCGGTGGGCAGACCTTCTATGTCGTGCCGCGAATCGCCGATCTGCCCGAGATCGAAGACTTTCTGAAGACCCATGTGCCCGAGGCGACTTACGTGATTGCTCATGGGCAACTCGCGGCTGGCGATCTCGACGACCGGATGAACCAGTTCTACGACGGCAAGTATGACGTGCTGCTGGCAACGACGATTGTTGAAAGCGGGCTGGATATTCCCACCGCGAACACAATGATTGTCCATCGGGCGGATATGTTCGGCCTCAGCCAACTGTATCAGATCCGGGGCCGGGTCGGGCGGTCGAAGACGCGGGCCTACTGTTACCTGACGACAAAGCCCCGCGCGCCACTCACGCCGCAGGCGACGAAGCGGCTTCGGTTGCTGGGAAGCCTCGATTCGCTGGGCGCGGGGTTCAACCTGGCAAGCCACGATCTTGACCTGCGCGGGGCGGGCAACCTGCTGGGTGAGGAGCAGTCGGGCCACATCCGCGAAGTGGGTTATGAGCTATACCAGCACATGCTTGAGGAAACGATCGCCAAGATCAAATCGGGTGAGTTGCAGGGGCTGACCAGCATCGACGACGACTGGTCGCCGCAGCTGAACCTTGGCGTGCCGGTGATGATCCCCGAGACGTATATACCGGACCTCGACATCCGGCTGGGGCTGTATAGACGTCTGTCGAGCCTGACGACGAAGGTGGAACTCGAAGGCTTCGCGGCCGAGCTGATCGACCGCTTCGGGCCGCTGCCCAAGGAAGTGAACACGCTGATGCTGATCGTGCGGATCAAGGCGATGTGCAAGCGGGCGGGGATTTCCCGGCTGGACGCGGGGCCGAAAGGCGCGACGATCCAGTTCCACAACGACAAGTTCGCCAATCCGGCAGGGCTGGTCGATTTCCTGAAGGCGCAAGGCCCGGCGGCACGCGTCAACGGCAACAAGATCGTGCTGACCGGCGAGATGAAGACGGAAGCCGACCGGATCAAGGGCGCGTTCAACATCGCCCGTGACCTGGCCGAGGTGGTGAAGGCCGGAAAGAAGGGCTAGCTGCGCGGCTCGCCCAGGGTTTTCAGCGACAGGAGCAGGTTGAGTCCGGTCAGGACGGTGACGCCGAGGATCAGCGGCGTCGAGGTGCCGTTGAAGGCGAGGCCGATCGGGATCGCGAGCAGCACCGAGCCGACGGTGGCGAGCGATGAGATAACGCTGGCGGCGAGGCCGGCGATGTGGCCCACCGGCTCCATCGCCAGCGCGTTCAGGTTGCCCATCGTCAGGCCCATCATCGAGAAAAGCCCAATGCACCAAAGCATTTGCATGGCGAAGCTGAAGTTGCCATGCAGAAGGCCGGTCCCCAGGGTAGCCAGCGCCACCAGCGACAGGATCAGAACGGCGGCATAGGTGCGTTGGACGACGCGGCGCATGCCGAGGGACATCACGATGCGCGAGTTGAGGAGGCTGCCGCCCATCGAGGCCACGGCGATGGCGCCGAACCAGAGCGGGAAGCTTTCGGCCCGGTCGAACTGTTGTTCGAAGATGCCCTGGAGGCTGGAGAGGGTGGCGAAGAGGCAGCCGAGGGTGAGGGTCTGGAGGAGCGTGGAGACCACGACGATACGGTGGGTGAGCAGCTGCCGGGTTCCGGTCCAGAGCGTGGCAAGGTGGAGGGGGTGGCGTTTGTCGAGCGGCAAAGTCTCGGGCTGGCGGAGGCCGAGCCAGAGCATCGAGAGGCCCGCGAAAAGGATGTAGGCAAGGAAAATGGCGTGCCAGCCGCCCAAGGCGATGATCCCCTGGCCCATCAGCGGGGCAAGGGCGGGGACGATGGTGAAGATCATCATCACGAAGGACATGATCTTGGCCATCTCGCGGCCCGAGAAAAGGTCGCGGACCATGGCGATGGCGACGGTGCGGGGCGCGGCGGCGGCGAGGCCCTGGAAAAGGCGGGCGGCAAGGAGGACTTCGAGGCTCGGCGCGAAGTAGCAGGCCAGCGCGGCGAGGGCGTAGAGGCCGGAACCCACGAGGATCACGCGCTTGCGGCCGAAGGCGTCGGAGAGTGGACCGGTGAAAAGGGTGCCGAGCCCCATGCCCAGAACGAAGCTGGTCACGACCAGTTGCGCCGCGTTCGGGGCCTCGGGCGAGAGGGTGGCGGCAATTTCCGGCAGCGCGGGCAGCATCGCGTCGATGGAAATCGCGATGGTCGCGAACAGCATGGCGACGAGCGCCACGAATTCGGTCTGGGAGGGGCGGGTCTGGGTCACTCGGCGCCGCCCATCAGTTCCGCGATGACCTTGCCCCAGGTTTCCGGCGGTTGCGCGCCGGAGACCACGTATTGCTGGGCAATCAGGAAGGTCGGCACGGCATTCACGCCCTTGTGGCGGGCGTCCTGATCGCGCGCGGCGATGTCGTCGGCATCGGCGTCGGACAGAAGAAGACGGTGGGTTGCCGCGCGGTCCATGCCGTTTTCGCCCGCGATGTCGGCGAGGGTGGCAAGGTCGCCGATGTCGCGGCCCTCGGTCCAGTAAGCGCGCATCAGCGCGTTCACGACCGCCTGCTGGACGCCCTCGATCCCGGCCCAGTGGATCAGGCGGTGGGCATTCAGCGTGTTGGGCATCCGCTGCGGCTTGTCGGGGTTCATGTCGACGCCCGCGCCCCGCGCCACCTCGCGCAGGCGTTCGTGGATGGCGTCAACACGGGCTTTGCCGCCGAACTTGGCCTCTAGATAGTCACGCTTGGCCACGCCCTCGGGCGGCATGTCGGGGTTCAACTGGAACGGGTGCCATTGGATCTGGAACGGGTGGTCGGGATGATCGGCCAGCGCGCGATCAAGGTTCGCCTTGCCGACATAGCACCAGGGGCAGACCGGGTCGGAGAAGATGTCGAGGCGGATGGGGGTGGCGGTCATTCCGGTCTCCTGTATCGGGCGGCCAGCGCCTTGCGGATCACTTTGCCGGTGCCGGTGCGGGGCAGGGCGTCGAGGCGCTGGTAGTGCCTTGGCTGCTTCCAGCGGGCAAGGGTCTTTTCGGCGCATTCCCGCAGGGTCGAGGCTTCGATTTCGCAGGGGGCCTCGTAGAACAGGGCGAGGATGGTGGTGCCGGGGGTGGGCTCGACCTGGATCGCGGCGCAGGCGGTGAGAGGGAGATCGTGGAAGGCGGCCTCGATCTCGGCGGGCGAGGTGCGGAAGCCGCCGGCGTTGAGGAGGTCGTCCTTGCGGCCGAGGTGGGTGATGGCCCCGTCTGCGGCCATGACGGCAGCGTCGCCGGTGCGGAACCATTGGCCCTGCGGGCGTGGGTGGTTCAGGTAGCGGCGCATGAGTCCGGGGTCGGCAGTGGAGACGACGAGTTCCCCGGATTCACCGCGAGGGACCGGGTTCCCGTGGTCGTCCAAGATCGCGATGTGGCGGCCGGGCTGGGAGTAGCCGGTGGTGCCCTCAGGCGCCGGGCGGGTGGGAGAGCCTGAAAGGTAGGTGGAGACCTCGGACATGCCGAGCGCTTCGTGCAGGTCGGTCCCCGTCCGGTCGCGCCAGCGCTGGCGAAGGGCGTGGGGCAGCGACTCCCCGGCGGAGAGGCCGTGGCGGAGGTGGGGGAGGGGTGGGAGTTCGGCGCGGAGGAGCGGACGGTAGACGCCGGGGGCGGCGGCGAGGATGGTCGCCTGGGCGCGGGCCATGAGGGCGGGCAGGGCGGTCGCGGGCGTTCCGGCGGCGGGGATCAGGGCGGTTGCGCCGACGGTCCAGGGATCGAGAAGGCCGGTGCCAAGGGTGTAGGTCCAGTTCAACGCCCCGGAGTGGAGGAGGCGGTCGGTCTGGGTCAGGCCCTCCCAGTGCTGGTGCATGGTGACCCGGGCGAGGATGGCGCGGTGGGCATGGCTGACGGCCATTGGCGTGCCAGACGTGCCGGAGGTGAAGATGATGTAGGCCTCGCGCTCTGGGTCGCTGTCGTGGAGGGTTGCGGGCGGAAGGCGGGACCAGGCGGCGAGGTTGGGGGCGAGGATCGGGGCCGGGTGGTCGGGCAGCGGGATGCCGGGTTCGGCTGCGATGAGCTTCGGGTCGACCAGGGTAGCGAGTTTGGTGATCTCGTGTCCGGTCAGGGCAGCCGAGGTGGGGATGGGAACGAGCCCGGCCCAGATCGCGCCGAGGTAAAGGATCGGGAAGGCAAGGGTGTTGCCGAGACGGAGGAGAATGCGGTCCCCGGGTGCAAGGCCACGGGAAAGGAGGGCGGTGGCGGTGCATTGCGTCAACTGGAGGAGGTTCGCGTAGGACAGGGTTTCGTCGCGATCGGGGTGCAGGATTGCCAGCGCGGGTTTGTTCAGCGTCGCCGCTTGGGCGAGGACATGGCCTGCGAGGTTGAAGGCCGGTGGAGCCTTGGGGAAGGGGCGGGTGTCGGTCTCGGACAGCATGGGGAAGGGGTAGGGAGCGCTCGGCGGTGTTGCAAGGACAGAGTGGCTGCACTATCGGTCCCCCATGATGCTGACCGATCCGAAAAGCATGATCCGCGTGGCGCGCGAGGCCGGGGGCGAGGCCCATGTCGAGCCGTTGAACCTAGGCGAACGCGTGCGCGAGCTGCGCCGGTCGCGCGGCTGGACGCTGGAAGAGGCGGCGGTGCGGGCAGGCCTTGCGCGGTCGACCCTGTCGAAGATCGAGAACGGGCAGATGAGCCCGACCTATGACGCGTTGAAGAAGCTCGCTGGCGGGCTGGCGATTTCGGTCCCGCAGCTGTTCACGCCACCGTCGAAGCAGCAGGTCATGGGCCGGATGGCAGTGACCAAGGCCGGGGAAGGGCAGTCGCAAGCCACGGTGACCTATGAGCACGAGTTGCTCGCCAGCGGGCTGACGAAGAAGCAGATGCTGCCCTACCGTGCCGTGATCCGGGCGCGCGACCTGGACGAATTCGACGGTTGGGTCCGGCACGACGGGGAGGAGTTTCTCTACGTCCTCACGGGCGTGATCCGGCTTTACACGGAATTCTATGAACCGGTTGAACTGCGCCGGGGCGACAGCGCCTATTACGACGCGGCAATGGGGCACAACGTGATCAGCCTGTCCGAGGAGGACGCGACGATCCTCTGGGTGACTTCGCTCGTCTGAGCGGCGCCGCTTTGATCTGGCTCATGGCCATTCAGGGGCTTGCTGGATAGGCTTGGTGAAACGGGCCACGGGAGGGGCTGGATGAGGGTTGCGGTCCTGACGGACATCCATGCCAATCGTGAAGCATTCGAGGCGGTGCTGGCCGATGTGGCGGGGCACGGTGTCGACCGGATCGCGCTTCTGGGCGATATCGTAGGCTATGGGGCGGACCCGGACTGGTGCTGCGACCGGGCGGCGGCGCTGGTGGCCGCGGGCGCAATCTGCGTCCGGGGAAACCACGACAATGCAGTGGCCGGAGGGTCCGAGGCGATGTCGCCCCTGGCGAAGCGGGCGCTCGACTGGACCTCGGGGCGGCTTAGCGCGGGGCAGAAGGCCTTCCTTGGTGCCTTGCCCTTCACGGCAGAGGCTGAGGGGGTTCTCTTCGTTCATGCCTCGGCCAACCGGCCCGAGGAGTGGTCCTATGTCACTTCGGACACCAGGGCCGCGCCGTCATTCCGGGCCTGCAGCGCACGGGTGATCCTGTGCGGGCATGTCCATGTGCCGATGCTGGCCAACTGCGACCTTGGCGGGGTGGTGCGGGAACAGGCGTTCCGGCCCGGGCTGCCGATCCCGCTGTTGCCAAGCCGGCGGTGGCTGGCTGTGGTGGGCTCGGTGGGCCAACCGCGCGACGGGGTGGCGCAGGCCGCCTGGGCGCTGGTGGATACCGTGAGGCAGGAACTGACCTTCCGCCGCACCCCCTATGATGCGGCAGGCGCGGCGCAGAAGGTTCGGGCGGCGGGGTTGCCCGAGGAATTGGCGGTCAGGTTGCTGGTGGGACGATGATGCAAAGACGCCCGCATGCGGGGATGGAGATCGACGGGTTCACTCTGGGAGAGAAGCTCCACACCGGGGGTTTCGCGACGATCTGGGCGGTGACCCATCCCGACCACGACCTGCCCATGGTGATGAAGGTCCCGACGATCCTCGACGGCTATGACGGCCCGACCATCGTGGGTTTCGAGGTCGAACTTATGATCATGCCGCGCCTTTCCGGCCCGCATGTGCCCAAGGTAATCGGGACCGGGGGCTTTGACGTGATGCCCTATATCGTGACCGAGATGATCGACGGGGGCAGCTTTCTGCCCGTGTTCCAGAAGGCCCCGCTGCCGCTGTCCGACGTGATCGAGATCGCGGCGCGGATGGTGGCGGCGGTGGCGGACCTGCACCGGCAGCACGTGATCCACCTGGACCTCAAGCCCGAAAACTTCCTGCAGCGCAAGACCGGAGAGATGGTTCTGGTCGATTACGGCCTCTCGCGCCACGACCAGTTGCCGGACCTGTTGGCCGAGGAATTCACCATCCCGATGGGGACCTATCCCTACATCGCGCCGGAACAGTACCTGCGCTGCCGGGATGACCCGCGGTCGGACCTGTTCGCGCTGGGGGCAATGCTTTACGCGCTGGCGACAGGGCGGAACCCCTGGGGCACGCCCGAAACGCTGCGGGGCGTGCGCAAGCGGCTTTGGCGCGACCCGGAACCCCCGCGAGGGGTCCGGCCCGAGGTGCCGGAATGGCTGCAAGAGATCATCCTGCGGGCCTTGTCGGTCGATCCGATGCGGCGCTACCAGACGGCGGCGCAGATGGCTTTCGACCTGTCACACCCGGCCCAGGTGACCCTGACTGCCAGGGCGCACAAGATCAGGCGGGACGGTTGGCTGGCGGTGTTCGATCGCTGGCGGGTGATGCGGAAGATCAGGCGCTTTACTGCGCCCACCTCGGTTGCGGCCCAGCTGGCTTCGGTCCCGATCATCGTTGTCGCGGTGGACCTGTCGCCCGAGGGCGAAAAGCTGGCGGGGGTGCTGCTTCGGGCCGTGAAGCGGATGCTGATCCTTGAGCCTGACGCCCGGATTGCCTGCGTCAACGTGATCAAGACAGCACGGATCGGGATCGACCAGGGGACGGACGACCAGGGCAACAACCTCCACGTCCTGCGGCTGGTGCAGCTGAAAGCCTGGGCCGAAGGGATCGACCTGCCCGACCACCGGCTGACCTACACCGTGCTGGAAGGGCCAGACCCCGGGCAGGCGATCATCGACTATGCCACGGCGAACCAGGTCGATCACATCCTGATGGGCGCGCGCGGGCATTCCACCACGCGCCGCTACCTGGGTTCGGTCAGCGCCCAGGTGGTGGCCGAGGCGCATTGCTCGGTCACCGTGATCCGCCTGCCGGAAGGAAGAGAGGCCGAGACGATCCCGGCCCCGCAAGAGACAGCCGCCCCCGCGTAAGGGGCCGACCGGTCAGAACGTGTTCTGCACCGTCCGCGCGGTGCCCGAGATGTCCTCGCCCACGCCCGCAATGGTGTTGCAGCCCGCAAGAACCGCCAGAACCGCCAGAAGTGCCAGTTTCTTCATGCTCGATGCCTCTTACTTTGCCTCATGCCACCAGGTGTCGGGCAGGAAGCCTGTCCAGTCCCCATAGAGCGGCAGTTTCTCGGGATACTTCAGCTTTGCCGAATAAGCCAAGCGCGAAACGTCGGAATACCAGATCGGGATCACATAACGCCCCGAGGTCAGCACCCGGTCCAGCGCCTTGGTCGCCGAGGTGAACTCGTCGGTGTCCGGGGCCTTCAGCATCGCCGCGATCATCGCCTCGACCGCCGGGGAATTCACGCCCATCCAGTTGCGCGTCCCCGGTTCGGTCACCCCGCCCGCACCCCAGTACAGCACCTGTTCGTTCCCGGGCGACAGCGACAAGGACCGGATATAGTGGGTCATGTCGAAGTCGTAGTTGGTCGTGCGGTCCTTGTACTGCGCGTCGTCGATCTTGTTCAGGGTCGCCGTGATGCCCAGCGCCTTCAGCGCCTCGATATAGACTTCGGCGGCCGACGCCATTTCGTCCTGGCCGGTGACCAGCAGGATTTCGAAAGTGAAGGGCTGGCCTTCCGCGTTCTTCAGCACGCCGTCGTCGCCCACCGTCCAGCCCGCCTCCTCCAAAAGGGCCGCCGCCGCGCGGATGTTCTTGCGGTTGGCCTGATCGCCTTCGGACACCGGCAGGGCATAGCCCTCGATGGCCCCAGGCGGCAGTTCGGCCTTGAACGGTTCCAAAAGCGCCAGCTCGCGGCCTTCGGCGGGCTTGCCCGGCTCCATCCCCAGGAACGAGTTGCCGAAGTAGGACGGGATGCGCGGCGGCAGCCCGCCGTTCAGGGTCTGGTTGATGAACTCGAAGTTGAACGCGAGGATCAGCGCCTCGCGCACACGCCAGTCGGCGAAGATCGGCTTTCGGGTGTTGAAGACAAAGCCCTCGATCCCAGAAGGCCGACCGTGCGGAATCTCGGCCTTTATGATGTCGCCCGACTGCACCGCCGGGAAGTCGTAGGACGACAGCCACTTCGACACATTCGCCTCGCGGTAGGCATCGACCTGACCCGCCTTGAACGCCTCGAAGATCGCTTGCGGGTTGGCGTAATAGTCGTAGCGGATCTCGTCAAAGTTCCATTGGCCCTTGTTGAAGGCCAGATCCTTGCCCCACCAGTCCGGGTTGCGGGTGTAGGTCGCATGAACGCCAACTTCCGACCCTGACAAGACATAGGGACCAGACCCGACGGGAACCTCCATCGTTGCCTCGGCAAAGTCCTTGCCCTCCCACTGCGCCTTTTTCAGGATCGGGCGCAGGCCCAGGATCAGCGGCAGTTCGCGGTCTTCGACGTTGAAGGTGAACTTCACCGACCGCTCGCCCGTTTTCTCCATGCTGGCGATCTTCTTCCAGGCCCCCGCATAACGCGGGTTGCCCTGGGTGCCCAGGGTCTCCATCGACCACATCACATCCTCGACCGTGACGGGTGAGCCGTCCGAGAATCGGGCCTCGGGCCGCAGGGTGAATTCGACGTAAGTGCGCCCGGAATCAGTATCTATCGATTCGGCCAACAGCCCGTACAGCGAGAAGGGTTCGTCGTAGTTCCGGCCCATCAGCGTTTCGACGGTAAGGGTGGAAATGCCGATCGCGGGCCGGCCTTTCGTGACGTAGGGGTTGAAACTGTCGTAGCTGCCCGCCTCGCCCCAGCGGAAGCTGCCACCCTTGGGGGCATCCGGGTTCACTTGCGGCAACGACACAAAATCCGGGGGGAGGGCGGGGTCCCCATACATAGCTATGCCGTGCATGGGTTCTGCAGTTGCCGCGCCAGACAGGAAAGACATCACGACGGCCAGCGTGACCTTGCGTAAGGTTGCTCTCTTGTTCGTGATCATTTTGTGATGCTCCCCGTTCCTCTTGGTTGTGTTGGCCAAGACTAAGTCGGAGATCGTGGCAATTCAAACTTTTAGCTTGGCCATCGGCAGAGAGGGGACTATAAAGACCCTACTGCTCGATAGGTTTCTTGCCTGTATGAAACCTGCCTCAAAGACTTAACGCCGGCTTCGTGCCGGCGTTTTTTTCTTTTCAGCTTCGTGCTTTCCCTTGTCCGCCCCACGTGGCATCCTTTCTGCAACTGCAGCATGGGAAGGGCCGGAAAATGACGCTGAACGGAAAGCGCGCGGTGATCACGGGATCGAACTCGGGCATCGGCCTCGGGGTTGCCGAATCCCTGGCCGCCGCCGGTGCTGAAGTGATTCTGAACAGCTTCACCGACCGGGCGGAAGATCACGACCTGGCCCGCGACCTTGGCGCCCGTCATGGCGTCGCCGCGCGCTACATTCCGGCCGACATGTCCAAGGGGGCCGACTGCCGCGCGCTGATCGAAAAGGCGGGCGGCTGCGACATCCTGGTGAACAACGCGGGCATCCAGTTCGTCAGCCCGATCGAGGAATTCCCGGTCGAAAAGTGGGATGCGATCCTGGCGATCAACCTGACCTCGGCCTTCCACACCACGGCCGCCGCGCTGCCCGGAATGCGCGCCAAGGGCTGGGGCAGGGTGGTCAACATCGCCTCGGCCCACGGGCTGACGGCAAGCCCCTTCAAATCCGCCTACATCGCCGCCAAGCACGGGGTCGTTGGCCTGTCGAAAACCGTCGCGCTGGAAACCGCGGGGCAGGGCATCACCTGCAATGCGATCTGCCCGGGCTATGTGCTGACGCCCTTGGTCGAGGCGCAGATCCCCGAACAGATGAAGGTCCACAACATGGACCGCGAGACGGTGATCCGCGAGGTAATGCTCCTCCGCCAGCCTTCGCGCCAGTTCGCGACGGTCGAACAGATCGGCGGCACGACCGTATACCTCTGCTCGCCCGCCGCCGATCAGGTCACCGGGACGGCGATCAGCATCGACGGCGGATGGACCGCGCTGTGAGACGGGTCAGCCTGGCCTTGCAGGGCGGCGGTGCGCATGGGGCCTTCACCTGGGGCGTCCTTGACCGCCTGTTGGAGGAAGAGAACCTGGAGATCGCCGGGATCTCGGGCACCTCGGCCGGGGCGCTGAACGGCGCAGCGCTGAAGGCTGGCCTTCTGGCAGGGGGCAGGGGGGCGGCGAAGAAGCGGCTCGACCGGCTTTGGGACCAGGTGGCCCGGATCGGCGATTTCCGGATGCTGCCCTGGATGGCGGCGTTCCTGCCCGCGCTCCGCTTCTGGCAGACGGCCAGCGCTGCGCTCCTGCCGTTCTCGCCCCAGGGCTTGGCCGCGCAGCTTTACTCGCCCTACCTGTTCGGCAATCAGTGGCAGAACCCGCTAGAGCCGGTGGTGCGCGACCTTGATTTCACGCAGGTCTGCGCCGACAGCAGTCCGCGGCTTTTCGTCAGTGCGACGAATGTGCGGACCGGCAGGATCAAGGTGTTCCAGGGCCAGGAGATCACGCCCGAGGCGATTCTGGCGTCGGCCTGCCTGCCCACGGTGTTCCAGACGGTCGAAATCGGCGGCGAGGCCTATTGGGACGGCGGCTATTCCGGCAATCCGGCGCTGTTCCCGCTGTATGAGCCCGACCTGCCCGACGACATCCTGGTCGTGTCGATCAACCCGATGCGGCGCGAGGACATCCCCGACACGCCCCTGGAAATCCAGAACCGGATCAATGAGATCAGCTTCAACGCAAGCCTGCTGGGAGAGCTGCGCGCCGTCAACTTCGTCCGCCGTCTGATCGCCGAAGGCCGGATGGAGAAAGGCCGGATGAAGGAAGTGAACCTGCACATGATCGCGGACGACGGTCTGATGAACGAGCTTTCTGCAGATTCCAAACTGTCGCCCACGCCCTACCTTTTGGAGCGGCTGAAGACCGCCGGGCGCGCTGCGGGCGAGCGGTTCCTTACCGACGGGGGCCGCAAGATCGGAGAAGGTCCCAGCGCAGACCTGAGACAACTCTTGGGCTAGATCAGCGGTTCTTTCGGCTGTGGATAGACCAATCCACCCGAGACGATCAGCTTTGCCGCGTCGTCAACACCCATGTCCATCACGATCAGGTCCTTCGTCGGCACGAACAGCAGCATCCCGCTGGTGAAGGGCGTAAGGCCCACAAAGACCGCCGACATGTCCGGGCCAAGCGCTGCCAGACGGTCGGCAAGCTCACCCTTCGGACGGGTCGACAGGAACCCCAGCGCCCAGGACCCGGGGCGGGGAAACTCGACCAGCACAACCTTGTCAAAGCTCTTTTCCTTCTTGTTGAAGAAGGTCTCGGCCACCTGCTTGATCGCGCCGTAGACCGACCGGACCACCGGCATCCGGTCCACCAGGTCTTCGCCCGAGCGGATGATCGACCGCCCGATCAGCCCCTTGGCCAGCCAGCCGATGATGATAGTCACGATCAGGAAGACCAGCACGCCGACGCCGCGGACGGGGAATTCGTATTCCGGTCCGAACCACCGGCCGATCAGGACGTCGGGCTGATAGGACGAGGGGATCAGGGGCAGAATCCAGCCGTCCAGCCAGCCGATGAAGGCCCAGACGATATAGATCGTCAGGCCGATGGGCAGCACGACGACAAGTCCCGTCAGAAAGCTGGCGCGCAGGCTGGCAAGAAAGCCGCGACGGTGAGGTTGGTGCGGATCAGTCACGTGAGAGGGTCCCCTTCACCGCCAATCTAGGGGTGGAGCCGACCGCTTCGCAATGCCGCCGGTCGGAAATCCCGGGAAATTCATCGCTGTGCTGCCAGTTCGCGTGCAATCACGGCGGCGAGGCGGGCATTGTTCAACACAAGCTCGATGTTTGCCACAAGCGACCGGCCCTCGGTCAGCTCGAAAATGCGCTGCAGAAGGAACGGCGTCACGGCCTTGGCCGCAATCCCCTGCGCCCCGGCCTCGGCCAATGCGGTTTCGATTTGGGGCGTGATCTCGGCGCGGGAAATCTCGGCGCTGGCCGGGATCGGGTTGGCGACCAGTTGGCCCCCCGGCAGGCCCAGGCGGGCGCGCATCTGGTGGGCGGCGGCAATCTCGGCGGCGCTGTCCATGCGCAGCGGTGCCTTCAGGCCCGAAGAGCGCGACCAGAAGGCCGGGAAATCGTCCTGCCCATAGGCGATGACCGGAACGCCCAGGGTCTCCAGATACTCCAGCGTCTTCGGCAGATCGAGGATCGCCTTCGCCCCGGCGGCAACGACTGTGACCGGGGTTTCCGCCAGTTCGCGCAGGTCGGCCGAGATGTCGAACGTGGTCTCGGCCCCACGGTGGACGCCTCCGATCCCGCCCGTGGCGAAGACCTGGATGCCGGCAAGATGCGCGCAGATCATCGTCGCGGCGACCGTGGTCGCACCGGTGCCACCGGTCGCAAGGCAGGCCGCAAGGTCCGCGCGAGACAGCTTGGCCACGCCCTTCGCCTGCCCAAGCGCATCCAGCTGCGGCTCAGTCAGGCCAATGTGGATCTGGCGGTCCATGATGGCGATGGTGGCCGGGGTCGCGCCCTGGGCGCGGATTTCTGCCTCCACCCGGCGCGCGGTTTCCACGTTCTGCGGGAATGGCATGCCATGCGTGATGATCGTGCTTTCCAGCGCAACAATCGCAGCGCCCTTGGCGCGCGCGTCCGCGACCTCGGGGGCCAGGGTCAGGGGCAGGGTCACGATCCGATATCTCCCGATACATAGGTTGCCGCGGCGCGCAGCGCCTCGTTCAGCGCGTCTTGCCGGGATGCGCCGCGCCGCTCGGCGACCCAATGGGCCGCCATGAATGTGTCCCCCGCGCCCGTCACACGGGTCACCAGAACCTTGGGCGGCTCACCCGTGATGACGCCCGCGCCCTTGCGACCCTCGGCGGCCAGCGCGCCACCGTTCGTCACCAGCACCCGCCCCGCGCCCCTTGCCAGCAACGCCTGGGCCGCCTCGGGGGCAGTCGCCGCCTCGGACCGGGCCAGGATGTTCGCCTCCTCCAGGTTCACATACAGCGTCGCCGAGGGATGGTTCAGCAAGGGTAGAAGCCGCCCCGCCTTGCCGGGTGAGGCCGGGGCCACCCGCAGGTCGGCGGCAGCGAACAGGGGAGAGGCGGCAATATCGGCCAGAAGCGCCTCGGTCAGGTTGCCATCCAGCGCGATGGGGCCGGCCCAAGGCGCATCTGGTGACCCCAGGCGGCCATCGGCCAGCGGGCGCAGCACCTTGTCGCCCGCGGCTTCCAGCGAATGCGCGTCGGCGATAGCGGCGATCAGGCCATTCGCGCCTTCGATGGCCATGTAGCGGTCGGTCGGCAGGTCGTCCGAGCGGTAGACCGTCGAGGTCACCAGCCCCAGCCGGTCACAGGCCGCAATCAGCTCGTCCCCCTCGGCGTCGCGGCCGATGGCGGTCAGCAGGGCAGGGGTCATCCCGAACCGCCGCAGCGTCATCGCGATGTTCATCGCAACCCCGCCCGGTAGCCGCGTAATCCGCCCCGGCACGTCCGACCCCAGCCGCATCGAGGTCGGCGAGCGGCCAATGATGTCCCACAGGACCGAACCGATGCAGAGGATGTCTGGCGTCATGTGCGCGTTCTGGCGGAAGGGCGACAGCGATGCAAGGGGACACCCGCCCCGGACTTGATCCGGGGCCTCCTGTCCCCTGCGAGGCCCCGGATCAAGTCCGGGGCGGAGTCACCGCTTGCGGAAACCGCTGCCATAACCGCCCTCGCGCCCGCTGGGAAAGCTGCCTTCCGCCAGGAACCGCTCGTGACACCGCTGCAGCGCCTTGCGGTCCAGCGTGACCCCAAGACCCGGGCCGGTCGGGACCTGCGTGACACCGTTTTCCAGCGCGAAGGGGCCGCCCTCGATCACGTCGTCGGCGTACCAGTGGAACAGCGTCTGGCTTGCGCCCCGGACATGTTCCAGCGCGGCGGAGAGGTGGAGGTAAGCCGCCGAGGCGATGCCCGTCTCGCCCGAATGAAAGCGGAAGCCCACGCCCATCGCCTCGCAAGCGCGGATGAAATCGCGCGTCCGCGCGATCCCGCCATGTTCGTTGACGTTGGTCACGATGGCATCCGGACACCGCAGGGCGTGGGCCTTGGGCAGGTCGATGGCATGGGCCGAAAAGCTGATCGGGGAATGACGGCGAAGATCGGCCATCTCCTCATAGGTCTCGCAAGGTTCCTCGAACCAACTGATGTCGTAAGGGGAAAAGCGCGCCAGGGCTTCCCGCGCCGTGGGCACGGTCCAGCCGCCGTTGGCGTCCAGCTGCAGGGGCCGGTCGCCGATGGCCGCGCGCACTTCGCGCACCATCTGCACCTCTTCCGTGAGGGAAACCGTGCCGACCTTGCCCTCGAAGACCCGCGCGCCATGGCGTTCGATCATCGTCGCGCAGTAGCGGGCAACGTCCATAGGCGTGGCTTCTCCCGGGTCGGTGCCCGGGAACCGGTACGAGAAGTATTCCGTCAATTCGACTTCCGTCCGTACCGCACCACCAAAAAGTAGCGACAGCGGGACGCCCTCGGTCTTGCCGCGCGCGTCCCACATTGCCATCTCGATCCCGCCAAAGACCCGGCGGGCAGCGGTGACATTGCCCCAGGGCGTATACCGCATCGCTGGCACAACCCGTGCTTCGGCCACAGCGAGATCGCGGATATCCAGCCCGATCAGCCGTTCACCCGCAGCCAGCACATCCGCCGCGCGGTTGCCATCGGCGCATTCGCCAAGACCCACAACGCCGTCCTCGGTCACGAGCTCAATCACCGTCTTGGTCAGCGACGCGATCGACCCGTAGCTGAACCGATAGGGCGCCCGGAAGGGAATGTTGACGGGTGTGGCCCGGATCTCTCGGATGCGCATGCTGCCCCCTTCCGCGTCGTCGCAGCTTGCATTTGCGCGACAGCGGGTCTTGCCTGCCTGCGACAGGGGCTTCGCAATTGTGCTGCCCGGTGGCTTTCGTATTTCTATGACATCGTCTGTCGCGAAGGATGACCCTATGCCCTACCTCGGACTGCCAAAGGCAAGCCTCGCGTTCCTGAAGGGCCTTGCCGCCCACAACGCCCGCGACTGGTTCGAGGCGCACCGGGCCGATTATGACACGCTCTGGCTGCGGGCGGGGCTGGATCTCATCGCCGCCCTGGGCCCGGCTTGCGAGGGAATGACGCCGCGGCTGCTGGCGGTGCCGAAGCTGAACCAGTCGCTGCGCCGCATCCATCGCGACACCCGGTTTTCGAAGGACAAGACACCCTATCAGCCCTGGCTGCACCTGATCCTGTCGACAGGGCCCGCGTTCAACAAAGTTCCCGGGATGCACATCGTCCTGCAGCCCGAGGGCCTTGCCTACGGCGCGGGGCACTACGGGCTTGACCCCGCTGCGCTTGACCGGATGCGGGCGCGGATCACCAACCGGCACGACCGCGAGGCGCTCCTGGCGGCTCTGGATGCGGCGGGGCAGGTGGCAAGCCTGCTCGACCCGCCCGACCTGGCACGGCTTCCCAAAGGGTATGAGGCCGCGCCGGACTGGGAACACCTTCTGCGCCGCAAGGGGCTGATCGTGCGGACACAGACGCCGCTTCCCGCACCCGACTGGCTTTTCACGCCCGAGGCACCCGAACGTCTGGCGGCGATCACCCGCGCACATCTGCCGCTGCTGGGCTGGCTGCTAGCCTGACCACAGGCCCCTTGCGCCCTGCCGGGAAACCCCCTATACGCGCGCCACTTCACAGGTGTCGTCGGGGCTGATGCGGGGAGAAATCCCGTGCGGTCCACCGGTTGTCCCGGACTTGATCCGGGATGAAGACGGCGGCGCCGAGGTTCAAACCGGAAAAGGATAAGGCATGGCTCTTCCCGAGTTCTCCATGCGTCAGCTCTTGGAAGCTGGCGTTCACTATGGCCACCAGACCGCCCGCTGGAATCCCCGCATGGGCGAATACATCTACGGTGACCGCAACGGCATCCACATCATCGACCTGACGCAGACTGTTCCGCTCCTGGACCAGGCGCTCAAGGTCGTGCGCGACACCGTTGCCAAGGGCGGCCGCATCCTCTTCGTCGGCACCAAGCGTCAGGCCCAGAAGCCGATCGCCGAAGCCGCGGAAAAGTGCGCGCAGTACTACATGAACCACCGCTGGCTGGGCGGCACGCTGACCAACTGGAAGACCGTCTCGCAGTCGATCCAACGCCTGAAGCACCTGGATGAGGTTCTGGGCGCGGGCGGCGAAGGCCTGACCAAGAAGGAACGCCTTGGCATGGAACGTGACCAGGCCAAGCTGCAGGCCTCGCTCGGCGGCATCCGCGAAATGGGCGGCACCCCGGACCTGATCTTCATCATCGACGTTGGCAAGGAAGACCTCGCCATCCTCGAAGCGCAAAAGCTGGGCATCCCGGTCGTCGGCGTGGTCGACACCAACTGCTCGCCCAAGGGCGTGACCCATGTCATCCCGGGCAACGACGACGCGGCGCGTGCCATCGCGCTCTACTGCGACCTCGTCGCCCGCGCGGCGCTGGATGGCATGTCGGCCCAGATGGGCGCGGCTGGCGTCGACCTGGGCGCGCTTGAGGCCGCTCCGGAAGAAGAAGCGGTCGCGGACGCCGAAGTCGAGGCCTGATCAGGCCGTCGCGTCACAACACTGTCACCCGGCGGGCCTACCCCGCCGGGACATCCATTGCGAGGAGTGGGAAAGATGACGATCACCGCACAGATGGTGAAGGAACTGCGCGAATCGACCGGCGCGGGCATGATGGATGCCAAGAAGGCGCTGACCGAGGTCGGCGGCGACATGGAAGCCGCGGTCGACTGGCTGCGCACCAAAGGCCTGGCCAAGGCCGCCAAGAAGGCTGACCGCGTCGCGGCCGAGGGCCTGATCGGCGTGGCCGTGACCACCGGCAAGGGCGTCGCTGTCGAGATCAACTCGGAAACCGACTTCGTCGCCAAGAACGAGGATTTCCAGGCGCTGGTCCGCGACGTGGCCAACGTGGCCCTCACCACCGGCGATTCGGTCGACGTGGTCAAGGCCGCGCATCTGAACGGCAAGACCGTCGAGACGGTGATCCAGGAAGCCATCGCCCGCATTGGCGAGAACATGACCTTCCGCCGCCTGCATGTGCTGGAAGGCGACACCGTCGTCTCCTACGTCCACAACGCGGCCACCGCGGGCATGGGCAAGATCGGCGTTCTGGTTGCCCTGAAGGGCGACAAGGCCAAGGCCGAGGAAATCGGCCGTCAGTTCGCGATGCACATCGCCGCGACCTCGCCCCTGTCGCTGTCGGAGGCCACGCTGGACCCGTCGGTGCTGGAGCGTGAACTCGCCGTCCAGACCGCCAAGGCGCTGGAAGAAAACGCCGCATCGGCCAAGCCCAAGCCTGAAGCCGTGATCCACAACAACATCATCCCGGGCCGGATGAAGAAGTTCCTGGCGGAAAACACGCTGCTCGGCCAGGCCTTCGTCATCAACCCCGACCTGACCGTGGAAGCCGCGGCCAAGGAAGCCGGGGTTGAAATCACCGGCTATGCCCGCGTCGCGGTGGGCGAAGGCATCGAGAAAAAGCAGGAAGACTTCGCCGCCGAAGTGGCGAAGGCGCTGCAGGGCTGATTTCCGCGCAAGCGGGGCAGGGGGCCGGTTCCGAAAGGGGCCGGCCCTTTTCCTTGCGACATCACGTCGGAAAGGCCTGCGGCGCGGTTCTGGGGAAAACCGCGCCGCACCATCCTGCCCATTCCCCAGGGGATAAGGGGAAGGGAGGGCAAGTGTCCGCGCGGAACCTTCCGCAACGTCACTGTTGCGGGTTTCCCAGCTTCGCACGTGTGGGGCGAGTAAGGAAAACCTTACCTGACTGGCTACCTTGCGGCCCGTGCCATTTCGGGCATGCGCTGGAAAATCATGTTCAAAAGCGCGCCCTTGGCGACCGCCTGGGCCGTCGTCTCGACCGCCAGCGCCTCGCGCGCAAGCCGCAGGTGTTTTTCCACCATCGCCGGAGAGACGCCCATCAGAAGGGCCACGTCCTGCGTGGTCTTTCCGTCTGCCACCCATTCCAACGCCTCGCGCTGACGCGGGGACAGTGCCCGATGCCGAGAAAGCTGCGGAAGATGCACGATGGTCAGGTGCAGCATGTTCGCCACCGCCAGGATCTCTTCCTGCCGGGCCGCAAAGATCGCCTCGACCGCCTCGGGCGTCACGCCCGGGTCGGCGATCAGCCCCAGCGCGCCCTTCGACCGCGACAGGACCTCGGGGAAACTGACCGACATGCCTGCCACGATCCCCATCGCTGCGTTCTGCCGCACCGCCTCGGCCTCCTCGGTCGACAGCCGCCCCGCCTCGAACGCCTCTTTCACCCAGGCCCAGGTGCAGATGCCCGAGTTATGCTCAGCCCAGCGAAAGACCGGCGTCTTGGCGTAGAACCCGCCCTGGAAATAGCGCCGCACGTAATCGGCATCGCAGGTCGTCAGGAACAGCGCATCCTCGGGGTCGCCGATGGTCTTCAGGTGTTTGAAGCGCGTGAAGCCATAGTTCACCCGGCCAAATCCAAGCTTGGCAAAATACTCTGTTGCCAACTCCCAGGCGTCATCGATCCTTTGGGAAGCGGCTATCCGGTTCAACAGCTGTAGAATGGCAATTTCGCCCATGTTCCTCATCCCTTGTCGCGCGATGCCGGCCTTGACCCTGCGGCATCTGGTGACTTGGACGTCATTACGGCAGCAATCCTTGGCTTGTCGAGACGGGGGTGCGTCAGCAGTTCGTCAAATCGACCGGATGACGGGATTTGTCACCGAAATCCGACCGATAGGCCAAATGTCGCTTGCGTTTCAGGACGCTGCGGCAACCCGGATCGCCCGGATATTTTCGCCATAAGGGGCAGGGTGGTCGGGCGAGCCGCCCTTGAAGATCGCCGCGCCCGCCACCAGAACGTCCGCACCGGCCTTGACGACCTGCGGGGCCGTTTCGGTCGAAACCCCGCCATCGATCTCGATATGTACCGGGCGTTCACCGATCATCCGGCGCAGGCGCGCGATCTTGTCCAGTTGGTTCGGAATGAAGCTCTGACCGCCAAAGCCGGGGTTCACCGTCATCACGCAGACGATGTCGACCATGTCCAGAAGCTCGGCCAGCGCTTCCACCGGCGTGCCGGGGTTTATTGCAATGCCTGGCTTTTTCCCAAGCGCACGAATGGTTTGCAGCGTTCTGTGAATGTGCGGGCCAGCCTCGACATGAACGGTCAGATGATCCGCGCCCGCCTTGGCGAATGCCTCCAGATACAGATCGACAGGCGCGATCATCAGATGCACATCCATCACGCCCTTGATGTGAGGCCGCAACGCCGCGCACATCGCGGGACCGAAGGTCAGGTTCGGGACGAAATGGCCGTCCATCACATCGACGTGCACCCAGTCCGCGCCTTGCGCTTCGATTGCCCGGCATTCCGCACCAAAGTTGGCGAAATCCGCTGCCAGGATGGATGGGGCGATCTTGATCGAGCGGTCGAACATCAGGCAGGCTCCTCGGGCTTTCGGGCCTCATATCCTGACAATCCCGGCCTTTCCAGCACCCATATGATTACATAATACTGATTACACGATATTCAGGCGCGCCCGAACCTTCCCCGCCAAAACGAAAACGGCCCGGTCTGGACGACCGGGCCGCATCGCAAGTGTCAGGGATCTCAGCCGACGAGTTCCAGGCCCGAGAAGAAGAACGCGATCTCGCGCGCGGCCGAAGCTTCCGAATCCGACCCGTGGACCGAGTTCTCGCCCTTGGACAGCGCAAACTCCTTGCGGATCGTGCCCGCGGAAGCGGCAGCCGGATCGGTCGCGCCCATCACTTCGCGGTTCTTCGCAATCGCACCTTCGCCTTCCAGCACCTGCACCACGACCGGCTCGGACGCCATGAACGCGCACAGTTCACCATAGAAGCCACGCTCCTTGTGCTCGGCATAGAACGCGCCAGCCTGCGCCGGCGTCAGATGAATGCGCTTGGACGCGACGACGCGCAGGCCTGCCTCTTCGAACTTGGCAACGATCTTGCCGGTCAGGTTGCGTTTCGTCGCGTCGGGCTTGATGATCGACAAGGTGCGTTCAGTGGCCATCGTGGCTCTCCGTAGGGTTCAGGGCGTTTCCGCAAGAATAGGACGCGGGCCTGCTATCACGCGGCACGGGCCTTGAAAAGGTGCAGCGGCATTGACGTTCGCGCCTGCTTGAGGCACTTCCCCGCCCATGCTGAAGATCGAGGACATCATCTACAACGTCGAAGGCCGCCCGCTGTTCGAGGGCGCGTCGGCGACCATCCCGACTGGCCACAAGGTCGGCCTCGTCGGCCGCAATGGTGCCGGAAAGACCACGCTTTTCAGGCTGATACGCGGTGAACTGGCGCTGGAGGGCGGCACGATCACCCTGCCCCAGCGCGCCCGGATCGGTGGTGTGGCGCAGGAAGTCCCGTCATCGGAAACCTCGCTTCTCGACACGGTCCTTGCCGCCGACACGGAACGCGCGGGTTTGATGGCCGAGGCGGAAACCGCCCACGATCCTCACCGCATCGCCGAGATTCAGGCGAGGCTCACTGACATCGACGCCTGGTCGGCCGAGGGCCGGGCTGCCAGCATTCTCAAGGGCTTGGGGTTCGATGCCGATGAACAGCTGATGCCCTGCTCGGCCTTCTCTGGCGGCTGGCGGATGCGCGTTGCGCTGGCGGGCGTCCTTTTCGCCCAGCCCGACTACCTGCTTCTGGACGAACCGACCAACTACCTCGACCTCGAAGGCGCTTTGTGGCTGGAATCCTACCTCCAGAAGTATCCCCACACCGTCCTCATCATCTCCCACGACCGCGGCCTTCTGAACCGCGCCGTCCAGGGCATCCTGCATCTCGACAACCGCAAGCTGACCTACTGGCAGGGCGGCTACGACCAGTTCGCCCGCCAGATGGCCGAACGCCGCGCCGTGTTGCAGGCCGAGGCGAAGAAGGTCGAGGCCCGCCGCGCCCACCTGCAGTCGTTTGTCGACCGCTTCAAGGCCAAGGCCTCCAAGGCCGTGCAAGCCCAGTCGCGCGTGAAGATGCTGGAGAAACTGACGCCGATCACTGCCCCGGAAGAGGCGAAGAAGGTCGTGTTCACCTTCCCCGCCCCCGAAGAACTCGCCCCCCCGATCATCAACCTTGACGGAGCCGCGGTGGGATATGGCGGCCCGCCGGTCCTGAAACGGCTGAACCTGCGGATCGACCAGGACGACCGGATCGCACTTCTGGGCAAGAACGGTGAAGGAAAATCCACACTTTCCAAGCTGTTGGCCGGCAAACTTCAAGCATCCGAGGGAAAGATCGCCCGCTCCTCCAAGCTGCGGATCGGCTATTTCGCCCAGCACCAAGTGGACGAGCTTCACCTCGACGAGACGCCGCTCCAGCACATCATGCGCCTGCGGCCCGCCGAGGGTCAGCCCAAGCTCCGCGCCCGTCTCGCGGGCTTTGGCCTCATGGCCGACCAGGCCGACACCGTCGTCGCCCGCCTCTCCGGCGGCCAGAAGGCGCGGCTCTCGCTCCTTCTCGCCACCATCGACGCGCCGCACCTTCTGATCCTCGACGAACCGACCAACCACCTCGACATCGAATCGCGTGAGGCTCTGGTCGAGGCGCTGACCGAATACCCCGGCGCGGTGATCCTGGTCAGCCACGACATGCACCTCCTTGGTCTGGTCGCCGACCGGCTCTGGCTGGTGAAGGGCGGCGCGGTCACCCCCTATACCGAGGACCTGGAAGCCTATCGCCGCCAGTTGCTCGCGGGTGACGAAGAGGTGAAGATCGCCGCACAACCCGTGGTGAAAGCGAAGAAACCCAGCCGCGACGAAGTCCTGGCACTGAGAGCCGAGGTCCGCAAATGCGAGGATCGGCTGGAAAAGCTGAACGACATGCGCGACAAGCTGGCGAAGAAACTGGCCGACCCCGAGTTGTACGAAGACGGCCGCAAAGGTGAGCTTGCGACCTGGAACGCCAAATATGCCGAGGTGATGCAGGCGCTCGACAAGGCCGAGGCTCTTTGGCTCTCTGCGCAGGAAAAACTGGAAGCGGCTGCCTGAGGGGGCGCGGATGCCCATGCCCTGGACTTACCGGCAAGCGACGCGCGAATGGCAGGCCTTCCTGGCCGACGCGCGCGAGGCGATGAGCCTTGAGTCGGACAATGCCACCTACACCGCCGTCCAGGGTGTGCTGCAGGCCTTCCGCCGACGGCTGACCGCGCAAGCGGCCATCGATTTCGCGCAGGTCCTGCCCTCGGTTCTCCGCGCCCTCTTCGTTGCGGACTGGCAACGCGCCAACCCCCTGCCGCCAGGCACCCGCGCCGACTGGACCGCCGAGGCGATGGCGCTTCGCCACACCACAACCTCACCCCGCCCAACTGCGTCGAGGCCACCGCCCTCGCCCTACGGAAATCCGTCCAGCGCGCGGATCTGGACCGCGTGCTGGCCACCCTGCCCCCCTTTGCGGCGGAGTTCTGGTCGACCCCCGGCATCGACCCCGCCACTCTCGGCCCCAGCATAGTCTAGACCGGGCTTCCCAACCCGCCGCCCTGCCCCCATATTCAACCCGAACCGGAGGTGAAGATGGACGGCGAGACCCTGGCCCGCGTGGGCTATCTGGCAATCATCCTCGTGGCGCTTGGCGGTTGGGTGATCGTCGAGTTTCGCCAGCGGATGGGCCAGGCCCTGCGGATGGCGCTGGCCTGGGGGCTGATCTTCGTCGGCGTCATGGCGGGGTTCGGGCTTTGGTCGGACATCCGGCAGGACGTGATGCCGATCCAGGAGGTCGCCACCGATGGCAGGATCGAAGTGCCGCGCGCCGAAGACGGCCATTACTACCTGACGCTTCTGATCAACGGGACGGCGGTGCCGTTCATGGTCGATACCGGGGCTTCAGGGATGGTGCTGGCGGGGCCGGACGCGGAACGGCTGGGGATCGACCCGGAAAGCCTGCGTTTTCTGGGACAGGCCAACACCGCGAACGGGGTGGTCCGCACCGCCCGCGTCACCCTCCCCGAGGTCGAGCTTGGGCCCTTCCGCAATGTGGATTTCCAGGCCTTCGTGACCGAAGGGGCGCTCGATCAGTCACTTCTCGGGATGGACTATCTGGGCCAGTTTCGCATGGAGTTCGACGGTGGCAAGCTGGTCCTGCGGCGGTGATGTCCACGCTGGGCAGGTCCGGCCATGGTCGACTTGTCAAGGACTTGGCCGTGGACGTTAACCTTTCGGCAACCCTCTTCTTCAGCTGAGCAGCCCCTGCACGGTGTTCGTGAGGTCGGTCAGCGAGAACGGTTTCGGCAGGAAGACCGAGTTCGGCACCCGCGCCTGATCTTCGGCCAGCCCATCCTCGGCATAGCCCGACATGAACACGACCTTGACCCCCGGCCGGTCCAGATGCGCGCGGCGGACCCAGGCCGGGCCGTCCATCCCGGGCATCACCACATCGGTGACAAACAGGTCGATGTGCAGCGTCTTGTCTTCCAGCCGCGCCAGCGCCTCTTCCGCATTCGCGGCCTCCAGCACCGTGTAACCGCGCAAGGTCAGCGCCCGGCTGGCAAAGGCGCGGACCGAGGCTTCGTCCTCGACCAGAAGGATCACCCCCTCGCCCTTGCGCGGCGCGACGCGGCGCGTTTCCACGACAGGCGCATCCTGCGCTTCGCCATCATAGACCGGGAAGTACAGCGAGAAGGTCGTCCCCTGCCCCACGACCGAATCGACAAAGATGAAACCGCCGGACTGCTTGACGATGCCATAGGCCATCGACAGGCCAAGGCCCGTGCCCTCACCGATCCGCTTGGTGGTGAAGAACGGCTCGAAGATCTGGCGCAACTGGTGTTCGGGGATGCCGATGCCGTGGTCGACCACGCGGATCACCGTATAGTCGCCCGCCGGAACCGTGGCGCGGTCGCGTTTCAGGTCTTCGGCGAGTGTCACCGGCTCGGTCTCGATCCGGATGTCACCGCCGTTCGGCATCGCGTCCCGCGCATTGACCACAAGGTTGATCAGCACCTGTTCGATCTGCCGCTTGTCGCCCCGGATCCGCCCCAGCAGACGGCCGCCCTCACGCCCAAGATGGGCCAGCGACAGTTCCACCTTGTCGACCATCAGCCGGTTCAGAAGATGGATCAGGTCGGCCAGGACGTCTTCCAGATCAAGCACTTCGGGGTTCAGCGTCTGCTTGCGCGAGAATGCCAGCAACTGCCCCACGAGCGAAGCCGCCCGATTCGCGTTCTGCCGGATCTGCTCCAGATCGGCGAAGTCCGAATCCTCGCGCCCGTGACGCAAGAGGAGAAGGTCGCAATGCCCGGAAATCGCAGTCAGAAGGTTGTTGAAGTCATGTGCAATACCGCCCGCAAGTTGCCCGATTGCCTGCATTTTCTGGCTTTGCACGAATTGCGCTTCCAGCGTCTTCAGCCGCGTCGCGTCGTTCAGGATCGCCAGCGCGCCAAGGCGGCCATTTTCGACATAGCGGCGCAGCGTGATCTGCAGGAACCGCTCTTCCTCGCCCCGGACGCGCAGCACTTCGGACCCGCCGGGGTGACGGCCTGCGGTGACGTCGGCGAGCCATTCCGAAACCGGACGGCCGAGGCCCTCGAACAGGTCATGGAACATCGCCGCACGCACTTCACCGGCCCACATCAGGTCGCGCGCGGCAAGGTTTGCCGATCGCATCACGCCGTCCGGCCCGAAGGTCATGATCGCGACGGGCACCTCTTCAAGATCGGCGCCGACCGTCACCACCGGGGCGCGGTCGACCGGGGGCGCGGCCGTCGCACCAGTCGGCAATGACAGATCGTCGGCACGCCAGAAGAACCGGTCGGCATCCGCCCGGTGCACGGTCAGCCGCAGGACCGAGGCCTGCCCCGCCAAATCCTCGCGCGCGGCGCCGTTGATTGCGGCGGCAGTCTGCAAGCGCTTCAACAACTCCCCCGGGTTCAGGCTGTGTCGGCCCAGCACCTCCTGCAGCGACCGCGCGTCGGGGCCGAACCGGGCCTCGGCAGCCTCATTGCGCAGGATCAGGCGGCCGGATGCATCGGTCATGAAACAGGCGGCAGGATCGTCTGCCACAAAGGCAAAAGCGCGCAAACCCTCACGTTCAGCGGCAGTCAGCGTCCACCAGTCCCGGACCGCGATCGCCAGGGCCAAGGCGACCAGCACCAGTGCCAGGAAAGGAAGCGCCGGTCCCGTTTCCCGCCAGAAGGCTGCCCAGACTGCCGCGAGCGCAAGGCCCGTGACCCCCATTGCAAACAGAACGCCCTTATGCGCTTGGCCCAAAATGTCTACGCCCGTCAAAAACCTACCCCGTTCCAAGCCCACTTGCGTTGCAAGCCAAGATCGCCGGAAGGAGTTAAGGCATCATTAACCGTCCTGGGGATCACGTCTAGGTTGCAGGCGGAAAATCACTTTCCATAAATGAGTGCAAGATAGAAACCGTCTCCCTCTTGCAACGGGGTAAAACACTGCTCATCCAGCAGGTTCCAGCCAGAATACCGGCGCAGAAAGGCACGGACCTGGTGGCCGTTTTCGCGGTCCAGAAGCGAGCAGGTCGCATAGGCAAGGACCCCGCCCGGGTGCAGCAGCGGGGCCACCCGGTCAAGGATCGCGCTTTGGGTTTCTTCAATCCGGGCAAGCGCTTCCGGGGTGATCTTCCATTTGCCTTCGGGGTCCCGGCGCCAACTGCCCGACCCGGAACAGGGCGCATCGACGAGGATCAGGTCATAGGGTGCCTCGGCTTCGGGCCGGTCGGTCAAAGTAACCTGGGCCCCGGCGCGCTTGGCCCGGATCGGCAGGTCCGTCATGCGGCGCGGGCTGGCGTCGTGGGCAAAAAGTCGCAGGCTTGCTCTGGCCGCCATGGCAAGCGTCTTGCCCCCGCCCCCGGCGCAATGGTCGAGAACCTTCATCCCATCGCTCAGGGGAAGCGCCTGAACCACCGCCTGCGACGCGGCATCCTGCAGCTCGACAAGGCCAGAGAGGTAGGCTTGCGATGCCTGGATCCGGCGCGCGTTGCGAAGCACGACCAGCGCGGACCCGGCCAAAGGATGCGGCCTAGCCTCGATGTCATCCATCGCGAGCGACTGGATCGCCTGCGATAGATTACCCTTCGTCAGGTTCACCCGCAGGAACACCGGCGCGCGGTGGCGAAGCGCCTGCGCGACGGCGTCGAACTCCGGGCCAAGGCTGGTGCGCAGGTCCGGCACAAGCCAGTCCGGCAGATCAAGGCTCTCCATCGGCCCCGGCGCCCGCCCCGCCTCGTCTGGCAGCGGCGGCTCTGGCGCATGACCCTCGCCCGAGAACAACGCCTCCTGCCCCGTGGCGCGTGCCAGACCAAGGACCAGGCCCCGCCCCGTCAACCCACCACCAAGCGCCGCCGCAGAGTTTCGCTGACGCAGGGCGTCGAAAACAAGGTCGCGCACCGCAGCCCGGTCGCCGGACCCGGCAAACCGGCTGGCCCGCCCCCAGTTCGTCAGCGCCTTCTCGGCCGGATCACCCGCCAGCACGCGGTCCAGCACGGCAATCGCCGCCGAAATACGGGCCCCGGGCGTCATCGCCTTGACCCCATGAGCACAGGCGTCACTCAGCCGACCCGGTAGTTCGGGCTTTCCCGCGTGATCTGCACGTCGTGGACATGGCTTTCCTTCAGTCCCGCCCCGGTGATCCGGACGAACTGGCATTTGGTCCGCATCTCGGCCACAGTGGCGCAGCCGGTGTAGCCCATCGCCGCCCGCAGACCGCCCACCATCTGGTGGATCACCGCCGCGGCCGAGCCCTTGTAGGGCACCTGTCCCTCGATCCCTTCCGGCACCAGCTTGTCCGACGCCGCATCCTTCTGGAAATAGCGGTCGGCCGAGCCCCGCGCCATCGCGCCAAGCGACCCCATGCCGCGATAGGCCTTGAACGACCGGCCCTGCCACAGGATCACCTCGCCGGGGGATTCGTCCGTCCCGGCAATCGCGCTGCCGACCATGGCGCAAGAGGCCCCCGCTGCGATGGCCTTGGCGAAATCGCCGGAATACTTGATGCCGCCATCCGCGATGACCGGGATATCCCCCGCCGCCCGCGCGGAATCCAGGATCGCGGTCAGCTGCGGCACGCCCACACCTGCGACGATGCGCGTCGTGCAGATCGACCCCGGCCCGATCCCGACCTTCACCGCATCCGCGCCCGCCCCGATCAGCGCCCGCGTCGCCTCACCCGTGGCCACGTTCCCGGCGATGACCTGCACCCGGTTCGACAGTTTCTTGATCCGTTCGACCGCGCGGGCCACCCCTTCGGAATGCCCATGTGCCGTGTCGATCACCACCAGGTCCACGCCCGCATCGATCAGCGCCTGGCTCCGGTCAAACCCCGCGTCCCCGACGGTGGACGCCGCCGCCACCCGCAGCCGGCCAAGCTCATCCTTGCAGGCCTGCGGGTTCAGGACCGACTTCTCGGTGTCCTTCAGGGTCAGGAGGCCCGTCAGCTTCCCCGCCCCGTCCGTCACCAGCAACTTCTCGATCCGCCGCGCCTTCATCAGACTGATCGCCTCGGCCCGGTCCACCGGCTCCTTCAAAACCGCGAGGTTCTCGGACGTCATCATCACCCGCACCGGCGTCTTGTCGTCGGACGCAAAACGCATGTCGCGGTTGGTGACGATGCCAAGCACCCTGCCCTGCCCGTCCACCACCGGAAATCCCGTGATCGAGTACCGCTCCATCAGCGCCTTCGCGTCCGCCAGCGTCTGGTCCGGCGTCAGCGTGATCGGCTGGTAGACGACCCCGCTTTCAAACCGCTTGACCCGCCGCACTTCCCGCGCCTGCGCCTCGGGGTCGAGGTTCCGATGGATCACCCCGATCCCCCCCGCCTGCGCCATCGCAATCGCCATCCGGCCTTCCGTCACCGTATCCATCGCGGACGACAGAAGCGGGATGTTCATCCGGATCGCCTTCGTGACGTAAGTGGAGGTATCGGCATCCGACGGCAAAACGCTCGATGCTGCGGGCACCAGAAGCACGTCGTCAAAAGTGAGAGCCTCACGAATCTCCATGGGGTGGTCCTCCGGGAGCAAACCTCGTTTGGCGGTTCCCCATTTCACGGGGCTGCGGGCTTTGCAAGGGCAAATCGGGGTCTTGCCGCCGCGCGTCACCCGTGCAGATTACCCCGAAAGCTTGAGGCTATCATGCGCGTCGCCATCGTCGAAAACACACGGATCACCCATCACGGCCAGGTCGGCGTGGCCTTGCATGAGGCCGCGGCGCTGATCGACCTCTGGAAGCCCTGGGCCGACAATCGCCTGCCTTCCACCGACGGGGCCGATGCGCTGATCGTCTTCGGCGGCGAACAATCCGCCCGCGACGACCATACGCACCCCTACCTGCCGCAGCTGGCCGACCTGATGGCGGCCTATTCGGCGGCCGACAAACCCGTCCTTGGCATCTGCCTCGGCTCGCAGCTCCTCGCCCGCGCCTTCGGGGCGGACAACCACCTCGGCACCGCGCCCGAGTTCGGCTGGGTCGACGTCGCCCTGACCAAGGCCGGTCGCGCCGACCCGATGCTGTCGGCGGTTCCCGAAAGCTTCCCGATCTTTCAGTGGCACTCGGACACCTTCTCTCTGCCTGCGGGTGCGGTCCATCTGGCCGCAAGCGAAACCGCCGCAAACCAGGCTTTCCGCATCGGCAGGGCCACTTACGGAACGCAGTTCCACTTCGAGGCCAGCCGTTCTGTCGTGCGCGACTGGTCGGCGACCTTCCCCGAAGCGATCGACCGGATGCAGCCCGGCTGGGCCGCGCATCACCCCAGCCTTGCGGCGACCCGGGGAGCCCAGGCCGACGCGCATGGCCTGGCCCTGGCCCGGGCCTGGGTGGGCCTGATTTAGGCCTCGGCCGCGTTGGTCTTTGCCGCCAGTCGCCCGCCCGGCCACATCCTGAAAATGCGCAGCGCGATCCAGGGCACGAAGACGAGCGCCACGGCCAGAAGCGCAAGCCCCACCCACCGAAGCGCCCCGCCCTGCAGCAGGAAGGCCGAGGCCGACGCGACCAGTGGAAAGGTGAACGCGCCCCAAAGCGGCGAGAACCCGGATTCGGTCACCCAGCGCAAAGCGGACGCAAGGGCCAGCAGGATGACCAGGGCAAGCCAGGCCAGAAGCGCCGCCAGAAGGCCCAGCCCGGCAAGGTTTGCCGTGATCGACAGCAGGCTCGCCGGGGCCAGATGGATCGCCAACATCGGACGCAACGGTGCCGATGGAATGCGCCGGATCAACTGGACCAGGCTGAAGCCCCAGATCGCCACCGCCACGGGCAAGGTCGCATAGACCAGAGTGCGCGCAATCTCGGGCTGTCCCAACGCCACAGCCGACGGGCCTGCCACGATGAAGCCCACGAAAATCATGTGCCAGCCGGGGTTTATTGCGCGACCTTCAGGCGGAAGGCCGACCAGGATGCGAAGGATCAGCAGTACCAGTCCCACATGCAGCGCAAGCATCGCCCACAGAAGCCAAAGCCCCACCCCCGGCGCGATGCCCGCCAGCTGCCCCGCCGCCACCATGCCGCCCAGCGTCGCTGCCGAAAGCCCGGCGCGCGAGGGCATGACGGCAAGGTCCTCCAGGATCACCCCGACCCGCCGCAGCAGCTTGGCCGCGTATATACAAACGGCAACGGCCCAGAGCAGAACCATCATTCCCGCCGCCAGATCAACAATCTCGGGCCCAATCCCCAATTGTCCTGCCCCGATCCGCAATGCGGCCACCAACCCCAGCAGCCCAAGGATCGGCGGGAACAGCGCAGGTGGCGTGTTGGCAGAAAGCGGCACCCGGCGCGGCGGAAACTCCGGCGGGGGGTACATCTTCGGACGATAGCGCGCGGGGTCCTGGGCCATGATGCTCTCCAGTCTTCGGCGATCAAACATTCGGCCTGGTGTTATGTCCAGCCGGTGAGGTGTCGCAGCACAAGCGGGTATGTGCACCAGCCAGATACAATCCCGAGTTGCAGACTGTATATACCAATGTCGATACCTTATCTGTATCTACATCTGCATATACACGCCTGATAAGATAACAAGAACAGTTTGTTACGCCTGAGATACCGGCCAAAGCGTCGGAAACCAGTCCTCACGAAGCCGCTGGCCGGCCTCCATCCCATGCCCCGGGAACGGCGGCGAGGTTGGGCCGGGGCGCTCGACATAGCGGGCATCGTCCCCGACCAGACGCAGCGAAAACGCCCGGCGTCGTGTCGCGGCCAGGTTTCCGCGCGCGCCGTGCAGAGTGCGGAAGTTGAAGGCCACCGCATCCCCCGGCGCCATCTCCCACTCCAGGATCCGCATCCCTTCCGCCTCGGGATCGGGGACGGCCATGTAGTCGTCCTCGCCCGGATAGAAGTTCGTCTCTGACATCCAACGCGTCGGCAGCACGTCCTTCGGCCACAGGTGGCTGCCCGCGACGCAGCGCAAGCTTGCCTCCTTCACCGGGTCAAGGGGTGACCAGAAGCTGACGGTCTGGCGGCCCTCGACAAAGTAGTACGGCCCGTCGGTGTGCCAGGGCGTCGGCTTTGTGGTCCCCGGCTCCTTCACGAGAACATGGTCGTGGAACATCTGCACCCGTTCCGACCGCATAAGTCGCGCCGCGACCTCGGCCGCCTGTGATTGCCGGATCACCGCCGCAAACTCGGGAACCCTGGTCCAGTTGCAGTAGTCGTCGAAGAAAGACCCTGGCTCGCCGGGCTTCAGCGTCGCCATCTGTTGCGTCGGATTGGCCATGTTCCGTGCAATTCCGGCGCGCAGCATTTCGACCCAGTCGGCCCAAAGCCCGCGGATCAGCACGACCCCGTCGCGCTGATAGCTTTCGACCATGTCTTCGGTGACCGTGACCATCCAAGCCTCCCTGTCCCCGCGCACCCTGCCCGTCCGGACGCGTCAGGGCAAGACCAGGACAGTCGATCCAAGCCGCTTCAGCACAGCGCCCGTGCCCAGCTTGAAGCGCGCAAGCCCCGGCGCCTGTTCGGTATCGACCGACCCAAGGTCAAGCCAGCGCACCCCTTCAGCCCGCAACGCCTCGGCCGCGCGCATCAACATGACGGCATGCACCCCGGCCTTTCGCGCAGGGTCCGAGGCCCAGCCAAGGTGATAGGTCGCGCACGATCCATCCACGACAAACGCCATCGCCGCCGCGCATCCACCGCTGTGACGCCAGTCCCAAAGCCGAAGCGCGGTGGTGGGAAGCGATGCGGTGAACTCCGGTGACAGGCTGCGGTATCCCCGTGCGTGCCGCTGCCGTGTCTCCTCCTCGATCAACCGGGACAGCGTGGCCCGGTCACCGCGCCGGACCCTGAGTCCGGCATTTTCGCTTGTTGTCAGCCGGTTGCGCCACTTTCCTGACAGACCTGCACGCAAATCCATCCCCAGATGCCAGATCGCGTGATGCATCGGCGTGACCAGCGGCACCAGCCCGAAGCCCCGCACCTCGCTTTCGGGCGTCGCCAGCGTGATCCCCGGCCAGCGCGCCAGCTGGCGCAGTGCTCGCTTTTGGTGTGCCGCGTCTGGCTCCCCCTCCCAGACCGGCCCGCGCGAAATGAGCCGCACGCGCCCACGCTCGACCACCAGGGCCCGGCCGCCGTCGACATCGCACCAGCGCACCCGCGCGCCCGTCGCCGCCGCAGCCACCGCATAGGGCGCGCTTTGCTGAAAGGGCCGGAATCCTGAAAAGTCGTCGCATCTCTCCATCGCCGCATTAACCACGCCGAAACTTTCCCGTCAGTTAATGGGGACATGAAACAGGTGTCCCTCAAACGCTCGCCCGCCCCCACACCCCGTCTCACGCTTTGGGTGCCGGTGATCGTGGCGGGTGCGCTCAGCCTCTTCTGGCTTGGGCTCCTCGCGCTCATCCGGCTGTAGAACGTTCGCCTTAGCCTTTGACGCATGGGGGATGCGTGGCTAATGTGCGGTCCCAAACCGCATTGAGTGCCGCGCAACCATGAACCTCAAGGATCTCGCCCATCGGCTTGGACTGTCGCCGACGACAGTTTCGCGCGCGCTGAACGGCTATCCCGAAGTGAACGAGGCCACCCGCGAACGGGTCATCGCGGCCGCCAAGGAACACAACTACCACCCGAACACCCGCGCCATCCGGCTTGCGACCGGTCGCGCGATGGCCGTGGGCCATGTGATCGCCATCGCCAACCAGCATGAAATCGTGAACCCCGTCTTCGCCGATTTCATCGCGGGCGCGGGCGAAACCTACAGCCGCAACGACTATGACATGCTGATCTCGGTCGTCCCCGACGAGGATGAGGCGCAGACCTACCGCAACCTCAAGGTCAAGGGCAATGTTGACGGGGTGATTGTCCATGGCCCGCGCGAGAAGGATCCGCGCATCCCCCTCCTGCACGAGATCGGCCTGCCCTTCGTCGTCCACGGCCGCGCAACCGGCACCACCGAGGCCTATTCCTGGCTGGATGTGAACAACCGCCGCGCCATCCAGCAGGCGACCGATTACCTCGCCGACCTCGGCCACCGTCGCATCGCGCTGGTCAACGGTCTGGAACATATGGATTTTGCCATCCGTCGCCGGCGTGGCTATCTTGATGCGCTGGCCGAACGGCAGATCGCCACCGATCCGGCCCTCATGGCCTCTGGCCCGATGACCGAGATCGCCGGTTTCCGCGCCGCACGGGCGATGCTGACGCTGCCCGACCCGCCGACAGCCTTTGTCGCCGCTTCGATGCTGACCGGCATGGGCGTCCGCCGGGCGATTGAAAGCGCCGGGCTGAAACTTGGCCGCGATGTGTCGGTGCTGATCTTCGACGACGATCTCAGCTACATGAAGAACGGCGAGGAACGCCCGATCTTCACGGCCATGCGATCCTCGGTGCGCGAGGCGGGTCGGCAGGCGGCCGACATGCTTCTGCACCGGATCGCGAACCCCGAGGCGGCCCCTGCCGAGCGGATGCTGGAGGCCGAGCTTGTCATTGGCCTCTCGACCGGACCGGCCCCGACGAACAGGCACGGCAAGCGGGCCGAGGCCCAGGCCGTGCCCTCGTCCGAAGCGCTTTGAGCAGGCTGGCGCCGCCGCGCATTTCGCCGTATCAGGCGGGCGTGATGTCTTTCTTCAACACGGGATCCAGGTTCAGATGACCCTCTCCGTCCTGGCCGATATCGGTGGAACGAACACGCGCGTGGCGCTGGCCGATGGTGCTTCTGTCAGGCTCGATTCGATCCGGCGCTATCCGAATGCCGACTATCAGGCCCGTGGTCAGGACATCGCCCATGTCCTGCGCGACTATCTTTCCGCAACCGGAGCCAGCGTCGACGGTGTTTGCGTCGCCGCGGCCGGCCCGGTGCAGGACGGGGTCGCCACGATGACCAACCTTGCCTGGGTGATGGATGCAGCCAAGCTGTCCGGCGCGACCGGGGCGCGGAAAGTGGCGATCCTGAACGACCTGCAGGCCCAGGGCCAGGCGCTTGGCCATATTCCCGCGCAGAACCTGCGCCGCGTGATCGACGGCCCGGTCAAGCCCGGTGCCTCGATGCTGGTCGTGGGGCTTGGCACCGGGGTGAATGCCGCCCCCGTCCACCCCCTGCCGCAGGGCCGCGCCGTTCCGCCGTCAGAATGCGGCCATGTCAACATGCCGGTCCGCAGCGAAGAGGATTTCCAACTGATCCGTTTCGTCGAGGCGAAGCTGAGGGCCGAGGGCGAGGTTCCCCATGCGGGCGTCGAGGAAGTGCTCGCCGGTCGGGGCCTTGCCAATCTGCACGCCTTCGCGGCCTTTGCCGCCGGGCATCCGGCAAGCCTCACGTCGGCAGACGTGCTTGCCGCGCTGGATGCGGGCGATCCGGTCGCGATCCACGCCGCACGCCTGTATATACACGTCCTCGGGCAGATGCTGGCCGACCTTGCGCTGATCCACCTGCCCTATGGCGGCATCTACCTCATCGGCGGAATGGCGCGCGCGATGACGCCGCATTTTGCCACCTTCGGTCTGGAAAAGGCCTTCCGCGAGGCGCGGCGCGTCGATCTTCTGCAGAAGGACTTCTCGGTCACTGTGGTCGAGGATGACTATGCCGCCCTGACCGGCTGCGCCGCCTACTTGCAGAACGTGTCCTAAATCCTTGGCCGGGCGCTATTTCAGGCGTTCGGTCAGGAACTGCAAGGCAACCCCCAACCCGTCCGGCGCAATGCCGTGGCCGGTCCCCTGCATCACGTGCCCATAGGTCTGGAACCCGGCCGCAACCAGCGCATCCCCCGCCCGGGCCATGTCGCCAAACGGGACGACCGGATCCTGATCGCCGTGAATCAGCAAGACCGGCGGCTTCACGCGCGCCTCACTGGCCAGGCTCTCGGGTTTCAGCAAGCGACCCGAGATCGCCACCACCCCCGCCACTGCCGCCTCACGCCGGGGGGCGACATGCAGGCTCATCATCGCGCCCTGACTGAAGCCGACCAGAGCCAGGCGGTCCGCCGTCAGGCCCTCATCGGCCAGTCGCGCATCAAGAAACCCGTTCAGGTCACTGACAGAGCAGGACATTCCCGCATCCGCGGCCTCTTGCGCGTCAAGCCAGGGGATCGGAAACCACTGATAGCCGAACCCGCCCCCGGCACACCGCTCGGGCGCGTCCGGGGCGACGAAGGCCGTGGCGGGCAGATGTGGCGCCAGGACATCTGCCAGCCCCAAGAGGTCTGCCCCATCCGCGCCGTAGCCGTGCAGGAAGACGACAAGCGACCGCGCGCTGCCCTGGTCCACACCCTTCCGACCGAACCGCAACTCGCGCATCAGATCACCCCGTCCCGTTCCCTGGCCACCCGGTAGTAGGCCCAAAGGATGCGCGCCGCAACCGACCGCCAGGGCGACCAGGCCTCGGCCATCGCGCGCAACGCCTTGTCCGAGGGCCTTGCGTCCAGCCGGAACAGCATCCGCGCGGCCTCCTGCAGGGCAAGGTCCCCCGGCGCGAAGACATCCGCGCGCCCCAGGGCAAACATGGCGTAGATTTCCGCCGTCCAGACCCCGATGCCGGGAACGGCCACCAGGGTCTTCACCACTTCCGCATCAGGAACACCGCGCAAGGCCTTGAAATCGATACCAGCCTGCGCCAGCGCCCGCCCATAGCGCGCCTTCTGGCGGCTCAGGCCTGCCGCCCGCAGCGCATCATCCGAGGCCGCTGCCATCGCCGCAGCCTCGGTCAGCCCCGCGCCTTCAAGCCGCGCCCAGATCGCCCGGGCGCTGGCAACCGACACCTGCTGCCCGACGATCGCCCGCAACAGGGCGGCAAACCCGTCGTCCTCGCGCCGCAGCGGCAGCGCCCCGCACAATGGCAGCGCGCGCGCAAAACCCGGCTCCCGCGCGGCAAGCCATTCGGCCCCCTCGGCCACACAGTCCAGCGAATGGATGATCCGTCCCACCATGGTCCTTCTTTGCCCAGGAATCCCTACCGGAGGCAACCGACGTTTCCGCTTGCCCCTCCCGTTGGGCAGTTCTACCGATAGCCCATGCCGAACGACTCCGCCGCCCGCCGCAATGTCCTCGTCCTCGTCGCCGCCCAGGCGGTCCTTGGCGCGCAACTGCCGATGATCTTCACCATCGCCGGACTTGCGGGGGCAAGCCTTGCCCCGAACGTCTGCTGGGCGACGCTGCCGATCACCATGATGGTCATCGGCTCGATGCTGACCGCCACGCCACTTTCCCTGCTGATGCAACGCTTTGGCCGTCGCGCCGGGTTCTTCTTCGGCGCCACCGGCGGGGCGGTCGGGGCCGCGATCGGGGCCTATGGCCTCTCGACCGGCAGCTTCGTGCTCTTCTGTCTGGGCGCACTGGTTTCTGGTATATACATGTCGGCCAACGGCTTCTACCGCTTTGCCGCTGTAGATACAGCGTCCGAGGCGTTTCGCCCAAAGGCCATCAGCTGGGTCATGGCCGGGGGCCTTCTGTCCGCCGTTTTCGGCCCACAGCTCGTGAAACTCACCGCCGACGAAATGGCCGTCCCCTTCCTCGGCTCTTACCTCACCGTCATCGCGCTGAACGTGCTGGGCTCGCTCCTCTTCCTCGCGCTTGACATCCCCAAGCCGAAAGCGCCCGCCGAGGGCAGTCCGCTCGGCCGGTCGCGGGGCGAGCTTCTTCGCAACCCGACGATCCTGGTCGCGATGATCTGCGCCACGGTGTCCTACGCCTTGATGAACCTGGTGATGACCTCCTCGCCGCTGGCTGTCGTCGGCTGCGGCTTTACCAAGGGCAATGCCGCCGACATCGTGACGGCCCATGTCCTTGCGATGTATGCGCCCTCGTTCTTTACCGGCCACCTGATTGCCCGCTTTGGCACCGAACGGATCATCGCACTTGGCCTGACGATCCTCGCCGCCGCCGGGGCCGTGGCCATGGCGGGGGTCCAGCTGGAGAATTTCTTCGCAGCCCTGATCCTCTTGGGCCTGGGGTGGAACTTCGGCTTCATCGGGGCCACGACCATGCTGACCTCGGCCCAACGCCCCGAGGAACGCGGGCGGCTGCAGGGGCTGAACGACCTTGTGGTCTTCGGCGGCGTGACGCTTGCGTCGTTCTCGTCGGGGGGGTTGATGAATTGCTCGGGCGGCACGGTCCAGGCGGGCTGGCAGATGGTCAACCTCGCGATGCTGCCGTTCCTGGTCCTCGCCGGGGGCGCGCTGATCTGGCTGTATCTACGGCCCGAGGCGCGTAGGGCCTGACGCCTACCAGCGACCGGTGAACGCCTGCCACAACAGCAGCCAGCGCCGACGCGCCTCGGACAAGGAAGGTGAAGAACGCCCCGTAACCACTTGCCGCAGAATGGCTTCTGCCTGCCAGCCGACCAGAAGCGCCGGGGCCACATCCTTGGGCACCGCCTTCCGCGCCTTCCGCGCCGATCCCAGCTTCTGCAGCCCCTTCCGCGCCAGATCCTGCACGCTGACCCCCTCCGGCAAAGGCCGCCGCCCCCGCGCCATCAGCTCGGGCAGCGCGCGTATATACATCGACGCAGCCGAGGCCCAGCCATAGTCCCGGACCGGCCGCTCCGCCGCATCAGGGGCCCCCAAAGCCCGTGCCGCCAGCCACATCAGCCCCGCGCCCGTATCCTCCAGATAGGCCGCCAGCGCCTCGGGCCCGTCATGCGGCTCGCGGTGGATGTCCCAGCGGCGGGCGGCGATCAGGCGGTCCAGCACCTCGACCGGCAGACCGAAATCCCGGATCAGATCGTGCAGCGGCCCCGCCACCTCATGCGCCCGTGCGGCCCCCGACGCCGCGTTCTCCACCACGTCGCGCCACCACTGCAGCCGCATCTCCGCGATCAGGACTTCCTGCGTCACCCAAGGGGCGCGTGCGACCTCAAGATTGAAGGCATAGAGCGGAAACAGCTGCGCCCGCGCGAGGGCGGGGGCCGCCATGACTGCAAGAAACCGGTCCGGATCGCCCCGCTGCACCAGCTCGGCGCAGGCCGCGACGGTCACTTCGGCGCTCCGAAGTCGCGGATCAGCTTCCACTGGATCGCATCCAGAAGCGCCTCGAACGAGGCGTCGATGATGTTGGCGCTGACCCCCACGGTCGACCAGCGATGCCCCTGCCCGTCCTCTGAATCGATGATGACCCGCGTCACCGCTTCGGTTCCGCCATTGGTGATCCGCACCTTGAAATCGACCAGCTTCATGTCGTCGATGCAGGCCTGATAGGGCCCAAGGTCCTTGGCCAGGGCCTTCGCCAGCGCGTTGACCGGCCCCCGGTCCGACCCCGTCTCGTCCATGCTGTCGCTGACCGACATGTTCTTGCGGTCGCCGATCTTGACCACCACCACGGCTTCCGACAGCGAGATCATCCGGTCGTATTTGTTCTTCCGCCGCTCCACCGTGACGCGGTAGCGCTTGACCTCGAAGAACTCCGGGCACAGGCCCAGCTCGCGTCGGGCGACCAGCTCGAAGGACGCCTGCGCGCCGTCATAGGCATAGCCCTGATCCTCGCGGTCCTTCACCACCTCGATGATCCGGCCCAGCCGCGGGTCCTTGGGATCAACCTCGATCCCCGCCGCGGCCAGCCGGGCACGAAGGTTCGACAGCCCCGCCTGGTTCGACATCGGGATGACGCGTTCGTTGCCCACCAGCGCGGGGTCGATGTGTTCGTAGGTTGTCGGGTCCTTCAGGATCGCGCTTGCGTGCAGCCCCGCCTTGTGGGCGAAGGCGCTCGCGCCCACGTAAGGGGCCGACCGCAGCGGCACCCGGTTCAGGATGTCGTCTAGCATTCGGCTGGTCTTCAAAAGCCCCGCCAGCGCCTCCTTCGTCACCCCCGTCTCGAACCGGCTCGCGTAGGGTTCCTTGAGGAGAAGCGTCGGGATCAGCGACGTCAGGTTCGCGTTGCCGCAGCGCTCGCCGAGGCCGTTCAGCGTGCCCTGGATCTGCCGCGCCCCGGCCTCCACCGCCGCCAGCGAGTTCGCGACCGCGTTCCCGGTGTCGTCGTGGCAGTGGATGCCGAGTTTGTCGCCGGGTATGCCTGCGGCAATGACCTCCGCCGTGACCCGGCCCACCTCGGCAGGGAGCGTGCCGCCATTGGTGTCGCAGAGGACGATCCAGCGGGCCCCCGCTTCAAGCGCTGCTTTCAGGCAGGACAGGGCGTAGCCGGGGTTGGCGCGGTAGCCGTCGAAGAAGTGTTCCGCGTCGAACAGCGCCTCACGGCCTTTGCTCACCAGATGGCGAATGGAGGAGGCGATGGCCTCGCGGTTCTCCTCCAGGGTCACGCCGAGGGCGGTGGTGACGTGGAAATCGTGGGTCTTGCCGACCAGGCAGACCGCCGGGGTGCCCGCGTTCAGGACGGCGGCGAGGACGTCGTCATTCTCGGCCGACCGGCCCACGCGGCGGGTCATGCCGAAGGCGGTGAGGGTCGCTTTCGTCTGTGGTGGGGCGGCAAAGAAGTCGCTGTCGGTCGGGTTCGCCCCGGGCCAGCCGCCCTCGATATGGTCGACCCCCAGCCGGTCGAGGGCCCGGGCGATCTGGACCTTCTCGGCGGTGGAGAACTGAACGCCCTGGGTCTGCTGGCCGTCCCGCAGGGTGGTGTCGAAGAGGTAGAGGCGGTCGCGGATCATGGCTGTGTCCACGGTGGACAGGATTGCGGGGCAAGCGATTTCAATGCGTTACGCGCGGACGTTAGGGAGTTGTCAACTTTTGCCGCGACCCCGCCCCGGACTTGATCCGGGGCCTCGTGGGTCATCGGGAGACCCCG
>OFDC01000163.1_pt1 | contig 67421 bp, 54 predicted proteins | sample 1520941 | NCBI WGS metagenome assembly OFDC01 (sample SAMEA94258168, study PRJEB24077) | hot springs metagenome | biome: Aquatic biome; feature: Water | place: India | collected 2012-12-06 | depth 5 m | reverse complement strand
TCAAGAAATCAGATGGGTTACGTAAGTGTTGTGACCATGACATTTCAGAAACGTGAATTAAACCTTCAACACCTGGTTTCAATTCTAAGAAAGCACCGTAATCAGCGATGTTTACGATTTTACCTTTCACTCTTGAACCGATTGATAATTCAGCAGCTAATGAATCCCAAGGATGTGATTCTAATTGCTTCATACCCAACGAAATACGTTTCTTGTCTTCGTCAAAGTCTAATACTACAACTTTGATACGTTGGTCAAGTTTCAGTAATTCGTTCGGGTGGTTGATACGGCCCCAAGAAATATCAGTGATGTGCAATAAACCATCTACGCCACCAAGGTCAATGAATACCCCGAAGTTAGTGATGTTTTTAACCACACCTTCCAATACTTGTCCTTTCTCAAGGTTAGTAAGGATAACCTGACGTTGTGTTTCGAGGTCTTTCTCGATAAGAATTTTGTGTGAAACTACTACGTTATCGTTAGTATGGTTGATTTTCACAACCTTAACTTCCATTTTCTTACCAACGAAAATATCAAAGTCACGAATTGGTTTCACATCAATTTGTGAACCTGGCAAGAATGCCTCAATTCCATAAATATCTACAATCAAACCACCTTTTGTGCGGCGTTTTACCAATGCGTCAATAATTGCATCTTCAGTAAATGATTTTTCGATGTTGCTCCAAGCCGTTAATACTCTTGCTTTTTTGCGAGAGATAACCAATTGTCCCATTGCATCTTCTTGTTTTTCGATGAAAACTTCCACTGTATCACCTACTGCAAGGTTAGGAAGGTCACGGAATTCAGAAGTCGAAACTAAACCATCTGATTTAAAACCGATGTTAAGCAATACTTCACGGTCAGTGATACCCACAACCGTTGCCATTACTACATCTTTTTCTGTTACATTAGCAAGCGTCTCTGAGTAGAGTGCTTCTAATTTTGCTTTTTCGTCGGCTGAGTAGCCTCCGCCAATACCTCTTTTGGTGACCTTATCCCAGTCGAAATCTGCAATTTGTGCTGCCATAATATGTTGATTTTTAGCTCTTTATACATCAACTCGTCGAGCTGCCCGAGTTGAAAATGGTTGAAAATAAAATGTTCCTTCGTAAAAAGGAGTGCAAAATTACTAAAAAATCTGTAAAAACAACTTTTTTAAATCGAATATTTTGTAGTAAAACCTTGATTTTCAGCAAGAAAATAAAAGTAAAGTGTAGTTTTTATGATAATTCATGATTCATATCTCACATGAACACTATCTTTGCGGAAAACCAACAAATTTGTGGCAAGAAACTATCCTTTATATTCGCACGAATACTTCATGGCAAAGGCTCTCGATTTGGCTATTCAAGCCGGCGAAGCGGGCGAAATACCCGTAGGAGCAATTGTAGTGGCTGGTGGAAGTAAAATTATCGGAAAAGGGAGTAACCAAACCGAACAGCTAAACGATGTAACGGCTCATGCCGAAATCATAGCCATTACGGCCGCAACGCAGTTTCTGGGAGCAAAATACTTGAAAGATTGCACGCTCTACGTAACGCTCGAACCTTGCGTGATGTGTGCAGGAGCGTTACATTGGTCGCAAATTGACCGTATAGTTTTTGGAGCTTCTGATACCAAGAGAGGTTTTGCTCGTGTCAATCCGCCAATACTTCACCCCAAAACGAATGTTGTAAAAGGTATTTTAGAAACCGATTGCGAAATGCTTCTAAAGAATTTTTTCAAGGGTTTGCGAACATAAAATTGAAAGTTAGCGTTTAGGATTTAGCGTTGACAAAAAAGTAGCACTGTAAAATTTTATAATCTAATATTTAAAACTTGTTTCAAAAATGGCATATACACTCGAACCCCTACCGTATGCAAGTGACGCTTTAGAGCCACACTTCGACAAAGCGACCATGGAAATTCACCATGACCGCCACCACCAAGCTTATGTAACAAACCTCAACAATGCAATTGCTGGTACAGAAATGGAAAGCCTTTCATTGAAGGAGTTATTAGCAAATATTAGCAAATATCCAGCACCAGTTCGTAACAACGGTGGCGGACATTTCAATCATGACTTATTTTGGAATATTCTTTCGCCGAATGGTGGAGGTGAGCCATCAAGCACACTCGGTGCAGCTATCGACGAAACTTGGGGTTCGTTAGCAAATTTCAAAGACGAATTCAAAAAGGCCGCTATTGGCCGTTTTGGTTCGGGTTGGGCATGGCTTTGTGTTGACGACCAAGAAAAATTGTTCATCACCTCAACTCCAAACCAAGATAATCCTTTGATGGATGTTGCCGAGAAAAAAGGTATTCCAGTATTAGGCTTAGATGTGTGGGAACACGCATATTATTTGAAATTCCAAAACAAACGCCCTGATTATATTGATTCTTTCTGGAATGTAGTTGACTGGGATGAAGTACAAAAACGTTATTCAAATGCGAAAAGAGTAATTCCAAACGCATAAGAATGTTTAAATTATAAAAAAGGGTAGATTTCATCTTAGAAATCTACCCTTTTTTTGCTTAAAAATGAGAGATTTGAAATATTATGGTGATATTAGCATTTGCCGAGAAATAAATAAACAAAATTTATTTAATTAATTTTGCGAGTTAATACTTAGTTTTGTGTTTTAATTAACGCCATTTTATTCATAGGCAGCTACAAAATGAATCTAAAAAAACAACTCATTCAGTCGATTATTAAACTTTCTATATTTATTTTTATTAGCCTTTTAGGGTTTTCAAGTGTTTTTGCTCAAAATGTTGATGAGCTATCTGATGACCAAATTCAGCAGTTCATGAAGCAAGCACAAGAAAGCGGCATGACAGAAGAACAACTCATGGCAGCAGCAGCAGCTAAAGGTTTTGGTTTGGCTGATATTACTAAGTTTAAGGAAAGAATGACAAAACTTCAATCGGATAAGAGAGGGGCTGTCAATGTAAATACTACTGATACAGAAAGAAGGTTGAATGATACTACTACTATAAAAATAGACAAAGAGGCGAAGCCAAAAGCGAAAGAAGATAGCTCACAAATTAGGCGAGAAAAATACTTTGGTTTGAATATATTTAACAATAAGAAAATAACTTTTGAGCCAAATTTGAGAATACCGACTCCGAAAAATTATATCTTAGGAACTGGTGACGAATTAAATATTTCTATCACGGGTTTTGCTGTGCAAACATACAAAGCAAAAGTTTCTCCCGAGGGAACAGTACAATTAGATATTCTTAGCCCCATTTATGTAAACGGACTAACGATTGAGCAAGCCCGTGAAAGAATTATTAATAGATTGAAAAGTCGCTTTGCTGGCCTAAATAGTTCTGGCGGTGGATTATACGCTGATGTAACTTTGGGGAATATTAGAAGTATTTCGGTAACCGTTATTGGCGAGGCTCTTCAACCAGGAACTTTTACTATACCATCTCTCGCAAATGTATTCAATGTTCTTTATGCTTGTGGTGGGCCATCTGAAATAGGATCACTCAGAAATATAGAAGTTTTTCGAAATGGTAAGGTGATTAGAACATTAGACGCTTATGATATATTACTTCATGGCGACCAAAAAGATAATATTATTCTTCAAGACCAAGATATTATTCGTATTCCTTATGTTGATGCTCGTGTGAGTATTTTGGGAGAAGTAAGAAATCCTAAAATTTTTGAAGTTAAAAAAGGAGAGACATTTAAAGATGTTTTGGCTTTTGCAGGTGGTTTTAAAGAATTAGCTTATTCAAAAACAATATCCTTAGAAAGAGCTACTCCAACCGAGAAACGTATCATTAGTATCGACCAAAATGAGATAGCTATGTTTATTCCTCAAAAAGGAGACATTTATACGATTGGTAAAATATTAAATCGTTTTGAGAATATTGTTACAATCAAAGGTGCAGTTTATAGAGAAGGTAGTTACGAGTTAGAAAAAGATATAACCGTAAAACAATTAATTGCTCGTGCAGAGGGGCTACGACAAGATGCTTTTAAGGAAAGAGTTTTACTAAAGAGAGAGAGAGAGAATCTTGAACCTGAAATGATAACGCTCAATTTATCTAAGATATTGAGTGGAGAATCGGAAGATATTCGTTTAAAGTTGAAAGATACATTATTTATTAAAGCTGTTAAAGATTTAAGAGAACGTTTGACGGTCTCAATAAGTGGTGCTATTAATAAATCTGGAACTTATGAGTTTGCCGATAATATGACAGTTTCAGATTTAGTAACTATGGCTGGTGGCTTTACTGATGGAGCATCTGCTTCAAAAATAGAGATTGCTCGTAGAATTAAAGGAGACACAATTGGAGTACCTAAGGAGCAATCAATCAAGATTGAAACCATAGATATAGATAGAAACTTGGTAGGTAATGAAAGTAAACAATTAGTCCTAAAACCTTTTGATAGAGTATATATACGGTTATTACCTCGTTATGAAGAGCAAAAAAATGTTTTAATCTCAGGAGAAGTGTTTTATCCTGGTCCTTATGCTTTAAAAGATAAAACAGAGAAAATTTCAGATTTAATACTCAAATCGGGTGGATTAAAAAGCGAAGCAGATTTAGGCAGTGCCAAATTTACAAGAGCAGGAAAAGTAATAGGGGTTGATCTCGTTAATATTATGCAAAACAGGGAAGATCTGAATAATTTAATTTTGAACTCAGGAGATGTTTTAGAAATTCCTCGTAGAAAAGAAACCGTAACAATAAATGGACAAGTTTATAACCCCACGACAGTTCCATATTCATCAAGCTTAAAATTAAGACAATACCTTGATTTAGCTGGAGGAGCAACAGATAGTGCTTTTGTTAAGAAAACCTATGTCAAATATGGTAATGGACGACTTAACCGCACAAAAAGTTTCTTATTTATTAAAGCATATCCTAAAATTGAAAATGGTTCTGAAATCATAGTACCAGTCAGGCGAAAATACCGCTGGACACCAGCAGAACGTATTGCTGTCAGTACTGGAGTAGTGTCTGTCGCAACCTTGATATTCACTATTTTTAACGCTACCAGATAGTAAAAACAACTATAAGATTTATTATGGAAGAAGAAAAAGATATAATTAGCATTGATTTTAGTGCTTTTTTTAAAATAATATGGAAAGAAAAAGTTTGGGTGGTTTTAATAACTTTATTATTCACAACTGGTGGTATAGCTTACGCTTTATTTGTTCGTGAAGAGTTTGTATCGACTGGGAGAATATTACCCGAATATCAATCTAAGGCTGGAGGCTTAGGTCAGTTTGCAGGTTTAGCAAGCTTAGCTGGTATTGATATAAGTAGTGCTGCTGGAGGAGGTTCAGATGCAATTCGCCCTGATTTATATCCAGACGTGTTAAAAAGTACTCCGTTTTTCTTAGAACTTCTTAAAATAAAGGTTCGTACAAAAGAGAATAAAGAGATGACCTTTAGTCAATTTTATGATACCTTCGTATTAGATAATAAGATAGAGGAGAAAGATATTAAAATTAAATTTCCAACAAGTAATCAGTATATTGCTGTAAGTTATCAGACCGAAAAAAACTTAAAAGATTTGCGAGAGCGTATCAGTGCTGTTATTGATAAAAAGTCGGGTTTAATTACTGTAACTGTAAAATTGCCAGACCCTTTAGTTGCAACAATTATTACTAATTATAGTATGAATTTTTTGGCAAACTATATTACAAATTACCGTACAGAAAAAGCTAAAAGAGATCTTGATTTCTTAGCTGAAAGGTTAGATGCTGCTAAAGGAAAATATTATAATAATCAAGCTAAAAAAGCTCAATATAGTGACCAAAACCAACTTTCGATGATAAAATTGCAAACTGCTGACTTGCAAAGAGAGCGAATTGAGTCGGAGTATAAAATATCTTCAACTTTTTATAATACTTTGTTGCAAAAATATGAAGAGGCCAAATTAAAGCTTCAACAAGAAACACCAGTAATTAAAGTTTTAGAGCCGCCAGTTGTTCCAAATAAAAGAAGTGAACCTAAAAGAGCAGTTATTATTATACTGGCTACTTTTTTAGGCAGTATTTTTGGTATAATTTTTGGACTAATTAGAAAGAAAAACTATAAATTAGTAGTCAAATAAAGATTATATAATATAAAACATCATTATGAAAGGAATAATATTAGCAGGAGGTTCGGGTACAAGATTGCACCCACTCACATTGGCCGTTAGTAAGCAATTAATGCCTGTGTATGATAAACCTATGATTTATTATCCACTTTCCATATTGATGTTGTCAGGTATTAAAGAAATATTGATTATTTCTACACCACATGATTTACCACACTTCCAGAAATTATTGGGAGATGGTTCTCGTATTGGTTGTAGCTTTAGCTATGCCGAACAGCCAAGTCCAGATGGTTTAGCCCAAGCATTTATCATTGGTGCTGATTTTATCGGAAATGATAGCGTAGCTTTAGTTTTAGGCGATAATATCTTCTATGGAAGTGGTCTGAGTAAATTATTGCAAAATAGTACAAATCCTGATGGTGGTGTTGTATTTGCCTACCAAGTTCATGACCCAGAAAGATATGGTGTTGTAGAGTTTGACGACAATCGAACAGCAATTTCAATTGAAGAAAAACCAGAAAAACCCAAATCAAATTATGCTGTTCCTGGTTTGTATTTTTACGATAACAAAGTTGTAGAAATAGCGAAAAATATTAAACCTTCCCCAAGAGGAGAACTCGAAATAACAGATATTAACAGAGTCTATTTAGAACAAGGAAAACTTCAAGTAGGCATCATGAATCGTGGTACAGCTTGGCTTGATACGGGTACTTTCCAATCTTTAATGCAAGCAGGTCAATTCGTGCAGGTTATTGAAGAGCGTCAGGGCCTAAAAGTTGGTTGTATCGAAGAAGTTGCATTCCGTATGGGCTTTATTGATGCTCAACAGTTAGAAGTAATCGCCAAACCATTAGTGAAGAGTGGTTATGGTGCTTATTTATTAAATTTGATTGCTTAGTATATTACAAAACATAGTCTTATAACTATTAATTATCATATAAGATATAGGCCAATGAAATAGCAAATCTTGTGCTTTTTCATTGGCCTTATTATTTGTTTAAGCATTTTTCCTTTAAAAATATCCATTCTTAAAAGCTGTTTGCAATAATTTTGTTGTTGATAGCAAAGAAATTCCGAACTTTACGGCTTAACTTGTACAATCAAATAAAATCCGTAAAAGTGTCATACATCGAACTTTCCTTACAAATTGACCTTGATTTCAACGAAATCATGATGGCCGAATTGGCCGAACTTGGCTTTGAAACTTTTGTCGAAACCGAAGATGGTTTAGAAGCTTATGTTCAAGAAGAGCTTTTTGAAGATTTAGCTGTTAAAAATATGCTCGAAACTTATGCCGAGCGAACGCCCATTTCTTACGCTTTCAAGCACATTGCCAAACAAAACTGGAACGAAGAATGGGAAAAAAACTTCCAACCCATTTCAATCGGAAATGATATTTATGTGCGTGCCGATTTCCACGAACCACAGCCCAATTATCTTTACGAAATCATTATTACTCCTAAAATGTCGTTTGGAACTGGCCATCACGAAACTACTTCGATGGTCATGGAGCATCAACTTACTATTTCACATCAAGATAAAAAAGTGCTGGATGTTGGCACAGGAACTGGTATTTTGGCAGTTTTGGCCGAAAAATTGGGTGCAAAATATGTAAGTGCCTTCGATATTGATGAATGGTCGGTTGAAAATACAATGGAGAATATTGCTTTAAACAATACGAGCAAAATTGCGGTTAGATTGGGTACAATCGAAGATGAACCAAAGGATAAATACGAAATCGTTTTGGCTAATATCAATCGAAATATTCTGCTGCAGCAAATTCCTGCTTATGCAACTTTTATGGCCGAAGGGGCATCTCTTATCATAAGCGGTTTCTATGAAGCTGATATTGCTGATATTCAGGTAGTTGCAGAGTCAGTTGGCCTAAAAAAAGTAGCTCAACTAAGCAAGAATCAATGGGCTTCGGTCGTTTTTAAGGACTGAATCATCTATTCTCAATAAATTTATTTTACCCAAAAGCAGCTTCTTTCCTTATATCTATGAAGCAATTTAGAATCATATTCTTTCTCATAATTGGTCTGCTGTCTTTTTCTTCAAAAGCACAGTTAATTAGGCTTTCTGAGCAACCAGAAACATTTATCACTGATATCCAGACCGTAATGGCAACCGATAATAACTCGGTGGCGATAGCAACGGGCAAGAAGTTTGAAACTTATTGGACTTCTCGCTTTAGCCCAGAACAGAAAAAAGCACTCATTGCCACCTGTCGTAGTATGGGAACTCGGGGGCATAAAATGGCTCAATTTTATTTTTTCTTCACGATTCTTGATAAAGCGATTGAGCAAGAAAAGTTTTCGGACGAAAAAATAAGTAGTTTAATAGACATTACCCAAAAGTTTGTCGATGGATATGATTTAAAAACTTCAACCAAAATGTTGGAGATTTTGAAAGATTTCATCGAAAAACGCCGACTTTATGCCTCAAACTTCAACCGTTTGTATGCTTTGGGTGGAAATTATGAGATAAAATTTTTAGATAAAAAAGGAGAAGTTACTGCACCAGCACCGACCACTCCAACAACAAATCCACAAACAGCTCAAACACCAACTGAACTTCCCGAAACTAAATATTTTGATGATTGGGATACTGCACCTACCCCCGAAGCAGTTATCACTTCGGCTAAATCAACTTTTACGCCTGATAAGAAACCAATGCCAATTATTGGTGGACTATCGATTCAGCTAAATGATATTGATTTTGTGATGGCTACGGCCAGTGACTCGGTTTGGATAAAGAAAACGAGCGGAACGGTTTCGTTGAAAGATGGAATTTATGTTGGAAAAGGAGGGGTTTTTACTTTTGAAAGTGCAAAACTACCTCAAATTTCAGTTGTTTTGACCGATTTTGCTTTTGAAATTAGAAACCCGAAATTTGCTGCGGAAGACGTAACACTAACTTACACTGACCGCCTAACTGCTCCGATTAGAGGGGTTTTTGAATATAAAAGTGAGAAACGTAATAAGAATGTTCCGCCAACCTATCCTCGATTTATGTCTTATCAAAGCGATGCTTTTATCAAGAACATCGACCGAAATATTGAGTATCGAGGCGGTTTTTCGATGTCAGGTAGCAGGATTTTTTCTTCTTCGGTTCAGAATCGCTATTCAAATATATCGGTCAAAAAAGATGGAAAGTTTTTCTTTAAAGCCAGTAGTACTCGCTTCGAGTTGAGCGATTCGTTGATTACTTCACAACTGGCCAACTTTGTAACTTTCATAGAAAAAGATTCTATTTATCACCCAGCCGTAAAGTTTAATTACAATCAAAAAAACTATATTTTACGCCTGAATAAAATTGATGTGGGTGGCTTCAAAGAAACTACGTTTTCGGATACTTACCACCAAATGAATATCAAATCTGATGCGATGCGTTGGAATTTGAACGAAGGGCGAATGGATTTTTATATCGTTTCGGCTCGTACACAAGTACCTGCTGTTTTCGAATCATTTGATTTTTATGATGCTCAACGAGTTACGGCTCTCAATAGTAGTGCGGGTTTCAACCCTCTTTTAATGGTTGGTAATTTTACTCAGAAAAATAATAAACTGACTTTTACGCTGGACGAAATTGCTGCTTATAATAAAGTGCCAAAGAAAAACATTGGTGGTGGTTTGATGGTAGCTGTTCAGCAAGGCTTTGTTGATTATAACCCTTCTGATGATATTTTTAAGATAACCAGTAAGGGGCAGCATTATCTTTCGGCTTTTGCAGGGAAAAGAGATTTTGATGATTTCTTAATTCCATCAATTTATGGAAACAGCAAAGATTCTACTTCAAATGCAACACTAAACCTAAACGATAAGTCGCTGATAATCAGAGGTGTAAGGCGTTTTAATTTAAGCGATTCACTCAAGATTTATGTTTTACCTTATGACCGCACCATTAAAGTCTCCAAAAATCGTACATTCACATTTAGTGGGCAGTTTAAAGCCAAAAACTATCGTTTTTCGGGAAAAGATTTATTGTTTGATTATGAAAAGTTCTCACTTTCACTCAATAAAATTGATTCTGTAACTTTCACGCCACAAGAAGTATATCGAAAAGGTGGTCGACAAGAAATTGGTGGGCATATCAAATTCTTGAAACCAGGTACGCTTTTCCTAAATCGTCCAGACAATAAATCTGGGAAAGTTTACCTACCACAATATCCAAGGTTGAAAATTGACGAAGGGGTAATTGTGTATTTTGATGAACCCGCTCGTGGCATACGAAAATATAGTCGAGATGTGCGTTTCGATGTTCCAAAAATCGACTTTGATAGCTTGGCCGTAAAAGACATTGAGTTTGATGGAACATTCTATTCGGGAAATATCTTTAAGCCTTTCAAGGAAGTTTTGAGAATCATGCCTGATACAACGCTCGGTTTCTTACATAAAGTACCGAATGGAAAATATAATGTCTTTGGGAATGAAACTTCCGTTAATTTCTCATCGGCTTTGGCAATGGACGGCAAAGGCCTACATTCAGAAGGAAATATCAATCACCTTGCTGCAAGTATGACTGCGAAAGAAATTCTCTTCATGGCTGATTCACTTACAGCATCGGGTCAGTTGGGAAAAGTGAATGAAAGTGTATTGAAAGGCTCATATTTCCCGCAAGTTGATATTAATGATTATAGCTTGAAATGGATGCCCAAGGTTGATAGTATGATTATTGCCTCGAAAGCGGGCTTTAATTTTTACACAGGTACTTCCTCGCTAAAAGGTAAGTTAGTTGTGCGTACGGGTGGTTTGTTTGGTTTAGGTAAATTGATTCGTACTGACTCCGAAACTGCTTCCGACCAATTTAAGTTTAATAAAGAAGGTTTTGTGGCGGATAGGTCTCAGTTTAACGTAAAATCGACTCAAACGACTGCTAAATCGGTACTCTTAGGTAAAAATGTAAACGTAAACTTCAATGTAAATAATAGTATTGTAAATATTGCGACTAACCAAGGAAACTTCAATGATAGCACAGGCTCAACGCTCGAATTCCCTTATGCGGCTTATAAAACTAACGTTGACCGTGCCGAGTGGAATATCAAAGATAAGAAGATTTCGATGAAAGGTGATGTTGAAACAACAGTCTTTACTTCAACCAATGTTTCGCAGCAAGGTTTGGCATTTAATGGAAATTTGGCAGCTTATGATATCGACCAAATGACCTTAAATATTGGCGGTGTGCCTTTCATTAAGTCGGCAGATGCCAAGATTATTCCTGATAAAGGGCAAGTTGCCATTCGTCGAGATGCAGATATGTTGCCATTTAAAAATGCTCGACTAACGATTGATACGCTTAATGGCTATCATAATTTGATTAATGGAAATATCCAAATTGTATCAAAAAATAAATTCACGGGTGATGCAACATATCAATTCGTGAACGTGAAAAAGGATACCTTTAACATCAAGATGGGTAACTTTGAGCTGCGTGAAATTACGATGGATGGTGAAGCCAAAAAGAGCAAAAATAAGGAGCTTTCGACCGTGGCACGAGCAACAGTTATTGAGCGAGATAGCATGTTCCTTTCGCCAAAAATGCTTTACAAGGGAGAAATTACGATGCTTGCACCAATCAAAAATCTATCGCTTGATGGGTATATAATTCCCGAACTCAAAAAATACCCTAAACTTGGTGGCTATTGGATAACTTACAAAGGAAATAAATCGGAGGAAATTAGAATTACGGTTGATAAAAACTTGAAAAGCGGCAATTCCCCAATTTTTGCAGGACTTCATTTCCGAACAACAACTTCGTCGAATGGACTTTATCCAACCTTTCTCTCAACCAAAGAGATGCCAGAAGACCAAAACGTTTTCTTAGCAAGTGGGGTTTGCCGTAGAGATGAACCGAATAAGCTTTTTAGTATCATTCCAGAAGAAGGAAGAGCTTTGGCAAGTAATAAATATGAAATTTTGGATGAAAAAGGTATCATTAACTTAGAAGGTAGATTCGACCTTTTGAGCGATAAAGTTTCACAATATGTTCAAACATCAGGTTTTGCCAAAATCCGTTTGGATACAGCTAACCACGAATTTAATACAATGATGCTCATGAATTTCCCGATTGCTCAGCCTTTATTGACAAATATGGCTGAGAAAATCGTGAAAACAAACCTTGATTTAGGTGTAAATGAGGCGGCAGTAGAATTGAATTCAACTGAATTAATCACGAAAATAGCCAAATTTGTAGGCGATAAAGACATTGACGATTATAAAGCAAAATCGGCTCGTGAATATGTGCCGCTGTTTAAATTTTCACCGAAATTTGCCAATACGATTGTTTTCAGTGATTTAAAACTGCTTTGGTCGCCGAAATATAATTCATACCGCAGTGTCGGAAAACTGGGTATTTCAAACATTGGTGAAACTGATATTAACGCCAAAATCAATGGTTATGTTGAGATTCGCAAAAACCCAATCACAGGCGATGAAATGTATATTTTCTTAGAACTTTCGGGCGAAAACTGGTATTACATGGGCTATAAAGATGGGCAAATGGGACTTATTTCGTCGGATGATAATTTTAATGCTGCCATTACGGCCAAAGCCGATAAGAAAAAAATCAAAGATTATCAGGTAATTCCAGTCGATTTTCCAGAAGCGATGCTTTTCCGTAAGACATTCTTAGAAACTTACCGAGGCATTAAAGAAAAACCAAAAGTTGCTGGGCAAAAACCAACCGATGCCAAGAAATTGGCCGATGTACCGAAAGATGAAGCCCAGAAAAAAGACGAGAAGAAAAAGAAAGTTGAAGATGAAAAAGATGGGTTTTAAGTGATGAATTTGCATAAAATAGGGGAGAAGTAAAGAAATTTGCTTCTCCTCTTTATTTTTATGATTGGCAAAGAAATTGCTATATTCGCAAACGAGAACTCAACCTCATAGAAACATGGCAAAAAATAAACAAAAACCCAAACAGAATCTACCTTCACAAACTTCCAGTACGGCACAGACTGCGACATATTCTGCTTCTAAAACTAACGAAAGCAACTTTTCGTTGAGTCCTACGGTGGTTTATATCCTTTTGGCTGTTGCGGTAATCATTGCTTTTGCAGCAGGTTTTTCTAATGGCTTCGTCAACTGGGACGACCAAATGTATGCCACTGAAAACGTAATGATTCAGAATCCAACATTTGCCAATCTCATCAGACTATTGACCGTAGAATGTGCTTTGAATTATCACCCGCTTACGGTGGCTTCGCTTTGGCTCAATTCTGCCCTGTTTGGGAAGGCTTCAACATCTTTCATTGTTGTCAATACACTTATACATTTAGTCAATACATTTCTGATTTTTCGTTTTTCGCAACAACTCACTCGCAATAATACTTTGGTGAGTTTTCTGGTGGCTCTTTTTTGGGGAATCCACCCGATGCACGTCGAGTCGGTTACATGGGTTTCAGAGCGTAAAGACGTTCTTTACACTCTTTTCTTTTTCTTAGCTTGTATTCAATACGTAAAATATTTGGAGAAAAACGAGCGAAAAATGCTGATAATGTGCTTTGTTTTCTTTGTTTTATCGTGTTTGTCGAAAGCAATGGCGGTGGTGTTGCCGTTGGTTTTATTGCTGATTGATTATTGGTTCGATAAAGGTTTCTTGACAGTTAAAAATATCACTACAAAAATACCTTTCTTCATTGTCGCTTTATTATTTGGTGCGTTGGCCGTACACGTACAAGGCGGCGGAGATTTGGGTGGAAGACTCGAAAAAATGACCCTTGACGTTGCACTTAGCGATGCTCTTACGTTGGGCGATAGAATCAAATTTGGTTTTTATGGCTTCTTGGTTTATATCTTCAAGTTGTTTATTCCAATCAATCAACATAATTTTTATGCGTATCCAAGTCCTGACAAATACGGAGCTATTCAATACGTAACGGCACCAATTTGGGCATTAATTGTTTTGGGAGGAGCGGCGTTTTTCTTCCGCAGAAAGAAAGAAATCTTCTTCGGAATCATGTTCTTTTTCTTTACTATCGTTTTGGTACTTCAATTTCTTTCAGTTGGTGGAGCTATTCTGGCTGAGCGTTATACCTATATTCCTTATTTTGGAATCATATTTTCAGTTTTTTACTTTCTGAATGAGAAAGTAGCCTCTAAAAATCTTTTGCTTTACGGCAGTTTGGCGATTGCTCCAGTTTTTATGTATTTGACCTATAAACAAACACTTACTTATAAAGATACAGGTACATTATTTGCTAATTCTTACAAATATGAGCCTGAATCGCCAGTTGTTAACGAAAACCTCGCCAATCATTTCGGGCGTTCGGGCGAAATTGACCAAGTGATACGTTATGGAGAATATGCGGCCTCGAAAGGCGTTCAATCTTATGCTTTGATGGGTGCTTTAGCCAATGCCTACTATTTAAAAGGAAATATGCCAAAGGCATTAGAACTTTACCAAAAAAGCATTGATAATTCGCCGAATCACAGAAAGTTTGTGGCATATTACAACCGTGGAATTGCCAATCGTGATGCAGGAAATTTCTTGCAATCGGCTGAAGATTTCACCAAAGCAATGGAACTTGGGCAAAACAAAAATGCTTATTTGGGTCTCAGAGCATTTGCGAATCTGAAAGCCAATAAATTTAAAGAAGCCTACGATGATTATTCAACAATGATAAACCTCGGCATTGCGGTCGATACGGCCTATAACGACCGTGCAGTGGCTCGTTATAGTTTGGGCGATACGCAAGGTGCTATCAAAGATTTGAAGGAAGTAATGAAGCGAAATCCGAATTATAAAGATGCCCGAGATAATTTGGTTAAGTTGGGCGTTCAGCCGTAAAAATAGAGATTGTATAAACAAAAAAGGCTTCTGAATTTTCAGAAGCCTTTTTTGTAGTTTTTACTAATCAATGCTGTAACTCGACCGTTGACTACTTATCCATATTATTCAGATTACTCTTTCTTTGGCTGTATAAGAAATAGACCACAATACCGAGTGTACTCCAAATCAAGAAAGCATACCAAGTATCAGTACGAAGACGTGACATCAAGAATAAGTTGAACAAAACACCCATCGGAGCTACAAACCAAATCATTGGAGCTTTGTATGGACGTTCGATATTTGGTTGTTGGTAGCGAAGTAATAACACCGCTCCCGAAATCATGGCAAATGCCAACAAAGTACCAGCCGAACACATTTCTGAAACTTTATCAATCGGAGTAACTGCCGAAACAATCGAAACAATGAAACCAACGAGTAAAGTACTCTTCCACGGAGTTTTGAATGTTGGGTGAATATCTTTGAAGAAGTTAGGTAATAAACCATCTTTTGCCATTCCTAAGAAGATACGAGTTTGACCAAGCATCATCACGAGCATTACCGAAGTAAGACCAGCTACCGCAGCCAATGTAATGATAAATACCGCCCAAGGAAGACCAGCATCAGCAAAGGCCGAAGCAACAGGAGCTTTCAAATCGAGCGTATCGTATTTAACCATGCCCGTAAGTACCAACGAAACCAAGATATATAATACAGTACAGATGATTAATGATGCAACGATAGCAAAAGGAACATCTTTACGGGGATTAATGGCTTCACCAGCTTGTGTAGAAACCGCATCAAAACCAATATAAGCAAAGAAAACGATTGTTGCAGCCGTAATTACACCATCCCAACCAAATGTTGTTGTGCCATCAGCAGCCGTAACAGTATCAGGAATAAATGGAGTCCAGTTTTCAACTTTAACAAAGAATGCACCAACCAAAATTACAAAAATAACAACGCTCAATTTTACGATTACGATGATATTATTTGTTTTGGCAGATTCTTGAATACCTCTCACTAAAATTGAAGTAACTACCCAAGTAATAAAGAATGCTGCAATATTGAAAGCAGGCGTTGGGCCTCCAAGACCAAGTTTTTCGCCAGCCGTGTATGGATCGTTCATGAGGGTTACTGGTAGTTCTAATCCAAATAGGTGGAGGAATTTCTCGAAATACCCTGACCATGCAACAGCAACTGTTGTAGCACCCATCATGTATTCTAAGATAAGATTCCAACCGATTATCCAAGCGAAGAACTCTCCAACCGTACCATAAGAATAAGCATAAGCTGAGCCTTCAACTGGTAAAATCGAAGCAAATTCACTATAACAAAGAGAAGCAAACGTACAACCAATGGCTGCAATGATAAAAGCAATTGCCAAAGCTGGCCCAGCAAAGTTATGAGCAGCGATACCTGTTAAAGTAAAGATACCACCACCAATGATTGCACCAATACCGAGCGATGTAAGCCCCCACTTAGTAAGAACTCGTTTAAGTTCTGATTTCTTCATATCAGCTTCGTAGGCTGCCATGGGCTTTTTACGCCAAATACTTTTTTCCATAAAATTTTAGGGTTTGTTTTTAGAATGTTTTACGAATTATATTGCAATATAAAACAAAAAAGGCTTGGTAAACCAAACCTTTAAGGCAAAATGCAAAATATTGTTTTAAAAAATCAAAATTTTGGGCATGATAGTTCTTTTTTATTTCTTCTTTGGCGTGGACTATTTCTTTCGAGAGGCTCTAATTGATACGCAATAGAAATCTCATGTGAACCACCTGTAGCGAAACCTAAACTCGAAATCGTGACATCATAGCTGTAACCAATCGAAAAACTTTCTTGACGGTATCCCAGCAAGAAAACTATTGCATCGTGGTTAGTACGAGTAATATTTTGCTTTTTTATCGGAATACCTCTATACCAAAGTCCAGCAGTAAGAGAAGAGTAGGTTCCATAAAAACCCACATCTAATTGGTCGAATTTTCCTTGTCTTTTATACAAAAATGCAGGCGAAAGTGAAAATTCTTTGTCAGCATTAGCTGCACCCGAATATGGATTTTCTAATGGAATCTTCAAACCACCACTCACACTTAGTTTGCGAGGTAAACAGTCACCAGTTGGACAGCCTACAATCGGGCTACTTGTACCTACATTAGTAAATGTGTAAGTAGGACGGTTAATGTGGTGCATCGAAACTCCAAGCCAAGTTTTGCTATTATAGAATAGTGCACCAGCACTAAAGTCAATAAATTTGATGGGAGCAGTATTGTTTACAATTGGGTCGGTAGTAACACTACCAGCTGTAAAGCCTCGATTGGTATATTGGTCGCCAAATGTAAGACCCAAATAATCTAAACTCTTATTAGAATAGGTAGCTTGAGCACCCAAACGTAAAAAGTTTTCTTCACCTAATTGAATTTGATATGAGTAAAGACCGCTAATTTCATTACTTTTCAATCGACCAGGGCCTTGAGAGTCGTTGACCATCATAACACCGATACCACTATTGAGTTTTTCTATATAATGGTCAACCGAAAAAGCCGACGTAATAAAGTTGGCATTAATCGAAGGCCATTGGTTTCTATAGTTAGCAATCAGACGTGGTGCATACGCACTTCCTGCAAATGCAGGATTCTGATATAAGGGTGCCGCATAAAATTGCGAAAATTGAGCGTCTTGTGCCATACTATTCCAGCAGACCAAAGACAAAAGGAGAATTCCTAAATAAAGTTTTTTCATTGCCTAAATTAAAAGCATAACAATGTGATATTTATAAGCAAATTTCATTCCAAATAGACGCTAAATAATTATTAAACGGATTTAATGGCTTGTTATGTATTTTTTGTAACGATTGTTTGTAAAAATACGTCTTTGTAGTAGAATTGGTGTTATTATTGTTCGATTTTTTGATGGTATCTTTTATTTTAGTCCGAAAGTTTCAAATAAAAGAATTTCAAATGTCGTTTAATTTATAAAACCTCTTGTATGGTTTATGTGTTTATCTAAGTAGCCTAACAATTAACGAATTATGAAAGGTCGTATTGGCAATATCCTTAGGAATTTCTTGCTGATTGCCGCATTTACCTATATTTCTTTCGATTCTGTCGCTCAGTTTTATGTAGGAGGCAAGCTTTGTGTTGGTTCTGCGGCACCAACCACACCTCCTGTGGGTTCTCAGCCAGTTGCTAACACTGATTGTAGCGAACCAACTATATTTTTTGATGAAAATAAAGCCACAACTGCTTGGCTTTGGGATTTTGGTGACCCAAGTACAACTTCAGATATATCAACTATTCGTAATCCTAAATATTTTTATTCAACTCCAGGGCAATATACTGTTACACTCACTCGGACAGTAGGAGCTGTTGTGCAGGCTCCCGAGACCAGAACCATAACTATCAGTTCGCCACCCGAGCAACCCTTATTTTTTGGGAAACCAAAAGCAGATACAACTATTTGTGATGGGAAAACACTAAAACTTGACCCTTACAGATTAAAAGCCAGCCCACCTGGTGCAACTTTTTTGTGGTTTCCGAAGGGACAGACCACCCAAACTATTGATGTTGACTCAACTGGGTGTTACTCGGTAGAAGTATTTGAACCAACTGGAGGCTGTTCTCGGATAGCTCAAATCAATGTGAAGTTTTGCTTGCAAGAAGCAAGTAGTGGTGGTGGTGAAAAATGGTATTTTGGACAAGGTGCAACGCTTGATTTTGAGGCGAATACAGGGCCGCCTATTCCCAGAGATACCTTGGCAAGTAATGGTGATTTATTTGGCGAAACCGAGCCTAATGACCCAATCTACGTGCCACTTGATGCAACAGAAAGTAATCCTATTCGTTCGCCAGAGGGGGTTGCGATGGTTTATGGCCCTACGGGTTCGTTGGTATTTTACACCGATGGTGCTGCTATTTACGGAAGTGATGATGAACTACTGCCCGCTATACCGCCTTTGGTGGATAGTAACCTCGGAGGAACTAACACTGCTACGCAATCAGCGGTGATTATTCCCAAAAATACCTGTAATGAATGCCCGCATCATTTGTATTATGTCTATACTATTAATAAAGACACGGGCTTACTTTCATACAGTGTTGTAGATACCCGACGGAATAATGGAAAAGGTGCAGTAGTTGAGAAAAATGTACCTGTAAATATTCAGACCTCACAACGAATTACGGCCGTTAAAAATGCTGATGAAACAGGTTTCTTTGTTTATTCACACGATGCTGGTACAAATACTTTCAGAATTCTAAAAGTAGATTCAACAGGTACTAAAGAAATAACTCAAAATTTGGGTTTGGTACATGATGATGTCAACAGTCAAAAAGGATATATGCGTGTTTCGCCTACGGGGGCTAAACTTGCAGTTGCTGTATCAAAAGGTGGAAAAAACTATGTGGAAGTATTTAATATTGATAAAGCAACAGGAGAGTTACAAGCTCCACCACTCACGATTGATTTGGGAGTGGCAGCTCCGCCCTATATATATGGGGTCGAATTTTCGGAAGACGAAGAAAAGCTTTATGTTACGTTAAGAGGTGACCCCAGTTTGAGTGAGACTTCATATCTCTATCAGTTAAATCTCAATTTAATGAATTCCGTTGAGATAGCAAGTAAAAAGATAGAAATTGATAAATCAAGTATCTATGCTTTCGGGGCATTGCAGCGGGGTCCAATAAGTGGTATGGGTGAAAAATTTATTTACATGGCGATAGATGGTAGTAGATATATCCCCTATATCCAAAACCCAAGTATAAATGGAGACCCAACAAAAACGCAAAAGGAAAATGCTGCTTTAGTGGGTTATCAAGCAGTGAATGGTTTGGGTGCTACAGATGTTTTGGGCAATAGTGGTTTAGGTTTTCCGAATGTTATTCAAGCCAAACAGAACCAAGAAGGAGAAGGCTTGAGTGCAACCTATGAAGGGAATTGCCAAAACCAGCCAACAATTTTCAAAACCCAAGGAATATGCAGCCCCATGAAAGGAGAAGCTGCATGGGACTTTGGCGATGGAAGTACAGGCACTGGACTGGAAACATCACATACCTATACTAAAGCAGGTCGATACGTAGTAAAACTTACCCTTTCTGTTTATTCTGAAACGGTGGTAAGTAGAAATGTAAACATTCCTTTATTGAATAATTTACTTGGCAATGCTTTAAAAGAAAAATGCAATGATTTTGTGGTTGTTGATACAATCTATATTAAACCATCGCCAGTGGTTAATTTGCCAGATGAGGCATTTGTTTGTGTAATAGAAGGACAAACGCTACAACTTGATCCAAAATTACAGCAAGCTTTTAATCCAGGATATTTGTGGAGACCAACAAATGAAACAACCCCAACAATTGTAGTAGGTGCAACGGGTAATTATTCATTAATTGCTACTAATCGCTTCGCAAATAGTACAACCTGTGCCACTTCAGATAGAATTGAAATTAAAGAAGGATGTGAACCACGTTTATTTGTGCCAGAGATTTTTACAGCAAATAAAGATGGTATCAACGATATTTTACAGATACCTAATGCTCACATAACAGACTTTGATTTACGTATCTATAATCGTTGGGGAGAAATTATATTTGAATCTAATGACCCCGAAAAAATCTGGGACGGAAGCTATAACGGGCGAGTCATTGCCCCTATGATGTATGCTTTCGTTGTAAGCTATAAAAGTTTATATTTTCCGAATAGAGAAAAAATTACTCGTCGTGGAGGAATATTTTTGGTGAATTAATTCGTCAAAGTTCGTATATTTGAACTTTTAAAAAAATATTTCTTTCCTCAATTTCATGCGACAAGACTACATTACTGGCGATAGCGAAGCTCTTTCTCCCATAGAAAAGGAGATTGAAAAGGCATTACGACCGCTTTCTTTCGATGACTTTACGGGGCAAGATAAGATTTTAGAAAATCTGAAAATATTTGTTCTTGCTGCCAAACAACGTAAAGAAGCACTTGACCATGTACTACTTCACGGCCCCCCAGGGCTTGGGAAAACTACACTTTCAAATATTATCTCTAATGAGTTAGGAGCAAATATTAAAATCACATCGGGTCCAGTACTTGATAAACCCAGTGATTTAGCAGGGCTTCTAACAAACTTAGAGCCTTTTGATGTCCTTTTCATTGATGAAATACATCGACTCAATCCCATTGTAGAAGAATATTTGTATTCGGCAATGGAAGATTATAAGATTGACATCATGCTTGATTCTGGCCCCAATGCCAGAAGCGTACAGATTGGGCTAAATCCATTTACTTTAATTGGTGCTACAACCCGTTCAGGGCTTCTCACATCTCCACTTCGTGCAAGGTTTGGAATCAATTCTCGCTTAGAGTATTATGATGCAGTGTTACTAACAAAAATTGTCAAACGTTCAGCCTTTATTTTAAATATGCCTATTGAAGACGAGGGAGCTTATGAAATAGCCCGTCGTAGTCGAGGTACGCCACGTATAGCCAATAATCTGTTACGTCGAACCAGAGATTTCGCTCAAGTAAAAGGAGATGGAAAAATAACGATTGCTATTGCAGAGATGGCATTAACAGCCCTTGATGTTGACCAAGATGGCCTTGATGAAATGGATAATCGAATTTTGATGACAATCATCGAAAAATTTAAAGGGGGGCCTGTTGGATTATCAACCATAGCGACAGCAGTGGGCGAAGAAGCCGAAACGATTGAAGAAGTTTACGAACCTTTCTTAATTCAGGAAGGCTATTTAAAACGCACAGCTCGTGGGCGTGAAGCCACTGAAAAGGCTTATAAGCACTTGAATATTTTGCCTAAGTATCGGATGGGGGAATTGTTTTAGAACTTCATCGTAGGATCAATTTTTGGGATAGATACCTTTACTTAGCAAAAAAGAAGTATTTTTGTAAAAAATGAGAGGTATTGTTCTAAGTAATAATACTTAAATAATAATGTTTCTTTATGGCATTTACATTAAAAGATAAATCAATCCTTATCACAGGAGGCACAGGGTCTTTAGGAAAGGCTTTGACCAAGCATATAATAAATAGCTTTCCTGAAGTAAGAAGAATAATTATATTCTCAAGAGACGAGCAGAAACAATTTCAGATGGCTCAAGAATACCCTGAAAGTAAATATCCTCAAATGAGATATTTTATTGGCGATGTTCGTGACTTTGAACGAGTAAAAAGAGCATTAAAAGGGGTTGACTTCGTGATTCATGCGGCCGCAATGAAGCATGTGCCTATTGCAGAGTATAATCCAATGGAATGTGTGAAGACAAATATACTTGGTGCAGAAAATGTTATTAACGCCTGTCTTGAAACAAGTGTAGAGCGAGTTGTTGCACTATCTACGGATAAAGCAGCTGCACCTATTAACCTATATGGAGCTACGAAACTGGCTTCTGATAAATTATTTGTTGCAGCAAATAACATTACAGGCTGGAATCCGATAAGATTTTCTGTTGTACGCTATGGAAATGTAATGGGGTCTAATGGTTCAGTTATTCCTTTCTTTATTAATAAAGTAAAGGATGGTATTTTACCTATTACCGACCCCAATATGACTCGCTTTAACATCTCTTTAAAAGGAGGAGTTGATATGGTCATGCATGCACTGGAGCATGCTTGGGGTGGAGAAATTTTTGTACCTAAAATACCTTCATACAGAATTACCGATATTGCCGAAGCAATCGGTCCAGATTGTGAAAAACCAGTTGTAGGTATCAGACCAGGTGAAAAAATCCACGAAGAAATGATAACCGCTTCTGATTCGTATTATACATATGACTTGGGGAAATATTATACTATTCTTCCTGCAACACATAAATGGAATTTAGAAGAGTTTATTTTAGCATTCAATGCTAAGAAAGTTTCAGAGGGTTTTAGTTACAGTTCAGGAAGTAATACAGAGTGGGAAAGCGTAGAAAGTTTAAAGAGTCTTATAAAAGATCATGTGATATCGGAGATTAATTAAGTTTAATAGGTGTAGCTACCAACTTTGGCAAAGATTCAGCTCAATACCAAAAAGTGGGTGGTGCAAAAAAATCAGAACGCAAAAAAACTAAGTGAAAAACAACTAAAGTAGCTACCTAATTTGTAAAAAAACCTTAAATAATGAAGAGTACTTTTTACAAGTAATAGAAATTTTCAATAATTGTAACATTGAAAAAAAATAAAGCCTTATTTTTGGGAGGTCATTATTTTAATCAATATGTCAAATAGTATATAACTTCGAATATTTATACATTAAATTTTCTTTGAATAGTATATTTACTTGTACCCAAAGGTATAAACGGATATTTTCTATTTAATATAAACTCTGTTTTTAAATTATGTTAGAATCTGACCTCAAAAATGCTAAAATTGCTGTAATTGGTTTAGGATATGTTGGTTTACCTTTGGCTGTTGAATTTGGCAAAAAATACATAACCACAGGATTTGATATAAATCAATTTAGAATTGACGAGTTAAAAAGAGGGTATGACCGTACAAGAGAAACTAGTGAAGAAGACCTTGCGTCATCACCGTATTTACAATATGAATCAAATTCGCAAGCGTTAACAGCTAATGTTTATATTGTTACTGTTCCTACACCAATTGATGCTTACAAAAAACCAGATTTATCCCCTCTTATTAAAGCTTCCGAAACCGTTGGTAAAGTATTGAAACAAGGAGATATTGTTATTTATGAGTCAACAGTTTACCCTGGTTGTACGGAAGAAGATTGTGTGCCTGTTTTAGAAAAGTATAGTGGATTAAAGTTTAATGAAGAGTTTTATTGTGGGTATTCTCCAGAGCGTATAAATCCGGGGGATAAAGAACGAACTTTGACAAAAATATTAAAAATAACATCTGGGTCTACTCCAGAAACAGCAAATTTTGTTAATGATTTATATAACTCTATTTTAGAAGCAGGTACATATAAAGCCCCATCTATTAAAGTTGCTGAAGCGGCAAAGCTAATAGAAAACTGTCAACGAGATGTGAATATTTCTTTTGTAAATGAATTAGCTCTGATTTTTGATAGAATGGGAATTGATACGACGGAGGTTTTGGAAGCTGCTGGAAGTAAATGGAATTTTCTTAAATTTAAACCAGGCTTGGTTGGTGGCCATTGCATTGGTGTTGACCCCTATTATATGATTCACAAGGCGGAGAGTTTGGGGTATTTCCCTGCAGTAATAGGTGCTGGAAGGAGGATTAATGATAATATGGGTATCTTTGTGGCAAACAAAGTTATTAAACTGATGATTCAAAAGGGTATTCAGATTAAAGGGGCAAAAGCATTAATATTAGGCATAACTTTTAAAGAAAACTGCCCAGATATTAGAAACACTCGTGTCGTTGACATTTATGCTGAGCTAAAAGATTACGGTTTAAATGTAGATGTATATGACCCTTGGGCAGATAAAGATGAGGTTTATAACGAGTACGATATTAGACTTATCAAAGACTTATCAACTGATTACGAAGCCATAATAATAGCGGTTTCTCATAATATATTTTTAGAGATTGATATAAAGAAGCTAAAAAGAAAGGAAAGTGTAATTTTTGACATTAAAAAAAATCTAAATAATTTTAATGCAGATGCTAGTCTATAATTATGCGACTAAAAATTAGTAGTAATTTTTCCAACTTATCGTTTATATACTTGATCAAAAACCTTAAAATATTTTCCAGCACTTTAATTTTTATACTATCTGATGGATTATCAAGATTTTCAAAGTTTCTGTTATTACCTTTTTATATTAATTATTTAACACCAGAAATAATAGGTACTTTGTTTTTATTTGAGTCAATTGTTGTTTTAGTAGAACCCTTTTTTTCACTAGGTCTTCAATATTCGGTTAGTAGATTTTATAATGATTTTACTGATACTATTGAGTCTAAAAAGTTTATAAAGAATGTATTGGTATTGAAATTTTTATTAGGTGGGATTATCCTATTGCTTTTTCTTTTTTTTGTAAAAATATGTTTAGTAGTTACAAATGTATTTGATATAAGTTTTAGTATTATATCAATTGCTCTGTTTTGTTCCTTCATGGGTTCATTCTCAAATTTTGTTCAACATAAATCAATAGCTTGTCAGACACCTAAGACATATAGTTTTTTTAACTTAATATATTTCATCTTATCCTTTTCGACAACTATTATCATCATTATATTTTTAAATGGGGGCATTCAAGAAATAATTTTAGGGATTTTATTCTATACCATTGTTATTTTTCTTTATAGTCTATATTTAACATTAGACAAAGAAATAATTAGATGGTCTTTTGTGAAAGTAGTAATTCAAAATTTACAATCCGATGAGACTATAAAAATTTTAAAATTTTCATTCCCCTTCATATTACATAATTTTGCTATACTTTGTTTAGTTTTTTTTGATAGAATTATTTTGTCTTTTTATGTCTCTAAATCAGATATTGGAGTTTATAGTGTTGGCTATCAAGTTGCTTCTATTATTCCAATATTTGCGGTTGCATTTAAAAACTCTTTTACGGCTTCTTTTTATAAAATTGGTAATAGCTTTTTATTAGCGTCAAGGTTTTTAAATAAAATTTTTTTTGTTGGTTTTATCTTTTCAATTTTAATATTGATTGTATTTTTTTTGATAAACGAATACATAGAACAAAACTTCAAACAAAATATTTTAAAGTACACCGATTCAATAACAATATTTAAATTTGTAATACCTGGTATGATTTTTTGTTTTTTTTACACAATCAGTGAACCTATACTTATTTACTCAAAAAAAACTTTCGAGTTATCGATTATAATTGCACTTTCAGCAATCTTAAACGCAACCCTAAATATATTGTTTATCCCTAATTACGGAATTTTTGCAGCGTCTATTTCAACAGATATATCTTATTTATTTATGCTTATTGGTACTCTTGTACTAATGAAAAGGTATTATGGGTATCCTTCTATTAACTATAAAAAATGAATATTAAATTAAAATGGAACTGGGTTTTTATACAGCAATTATATATGTTCTTTATTGTGGTTAGTTCTTCATTCTACTACTTAATCACGATTTATAGACTTTTTACACTTAAAAACGAAGTGATTCAACAGTTTTTGGTAGTAACACTTTCTGTTGACTTTATATTTGTATTACTTTTTTTTTCAAAAATTAAACTATTTAAATTTGAAATTATTTTGTTTTGTTGCTTAATTCCAAGTATAATTATTGGAATACTCACAAATGAACCCAATCGTAGATGGCTAACAGATATATTAATTCCATTGTTGTTTATTTGTAAAATAGCTATCGGTAGAGAGTTTACAAAAAAACATTTGATGAATTATAAGTTAATCGGATTATTTAAACGGCATGCCAATTGGACATTTTTTTTTGTATTATTAGGTACTTCAATATATGTCTTGATTAGTACTATTTTTGAGTTAGATACATATACTGGCTTAGAACCTCCGGTTTATTCAACTTTTATAACGTTTTTACTTAATAATAACTATATAGGTTCTATTATTACCATACTTTTAATTCTTTATAGCGGTAAAAGAGCTATAATAATTACCCTTATTCTATTAATTATTTTGTATGGATTAATTAATGGAATAACATTAAAAAAAATAATCATCCTGTCTGTTATATTTATGGCAGCAATTATTCCACTATACTATTTTTACGATGACTTAGAAAAACAACCAGCATTTGAAAAATACTTGAATACTATTTCAATATTTCAAGATGGTGATCAAGAAGAATTAGATAACGCTGGTGGTGGGCGGTTAGATGAAATAAGTACTATATTAAATCAAATGCAACCATATAATTTTGTTTTTGGAAAAGGAATAGGGTTTACTTACATCGTTGGCAACCGACCAAATGATGAGGCTAACGTAGAAGTAGCCAATGCTCACTTTTCTCCTATTGGGATAACCAGTAAATATGGCTTGATATTTTATATACCATTTATATCATTTTACTTTTTACTTTTGTTGACAGGGTTAAATAATACTAAATATAATAATTTTGGTTTAGTGTTTAGTTTTTATTATGTTTTTGCTATGTTAATCGATTCTATGTTTTCCTATTCTATGTTTATAAATCCATTATTACCTTTTTGCATGGGATATTTGTCCAGTTTTATGCATTTAAAAATATGATTTTGGTTTTGCGTTTGAAAGTTAAAATTTATTCTATGTTAAAATTTGTTAGAGATTATCTTAACTCTCCTCCAATTATTGTATACAGAGTTGGTAATCAGTTTCATAAAATTGGGTTAATTAAAATAGCGTTTGCTATCTCAATAATAAATAGATTAATTTTTTCTACTTGGATTCCGAGTTCCTCAAAAATAGGAAAAAGGTTTCAGGCTGGGTATTGGGGTTTAGGTATAGTTATACATAGTGATACTGTTATAGGAGATGATTGTTTGATAAGCCAAAATGTTACAATTGGTAAGAAAAATGCAGACGACAAACACCCCCCAATATTAAACAATAACATATATATTGGTGTTGGGTGCGTTCTAATTGGGGAAATTACTATTGGTAATAACGTAAAAATAGGAGCAAATTCATTTGTAAATAAATCTATTCCCGATGATTCCATAGTAGCTGGAAGTCCATTGAGAGTAATCAATTATAAGAATAATGATTAATAAAACTATTGATATTATCGCTGGAGCAAGACCTAATTTCATGAAAATAGCTCCACTAATTGAGGCATTTAAAAAATATAATTTTGGAAACAAAGGTATTGATATTCGCTTAGTTCATACAGGTCAGCATTATGACAAAAACATGAGTGATACTTTCTTTGAAGAATTAGGGATTCCACTGCCCGACATAAATTTGCAGGCTGGCTCTGGCTCACAATCTGAACAAACTGCCAAGATTATGCTTGGTTATGAAAAATTACTATTAAACAAACCATCAGTTTTGTGTATAGTTGTTGGAGACGTAACATCTACGATGGCGTGTTCAATAGTTGCAAAAAAGCTACATATAAAGGTAGCTCATATTGAAGGAGGAATACGCTCTTTTGATGAATCTATGCCAGAGGAAATTAACAGAAAAGTTACTGACGCTATAACAGACTACTTTTTTACAACTTCTGAGGTTGCCAATAATAATCTACGCAAAGAAGGTATCAGTGATAATCGGATTTATTTTGTAGGCAATACAATGATAGATACGTTATTGAAAAATCAGAGTCGTTTCAAAAAACCTACGCTTTGGAATGAGAATAACTTAGAGAATAAAAAATACATTGTCATGACACTGCACCGTCCAGCCAACGTAGATAATGCCACAAATTTAGCTAATATCATAGAAATTGTGAAAAGAAATGTAAGGCCTTTCCCGATTGTCTTCCCTATTCACCCACGTACCAGAAAAGTTTATGAATCAATAAATGAAAATAACGAAAATGTAATTTTAACAGACCCTTTGGGGTATTTAGAGTTTAATTTTTTAGTAAAAAATGCCAAAGTTGTTATCACAGATTCTGGTGGAATTACAGAAGAAACAACGGTAATGGGTGTTCCTTGTTTAACACTTAGAGCTACAACAGAAAGACCTGAAACTTGTAATATAGGCACTAATGAACTAATAGGTACAGACCCTAATAATTTGGAAGAACCTCTTGGGAAAATTTTTAAGGACAAATGGAAAAAAGGAGAAATACCTCCTCTATGGGACGGAAAAACTGCTGAAAGGATAGCGGCTATTATTGAAAAAATAATTTAACATAATTTCTATTTGTACCTATGTGTGGAGTATTTGCAGCAATAAGAATGAATGGCTTTTTCACTGATTTGGAGAAAAAATTACTCAAGAAATCGGTCGAAATGGTAAAATATCGTGGACCCGATGCAACAAAAATGACTTATTATTCTTCAAACGAAAATAGTACGGAAGATAATATTTTTTTAGGCCATAATCGCCTTGCTATCATTGATTTAAGTTCAGATGGCATTCAGCCTTTCACAAATGATAATAAAATTCACATTGTATTTAATGGAGAAATTTATAATTATATAGAACTAAGAGAAGAATTACAAGGTAAAGGATATACTTTCAAAACACAAACTGATACCGAAGTAATTATTAACCTTTATATAGCTGAGGGAGTTGAGGGTTTTGGCAAAATGAATGGTATGTGGGCTTTTATCCTTTATGATAGTGAGACGAAAAAGGTAGTTATCAGCCGTGATAGATTTGCCGTAAAACCAATTTACTATATTTTGGCAAATGATACCTACTATTTTGGCTCAGAAATAAAACAGCTTTTGCCTTTCCTTAACAGTTATCATCTAAATCTAAATACTTTTGGTAATTATTTGCATAATTTTTTAGTAGATTATAGCAATGAAACAATGTTTTTAGAAGTAAATAAAGTACCACCTAAACATTCCTTCATCATCAATTTACAATCAAAAGAAATAGAATTAAAAAAATATTGGGATTATGAATTATTGGACTTTTCTAAACGAAAATCAGCTGATTTAAATGAAGAATTCTCCTACTTACTAAGAGATAGTGTACAAATAAGACTAAGAAGTGATGTAAAAGTAGGTAATACCCTTAGTGGAGGCTTAGACTCATCAAGTATTGCTGTTATAGCGAATGAAATAAGCCCTATTCCTATTGAAAATATTTCAGTTATATCTAAAAACCCTAAAATATCAGAAGAAAAATATGTAGATGCTTTGATTAAAAATAATGATATTAAAGTAACAAAAGTCGCATTTGATGAAATAGATTCTTGGGATATGGTTGAAGAAGTTATTTGGCATAACGATGAACCTATATTATCCCTTAGTACAGTTGCACACTTCAACATGATGAAACTATTTCATGAAAAAACAGATATTACTGTTATTTTGAGTGGGCAAGGTGGTGATGAATCATTGGGTGGATACAATAAATATTTTTTTGAAAACCTCAAAGAACTTAATCGAAATAGACAATACGCTAAGTTAGTAAAAGAATCTTTATTTTTGTTACCAAAATTCAATAACGAATTCAAACTGACAAATGCCCACCGCTATCTAAGTCCACGATTTAGAAACAAATCTATCATTGAAAATACCTGCAACTTGCAATTTAATAATGGCTTTAATACAAAAAGCAATAGTTTTAGAGAAAGGCAGATATTAGATATTGACCAATATTCCGTTCCTGCACTCAATCATTACGAAGACCGAACTGCTATGGCTTCATCTTTGGAGATTAGACTACCTTTTTTAGATTTTCGATTAGTAAATTTCAATTTAAATTTGCCAGTTGAATACAAAATAAAAAATGGTTTTACAAAGCATATTTTACGTGAAAACATAAGCCAATTACCCAAAGAAATTGCATGGAGAACAGATAAGAAAGGGTTTGATGTGAACGAAAATAATTTTGTGAATCTGAAAAATTGGGAAAGAGTAGAAGCACTTCTCACCAACTCAAAATTGCAACAATTTGAAATTATTGATGAAAGTTTTGTGAAAAGTGAGATTAAAAGTTATCTCTTAGGGAAAAGAAAATATTGGGTCAGAGACATCAATAGATTGATATTTTCAGAAATTTGGTTGAGAAAATTTTTCTAATATTTTGTTCGAAAACGCTATTAATCCTAATGATAAAAAAAATAAAATTAGTTTATCATGTTTTGAAAAACATGGGTCTGAGATATATTATTTTCAGAATTAAATATGAAATTAATCTCAAAAGTGGGCTGTTTTTATATTTGTTTCCCAAAAACCCACCAAATATTTCTGCAATAAGCCTTGAAGAGTGGAGAAAAGAATCATCATTTTTTTTTTTCAACGCTAAAAATGAACTAAAATTTCAAAAGGTTCGGAATGACAAATTAGATAAATATTACCATGATTTTAAAAGTGGTAAACTTGAATATTTCAATAATTTTACGGTAGATGTAACTAAGGGATATGATTGGCTGAAAAACCCAAAAAGTGGATTTGAAAATAATATTGAAACTCATTGGACCAAAATAAATGATTTTTCAATAGATGAAGGCGATATTAAATTTGTTTGGGAAAAATCAAGATTTTCATTTTTGATTGCTCTAATTAGATACGATTATCATTTTCAGATTGATTGCTCGGCAGATGTCTTTCATGCAATAGAAGACTGGATAGACAAAAATCCAACTAATATGGGCCCTAATTATAAATGCAGCCAAGAAATTTCCATTCGACTGCTAAATTGGACTTTTGCATTATATTACTACAAGTTTTCAGAGCAACTAACGTCTAAAAGGTTTTCAAAGATAATCAATTCAATTTACTGGCAGTTAAAGCACGTAAGGACAAATATCAATTTTTCAAGAATCGCAGTACGAAATAACCATGCCATTACCGAAACCCTTATGCTATATTTAGGAGGTACGATATTTTCGTTTTTTAAAGAAGCTGCCGAATGGAAAAAAGTAGGCAAAAAATGGTTTGAAGAAGAAATAATTTATCAAGTTTATGATGATGGCTCATATCTACTATATTCTATGAATTATCAAAGAATTATCGTACAGCAACTAACTTGGGCTTTTTATTTAGCTGATGCCAACAGAGATAAATTCCAGCCAATTATCTATGAAAAAGCAAAAAAAATGATTGATTTTTTGTATAATTTTCAAGATGAAAACACAGGTTTTTTGCCAAATTATGGAGCAAATGATGGAACGCTGTTATTTAAATTAAATAATAATAATTTTAGAGATTTTAGCCCTCAGCTAAATGCTTTACATTATAATCTCTATAAAAAACATCTTTATGAGGACTTGAATACAAGAGAAGATTTGCATTGGTACGATAAAAATGTGGGTTCTGAGTCGGTAAATCTAAAAAGAAATAGCCTAATGAAATATGAAGAAGGTGGCTATTATGGATTCCGTTTTGACAAAATAAAGACATTTATCAGATGTGGCAATCATAAAAATCGCCCAATACAAGCTGATAACCTTCATTTTGATTTGTGGTTTGAGGGAAAAAATATACTAAGAGATGCTGGTACTTTCCAATATAATACTTCCGAAGATATGACGAAGTTTTTTAATGGAACAGTCTCTCATAATACTGCGATGTTAGGTGATTTTGACCAAATGGAGAAAGGTCCGAGGTTTATTTGGTACAATTGGACACAAAAGAAAAGTGCGTTTCTCCATGAAAAAATAGATTACTTTGAATTTAATGGTGTCATTAAAGCATACTTGCATTTGAGTAAGACAATTAGTTATATCCGTAATATTAAATATTATAAAACCACTCACCATTTTGAAATAATTGACACAATAAATCACAATACAGATTTACTAATTCATCAAATTTGGAATCCTTCTAATGACTTTTTTGATAATTTCGAGATAATATCAGCAGAAGAAAATGGTAAACCAATTAATCCTATTTATAAAAATGGGTGGTTCTCTGATTTATACGGCTCAAAAGAACCTACCAAACAAATAGTTTTTTCAACAAAAAATCGAACAATTAAAACCATAATTAAAGCTAAAAAACAAAAGTGAGAATATTACTAATTCATCAATATTATCTTGGGAAAAATGAAGCTGGCGGCTCAAGATGGAACGAAATGACAAGGGTTTGGGCTGCACTTGGGCATGAGGTAGTCGTTTTGGCAGGCATGGTTCATTATGCAAAAGGGACAAAACCTGCCGAATACAACGGGAAATATTTTTTTGTAGAAATTTATGCTGATAATATCGAAGTAATTCGTTGTCATGTATCTAATGCTTACAATGTCAATTTTCTGGGGCGTTTATGGGCATACTTTTCTTTTGTATTTTCAAGTATTTTGGGTGGATTATTCAAAACAAAAGGAAAGTTTGATATTATAGTTGTAACTTCCCCACCTTTATTTGTAGGCATTACAGCTTATGTACTTTCGATTTTTAAAAGAATTCCTTTTCTGTTTGAGATCAGAGATTTATGGCCAGAATCGGCTATTGATACGGGAGTTTTAACAAACAAAATGATTATTCGTTTTGCTTATTGGTTTGAGTCTTTTATCTATAAAAAAGCAAAACTGATAAATGTATTAACTCCCGCTTTTAGAGATGCTTTGATTTATAAAAAAAATGTGTCAGAAGCAAAAATTTGCTTTGTCCCGAATGCTGCAGATTTTTCAATTTCAGAGGAGCTTTTACAAAATTTTGATGCAAAATCCTACCGAATAGAACTTGATATTGATAAAAACTTTGTAATAATTTATGTTGGAGCTCACGGTGTTGCGAATCATTTAGTGCAAATACTTGATACGGCTGAAAAACTACGAGATACAAATGTACTTTTTTTGCTTATAGGTGATGGAATGTTAAAGAAAGATTTAATAGAAGATGCTAAACAAAGGGGGTTACAAAATATACGATTTATAGATTCTGTACCTAAGAAAGAAGTTTTTAAATATATTTTAGCATCTGATTTAGGAACATCGGTTTTGAAAAAGAATGACACTTTCAAAACTGTATATTCTAATAAAACCTTTGATTATATGTCATGTAAGAAACCAATCTTGATGGCAATAGATGGCGTTTCGAGGACATTAGTAGAAGAAGCAGAGGCTGGCACATTTGTTGAACCAGAAAACGCAGATGACTTTGCTGAAAAAATACACCATTATCTCAACAATAAAGAGTTGATAGAAAAGCAAGGTGAAAGTGGTCACAAATATGCAAAAAAGCATTTTGATAGAGATGTCTTAGCAAAAAAATATATTAATATTATTGAAAAATGTATCAGAAATTCATAAAACCAACAGTTGATTTTTTTGTAGCAGGTTTCATACTTATATTGGCCTTACCAATTCTATTACTTTTAATGTTGCTACTTAGTTTAGCAAATAATGGTAAGCCTTTATTTTTTCAGCTAAGACCTGGCAAAGATGGAAAAATATTTAAACTCATAAAGTTTAAAACTATGAATGACAAACGAGATGCTAATGGAAAGCTATTATCAGATGCCGCTCGTTTGACAAAAATTGGTAAATTTGTAAGAAAAACATCATTAGATGAGTTACCTCAACTCATTAATATATTACAAGGTGATATGAGTCTCATAGGTCCAAGACCGCTTTTGGTTGAATATTTACCACTATATAATAATGTACAGAAACAGCGACATAAAGTAAAACCAGGAATTACAGGCTATGCACAAGTAAATGGCAGGAACGCTATTAGTTGGGAGCAAAAATTTGAGTATGATGTTTGGTATGTTGAAAATATATCTCTAAGTTTAGATGTTAAAATATTTTTTTTTACAATTAAAAAAGTATTAAATTTTGAAGGTATCAATTCGGATACCGCAATTACAATGGAAAAATTTACTGGAAATTAAGAAAATACGATGTTGTTATATGGTGCAAGTGGGCATGCTAAAGTAGTGATAGACTGTTTAGAAGCATCAAGCATTCCAATAGATGGAGTTTTTGATGATGATATAGGTAGAAAAAAAATATTGGAGTATGATGTATTAGGGAGTTACAATATTAATTTCTTGGCAAATGAAGAGTGCATTATCGCTATTGGCAATAACTGCATAAGGAGAAAATTGTTAGAAAGAATTAGACATCAATTCGGAAAAGTAATGCATCCGACTTCAGATATCCAACGAAGTGTTACTATTGGTGAGGGGAGTGTCGTTTTCCATCACGCTATTCTTCAATCTTGTGTAAAAATAGGAGATCATGTTATAGTTAACACAAAAGCCAGTATAGATCACGATTGTGTTATTGGGAATTTTGCTCATATTGCTCCTAATGCAACTCTTTGTGGTGGTGTAACAGTAGGGGAGGGTGCTTTAATTGGGGCAGGAGCCGTAGTTATCCCAAATATCAAAATAGGAAAATGGACTACTGTTGGAGCGGGTGCAGTAGTTGTCAAAGATGTACCAGACTATGCTGTTGTCGTTGGAAGTCCAGCTACAATTAAAAAATACAATGAACAATGTTAGATAGAATTTGGTTGTCGTCTCCGCATATGGGTGGTAACGAGAAATGTTTTATTGATAAAGCGTTTGAAGACAATTATGTGGCCCCTTTAGGAGCTAATGTAGATGGTTTTGAGAGTGATATTTGTAAATTTACGGGAACAAAATATACCGCTGCTCTTTCATCAGGAACCGCTGCACTACATTTAGCTTTGATATTGGCAGGTGTAGAATATGGAGACGAGGTTATTTGTCAATCTTTTACATTTTCGGCGAGTGCAAATCCAATTGTTTATCAAGGAGCAACACCTATATTTGTTGACAGCGAGCCTGATACTTGGAATATTTGTCCCGATGCCCTTGAAACTGCTATAAAAGACCGACTCTCTAAGGGTAAAAGAGTAAAGGCTGTGATTCCCGTACACTTATATGGAATGGCTGCTAAGATGAACGAGATTGCAGAAATTTGTTCAAAATATGATATTCTTATTATAGAAGATGCTGCCGAAGCATTAGGCTCAACTTATGCTGGAAAAGCACTCGGGACATTTGGCAAGTTTGGTGTTTTATCATTTAACGGGAATAAAATTATTACAACCTCTGGAGGAGGAGCGTTGATTTCTGCTGATGAAGAATTGATTCAAAAGGCTCGCAATCTTGCAACACAAGCTCGTGATCCAGCACCTTATTATCAACATTCACAAATAGGTTATAACTATCGGATGAGTAATATCTGTGCAGGAATTGGGCGTGGGCAAATGGAAGTATTGAGCGAGCGAGTAAACCAAAGAAGAAAAGTATTTGATTTTTATACAGAGAGGCTTAGTGGAATTGAAGGGATTACTTTCCAACCTCAGGCCGCAGAAAGTTTTTCTAATCGCTGGCTTACAGCCATTTTGCTCAACTCGAAAAAAATAAAGCCAAGTTATGAGGAAATTAGAATAGCCTTAGAAAAAAGTAATATAGAAACGCGACCTCTTTGGAAGCCAATGCACCTTCAACCTGTTTTCAAGGATGCCCCATTTTATGGAACTGGATTATGTGAGAAATACTTCAATTCTGGTCTATGCTTACCTTCAAGTTCAAGCTTAACAGAACAAGAATTAGAAAGTGTAGTCACCAACGTCATAAAAATCATAAACCATTAAATAAAATTTGTAATTTTCATTAGAAGTTGTAAAATACATGCTATACTTTTATAACATCAAAGTCTGAAACTTTAAATCATAAATAACAATGAAAAACAATTTACATTTAATAGTTGTCGCCCTTGGAATGGGTATTGCTGTTCCTACTCTTGCACAGAAGGATAATGTTGGTATAGGGACTACTAAGCCAGACCAATCGGCGGCATTAGATATTAGTTCGTCAACAAAAGGTTTGTTGATGCCTCGTATGAGCTTACAGCAGCGAGGGGCAATTCAAAACCCAGCTCAAGGTTTGGTAATTTATCAAACAGATTTTCTCTCAGGTTTTTACTTTTATGATGGAGTAGAATGGAAGTCAATGACATCTCAGAATTCAGTTGCAGGAGTTGATGGCGACTGGGCAATTGGAGGGAATGCCTTAACAGCTGTTCCTGCTGCAGACAGATGGTTAGGTACGAGCGATAACTTTCCACTGGTTGTTAAAGTGTCATCACAACCATCGGGCTATATCAATCCTGATGGAAGAACATTCTTAGGTGTTAATAGTGGTACTCTTGGAGATTATAACACAGGTTATGGTTCTGGTGCGTTACAGGTAGCTACTGCTGCTGCACAATATAATGTAGCAATTGGTGCTTTTTCAATGAATTCTGCTGCTACTGGTGTTTTTAACATGGCATTAGGTACAAACTCTTTACGTCAAAATAATGGTGCAAGTTACAATGTAGGTGTAGGTTCAGGTTCTCTGCAAAGACTTACAGGAAGTGGGGGGTCGAATGATCACAATTTAGGAATGGGTACATATGCACTTCAAAATTTAACGGGTGGAGCTTATAATGTTGCTGTTGGCTCATATGCATTAACTGGACCAGGTGCTGGATTTGTAGGGAATTCTAATGTTGCTGTTGGAGGATATGCATTGTATGCTAATGGTGGTAATAACAATATGGCCTTGGGTTCTCTTGCAATGTTCAATAATACCGCTGGTTCAGGGAATATCGCTATTGGTTTTTCTGCTGGTTACAACGAAACAGGTAGCAATAAACTTTATATCTCTAATTCAAATACCGCTACGCCTTTAGTTTATGGAGATTTTTCAACAAAATATCTCGCTGTTGGAGAGGTAGCTGCTGCTGACCGTGCGGCGGCAACATCAGGGGGATACCGACTATTAGTAAAAGGCGGTATGATTACTGAAAAAATAAAGGTTGCAGTAGCTGGAAGTGCTGATTGGGCTGATTACGTCTTTGAACCATCATATAAGTTGATGTCCTTAGATAAAGTAGAGTCATTTGTAAAAGAAAATAAGCATTTGCCGAATGTACCTTCAGCAGAAGAAATGTCAAAAAATGGTTTAGACGTAATGCAGACATCGGCTAAATTAATGGAAAAAATCGAAGAATTGACATTATATATGATTGAAATGAACAAAGAAATTAAGGCTTTGAAAGAAGAAAATGCAAAGCTGAAAAAGTAAGAAAGGATGTTCGTCTATTGTGCATCTGATGTTACTTATCAAGAAAACCTTTGTCTTAATCGACGAAGGTTTTTTCTTTTCAACCGAATAGTCATATATACACACTTATAAATTTGTTGTCTGAGTGTTTATTACTAATTTTGTTAATGGTTTTAGCCAAAACTCAAAAACTATGTCTCAATTTATTCAAAAATACGCAGATAGATTTGTTTCTAAGTGGCTAATTTTAGTATTAGATTTATTTATTTGTGCCACAACATTCTCTTTCGCCTCAATATTAAGGTTTAATTTTGATTTAATTTACATCAACCCTAATTTATTTAAGTATCATTTAGTTCTTATTTTATTGGTTAAAACTGCTGTTTTTGTGTATTTTAAATCCTATACGGGTATTATTCGCCATACAAGTATTGAAGATGCAAAGATGCTACTTAGAGTAAATACACTATCACTCGGCATTTTGCTATTATGCTATGTTATAGCTTGGGGTAGGGAAATAAATACCTTTCTACATTTACCCATTTCAATATTAGTAATTGATTATTTCGTATCTTCATTCGCTCTCATTTTTAGCCGTTTACTGGTAAAAAGTATTTATGAAAATATCTTAGGCTCATTTAAGACAAATGTAAGTGTAATCATTTATGGTGCAGGATATCTTGGTTTAATGGTGAAGAATACTTTAATGAAAGATAAAAAAAAGAAGTACGATATACTTTGTTTTGTGGATGATAATCCTCAGAAAATTAACAAAACATTAGAGGGGGTGAGAGTAATATCAAGAAAAGATGCAATTAATAACTATATTAAAGAATATAAGGGAGTAGCCGTAGAAATTATTTTTGCAATTCAGTCAATTTCATCGACTACAAAAACAAAAATAGTTGAAGAGTTTTTATCTAATGAAGTTACAATAAAAACCATTCCACCAATTAGTCAATGGATGGATGGAGAGTTGAATATTAATCAGATTCAACATATTAAGATTGAAGACTTATTGGAGAGAGAGGCTATTTCGATAAATAATAGATTAGTTAAACATTTTATCACGGGTAAAAAGGTATTAATTACAGGTGCCGCTGGTTCTATTGGAAGTGAATTAGTCCGACAATTAATTAAGTTTTCTCCAAGTAAGTTAGTTTTGATTGATCAAGCGGAATCTGCTCTCTATGATTTAGAAACTGAATTGATACGAATGGATATTGGCGATGTTTTACCGAATATTAGAGTAGAAATAGTGAATGTTTCGAGTGAAAAATCAGTTGAAAAATTATTTATAGAAGAGCGTCCACAGGTTGTTTTTCATGCAGCCGCTTACAAGCATGTTCCTTTAATGGAAAAAAGCCCATATAATGCCGTTAAAGTTAATGTATTTGGTACAATGAATGTAGCTAATCTTTCATCTAAATATAGCGTTGAAAAGTTTGTGATGATATCAACTGATAAGGCCGTAAATCCTACTAATGTAATGGGTGCGACCAAGCGTTTGGCAGAAATGTATGTGCAGGGCTTGAACAGTTATCACGAAAATAGTACACGGTTTATCATTACTCGATTCGGAAACGTATTGGGTTCAAATGGTTCAGTGATTCCTTTATTCAAAAAGCAAATTGAAGCCGGTGGGCCTATAACTGTTACACACCCAGATATTATTCGCTATTTTATGACCATTCCCGAAGCATGCCAACTTGTTTTGGAAGCAGGAACAATGGGAAAGGGTGGAGAAGTGTATGTATTTGATATGGGTGAACCTGTCAAAATTGTTGATTTAGCAAAAAAAATGGTGCAATTATCTGGTTTGGTCTTGGATAGAGATGTTAAGATTGTATTTACGGGATTGCGTCCAGGAGAGAAGTTATTTGAGGAGCTCCTACATAGTAACGAGAACACAATTCCTACATATCATAATAAGATTATGATTGCAAAAGTTGTTGCAGAAGATTTTGATATGTTAACGGTAGAGTTTCAAAAATTAGAAACGATAATTTCAAAGATGGATAATTTAGAGATAGTTACGGCACTCAAGAAACTTATCCCAGAATATGTCAGTAAAAACTCCATTTACGAAAAATTAGACAAATTAGAAAATACGCATGAGTTGCAGGCCAATACCTAAATTAGATTTAAACAAAGCATCCGAATCATAAGATATTTGAGACGACACGATATTCTTTTTATAAGAAAATTTTACACTTTGAAGTATAGAAGTTTGATTATACGTCTTCACAATGCTATATACTTGATTGTTTGTATTTGAGAATTTTGTTAGAAAAGAAATTTCTTTGATTCGAAAGTAAGCCCCTAAAAAAATACCCGAAAGTCTATTAACTATCATATACGATGAAGGTATAGATTTAGAAATAGAAGTATAATTTGCTGAAAAGACTTCTTGCTGAATATCTCGAAGAGGCATTATTAACGGTGTTCCAATTGTGCTACCTTTGTAAATCCATTTATAAAAACTATTATTAAAATAATTATCACCACCTCTAATTTGAGGAATAGTACTTCCACTCCCACCTGGCCCCCCTTGACTTCTTGTATCGATATACTCAAAAGTAAGTTTTATTAAACCATCATTTGTATTTTTTCTTTTAAATGAGATCCCCGATAGACCATCTGTGATATTACCCAAATAGAATAATGAACCGTCTTCATAAAAACTTTGACGATAAAGAAGTAAATCGAATTTATTAAAACTAATTTCTGCGGCAATATCAATACTACCTAAATGGTTGCCTGAACGATTCCAAACATCATTAATAGGAATGCCATCTTTTGATATACCATCTCCTTTTCGGTTGAGAGAAACCCCCGATATTACACTCAAATAGGTGCTAAAATTGTTTCCATAGTTAGTAATTAGTTTACCTGTTTCTTTCTCAATATATGGTTTAGGTGGCTTTCCCCCCCATTGGGCTTGATGATTGAACCCTGCATACATCTTAATTCTCCAATTTGGTTTACCAATTCTTCCATATAGATACTTTTGATGTAAAAAAAAGTTTTTTGTAGAGTCACTGTTTCCAAACCAACCATGAGCATAAGCTCCTTTGATAGAAATAAGGCCTTTACCAAGAATGGATACATAATTAGGAATAGAAATTTGTAATTTAGGCATTGGTAAGGCATTCCCTGACCAAATATATGAGCCTGATGTCAGTACAGTGTCAACCAAGCCTACAATTTCTCTTCTTCTTCCTCCATAAAATTCAAAAATACCGTAGCGAACTTTTACGTATGCTTCTGGCAGCAATAATTGATTGGCTTTACCAACATTTGCTACTGCCCAACCACCATAGCCTATTCCAATTTTTTTTAATTTTTGATTTTCATTTTTGGTTGAATCATACTCTTTGTATGCTGAACCTCTAAATGTTGCAAACTGAGATTCTAATGGAGCAATACCATATTGGTTTGAACGTAGCCAAAAAGGTGTTTTACCAGAAGACGATAGATAAATACCTGATTCGACTTGGTATTTAATGTTTGATGTAAGATTTTGTGAGCGTGAAACATTAATGCTTATAATTAATGTTATTTGTAGAACAAGTAGCTTTCTAATCATTTAAAAATTGTTTTATCTTAATAGCAAAAGTTTGCCAGTTTTATTTATTTCTTTACCATCATTAACCTTGGCATGGATCTTATATGTATAAGTATCAGATGGTACAGGGCTATTCTGGAAAGTACCATCCCAATTAATATTTATATCATTGGAGCTAAAGACTGGATTTCCCCAACGATTATAAATCTGTATTTCAAAATCTGTGAGGCGTTTGGTAGAGCCTTTTATCTCCAAGCTTTCATTTATATTATCGTTATTCGGGGTAAAAGCATCGGGTAAAAATAACTTGACTGCAATTGGAATGGTATAAATATTTGAAAAACTTTCTTTGCCGTCAGATGATGTCGTTTTTATTTGAAATTTGGCCTCTTCTTCAAATTTGTCAAGAATCGGCACAAATATAGTTTCAGAAGCAGTCTTGGTTGTTTCGACTGTTACGGCATTGGTCTGTTCATTATAACTTAAAACTTCAAATTCTTGGATGGCCGTATTTCCAAATGGTGAGTTATTTGTCCATTCTAAATTGCGAAGAGAATTTTCACTGAGCAATATAGAACAAAATGCAGGTGAAAGTTCCGATTCACTTCCACATTTATCAACAAATAAAATTTTATAGCAGTAAGATTTTTCGGAAGCGTCAATAGTTGCATCTAAAGATGCTCTGATAGTTATACTGCTATCTATTTGTTTAAGTGATGTGCCTGATTCAAGTCTATATAAACGATAGAGTTTTCTATCTAAAGGCCAAGGGCTGTTATCTTCGTAGTTTATTTGAACTGCATTAGCTGAATTTACAGTCACTAAACCATCGGTTATTGCTGGTGGATGAATCGCTTTGCGGTCAATACACTGTTTTTGGCTTACTGTGGCGGTTTCGATATAATTAGCACCAGTATAACCTGCATATGATACAGTCACTTTTGATGAAAGTGTATAACAGTATCTTTTACTACAATCTGCAGTGTTGTCTAAATATGGACTACTCACATTACTAAAAGTAGTCTTATTCGCTCCATTTTCGTCTCTGATTATTTGAGTGTTAATTTGATTAATAAATGTAAAAACACCCGTATTTTGAGTTTTTCCTGTTGAAACTGGTTGCCAAGTTAATTGGTATTTGTCATCAATGGGTTTGAATGTAAAGGGTATTGTGCAAACTTCATTAGAGAATTCATAACAACCTGCCTGTCCAACTCTGCCAACAGAAAAGCATTGACTTTTAGTAGGGTCAGATATAACACTTTTAAAGGTGCCAGATTTAACTTTTGGCATTGTGTTATTAGGTACAATACCTGCTTGCTCAATCGAACGACTTGACAGAAAATATTCTGCATCAGGGTTTCCAACTAACGTTATTGAGGCTTCTCTTCCATCTTCACTTAGCTCAAGCTTTTCTATTCGAGGAAACATCTCTCCTCTGTCCATTTTTACTGTAATAGGTTGTGGGGCTGGGCAGTTATTGGGTATTGTATAGAGTCCTTCTACTAAAATATTTTGTGTAGTAGAAGTGGCGAACGTTTTCTTTACGGAGTATGGTAAGATAGTTCCAGTAGGTATATTATCAATGCTCCCATCACTCCATTTTATTCGATATGAATCGAAATTATTGATAGGAGAGTTCCTAATTGTTAATGTTATTCGTGTATTATTACATGCTTCATAACTTATGTCAGGTTTATTATTCTCTCGCACATAAACAACATCACAATAATACATATCTCTACCATTCTTCTTTCCATATTGAAGAACTGTGTATTGCCCTGCCGCAAGAAAAGTGTAATCAAGGTTAGTTTGCGAACTAATACTTGAAAGCTGAGAAGCGGGTTGACCAGTATAACCAAAAATATATCTTACTCCAGTTCCGCCAGAGTTATCCCTCAGCTTTACAGCTTGTCCAATACATACTGTTGAAGGACCATCGAAAGTAAAACTACCCTTTTCAACCCCTGTTGTAATATCGCAAACACCTTGTGCGAAAACAGTTGTGGAAAACAGAAGCAGAAAAACTATTTTGGAAAGGTTATTCATATATGGTTAGTGAGCCTATATTAACTACAAATTTGCACATAAATAACGTATTCTCTCAATATTAATTCTGAAAAGCTTTTGTTTTTTATTTAATGGTAAAGTTTTCTTCCTTTAAAAAACCAAACAAACAAATACAATTATTAACTATTGAGGTGATATTCTTTCAAAGGGTAAAAAATTTGTATCTTTGCACCTCAAAAATCAGAGCTGATGCCGAAATCAGTTCGTTTATGACTAATTCATCATGCAATACAAAGAATATAAATCAGTCAATTATGCTGAGATTGCCGACGAGATTCTGGCTTTCTGGAAAGAAAACAAAATCTTTGAGCAATCAATTGAGGTACGTGAAGGTGCACCAACTTTTACATTTTTCGAGGGGCCACCATCAGCAAATGGTACGCCTGGAATTCACCACGTAATGGCTCGTTCGATTAAAGATATTTTTTGTCGCTACAAAACTCTTCGTGGTTTTCAAGTAAAACGCAAAGGGGGTTGGGATACGCACGGCCTACCCGTTGAGCTTCAAGTAGAAAAAGAACTCGGCATTACAAAAGAAGATATTGGTAAGAAAATAACGGTTGAAGAATATAACCAAAAATGCCGTGAAACAGTCATGCGTTTTACTGACCAATGGGACGATTTGACCGAAAAAATGGGCTATTGGGTTGACCTCGAAAATCCTTATATTACTTACAAAAACGAATACATCGAAAGTATTTGGCATTTATTAAAGGAATTCTACAATAAAGGATTGCTTTATAAAGGCTATACAATTCAACCATATTCACCAGCGGCAGGAACAGGGTTAAGTTCGCATGAGCTAAATATGCCTGGCACCTACAAAGATGTAAAAGACACGTCTTTGACAGCTCAATTTAAAGTTATTGAAAACCATAAATCAGAGTTTTTGTTTAAAGCAAGCGAAGGAGAAGTTTTCATCCTCGCTTGGACAACAACACCGTGGACGCTTCCTGCAAACTCTGCTCTGACGGTTGGGAAAAACATCAACTATGTTTTGGTGAAAACTTTCAATCCATACACTTATTCACCAGTAAATGTTGTGTTGGCAAAAGACCTAATCGGGAAATATTTCTCCGAAAAAGGCAAAGATGGAGATTTTGATGGATTTGAGGCTTCTGATAAAAAAATCATTCCTTGGACAATCATTACCGAGTGCAAAGGCTCTGATTTGGAAGGAATTGAATATGAACAACTACTCCCTTATGTTCAGCCAGAAGCTCCTGCATTTAGAGTAATTATCGGAGATTTCGTGACAACTGAAGATGGTACGGGCGTTGTTCATACGTCACCCACTTTTGGTGCGGACGACTTTAGAGTTGCTCAACAACACGGTATTCCGTCAATCATGGTGAAAGACGAAACAGGAAAAGAGGTTCCTGTTGTTGACCGCAGAGGACGTTTCGTGAAGGAAATCACTGATTTTGCTTTAGAATATGTAAAAGAGGCCTATTTGACCGATGAAGAGAAAGAGGCAGAAAGAGTCAAACAGGGACGAGATAAATATCTTTCGGTTGATGAGCGAATTGCAATTAAACTGAAAACCGAAAATAAAGCTTTTAACGTACAGCGTTACGAACACACATATCCGCATTGTTGGAGAACTGATAAGCCTGTGCTTTATTACCCACTCGATAGCTGGTTTATTCGCACAACGGCTATGAAAGATAAGTTGGTAGAATTAAACAAAACCATCAACTGGAAACCTGAAAGTACAGGAACTGGGCGTTTTGGCAACTGGCTCGAAAATTTAGTTGATTGGAATTTAAGCCGTAGCCGTTATTGGGGAACTCCACTACCAATTTGGCGTTCGGAAGATGGTGAAGAAGTGTGTATCGGCTCAGTATCAGAACTCGTAAATGGCATTAAACACGCCTTGAAAGATGATGTATTGAATGAAGAGCAACGTGCAAAAAATAATTCATTCCTTCAATCGTTCGATGCCAATAACTTTGATTTGCATCGCCCGTATGTCGATGAAGTTTTCTTAGTTTCGGCAAGCGGAAAGCTCATGCAGCGTGAGACTGACTTAATCGACGTGTGGTTCGATTCGGGAGCGATGCCTTTTGCACAATGGCACTATCCGTTTGAAAATAAAGAGATTTTCGACGCAAATTACCCAGCTGATTTTATCTCAGAAGGTGTTGATCAAACTCGTGGTTGGTTCTTCACGCTTCATGCTATTTCTGGAATGTTGTATGATTCGATTGCCTTCAAAAATGTGGTTTCAACGGGTCTTGTTTTAGATAAAAACGGCAATAAAATGTCGAAACGTCTCGGAAATGCCATCGACCCATTCGATACATTGGGTAAATACGGTGCTGACCCGACTCGTTGGTACATGATTACAAACGCCGAGCCTTGGGACAATCTTCGCTTTAATTTAGATGGAATCACTGAGGTGCGTAATAAGTTTTTCGGAACGCTTACCAACACTTATAATTTCTTTGCACTTTATGCAAATCTCGATAATTATAAGATGTCGGAAACCGATAGAGTACCTTACGCCAATCTTCCAGAAATGGACCGTTGGATTTTATCGAAATTATATACGCTCATCAAAGAAGTAGGTGAACAATTCGATGATTATAACCCAACGAAGGCTGGGCGTTTAGTACAAGATTTTGTTTGCGACCAACTTTCTAACTGGTATGTGCGTTTGTGCCGTCGTCGTTTCTGGCAAGGCGAAATGACCGAAAACAAAAAGGCAGCTTACGAAACGCTTCAGCAATGTTTGGTAACAGTTGCCCAATTAATGTCACCAATTGCTCCTTTTTATGGAGATTGGTTATACAAAAGTCTGACAGATTCTATTCGTGAAGAAGCAAAAGCGATTAATTCGCCACTTCGCCATGAATCAGTACACTTTACCGACTGGACAGCTTATGATGCAAGTTGGGTTGATAAAGATTTAGAGGCTTCGATGGATTTAGCTCAAACTATTTCGTCGTTAGTTCACTCATTGCGTAAAACGCATAAAATTAAAGTACGTCAGCCATTGCAACGTATCTTGATTCCAGTTTTATCAGAAAGTACTCGTGAACAAATTCGTCACATAGAAGAAATTATCAAATCAGAAGTAAATATTAAGGCAATCGAATATCTTGATGATGATTCAGGAATCTTGAAAAAGAAAGTAAAACCAAACTTCAAAGCCCTTGGTCCGAAATATGGTAAGGATATGAAAGAAGTTGGGAATGGAATAGCTTCAATGACGAATGAAGATTTAAAGCTTTTAGAAAAAACAGGTGAATTCTTAATTCCTAATTCTCAATTCTTAATTGCTTTAAGTGATGTTGAAATCCAAACCGAAGACGTTCCAGGTTGGTTGGTAGCTTCTGATAAGGGTATCACGGTTGCTTTAGATATTACTATTTCGGAAGAATTACGCCAAGAAGGTATCGCTCGTGATTTTGTGAATCGTATCCAAAATTATAGAAAAGATACAGGTTTTGATGTAACCGATAAAATAAGCATCAAACTCTTAAATAATAACGAAGCCTTGACTTCTGCCGTAGAGGCCAATAAAGAATATATTAGTCAAGAAGTGCAAGCACTTTCGTTGGAAGTATTGTCTGAAAAACCAGCCAATGCCGTAGAAATTGAAATGGATGAGTTTATGCTTGTAGTTACGGTTGAAGTAATAGCATAAAATGTTTACTACAAAACATAAGAAAATAAAGAATCCCTCAAAACCATTTCGGCCATGAGGGATTCTTTGTTTATGATAAGCGAAAAGCAGACTTTAATGTAGATTTTAAATAAAAAAAGATAACTGTTTGATTATCAAAATTTATATTTATTCAATGATAGATGGAATTTATTATCGAAAACTATGAATTTTGCAATAACACCATCAATAAGCATACAGGACTTTTAAAGTTATTCATGGGAGAAGCTGCCGATAAAAGTTTGCACCAAAAGTTCCAATATAAAAGTAGTAAATTCTCTACCCCAATAAATGATGTAGATTCGATATACCTGAGCATTTATTCTTAATACTTATAACTATTTAATGAATTCTATAGTACTATCTGTTAAACGATAAAATGCACCTACAATTTTAATTTCTCCTTTGTCCTCCATTTCTTTTAGGATTGGGCTTTTTTCACGGATATTTTTCATTGTAAGACGTACATTGTTTTTAGAAACGTACTTTACAAATTCATCATTTTTGCTTTCTTTTTCGCCAGTAAAATCTTGGCTTATTGCAACAGCTGGCTTAATTTTTGAAAGCATGGCTGTTATGTTGCCTAATTTAACATTGTCAATGGCTCCTTTCACGGCTCCGCAATGTTGGTGCCCCATTACTAAAACCAATTTTGCTCCCGCTACTTTACAAGCAAACTCTATACTTCCTAATAAATCCTCATTAGCAAAATTTCCTGCCACACGACCTACAAAAATATCTCCAAGTCCTTGGTCAAGAACATCTTCTACAGGTATTCGGCTATCCAAACAACTCAATACTATTGCTTTGGGAAATTGCCCTGATGCTGAGCTTCTTGCTTGTTGACTATGGTCTCTAATGGTAGTTGATCCAATTTGAAAACGTTTATTTCCATCCATAAATTCTTGCAGAACAGCATCAGGTGTTAGTTTGGCTTGCTCTTCTTTTGTCATTACATGATATACCACTTGTTTTTGCTCTTTCGTTTTTAAGGTGGTCACATTTTCAGTCTTTATTCCTTGATTACAAGAAAATAAACTTATTACTATAATTATTAAGAATTTTAAATTCATTTGTTTAACTATTTTTTTGTTTGTCTACTTTGTACATTTTATTATAATCATGGCAAATATGGATATTTCATAAAATAGTTGTTGAACATCTTTGCTTGGACAACTTCCTACATCGAAAACGACATTTACCTATTACACTTAGTCTCATCTACTTATCAAGTTGAATTAGAGGTTCTTCTTGTAAATCTGAGGAAAGTATACTTTCAAAACTTAGCGAAGGTCTCTAAGAAGATTTATATCAAAAACATACTTCCCTTGTTCAAAGGGAGTAGGAGAAAGATATTGAAAATCATTTTCATACACATAAATTTTTCGCTTTGAAGTTATTATAACACTTCTTGAATGTGTAAAATAGTATTCAATGCTAATATTGATTAGCAAATAAAGACTCTGTGCTGTTATTTGTTGCTTCTATTTTTGTCTTTTACAGATGAGTCTATCCCCTACCAAGCGAAGGGGGGGATATTTAATTGAAAGCAAGATTGTAACTTAAAGGTACAACTGTACTAACTGATATGGGGTTTGGTGATACAATCAACGCCCTTACTATAAAAATATCTTATTCTACAGATTTAAATTTTGCTACTATTTGCTTATTTTGGTTGAAAAGGGTTAATTGTTTGTCAATAATTGAAATATTGTCAGCTTGGTCAAGGGCATTGGTAAATTCCGATTCTAAATTATCAGGACAAGCCATAAGTGTTGAGATACCTTGGTTGATTTTTATTTTTGATAGTTTTCTTATGACATAATCTCTCAATAACATATTACAATTAGCTTTAGCTTCTAATCGTCTTTCTTTTGAATGAAAAATCAAATAATGGGTTTGAGGAGAACTTTTGATAGACTTTCCCATTACTTCTATAATTTCCCATTTTTTATTTTCAATATCATCATTCCCTATTTTTGTCAAAATATATTGGTCTGCTAAGTTTCCAGTAACTTCGTTATTGTTTATGTCTAAGTATTTTACTTGATTTTCTTCTATCTTAAACATTGATGGTTTTTCTTTATCTGGAATTCCGTCTAATTTTATTTTGTTGTTTTGCCAAGTAAAATTATCTTGTAGAGTGTCCAAAAATACCTGGCTATTTTTATGTTTTTTTTCAATAAGGGAGTAAGTTAGATTTTTTTTTAGGACTAATTCTGTTTCTATGTGTTCACAATCTATACAAGGTAAATCTCCTAAATATGTACCCTCCCAGTTTAATGAATTTTGACTTTCGTGATTATCTACTTTTTTCTCTTTTTGGGTATTTTCATGTTCATTACAAGACAAGAAAGCGACCATAGTTATACCTGTAATAATTGTTGTAAGATTTATTTTTCTCATAAGATTGTTTTTTAGAAGTTAAATTTGCAGTTAGAATTTTACATATTATGACCTTTAAAACGCTTCTATTTGATGTACAGCAGTCAGTAGAAGTCATTCAGTTGTTTTTTAAGTTTTTTGATATTAAGTCTATTGAAGAGCTATAAATCACTACATCTTACATAGTAAAGTCTGCAAAGTGTTTATTCTAAATATGTTATTACATATGAATGTAATAACTATTTATTAGTTACAGAAACAGATATAGCAGGCATAGGGGCAAGAACTTCTTGTGCATCAAATTGACGTTTAATATTTTCTTGCATGAAATAATATGTTTCCCAATAATGTTCATTTTTGCACCAAGGTCTAACATCAAATTATTTCTAAACCATGTACAAAAATATCTGTCTCAATACCCTTCAATACATATGGACAACTATCAGACCCTTGTTTTACAACCTTTTTTACTTTATCAATATTTTCAGAAGACGAAACAGTAAACTGCATATTAACACGGATTTTACCTTGTCCAGAAATATCGGTAATAGGACCAGATGTAACAGAGGCATTCGGTATAATTATTTTTTTATTATCCAAAGTTTGCAATACAGTGTTAAATACTTGTATTTCTACGAACCTCGCCCGTAAAGCCTGCAATAGTCACTTTATATGGCTTAAATATTAACAACATAACTTCACTCGCGAAATGAGATAAACTTCCTTGCTGAGTCAATCCAATAGCTAAACCAGCAACACCAATAATTGCAACAAAAGAGGTTGTTTTTATACCAAAAATTCCAGCAATGCTTATTAGTAAGACAACTTTTAATAAAATATCTACCAATGATTTTAAGAATGGTATAACAGTTTCTTCAACTTGCTTAGATTTTAATACAGCCCCTACTACATTTACGAGTTTATTGATTTCCCAAAGACCAATAATAAGTGTAATTGTTGCGAGTACAATTTTAGGAGCATAATTTATTGCTAATGAAATAAACTGTTCTGTATATCTTTACCGTAATAAGTTTAGTTAGTTATTTTTCATTTTTTAAGACTATTATTTATTAATAAAGTAACAATATATTTTGATAAAAATATTATTCCAGACTTTAAGCATAGATATTCTTTTACTTATTCTAAAATTCAAACATGTTCTTAACTATTTCCAGAGAAAGAAATTCAAGTTGAATATAAGGTTGGGAGTACCTATAAATCCATTTCAAATGCGTCAGCTGGACAAAAAAAAGCAGCAATTTTATTGCTTTTGCTATAGCATGGCACAAAATATTTAATTCCTGACCAACCGGAAGATGATTTAGATAATCGATTTATATTTATTTATGATTTAGTAGTTGACCAAATGCAGAATTCAGAAGAATTACGACAGATTATTGTAGTAACTCATAATGCAAATATTCCTGTAAATGGAGACAGTGAACAGACTATCATTATGAATTAAGAAACAAAATATATTGATGTAAAGCTGACCGTAAGTTTGGAAACAACTCAAATAAAGCTAATGGAGGGTGGAATAGATGATTTTGAAATGAGGTCGAAAAGGTATGGAACTTTATTTGTGCAACCAAATTGTTTAAATAATTTCTTCGATTATTTCTCCTTTGAAAATTCTAAAGTCTTCCACGCGAAAAAGTGCTAAATTATCCATCGTTTTTATTTTTAATTGATTGTGCTGCAAGTTTCTGGAGAAGGCAAAAGAAAAGAAATCTAATGTTTGACTAATGTGATTTTTTTGACAAATAGGTGTTAAATGAAGGGTAAAATGAGAATAATTAAGGAGGAATGAAGACAGAATAGAGGGTGAAATAGATAATTATAGTGAAGAAAAAGCTACATAAAGTGTAGTGTAAAATGAAAAAACAGGTATTAAGAAGAGTAAAATTGTAGCCACCAGAGCTAAGAAGGTTGCTCGATTGGTGTAAGTTATTTTGTAAGTTAAACAAAAAAGCGATTGATAATCTATTGATTATCAATCGCTTAGAAGATATTTTGGTGGTGATGGACGGGATCGAACCGCCGACACAAGGATTTTCAGTCCTTTGCTCTACCAACTGAGCTACATCACCTTATCACCACCATTCCCTCGCTTCGTTGCCGTCGTTTGGGACTGCAAAAGTAGTAGAAAACTTTTTAAGAACAAATTTATTCCTCAAAAAAATAAATATTTTTTTTCATGCTTGACATGAACATCTTTTTTACGATATTTGTAATGTTATGCAAGCATACTAATTTTGAGTGCATAACCTTCGGTACAGACGTTATACATTCAACCAAATAAGACTATGCAAATCGTTTCACAAATTTTATTTGTAGCCGCTTTGGGTTTGGCCGCTTATTTTATCAGCCGCCGAGTAATGCTCATCAAAAATACCATTCAGTTGGGTAGGGCAGAAGACCGCTCTGATAATCCTTCCGAACGCTTACGTACGATGCTTTTGATTGCTTTCGGGCAGAAAAAGATGTTTACACGTCCGTTGGTGGGTTTTATGCACTTCATCATTTATGCTGGCTTTATTATTATTAATATCGAAGTTCTTGAAATAATGATTGATGGGATTTTTGGAACACACCGAATCTTTGCTTCATCACTTGGCGGATTTTATAACTTTCTCATTAATTGCTTTGAAATGCTCGCCTTTGGAGTTTTGGCCGTTTGTGTGGTTTTTCTTACCAGAAGAAATCTTACAAAAGTTGAACGCTTGCAAGATACTCGTCACCGAGAGTTGAAAGGCTGGGCTACCAAAGATGCCAATATCATCTTAATTACCGAAATCTTATTGATGTGGGCTTTTTTGAGTATGAATGCCGTTGATACAATTTTACAAGAGCGTGCCGTTGGGCATTATGCCGAAGCCATTACGGGAGATTTCTGGATAAGTCAATTTCTGAAACCTTTGTTTATGAGTTTCTCTGACGGAGCTTTGGTGGCCTACGAGCGAGCGGCTTGGTGGTTTCACATTCTCGGTATCATGGTTTTTGCTACTTACGTAACTTATTCTAAGCATTTACATATTTTTTTGGCTTTCCCGAATACCTACTTTTCTAACCTAAACCCCAAAGGTGAAATGGCAAATATGCCAACGGTTACGAAGGAAGTAAAAATTATGCTTGGACTCGAAGAACCGGACGCAAATCCTGCCGAGGTTGGTCGTTTTGGGGCAAAAGATGTAAAAGATTTATCGTGGAAGAATCTAATGGATGCGTACAGTTGTACCGAGTGTGGACGTTGTACTTCATCTTGTCCTGCGAATATGACGGGGAAGCAGCTTTCGCCACGTAAGATTATGATGGATACCCGTGACCGCCTTGAAGATATTCAAAAAGGTTGGTTAGCGACCGACCAAAAAGCTCCGATTGCTGACTTTGAAGATGGAAAAAGCCTTTTAGGTGATTATATTTCGGAAGAAGAAATCTTGGCTTGTACGACCTGTAATGCATGCGTGCAGGAGTGTCCGATTAATATTAGTCCGCTTGATATTATCGTACAATTACGTAGATATAAAGTAATGGAAGAGTCACAAGCACCTGCTTCTTGGAACGGAATGTTCTCAAATTTAGAAAATAATATGGCTCCGTGGAAATTTTCTCCAAGCGACCGCTTCAATTGGGTTGAAAACGTAAAGTAGAAATAGTACAACGAAATTGAAATTGAACGGTATATAATATTGAAAAAGTTAAATAGAAAACAGACTATCGATCGATAGTCTGTTTTTTTTATGTGTCAATTAAACATTTTATTTACTAATTCGTTTTGTACTTAAAGGATATTTTTTTTAACTTTACAGAGATTAGTACGAAGGAATTGGTATAATATTTGAAATGTCATACCTATATTATCCTAATAAGTATATTAAGCTCAAAAGTGCATCTTGCACCCAACCACCTATGAAACGATTTAATTCTTCAATGTTTATGCAATGGGTTGTTTTTATTCCATTGTTATTGCCTTTAGCCATTGTTAGCGGAGCTTTTGATGGCATAAAAAAAGTATTTGAACAAGCCTCCGCCGATATTATTGAAAATGAGCCAGTAGCTCATATCGAAGCTTAAATATAATTTTCAACAGTTGTTTTCAATTGTGGCAAAGACAATACACCCGATTGTCTCCATTTTAGTTCGCTTTTCTTGAAAAGCATTAATGTTGGCACACCCGTAACTCTGTATTTTGCAGCCAGTTTTGGGTTTTGATCAACATCTATCTTTACGATTCTAATTTTCTCTCCCATTTCTTGTGCTAATTGCTGAAGTGTGGGTGTAAGTGCCTTGCATGGCCCGCACCAAGTAGCAAAGAAATCAATCAATATTGGTTGCTCAGCGGCTATTAATTCTTCAAATGTTCCGTGCATATTTTTCTGTCTTTTTTCTTTTAACATTTATTATTTTCTTGGAGTTTCATCACTTCATTTATTCTGCCTAAATGTTTACTTTTGTTAGTATTCAAAAGTACTTTATTATGTTTTGGAGAATAATGATATTTTGTGTTTTGTTTGTACAGATAAGTTTTGGTCAGGCTACTATTTCTCCAAAAGAGAGATTAAAAATACTTTTGTCGAATCAAAATGATTGGAAAAGTGTGATTTATATGGAAGGGTTGAGTATTGAAGGTGATAATGGCATGACTTGGCGAAATGAATCTGTGCCTTATGTGATTGAGATTGCTTTTGAGTCGGACGGAGCAAGTGATTTAGGTGTGAAAGTTTTGCTAAAGTCAAACACAAATCAAGAAGCGATTGTAGGATATAATTTTGGTAACGAACAACTTTATTTGAATACTATCAATGCAGGAAAAACCAATATTCCTAATGCTTTGGGTTTGTTCTCAACACCGCTTAAAGTATTAAGAGGTCGTGTTAAGTTCTATGTTTTTGTCTATAACAATATAGTTGAGGTTTTTGCAAATGACGGTGAAGGATTCCTTTCAAGTCGAGTTTTTCCCGAAGACAATAGCTTTGATTGGCAAATTTTTACAGAGGGAAAGGCAAACGTTGGGCAATTGGGAGTTTATGAGATAAGAAACTAAGCCAATAAAAGCTTTTAGAGAAATAGATTCACACAATAAAATCCTATTACTCTAAACATCACTTAATCCTGTGCTTTCTGCTATATTTGCAAATATAATACGCTTCAAAACATTCAACCTTACAAAATGGAAAATATTTCACGCAGAAACCTACTCAAAACCTTTGGTCTAACCGCTGGCGGACTATCACTTTTTAATATTGATGCCCTTGCTGAAGAAAATGAGAGCCAAGAGTCTGAAATTCCTCACGATGAACGATACGTTCCACTCGAAAAACCAGTAACGGCTATTGTGTTGGGTGCAGGGAATCGTGGGAATGTGTATGGACGTTTTGCGTTAGCTTTTCCGAATGAATTAGATATGGTAGGCGTAGCCGAGCCAATTGAGTTTCGGAATGATAAGTTTACGAAGGCTCATAATATAGAAGAGAAAAATCGCTTTAAAACATGGGAAGATGTCTTTAAAGTACCCAAATTTGCCGATGCCATTATTATCTCAACACCCGACCGCTTGCATTATGGCCCAGCCATGAAGGCCCTCGCAATGGGCTACAATGTTTTGCTCGAAAAACCAATTTCGCCATCAATGCAAGAGTGTTTGGAGATTTTGGCAATGGCCAAGAAAACCAAAAGCATCATTGCGGTTTGTCATGTGTTGCGATACACACCATATTTCAGAAAATTAAAAGAAATAACTGATAGCGGAAAGTTTGGTAGATTGATAAGTGTAAATCACCTCGAAGGTGTGGAGTATGCACACATGGCACACTCGTATGTGCGTGGAAACTGGCACGTCGAGAAAGATACCAATCCGATTATTTTGGCAAAATCGTGCCACGACCTTGACATTTTGCGTTGGATTATCGGAAAACCCTGCAAAAGCATTTCTGCTCATGGTTCGCTTACTTGGTTTAAACGTGAAAATGCACCCGAAGGAAGCACTGACCGCTGTACAGATGGTTGTAAAGTAGAAGCCGAATGCCCATTTTCGGCCATCAGAATTTATCAAAAAGAGAAGCAACGCATCAATGTTTTGGATGTAACTGAAGATAAATCGAAACAAGATGCCGAAATTTATGAGAAATTGAAAACATCTCAGTATGGAAGATGTGTTTATAGAATGGACAACGACCAACCCGACCATTACACAACGTCGATGGAGTTTGAGGGAGGAACAACGGTAAGTTTTGCAATGGAAGCCTTTACATCATTTGAGCATCGTAAAACTCGTTTGATGTTTTCGCACGGAGAAGTTTGGGGCGATATGAATCAGATTCAAACCTACGATTTCCGAACAAAAGAGACGACTTCGTGGAAAGCAACCGACCAACCTGAATACAAAAATCAAGCATCGGGACATGGTGGCGGAGATTATGGTTTAGCCCGAAATTTCGTGCAGGCAGTTGCTCAAAACAAACCTGAATTACTCACTTCTACGATTGAGGCATCAATCGAAAGTCATGTGATGGGTTTTATGGCCGAAAAAAGCCGACTTGGTAAAAAAATGGTAGAAGTAAAAATATAAATTTGTGGAGCGAACCGAGCAACGATTGCTTTTAGTTCGCCTTTATAGAGAAAAAAATGCGTAAAATACTAATAATAATTCTTTTAGCTTTGGCTTCGTGCCAAAAGAAAAAAGCCGATTTGGGCACATTCGACCAGAAAAGTTTCCGAACTGACCGAGGAGGTTGTGAAGGGAAAAGAGAAAAGCTAATTGAAGAACTAAAAACTCTTCGACCAAAGATTTTGGGTTTAACCGAAAACCAAGTTATCGAAACTTTGGGTAGATATGATTTTCAAATACTGAGTCGTAGAAACGAAAAGGTCTTTGTATTTTATTTAGAAAAAGGCCCTCACTGCGAAATTATTCAGAATCCAACGCAAGCCCGCTCAATGATTTTGTATTTCAATGCTGCCAGTTTGGTAAAAGAAGTATCGTTTCAGTTTGGTAGTCCAGTTGAGTAGTAAAACAATTTTCCGAAGTTGTTTACGGGGGCAAAAGCATATTTTCTTTGGCAAAGAAAAATATTTCAATAAAAAATTTTGATTTCTAAAATCAACCATTACTTTTGCAATCACAAAGCAAGAATCAAACTTGCTATACAAAAAAGAAAAATGACTCAATATTCTAACATAGTAAAATTCTGGTGGTGGCGTCCTGCAAAATAGGATGAACAGAATTGCTATGTAGAAACACATACAAGTATTAAGCGAAGCGGCTTACTGTTCATACCAGTAAGCCGCTTTTTTTCACCCCCAACCCCTAAAGGGGAGCTAAAAACAAAAATTAAAATGAATGCAATATCTAATACAACTCCTTTAAAAAGCCCCCCTTTAGGGGCTGCTGGGGGTGGTTTTACAATCTCAACTCGTCATAAACGCTTACTTGCCGACACACTCACGCCAGTTGGTATTTTTCAACGTTTGCGTGGACATTATCCCCATTCGGTTATTCTCGAAAGTGCCGATTACCACGCCATGCACAATAGTTTTAGCTATATTGCCTGTGACGAAGTGGCAAGTTTTCAACTGGATAATGATGTTGTTACTCAGAAATTTCCCGATGGAACGCAAGATACGTTCCCTTTGAAGAGCCGCAAAGATGGCGTAAAAGTTTTGCAGGAATTTGCGGCAAAATTTGAAAACCCTAAAAGTGAGTTCCCTTTTATTACAAACGGACTTTTCGGACATATTACTTATGATTCGGTTGAGTACTTTGAAGACATTGAAATTCAAGAAAAAAGTGCCGAAAGTGCTATACCGCAGATTTTATATCGAGTTTATCGCTATGTGATTGCCATCAATCACTTTAAAGATGAATTGTATATTTTTGAGCATACTTATACGCCCGAAGGACAAGAACCACAAGTTTCGGTCGATGGCTTGGAAACTTTAGAGTTTTTTGTGAAGAATCCGAAAATGTCAACGGCTAAGTTTAAAGCAGAAAAAGACGAGGTTTCTAATTTGAATGATGATGAAATGCGAGCCATCATCAATAAATGTATTGGTCATTGTTTACGTGGCGATGTATTTCAAATTGTGCCTTCTCGTCGATTCTCCAGAAAATTCGAGGGCGATGATTTCAATGTCTATCGTGCTTTGCGTTCAATCAACCCATCGCCTTATTTATTCTATTTCGATGGCGGTGATTACCATATCTTTGGAAGTTCGCCCGAAAAACAAATTTTGATTAAAGACGGTCAGGCTGAAATTCATCCGATAGCAGGGACATTCAGGCGTACGGGCGATGATGAACATGATACCGAATTGGCTCGTCAACTTCATGCCGACCCAAAAGAGTCGGCCGAACACGTAATGTTGGTTGATTTGGCAAGAAATGACCTCTCACGCAGTGCCGAAAACGTAAAAGTCGAAACTTTCAAGGAAGTTCAGTTTTATAGCCATGTGATTCACTTAGTTTCAAAAGTGACTGGCAAAATGCACGAAGGTACGAATCCATTACAGTTGGTGGCTGATACTTTCCCCGCAGGAACGCTTTCGGGAGCTCCGAAGCATAATGCCATGACGATTATCAATAAATTTGAGCCAACCAACCGTAGTATTTATGGAGGAGCAATTGGTTTCATGGACTTCAAAGGAAATTTCAATCATGCTATTGCGATTCGTACATTTTTGAGTAAAAACAATACACTTTTCTACCAAGCTGGAATGGGCGTAGTAGCAAAATCTGATGTAGAACTCGAAATGAAAGAAGTCCATTTGAAATTGGCAGCTTTAAGAAAGGCTATTGAAATGGCGGAGGAGATTTGAGAATTAAACCAATCCATAGCGATGGGGTTGCAACCCCATCGCTATGGATTATGGTAAAACGTTAATCTTATGGTAAAAAGTTATATTGCAATTTGGTTTCATTTAGTTTGGAGTACAAAAAATGGAGAATCGTTTATTCAAAACTCTTGGAAAAAGGAATTGTATTCACATATCAAAGAATATTGTCAACAAAAGGAGTATCATTTAGACTTTATTAATGGAATGCCCGATCATATTCATCTTTTGATTTCACCTAAAGCAACTTTTGCTATAAGCGATATTGTTCGTAATATAAAAACAAATAGTTATTACTGGGTAAAAGAAAATAGGCATTCAACAGAAGCCTTTGGTTGGCAGGATGGTTATGGCGTTTTTTCAGTAAGCCCATCACAGGTTCAAAAAGTTAGAAATTATATTAAAAATCAAGAAATACACCATCAAAAGCATGATTTTAACGATGAATTAAAGTGGTTTGAGTCGTTGAAGTGAAAGAAGAGATGTTTAAAACACAAACAACATGAAAATATTAGTTCTTGATAATTACGATTCGTTTGTTTACAACTTAGTTTATATCTTAAAAGAGTTAGGCGGAGATGTAGATGTTTTCAGAAATGATAAAATTGCATTGGAGGAAGTCGAAAAATACGATAAAATTTTACTTTCACCAGGCCCAGGCATTCCCGAAGAAGCTGGAATCATGCTTGATTTGATAAAAACCTATCATGCCACAAAATCTATTTTCGGTGTGTGTTTGGGGCATCAGGCAATTGGGGAGGCCTTCGGAGCAAAATTGCACAATATGGGTGAAGTGCTTCATGGAGTAACAACCAAATGTTTGATAACCGACCCGAGTGAAATTCTTTTTCAAGGTATTCCTTCCGAAATCGAAGTTTGTCGTTATCATTCATGGACGGTTGTTCCCGAAACCATGCCAGCCGATTTGAAAGTCACCGCTATTGATGAAAAAGGCTACGTAATGGCTGAAGCTCATCAAAAATATGATATTCGAGGCGTACAGTTTCACCCCGAAGCATACTTAACGCAACACGGTGTGAAAATGGTAGAGAATTGGATGAGAAAATGATTGTTTGAAGGGTTGTTTTTGTTTCAATTTGTTACAAAATTGTTTTTGCTGTATGAAAATAAATCGTTTTGAAGACCTTGAAATTTGGAAAATCTCTGCTCAAATCGCAGTTGACGTTTTTGAAGTTTGTAAAGAAAAACCATTGAAAAATGATTTCGGCACAAAAGACCAAATTCAAAGAGCTGCATTTTCTTTGTCAAATAATATTAGTGAAGGTTTTGAATATGATAATAATGCTGATTTTATAAGATATTTACGTTATGCAAAAGGCTCGGCAGGGGAGTTACGTAGCCAAATGTTTGTCTTAAAAAGTGCTGGTTTGATTAGTGAAATATTTTATAATCAAAAGTATAATGAGCTTATTGCCCTTTCAGTCAAAATCAAAAATTTGATGACTTATTTGCAAAATAAAAAATAACAATGTGCAACAACTTGCAACTAAAATAACAATATGAAACAGTATCTTAACCAACTAATTGATAACCAAAGCCTTACGATACAACAAGCCCAAGAAGCCCTCCTGAAAATAGGACAAGGAGAAGCCAATAACTCTCAAACCGCTGCTTTTTTGATGGGAATTCAACAAAAAGGAATTACTGTTGACGAACTCGAAGGTTTCAGAGAGGCAATGCTTTCATTGGCTGTACAGATAGATTTATCAGATTTCGATGCAATGGATATTGTTGGAACGGGTGGCGATGGCAAAGATACTTTCAATATTTCTACAACATCAGCTTTTGTGATTGCGGGTGCTGGACAAAACATTGCCAAACATGGCAATCATGGAGTGTCTTCATCGGTTGGTTCGAGTACGGTTTTAGAATATTTGGGTGTAAAGTTTACCAACGACGAAAGTTATTTGAAACAAAAGCTTGAAACAGCAGGTATTTGTTACATGCACGCACCGTTGTTTCACCCAGCCATGAAATACGTTGCTCCGATTCGCAAAGAACTGGGCATGAAAACGTTCTTTAATATTTTGGGCCCATTGCTCAATCCGGCCAAAGTTCAAAAACAATTTTCTGGAGTTTACAACTTGCCAGTTTTTGATTTGTACGCCCAATTATTTGGCCGCAGTTCAGCTAAATTTGCTATCATTTATGATTTAGCTGGCTATGATGAAATTTCGCTGACCAGCGATTTTCAGATTTCGAGTCATACCAATAAAGATAAAAGTATTATTTCGCCGAAAAGCTTAGGATTTGATTTACAGCAACAATCAGACATTTATGGCGGAGGAACAATCGAAGAATCAGCCGAGATTTTATTGAATGTTTTAAACAATAAAGCCACCGCTGCCCAAACTAACGTAGTTTTAGCAAATGCAGGTTTTGCTCTAAGTATCGCCAAGGAAATAAGCATCGAAGAAGGCATCGCTCAAGCTAAAGAATCTTTATTAAGCGGAAAAGCATATCTTTGTTTGAAAAAACTAACAGAATCATGACAAATATTGATGATTTAGACCTAAATGGCACTTACACTTATGCCGATTATATGAAATGGGCTTTTGATGAAACCATCGAAATCATCAAAGGAAAGGTTTTCAGAATGTCGCCTGCTCCTAATCTTAGGCATCAGAGAGTTTCTATGAATCTAACAGGTGTTTTATATAATTATTTCAAAAAACACCCATGCAATCTATTTGCAGCTCCCTTTGATGTGCGACTAACACCGCTCAAAAAAGATAAAAACAATAAAATTTACACAGTTGTTCAGCCAGATTTATGTGTAATATGTGATGATGACAAACTTGATGAACACGGTTGTATAGGTTCGCCCGACTTAATTATTGAAATTCTTTCGCCAGGGAATACTCGCAAAGAAATGAAAGATAAATTTGAGGTTTATCAAGAAAATGGAGTTAGAGAATATTGGCTTGTCGAGCCTAATGATAGAGCGGTTTTTGTGTATGTATTGAACGAACAAGGAAAATATATAGGTTTACAACCTTACACCGACGAAGATATTATGACTTCGGCAATTTTTCCAGATTTAGCCATCAATTTAGAAGAAGTTTTCGCAGAAAAATGACAATATTAGATAAAATAACCGCCCAAAAGGCAATCGAAGTTGCAGCAGCAAAAGCTGAGTTTTCAATTCAAGATTTAGAGCAAAGTGAGTTTTTTTCAAGAAAAATAAATTCTTTGGTGGCAAATCTTTCTGCTGAAAATTCAACAGGTATCATCGCCGAGCATAAACGTAAATCTCCATCGAAAGGAATCATCAACGATTCGCTTACAGTTGAGGAAGTTACCCAAGGTTATGCCCAAGCTGGTGCGGCTGGACTTTCAGTTTTGACCGACACTGATTTTTTTGGCGGAAATAAAGAAGATTTACAAAAAGCCAGAATCGCCAACCCATCAACGCCAATCTTACGAAAAGATTTCATGATTGATGAATACCAAGTCTATGAAGCAAAGGCTTGGGGAGCGGATGTCATTTTGTTGATTGCGGCTTGCCTTTCGCCCGAACAAATCAAGACTTTAAGCCAAAAAGCTCATGAGTTAAGTTTAGAGGTTCTGCTCGAAATCCATGACCAAGAAGAACTCGACCGTAGTCCATTAGAGTATGTTGATATTGTTGGCGTAAATAACCGTAATCTAAAAAACTTTGCCGAAAATAACGTGAATGCGTCTTTGGCTTTGGCTGAAAAAATTCCAGCAAATATCATTAAGATTTCAGAAAGCTGTATCAGCGAGCCAGAAACCATCAATTTATTGAAGTCGGCAGGATATAAAGGATTTTTAATTGGAGAAACTTTCATGAAAGATGCCTCTCCAGGAACAAAATTGGGGGAATTTATAGCGAAAATCTAAGAAAAAACTTAATTTTGATAGTTTTTTATACCTTTTGCTAAACTCATACTACCCCGAGTATGATACAAATATAAAATATGCCTGTGGGGGCAGGTATTCCTATTATATGAAATTAAAAGTTTGCGGAATGCGTGATGTCGAGAACATCAAAGCACTCATCGAGTTGAAGCCTGATTTTATCGGTTTTATTTTCTATGACAAGTCACCTCGTTTTATAGGTAACGATGCTGATGTTGATTTTATCAACTCAATTCCAAGAGAAATCAAGAAAGTAGGTGTTTTTGTTAATGCAACAGTCGATTTTATTTTACAAAACGTTAGAAAGTACGGTTTGAATTATGTGCAATTACATGGTAATGAAATGCCCGACTTTTGCCGAAACCTTCGACTGAAAGGCGTAAACATCATCAAAGCATTTAGGGTCGATAATGATTTTGTATTCGGGCAAGTAAACAATTACAAACCGCACGTCGATTTTTTCTTGTTCGATGCAAAAGGTGATGGTTACGGCGGCAATGGAATTGCATTCGATTGGAGTATCTTGAAAAAGTACGATAATCAAAAGCCTTATTTCTTGGCAGGTGGTGTAAGCCTTGATAACCTCGATGTTTTGGAAACTATCGTTCCACAACCTTACGCACTTGATGTAAACAGTAAGTTTGAAATCGAACCAGCATTAAAAGATATCGAAAAACTCGAAGAACTATTGGATAAAATTCGACCTATTGAAGTGTAGATTGTGAAAATAGTAGCTATATCAGATACTCACAGAAAACATCAAAAGCTTGTTTTGCCCGAAGGAGACATCCTTATTCATGCAGGTGATGTATCTTCAATGGGTAAAGAATCAGAAATTAGAGAGTTTTTAAACTGGTTTTCAAAAACAAATTTTACATATAAGATTCTGATTGCAGGAAATCACGATTTTTATTTTGAGAAAATAAGCCATAATACCAAAGTTTTAGAAGAACTGATTCCTGCGAATGTCATCTATTTGAATGACAGTGGAATCGAAATTGAGGGCATACATATTTGGGGTTCACCTATTCAACCGTGGTTTTATAATTGGGCGTTCAATCGGTATCGTGGTGAAGATATCAAAAGACATTGGGACAAAATTCCACAAGATACAGATATTCTCATCACGCACGGGCCAGCTTATGGTATTCTTGATAAAACAACTCGGAGTGAAAATGTTGGCTGTGAAGATTTACTTGAAAAAATAAAAGAAGTAAAACCCAAATTTCATATTTGCGGACACATACACGAAGCTTACGGACACATAAAACAATCTAATACTGAGTTTATCAACGCAAGTGTTTTGGACGAAAACTATGATTTGAGAAATCAGCCAGTAGTATTTGAGATTTAGCATTAAAAAAACAGAAAACCTTTGAGGTATAAAAAATGACAACTTTACAACAGAACTACTCAGTAGATAAAAAAGGATATTACGGAAAATTTGGCGGAGCATACATTCCCGAAATGCTTTATCCAAACGTGGAGGAATTGCAACAAAATTATCTTGATATTATCTATCAGCCAGAATTCCAAGCCGAATACCACGCACTACTCAAAGATTACGTAGGTCGCCCAACGCCATTATTTTACGCCAATCGTTTATCCGAAAAATATCAGACTAATGTTTATTTAAAGCGTGAAGACCTATGCCACACGGGTGCTCACAAAGTAAATAATACAATCGGACAAATTTTATTGGCACAGAAACTTGGCAAACAAAAAATCGTTGCCGAAACAGGAGCAGGACAGCACGGTGTAGCAACCGCCACCGTTTGTGCATTGATGGGTTTAGAGTGTATCGTTTACATGGGTGAGATTGATATTAAACGTCAAGCTCCCAACGTAGCACGTATGAAAATGCTCGGTGCAGAGGTTCGCCCAGCAACCAGCGGTTCAAAAACTTTGAAAGACGCTACCAACGAAGCCATGCGTCATTGGATAAATAACCCAGTTGATACACATTATATTATAGGCTCAGTAGTTGGTCCACACCCATACCCCGATATGGTTGCTCGTTTCCAGGCAATTATCTCTGAAGAAATCCGTTGGCAGTTACTCGAAAAAACAGGTACTGAAAACCCTGACTACGTAATTGCTTGCGTAGGTGGAGGCTCAAATGCCGCAGGAGCATTCTATCATTACCTTGATGAACCATCAGTTCAGCTAATAGCTGCCGAAGCAGGTGGCCACGGAATCAACTCTGGAATGTCAGCTGCAACAACATTTTTGGGTAAAATGGGCGTACTTCATGGAAGTAAAAGTATCTTGATGCAAACCGAAGATGGTCAAGTAGTAGAGCCACATTCAATCTCAGCAGGTCTCGATTACCCAGGCATTGGCCCAATGCATGCACACCTTTGGGATTCTGGCCGAGCAAAGTTCTTTGCCATTACTGATGAAGAATCACTCACCGCAGGTTTTGAACTTTCAAAACTTGAAGGAATCATTCCTGCCATCGAGTCGGCTCACGCATTGGCAGTATTGCCATATCTAAAAGCTGCCGCTGACGAAACCGTTGTAATCAACCTTTCAGGACGTGGCGATAAAGACTTAGATACTTATATGAAGTATTTGTAATAGTAGCCCAAAATTGTAATGTCAAATATTTTGAGAAAGTTTCTCTGAAGTGTTTAGATTAAAAAAATAAAGGAATGAAAGGACACCAGTACATAAGCAATCAAGTAGGTAATAAGATAGCGGTTATTCTACCTATAAAAGAATATCAAGCATTGCTTGATAAGGTTGAAGAATTGGAAGATATAAGGCTTTATGATGAAGCAAAAAAAAGAAAAAGTGAACCAATTCGAGCAAAAGAAGCTTTTGAAATGCTTGACCGTAAACGTCAAAAGTAAATTATGTATGAGCTTATCATCGAAAAACGAGTTCTGAAAGAACTTACAAAAATTTCAGACCCTGATTATTTTAAGATTAGAGAAGCTATTTTTGCATTAGCGGATAATCCTCGCCCCAATGGATACATTAAACTTAAAGGAAGAAATGCGTATCGCATAAGGCAAGGTAATTATCGCATCATTTATGAAATATTTGATAAGAAATTACTCGTTCATGTCATAGAACTTGGACATAGAAAAGAAATTTACGAATAAACCAACTAATCAACCAAAAAAATGAAAACCCTCTTTCTCGCAATCGCCATTATGTCAGTATCATTCATGTCGAATGCTCAAACCAAAAAACAACCAACCAAAATGTTACGTCACGCCGTTTTATTTAAATTTAAAGATACAAGTAGCCCAGAAGATGTAAAGAAAGTAGAAGATGCTTTCCGTGCATTACCAACAAAAATCAAAGAAATCGCTGATTTTGAGTGGGGAACAAACAACAGCCCTGAAAATCTTAACCAAGGTTTTACGCATTTATTCTTTGTTTCTTTCAAAACCGAGAAAGACCGTGAAGTATATTTACCTCACCCAGCACACAAAGCATTCGTAGAAGTCCTCGGACCACACCTCGATAAAGTTTTAGTACTCGACTATTGGGCAGGAAAATAATGTAGGGCGAACAAAATGTTCGCCAAATATTAAATGTTCTCCAATAGTAAAAAACAAAACAATGAACAGAATCACCAAGCTTTTTCAAGAAAAGCCCAACAACGTACTCAACATATATTTTACCGCAGGATTTCCAAATCTCAACGATACCACAACAGTTTTAGAAGCCTTGCAAGAATCAGGTGCCGACATAGCCGAAATCGGAATGCCGTATTCCGACCCAGTAGCTGATGGCGAAACTATTCAGCAGTCAAACCAAATTGCCTTAGATAATGGAATGAGCCTAAAAGTCTTATTTCAACAATTAGAAGGAATCCGAGCAAAAGTCTCTATACCTATTATATTAATGGGCTATATCAACCCAGTCGTACAATTCGGTATCGAAAACTTCTGTAAAAAATGTCAAGAAGTAGGAGTTGATGGCCTAATCTTACCAGATTTGCCAATGGACGAATACTACGAAGAATACAAACCGATATTCGACCAGTATGGTCTGCTCAATATTTTCTTGATTACCCCACAAACTACTGAGTCTCGCATTCGTCGAATCGACGAAATTTCTGATGGCTTTATATATATGGTAAGTAGTGCCAGCGTAACAGGCGGAACTTCGGGTATTACCGACACAATGGAAACATACTTCAACCGTGTCAATGCCATGAATCTCCGAAATCCACGACTCATTGGTTTTGGTATAAAAGATAACGCAACATTTACCAAAGCAAGTCAATACGCAGCGGGGGCAATCATCGGTAGCCAGTTTATTAGAGTTTTGCAAGATTCATCAGATACTACATTATATAATGATATTGTTGAATACGTAAAATCCGTTAAAGGATAAAACACCATTGAAGTCAAAACCAAAGAATTTATGAAAACACCAATAACCCTATTGTTCATTTTCATAAGTTCTTTGGTTTTTTCACAAAGTAACACCTACCGTCCACAACTTCGGCTTTCACCTCATTTTGGTATCGGCTGGTCCATACCTCCTTTTATTGATGGTTCTAATAGCAACTTAGTGCTAAAATCGAATCCACTCAGAAATTATATCATTGCCGAAATCGGTACATCTTCAGGTGCAAACAAACAAATCTATAAGATGACCAACACCATTGGTATTGATGTAAATTATTTGCTCAGTAAACGATGGTCAATTAATTTAGGCGTAAACCGAGCTATGCACGTCAATCTCCTAAGTGACCCCGACCCTGTAAGGGTTTCAAACATCACTTACAAAACTTGGATTTACAGTTACAAGTACACATCTTATTTAATAGGAGTGAGGTATAATAAATATGATAAATTTTTTCAATGTAATATTCATTACACTACCGATATTAAAGACGAGAGTGGAAATGGTATCGTAATTAACGGAAATGGACTGGAAGGTGAAACTCTATTAAAAAGAGACAAAACATTTATTATCTCTCCAGAATATGGGATTAGAGGCGTAAGTACTTTTGACCTTCCAATGGAATTGAGTGTGGGTTTACATATTCCAACTTCTAATGTTTTTAAAAGAGAAGCTACTTTTGTGAGAAATGGCTCAAATGCTGGAACAAATAACCTAAATTTCACCCAAGCGGCTGTTTGGCTCAGAGTGCGAATACCATTTTTAGTATGGACAAGAAACCCAAAAACAAAAAAAACTGTAATAGTTACAAAACCAGTACCTCAAAAAACTGTTGAATACGAAGGTAAGAAAGTTACAACAGGCGAAAAGATAATTCTAAAAAGCCTACAGTTCGAGCAAGCCAAAGATATACTTAGTCCAAGTGCTAAGAGTGAACTCGACAAAGTTGAGCAACTAATGCAACAATCTACAACAATGATTATTGAAATCATCGGACATACTTCCGATGAAGGCGACCGAAATAGTAATATCGAACTCTCACTAAAAAGAGCAAAAGCCTGTAAAGACTATCTCATAGAGAAAGGAATTAAGTCAAATCGCATCCAAGTAAGAGGAATGGGGCCAGATTCTCCAATCTCCCGAACAGATAAATCTCTCAATCGTAGAGTAGAAATGCAAATCATTCGCATGTGACGCCATTAGCACAACTTTCAAGTTGTGTAATAGCTATAAATACACAGGAGACAAGTTTTAAATAGGATAATAAGAAGAACTTGTTGCATCTTTAGTTGT
>OFDC01000162.1_pt1 | contig 67672 bp, 59 predicted proteins | sample 1520941 | NCBI WGS metagenome assembly OFDC01 (sample SAMEA94258168, study PRJEB24077) | hot springs metagenome | biome: Aquatic biome; feature: Water | place: India | collected 2012-12-06 | depth 5 m | reverse complement strand
CAAAGGCCGCCGAAACCCGCCGATAACCTCCGCCAAACGCGTGCCCGCACCCGGCTTGTCACCACGCGCTGAAACCGGAATCGGCGGGCTATCATCGACCTGCCGGGCAATCCCCTGCTCACCGAGCACGCTCGCCAGCACGCGGCCCTCCGCCGCCTCGGCCAGCCAGCCAAGCGCCGCCCGGTCCACATGCTCGACCAGCAGCCGCACCCGGCCGCCGCAGCACTGGCCCAGCAGCGGCCCCAGCGGATAGTCCTGCACGCGCCAGGTCCCCGGCGCGTATTCCAGCACGGCGCGCGCCTGCTCCACCGTCGCCTTCAGCAGATTGACGCGCAGGTCGACCGGCGGCGGCGTCTCCAGCGCGGCGATCTCGCGGCCCCAGCTCTCGCCATAGGCTTCGCGGAAATGCGGCGCGACCCATTCCTGGACGTTGAGGCGCACCCAGTCGGGTTGGTCGGGATGGGGCAGCGAATGGCCTTCCATCTGGCGCAGCGCGCGATACTCGGCCTCGTCGAGCCGCGAGGGCCGGTAGGTGCCGCCGTCGAACATGCTTTCGAGCCCCGCCATGTCGAGCCCCTCGACCAGCATCAGGTCGGCGGCCACGATGGCACGCGCGCCGCGGTCGGGATGGCGCGTGCGCTCCAGCCACCAGGCGAGCTGTCCATAGCGGCGCAGGATGCTCCAGACGCGATCCGACACGGCCCGCCGGTCGCCGCCGCCGATGAAGCGGCGCGCCCGGAAATAGGCATTGGCGACGAGATCGGCCGGCCGTTCGCTATGGCTGACGATTTCGTCGAGGAGTTCTATGGTGGCGGCCACCCGCGCGCCCGGTGTCACGTCTTTCTCCCTTGCAAAGCATGCCGCTACGATGAATACGCCCGACGCGCAACGTCCCCGCTCCGAGCTCTTCCGCCGCATCGCCCTCGTCCTCGTCTCCGTCGTCATCGGGCTCGGCCTCATCGAACTCGGCGTCCGGGCTTCGACCTGGACCTGGCTGTTCGTGTGGCCGAACTACGTGCTCGATGCACGCAAGGTGCTGGCCGAGCGCGATTCCGGCCGCACCGCCCATGACGAGCGGCTGGGCTACGTGCCCCGCGCCGGCTACACGGCCGCCGGCATCACCATCGAGGAGAACGGCCTGCGCCGCACCGGTCCCACGCCGGCAGACGGCCGCGCGCCGATCCTCGCGGTGGGCGATTCCTTCACCTTCGGCGAGGAAGTGGGCGATGGCGAGACCTGGCCGGCCGACCTGCAGCGCCTGACCGGGCGCCGCGTGATGAACGCGGGCGTGAGCGGCTACGGCTTCGACCAGATCGTGCTGCGCACCGAGGCGCTGGCGCCGCTCTACAAGCCCGAGGCGATCGTCGTGGCCTTCATCGCCGACGACATCCGCCGCACCGAGATGCGGCGCCTGTGGAGCGCCGACAAGCCCTACTTCGTGCCCGAGGGCGACGGGCTCGGCCTGCGCGGCGTGCCCGTTCCACCGCGCGCGCCGGCGCAGGAGACGCTCACTTTCTGGCAGAGGACGCTGGGCTATTCCTTCGCCTTCGACTTCATCCTGCGGCGCCTCGACCAGTTGCACGACTGGTACGGCGATCACATCCGGGTCCATCCGCGCGGCACCGGCGAGCGCATTTCCTGTCTCCTCACCGCCCGCCTCGCCGAGTTGCAGAAGAGTGGCGGCGCCAAGGTCCTGCTGGTCGCCGAATACGATCCCGTCGTCTGGGACGATCCAAGCTTTGCGGCCGAACAGCGCCGGCTGACGTCGGACCTGCTCTCCTGCGGCAAACGCAACGGTCTGGCGACGCTCGACAGCTACGAGGCGCTGGCAAAGGCACCGCGGCCACGCGACCTCTACGTGTTGTGGCACATGAATGCGGCCGGCAATGCGCTGATCGCGCGGCTGGTCGCGGACGCGCTCGGGCTCAAGGGCAACTGAGATGCTGGGCCGCGCGGCGCTGGTGCTCGGCTCGCTGCTGGTCGGACTGCTCCTGCTCGAACTGGGCTGCCGGCTGTGGCGCGGGCCCGCCGCATTGCTCGACTGGTCGAACATCGTCCTGCAGGAGCGCCAGACGACGCGCGGCACCAGCGACGGGCGGTTGAAGCGCGACAGCGAGCTGGGCTTCGTGCTGCGGCCGGGCTTCGGCGCCGAGGGCGTCACCTACGATCTCCACGGCTTTCGCCTCACGCCCGCCCCGCCCGGCACGGTGCTGGCCGAACCGCCCGTGCTCGCGGTGGGCGATTCCTACGCTCATGGCGACGAGGTGAGCGACGGTGAGACCTGGGCGGCGCTGCTGCAGCCGCTTATGGGCCGCCGCACGATCAATGCCGGCGTGAGCGGCTACGGGCTCGACCAGACCGTCCTGCGTGCCGAAAAGCTGGTGCCGGAGATCAAGCCGGCGGCGCTGGTCCTCGTCTTCATCGCCGACGACCTTCGACGCAGCGAGATGAAGCGCGTTTGGGGCGCGGAGAAGCCCTATTTCGAGCCGGTCGCGGGCGAACTCGCGCTGCGCAATGTCCCCGTCCCGCCCTCACCGCCGCCGTCCACGACGCTCGACCTCTGGCAGCACCTGTTCGGCTGGTCGGTGCTGGTCGACACGATCCTGCGCCACAAGGGCTGGCAGTACGAATGGTCGATCGACCATGTCCGCGTGCTGCCGCGCGGTACGGCTGAGGCAATGGCGTGCCCGCTGATGAAGCGGCTGGCCGTGCTGAAGGTGCCGACGCTCGTGGTCGCCGAATACGATCCCTATGTCTGGAAGAACGCCGAGTATGCGCAGGAACAGCGCCGCGCCTCCGCGGTCGTCCTGGACTGCGCCCGCGCGGCGGGCTTCGGCACGCTCGACCTGTTCGCCGCCATCGACGCCGGAGTGAAGCGCGACGGCTATGCCGCGATGTTCAGGTCATCGCATCCGGGTCCGCTCGGCCACCGCATCGCGGCGGAGCGGATCGCCGAGACGCTGCTTCCCTACATGCCGCCGCGATAGTTCGGCGCCTCGCGCATGATCTCGACGTCGTGCACGTGGCTCTCGCGCAGGCCCGAGCCGGTGATGCGCAGGAACTGGCAATTGCTCTGCATCTCGCGGATCGTGCCGTTGCCGGTGTAGCCCATCGCCGCCCGCAGGCCGCCGACCAGCTGGTGCAGGATGCTGCCGACGGCGCCCTTGTAGGGCACGCGGCCCTCGATGCCCTCGGGCACCAGCTTCAGCGTGCTCTGCACTTCCTGCTGGAAGTAGCGGTCGGCCGAACCGCGCGCCATCGCGCCGATCGAGCCCATGCCGCGATACGACTTGTAGGAGCGGCCCTGGTAGAGGATCACCTCGCCCGGCGCCTCGTCGGTGCCGGCCAGCAGCGAGCCGATCATGGCGCAGTCGGCGCCGGCGGCGATCGCCTTGGCGAGGTCGCCGGAATACTTGATGCCGCCGTCGCCGATCGCGGGCACGCCCGCCGCGCGGCAGGCCTCGGCCGCTTCCATGATGGCGGTGAGCTGCGGCACGCCGACGCCCGCCACCATGCGGGTGGTGCAGATCGAGCCCGGGCCGATGCCGATCTTCACGGCGTCCGCACCGGCGTCGATCAGCGCCTGGGCGCCTTCGCGCGTGGCGACGTTGCCGGCCATGACCTGCGTGTAGTTGCTGAGCTTCTTCACCTGCGACACGGCCTCGAGCACGCCGCGCGAATGGCCGTGCGCGGTGTCGACCACGATCACGTCGACATCGGCATCGATCAGCAGCTGCGCGCGCCGCAGACCGTCCTCGCCGACGCCGGTCGCGGCGGCGGTGCGCAGGCGGCCCTTCTCGTCCTTGCTGGCGCCGGGGAACTTGTTGGCCTTCTCGATGTCCTTGACGGTGATCAGCCCGATGCAGCGATAGGCGTCGTCGACCACCAGCAGCTTCTCGATGCGATACTGGTGCAGGAGACGCTTGGCCTCCTCCTTGGTCGCGCCCTCGCGCACCGTGACCAGCCGCTCCTTCGTCATCAGCGCACTGACCGGGGTGCCGGTCTCGGTGGCGAAACGCACGTCGCGGTTGGTGAGGATGCCGGCCAGCTTGCCGGAGTGCTCGACCACGGGAATGCCCGAGATCTGGTTGGCTTCCATGAGGGCCAGCGCGTCGGCCAGCGTCTGCTCGGGATGGATGGTGACGGGGTTCACCACCATGCCGCTTTCGAACTTCTTGACCCGGCGGACCTCGTTGGCCTGCGCCTCGGCATCGAGGTTCTTGTGGATTACGCCGATGCCGCCGGCCTGCGCCATGGCGATCGCCATGCCGGCTTCGGTGACCGTGTCCATCGCCGCCGACATCAGCGGGATGTTGAGTTCGATGGTGCGCGTGAGGCGTGTGCGGGTGTCGGTCTGTCCGGGCAGAACCGACGAGGCAGCAGGCTTCAGGAGGACGTCATCGAAGGTGAGCGCTTCCTGAATCTGCATACCAACCTCCGGAAAGGAGAAATAAAAACGGCGGCCCTCGGAGAGGGCCGCCGGGTTGGCGAGCCTTTATACACACCGCCGCGCGCAAGCCAAGTACCAAGCTGGGGACACGAACGCGGGGCGGTTATGCGCGAGAAACCCCAGGCCGTGCCCAGGATTGCCCGCGAGCGTCGGCCGGGTTGGCGGAACTAGCCGCGGAAGCCCGTTCCCACGACATACATTTCCGCCGAATCGGCCCGGCTGGCCTCCGGCTTGAAATGCCGCACCTTCTCGAAATCCTTCTTCAGCCGGTCGAGCAGCGTGCGCTCGGTGCCGCCGCGCAGCACCTTGGCGACGAAGGCGCCACCGGGCTTCAGAATCTCGCGCGCGAAGTCGTGAGCCGTCTCGGCAAGGCCCATGATGCGCATGTGGTCGACCTGGGTCTCCCCGGTCGCCGCCGCCGCCATGTCGCTCATGACCACGTCGGCTGGCCCGCCCAGCAGTTCCGTCAGCACCGCCGGCGCATCCTCGTCGTAGAAATCCTTGGCCAGCACCGTGGCGCCCGCGATCGGCTCCACGGGCGTGATGTCGATGCCGATCACGACGCCCTTGTTCCTGCCCGAGCTGACGCGCTCGACCGAGACCTGCGTCCAGCCGCCGGGCGCCGCGCCCAGGTCGACGATACGCGCGCCGGGCTTCAGGATTTTGAACTGGTCGTCGATCTGCAGCAGCTTGAAGGCCGCGCGCGAGCGGTAGCCGCGCTTCTTGGCCTCCTCGACATAGGGATCGTTGAGCTGGCGCTGCAACCAGCGCTGCGAGGAGACCGTGCGGCCGCGCGCCGTTTTCACGCGCACCGTGGCGCGCCGCCCCGTGGGCAGGCTGCCCTTCTTGTCCTTGGCCATCTCAGTGGCCCCGGCGGCAGGCCTGGTCGGCCTCGCGATCGGCCTGGCGCATCAGGTCCATCAGCACGCCCTCGCGCAGGCCGCGATCGGCGACCCGGATGACCGGCGCCGCCCATTGCCGGCACACGGCTTCGAGGATCGCCCCACCGGCCAAAGCGAGATCGGCCCGGTCGTCGCCGATGCAGGGCAGATGAGTAAGCTGGTCGACCGACATCACCGAAAGCTCTTCACAGATACGCAAGACTTCCTCTCGGCCGATCCGAGAACCGTCGACCATGGTGCGGTTATAGCGCTTCAGGCCGAGATGGTGGGCACTAACAGTCGTCACGGTGCCTGAAGCACCGATCAGCTGGACCTCGCCGCGCGCGATCGCCGGCCCGATCTGGTGCAGGGCACAGAACGGCCGCAGGTCGGCGCGGATGCGCTCGACCATGTCGTCGTAGCAGGCGCGGGTCAGCGGCCTCTCGCGCGGCTGGCCACGGGTGCAGGATTCCGTGAGCGTCACGACGCCCCACGGCACCGACGTCATGCCGATCAGCTCGGTCTTCGCCCCGCCCTGCCGCCCGTCGCGCGGCATCACGCGAATCCAGCTCACCTCGGTCGAGCCGCCGCCGATATCGATCAGCAGGCCGTAGGGAATCTCGGGATCGAGCAGATTCTCGCAGCTCGCCAGCGCCAGTCTCGCCTCCTCGGCCGGCGGGATCAGGTCGAAGCTGAGACCGGTGCGGGCCTTCACCATGCCGAGGAAGTCCTCGCCGTTGCAGGCGCGCCGGCAGGCCTCGGTGGCGATATGGCGGGCGCGGGTGACGCGATTGCGCTCGATCTTGGACGCGCAGACGCCCAGCGCATGCAGCGTGCGTTCGATGGCTTCCCCGCAGAGCGAGCCGCTCAGCGCTACCCCCTCGCCCAGCCTGACGGGGCGAGAATAGGCATCGATCACCTCAAAACCCTCGACCGATGCCTTCGCCACCAGGAGCCGGCAATTATTGGTGCCGAGATCGATGGCAGCGAAAGTGTGCGCAAATCGACCGCTGTGCCAGCCTCCCCTGAGTGTGGTGTCCCCGGTCATTCACAACTCTTTTCTTGGGAGGATGCTAACCGAGGATTTCGCGGACGGCGAGGCCCCGCTTGCCAATCCGGTCCGTCATCGCTAAATCGTGCGGCGCGCGAGGTCCGCAGGGTCCTTGGGGGATAGTTTAACGGTAGAACAACTGGCTCTGACCCGGTTAGTCTTGGTTCGAATCCAGGTCCCCCAGCCAACCCGCCCTTCCAATCGGCGTTGTGAAATCGATCCTCCGGTGCGTCATTCTCCGGCCCCTCGCCGTGCATCGACCGAATTTGCACACTCGGTGATCTGCCGCGGGCGGTCGCTGGCTGACGGAGAAATCTAGATGCCGGACACCCGCCCCCCGGACACTGGCCCCCCAGACACTGGCCCCATCGTGATCACCGGCGCGGCCGGCCTCGCCGGCCAGAATCTTATCCCCCGCCTGAAGGCCCGGGGCATGGGACCGCTGATCGGGATCGACAAGCATCCCGCCAACAACGCGATCTTCAAGAGGCTCCATCCCGACGTCCGCCTGGTCGAGGCCGACCTCGCCACGGATGACGGCTGGCAGGAGGCGCTGGCCGGCGCCGGCACGCTCGTCCTCTGCCACGCCCAGATCGCCGCCCTCACCGAGGCGCCGTTCACGGCCAACAACGTGGTGGCGACCGAACGGGTGCTCGAGACGGCGCGGCGACACGGCGTCGGGCAGATCGTCCATATCAGTTCGTCGGTGGTGAACTCGCTGGCGCACGATTTCTACACCGAGTCCAAGAAGGCGCAGGAGAGGCTCGTCCTCGACAGCGGCATCCCGACCTGCGTGCTGCGGCCGACACTGATGTACGGCTGGTTCGACCGCAAGCATCTGGGCTGGCTGGCCCGCTTCATGGCGCGCACGCCGGTCTTCCCGATCCCGGGACACGGCCAGTATCTTCGCCAGCCGCTCTATGTTGGCGACTTCTGCAACATCATCGCCGCCTGCATCGCCGAGCCGCGGCCCGGCCAGGTGTTCAACATCTCCGGCCAGGAGCAGATCGCCTATATCGACCTGATCCGTGCCCTGAAGGAAGCGAGCGGCGCCAAGGCGGCGATCGTCCGCATCCCCTACGGCCTGTTCCGCACGCTGCTGCAGCTCTACGCGATGGTGGATTCCAATCCGCCGTTCACCGTGAGCCAGCTCGCCGCGCTGGTGGTGCCCGAGATCTTCGAGGTGATCGACTGGCCGCGCCTGTTCGGCGTGAAGTCGACGCCGATCCTCGAGGGACTGCGCGAGACGTTTCGCGATCCGGTCTATTCCAGCGTGGTCCTGGAGTTCTGAACATGGCCCGCGTCGCCATCATCGGGGCGGGCGCCATGGGACTGGCGGCCGCCTACCATGCGCTCAAGGCCGGACACGACGTCACCGTCTTCGAGGCCGACCGCATCGCCGGCGGCATGGCGGCCCATTTCGACTTCGCCGGCCTGTCGATCGAGCGCTTCTACCATTTCGTCTGCAAGGCCGACCGGCCGACCTTCGAGCTGATGCAGGAACTCGGCATCGGCGACCGCATGGTCTGGCGCAAGACGTCGATGGGCTACTTCGTCGACGGCCGGCACTATCGCTGGGGCGATCCACTCGCGCTTCTCACCTTCCCCAAGCTCGGGCTGATCTCGAAGATCCGTTACGGCCTGCAGATGTTCCTGTCGACCCGGCGCAACGACTGGTCGTCGCTGGAGAAGGTCAATGCGCGGGACTGGATCGTCGGAGGGAGCGGCCAGCGCGCCTACGACGTGCTGTGGCGGCGCCTCTTCGACCTGAAGTTCTTCGAGTATGCCGACAACATCTCGGCGGCCTGGATCTGGACCCGCATCAAGCGCGTCGGCACCTCGCGCGCCTCGCTCCTGCAGGAAGAGCTTGGCTACATCGACGGCGGTTCGCAGACGCTGATCGACACGCTGGTCGACGCCGTCGAGCAGCACGGCGGCATGCTGAAGCTCGGCGCGCGGGTCAGCGAGATCACCAGCGAGAACGGCCGCGTCACCGGGCTGGTCGTCGATGGCGCCGCCCAGTCGTTCGACGCCGTCATCTCGACCGTACCGACGCCCTTCGTGTCGAAACTGGTGCCGGGCCTGTCGGCCGAGGCCAAGGCCAAGTACGACGCGATCCGCAACATCGGCGTGGTCTGCGTGCTCCTGAAACTCGGCAAGCCGGTCACGAAGCACTTCTGGCTGAACATCAGCGACGCCGGCATCGACATCCCCGGCATCGTCGAATTCTCGAACCTGCGGCACCTGCCGGAAAGCGTCGTCTACGTGCCCTACTACATGCCGCAGACGCATCCCAAGTTCGGCCGCAGCTCCGAGGCATTCGTCGCCGAGGCTTTCGGCTACCTGCAGAAGCTCAACCCCGCCCTGCAGGCCGGCGATCTGCTGGCGAGCCAGGTGGGCCGGCTCAACTATGCCCAGCCCGTCTGCGAACCGGGCTTCCTCGCCAAGATCCCCAAGGTCCAGACGGCGATCGAGGGCCTGCAAATCGCCGACACCTGCTTCTACTATCCCGAGGATCGCGGCATTTCCGAAAGCGTGCGCTACGGCCGGCTGATGGCGCAGGCGATCGACGATCCCGGCGTCTGGCGCGCCGAGAATCGGTAGACTGGGGTCGATGAACCTCCAGTTCCTGAAATTCCTGGTCACCGGCGGCATCGCCGCCCTCGTCAATCTGCTGAGCCGCTACGCGCTGAACCACATCATGTCGTTCGAGGCCGCCGTGGTCTTGGCCTACCTGCTGGGCATGGCAACCGCCTACCTGCTGGCGCGCCGCTTCGTTTTCGATGCCTCGGGCCGGTCCGTCGCCTCGGAGGTCCGCCGCTTCGTGCTGGTCAACCTCGTGGCGCTGGGCTTCGTCTGGGCGATCAGCGTCGGCCTCGCCCGGATCGTGTTCCCGACGATCGGCTTCACCTGGCATGCCGACGACATCGCGCACCTGATCGGTGTGCTGGCGCCTGCGGTGACCAGCTATGTCGGCCACCGCTTCTATACCTTCGCCCGAAAGTAGCGGGCGCGGTCTCTAGGTGTAGAGAACGATCGCGCACACGCCGACCCAGGCCACGACCGTGGCCAGCAGCGGCAGGTCCGACAGCAGCGCATCGGTCGGCGATTCGCCGGCCCCCAGCCGCTCCACCACGTACCAGTAGCGGAACAGGCCGAAGATCACCAAGGGGATGGTCGCCGTCAGCTTCTGGTTCGCCGACATGACGAACAGGCTGTAGAAGACCAGCGCGCCGGTCGCCGACATCTCGGCGTAGCGCTCGATCAGCGCCGGCGAATACTTTTCCAGCACCTCGCGCCCGTCCGAGCCGCTGCCCAGCAGTTCCTGCCGCCGCTTCACGGCAGCGAGATAGAGCGCAAGGCAGAGGGTGGTGATCAGCATCCAGCCGGAGAGCGGCAGGTCGAGCACGATCGCGCCGGCACAGATGCGCAGCACGAAGCCGATGGCGATGCTGAAGATGTCGAGCACCGGCTGCTGCTTCAGCACGAACGTATAGGCGATGTTGAGAACGAGGTAACCCGCGATGACCGCCATGACGTAGGGCTGGAAGACCGCGGCCACGGCCAGCCCTGCCAGGATCAGGCCCAGCAGCCCGAGCGCGCCGCCGCGCGAGACGCGCCCGGCGGCCAGCGGCCGCGAGAAGCGCTTGGTGGGATGGCGCCGGTCGCGCTCGATATCGTGCAGGTCGTTCACGATGTAGCAGGCCGACGAGGCCGCGCAGAACAGCGCGAAGGCCAGCAGCGAAAGCTTGATGGAGGCCGGATTCGTGAACTCGCGGGCAAAGACCAGGGGGGCGAAGACGAAGCCGTTCTTCACCCATTGGCGGGGCCGCACCAGTTGGATCAGCCCCACGATCATGCCGCCCGAAGAAGACGAACTCATTGCCCCAAGCCACCCCGCATTGCGGGCATCTATGCGCACTCTGCCGGACTCTGGCAATCCCTCCGCTCCCGCGGCAGGCCCCCCGCTTTATTGGCGTGGCCTTCACGGAGCGGAGGAAGTACCATTGCCGGGATCTTTTCGCTTCTGGGCACAGGACGGATGAGACCTGTTTCCTCCTGGGGACGCCTGAGCGCGGAGCCTCATCAAGTCATCGAACTGTCCGATTTTGCCGCCTTGGCCCAACAGGTGCATGGCAAGGGACCTGCGATTCCGCTCGGCATGGGCAGGAGCTACGGCGATGCCTGCCTGAACCCAGGCGGGACGCTTATGGACACGAGACGCCTCGACCGTTTTCACGCCTTCGATCCCGAGATGGGGCGGCTGGTTTGCGAGGCCGGCGTACAGCTTCGGGACATCCAGCGGGCCATGGTCCCCCGCGGCTGGAGCCTGCCCGTGATTCCCGGCACGCAGATCGTGAGCGTGGGCGGCGCCATCGCCAACGACGTGCACGGCAAGAACCATCATCGCGTCGGCTCGTTCGGCCATCATGTCAGGAACATCAAGCTGGTGCGCACAGATGGCCAGGCCATCGATTGCGGACCGGGGGTGAACCCCGACCTGTTCGCCGCCACGGTGGGCGGTATCGGCCTCACCGGGTTGATCGCCACGGCCGAGCTTCAGCTCCAGCCAGTTGCGGGACCGTGGCTCGATACCGAGATCCTGCCCTATCGAAGCCTCGACGAGTTCCTGACCCTGGCCGACGATTCGGAATCGCTCTGGGAGCACACCGTGTCTTGGCTCGACTGCACTGCCGGCCGCCGCACCCGCGGCATCTTCCTGCGCGCCAACCCGGCGGTCGATCAATCGGGCAAGCCCCCTGTGCCGCGCCGAAGTGCCGTGCCGCTGACGCCGCCCCTGTCGCTGTTCAACCGGCTGACGCTGCCGGTCTTCAACACGCTTTACTATCACCTCAACGCCCATCGCGGCGGTGCGAAGCGGCGGCCGTTCGATACCTTCCTGTTCCCGCTCGACGACGTGCAGGACTGGAACCGCCTCTACGGACCGCGCGGCTTCTACCAGTACCAGCTCGTGGTGCCGCGCGACGCCGGGCCGGCGGCGCTGCGCGACATCCTCGACATCATCGCGAAGTCGGGCCAGGGCTCCTTCCTCGCGGTCATCAAGACCTTCGGCGAGTGCGTCTCACCCGGCCTGCTGAGCTTCCCGATGCCCGGCATCACCCTCTCGCTCGATTTCCCCAACCGGGGCGCGCACACGGAGCGGCTGTTTGTCGAACTCGATGCCGTCGTTCGCGCCGCCGGAGGACGCCTCTACCTCGCCAAGGATGCGCGCATGCCGCGCGACCTGTTCGACGCGGGCTATCCAAAGGCGCCGGCGCTTGCGAGATTCCGCGATCCTGGGATGAGCTCCGGCATGTCCCGCCGTTTGATGGGGCATTGAGTTGGACCAGAAGAAGCGCATCGTCGTGATTGGCGCGACCTCTTCCATCGCCGAGCATTGCTGCCGGCTGTGGGTGCAGAAAGGTCCGGTCGAGCTGATCCTGGTCGCGCGCAACGTCGCCCTGGCCGAGCGCATCGCCACCGACCTGCAGGCGCGCGGCGGAGCCGTCGACGTGTCGGTCGAGACGATGGATTTCCTGTCGGCGCCGGCCATCGCCGAGGCAGTGGCTCGCTGGACCGGGCAGGCCCCGGTCGACATTGCGCTGATCGCCCATGGTGTTCTGTCGCCACAGCAGCCCTGTCAGGACGATATCGGGCAGACCCGCGAGGCCATCGAGGTCAACGGCGTCTCGCCGGTCCTGTTCGCCGAGGCATTCGCTGGCGCGATGGAGCGCGCCGGTGTCGGCACGATCGCCCTGATCGGCTCGGTGGCCGGCGATCGCGGGCGCCGCGCCAACTATGTCTACGGCGCCTCGAAGGCCCTGATGGATCGCTACGCCCAGGGCCTGCAACATCGCTTTGCCGGCTCGGCCGTGAAGGTCGTCCTGATCAAGCCCGGCCCCACCGACACGCCGATGACGGCGCAGTACAAGACGCAGGGCCGGAAGCTGGCCTCGGTCGAGTCCGTGGCCGAAGGCACCGTGCGCGCGATCGAGCGCGGCACGCCGGTCGCCTACCTGCCGCGCAAGTGGCAGCTCATCATGTTCGTCGTGCGCAACCTGCCGAACGTCATCTTCAACAGGCTCAACATCTGATGCTGAAAGAGATCTACGACGCGGTCATCTCGACCTTCGAGCGGGCCTTCGGCCTGCTCGCCAGCCGCCGCCTGTGGCTGATCTGGGGTGTGGCCGTGGCGCTCGTCGTGTCGCTGTTCATCTCTTTCCCGCGCATCAGCTTCTTCCTCGGCAACGACGGCCAGATCGTCAATTTCTGGCCGGTACTGGAACGCCAGGCTGCCAATCCGCTGGCGACCGTGGGCGACCAGTACAAGGACCATGCGCTGCACGACGCCAAGCTGGCCTTCCGGTTGACCCTGCCGCTCACCATGAAGGTCCTGCACATCGACTGGCGCGGCCTGCTGGCGATCCAGTACGGGCTCGGCATCCTGATGCTCTTCCTGGTCGGCAAGATCGCGATGGACCTGTTCCGCGACCGGATCGTGGCGCTCGCCAGCGTCTTCGGCGTGGCCTCGATCTATGCCGGCAAGGCGGCATTCCTGCAACTGGGTGGGATGGGCGACGCCTTCGCTTTCGCCTTCCTCACCGTGGCGGTGGCCTTCCGCAATCCCCTGGTGATCTTCGCCGCCGTCATCGCCGCCTGTTTCACCGACGAACGCGCCGTCATCGTCTCGCCGCTGCTCGTCGTCTACTGGGCGATGCGCGACAGCGACGGACGCAGGCCCGACTGGTTCAACCTGCAAACGATCACCGTGGGCACGTCCATCCTGGTCGCCGGGATCATCCGCCTCGTCCTGATGTTCGGCTACGGGCTGCATATCCCGATCGGCGCCGGCAACGATGTCGGCTTCAGCGTCCTGCCGATCAACCTGCCGAACCTGCAATACGAACTGCCGCATGTGCTGGCGGGACTGTGGCTGTGGCCGCTCGTCGCCTGCATCCTGCTGGTGCGGAACCGCTGGTGGTTCTCGCTGCTGGCGATCGTGGGCGTCACCGGCTCGATCGTGGCGGCGTCGTTCATGGTGCTCGATGTTGACCGCAGCCTCGCCTACACCCTGCCGCTCGTTTACGCGTCGATGGCGGTGGCGGCGTGGGCCAGGCTCGATCTCAAGGATCTGCGCGGCATCGCCATCCTGGGTTTCCTGATTTCCTTCGCCTGCCCGGTCAACAGCCTGTTCGGCGGCGTCAGCAACCGGTACTCCGAAGGCAACCTCATGCCGGTCGAGATCGTGCGCTTCTACAAGTACAGCACCGCCCGCTAGTTGCGGATCTGGTAGAAGCAGACCATGTCGCCGAGCGGCACCATGGTCCAGCCGTCGATCGGATAGTCGACGAAGGAACGCAGGATGGCGTCGGCCTTGCCGTTGCCCAGCAGCTTCTTCTGAACGAACACGTAGAGGCGATCGATGCGGCCGCGATAGGCCATCGCCTTGAGGTCCTCGAGCGAGTCGAAATCGGCCAGGTTGGACCAGTTCCGCGCGTTGCGGACCTCCAGCGCGATCTCCGGCGACGGCAGGAAGATCAGGGTCTTCCTCGCGTCCGGCCCCGCCAGGTCGATGGTGCGGATATAAGCGATCGCTTCCGCCGTGGCGTTCATCTGCCGGAAGCCTCGGTCGCCCATCGGGTAATGCGAATTGGCGATGGTGCGCGTCACGAACGAGGTCGCGCCGTACAGGCAGGCCAGCCCCACGACAGCCGCGAAGCAAAGCCGCAGGATCCACGACCGGCTTGTGATGAAGGCATGGACCACGCCGACGAACAGCAGCAGCGCGGGGATGCGGAAGTGGCGCTCGTCGAAGCTCACCGACTTGGCCGCCATCCACGTCGCGAGGAACACGACGAGGATCGCGCCGCATGTCGCAAAGACGAAGCGAAGATATTCGCCGTAGTCGTGGCGCAGTCGGATCCAGGTGACGGTGAAGGTCGCGACGGCCAGCGGGAAGAAGGCGTAGACCACGGCGTCGATCGACTTCAGGACCTGCCGGCCGGGATTGAGGAACAGGTAGTGGCCGAGGTCGAGCAGCGAGAGGCTGGCGCTCCACAGGCAGGTGACGCCGAGCGACACGTAGAAGACCAGCCCGTCGGGATGGAGGGTCGTCGGGATCGAGGCCGCGGTGACGCCGCGCGTGTACCAGGTGAAATAGAAGATCGCGCCCATCAGCGCGATGGCGATGCCGGCCACCACCAGCTTGCGCAGCGTGTCCCACTTTGCCCACGCCCTGTCGCCGCAGATCGCAGCGCCGCCCACGACCGCCGCGCCGAAGATCATGCCGCTCAGCTTGGCGAACACCAGAACCGCCGTCCCCAACACGAAGGGGATCACGGAAAACCAGCGGAAGTCGCGCAGGCGCCAGACCATGAGGATGAACCAGGGCGCGACGCCGAACAGCAGCGATTCGCCGCCGGAGTAGTTGGTGAAGGACAGGTTGAAGAACCTGTTGCAGACGATGACGGCCAGCGCGACCCAGATCGTCAATGGCGGAAAGCCGAACGCCTGGTAGAGCGCATGCCAGCCGAACAGGCCCAGCACGGAGAAGGCCGCAACCACGACGATGATCGCGAGGCCAAGGCTCATGCCGAGCTTCTCGACCAGTCCCGGCAGCACATGCTGGCCCGGCGTCCAGGTGCTCATGAAGGCCTCGACTTCACGCGAAATGTCGGAAAGGTCGGGTCCCAGCGAGTAGTTGAAGGCGGAGGCCCGGGCCTGGGTGTACCAGCCGACGAAACCCCAGCCGCTGTCGGAGTACATGTTCGGCCGCACGATCGCGCCGGCGATCGTGTAGGCCAGCGTCAGGACGACGACGAGCCCCAGGCACAGCGTCGGCACCCAGGCCATGAGACGGTCGGAGCCCCTGCCCGCTCCCCCCAACGATCGAACCATCCAATGCCACCGGCCGCTGAAATACCTGGCCGAAGTCTAGACCATCCGCGGTGGAAATCGCAGTAGGACCGTGCCCGCGGCCGCAATATAGTGCGCCCGAATGCAATCGATTTCTCCGACGGTTACCGTCGTCGCGCCGACGTTCAACGAGTCGCAGAACCTGCCGCGCCTTGTCGCCCTGCTCGACAAGACGATGGGCGACATTCCCTGGGAAGTCGTCTTCGTCGACGACAACAGCCCCGACGGCACGTGGAAGGTGGCCAAGCAGCTTTCCCGGGACGATCCGCGCGTGCGCTGCCTACGTCGCGTCGGCCGTCGCGGCCTGGCGGGCGCCTGCATCGAGGGCGCGCTGAGTTCCGCGGCGCCCTATGTGGCCGTCATGGATGCCGATCTGCAGCACGACGAGACCATCCTGCCCGCGATGATCGCCAAACTGCAGAACGACGAGGCCGACATCGTGATCGGCAGCCGGTTTGTGGGCGACGGCAGCGCCGAGGAAGGCTTTTCCGCCCGCCGCGCGTTTGCCAGCAAGGTCGCGACCCGCCTCTCGTCCATCGTCATCGGCCGACAGGTCTCCGATCCGATGAGCGGCTTCTTCGCCCTGAAGCGCGACGTGTTCGAGACCGTCGCACCCAACCTGATCTCTTCCGGCTTCAAGATCCTGCTCGACATCCTGGCCAGCACGCGTGGCCAGGTGCGCGTCGCCGAGGTGGCCTACCATTTCCGATCCCGGCAGGAGGGCCTGTCGAAATTCGACAGCCGGGCGATGATGGACTTCCTCGGCCTGCTGGTGCACCGTCTGACCGGCGGCGCGATCTCGGTCCGTTTCCTTTTCTTCATGATCGTAGGCGCCATCGGCCTTGCCCTGCATCTCATCGTGCTGCGGCTCGGCATGCTGAGCGGACTCGGCTTCGAAGTGGCGCAGTCGCTGGCGACGGTCATCGCCATGACGTCCAACTTCCTGGTCAACAACCTGCTGACCTACAGCGACATGAAGCTGAAAGGCCTGTCCGCGCTGGGCGGGCTGCTGAAGTTCTACCTCGTGTGCGGCGTGGGCGCGCTCGCCAATATCGGCGTGGCGTCGTGGATGTTCGTGTCGAACGAGAGCTGGTGGATAGCGGGCATCGCCGGCGTGATCGTCGGCGCCACCTTCAACTACACGATGAGCTCGATCTTTGTCTGGCGGCAGCAGCAGAACTGAGGCGGCGCACGCGAGCGCCGCCTCTGTTCCCGGGTTCGGCTAGCGGGCGTTCTCTTTCTCGAAGTCCGGCACCGCGGCCGACGCGGCGGCGAAGCGCGGCGACTTGGTGACCTTGAGGGCTTCGGCGCCGCCGTCGGTCTGCATGATCTTCGCCATGATCGCCTGCTGCGCCCGCTCGAAGACGCCGCGGTTCTCGATCAGGAACTTCTGCGATTCGCGCAGCTTGGTCACGTAGCCGTTGATCTCCGGAATGACATAGCGCGCGACCATGTCCCAGCTGCGGCGCGTGTTTTCCGGGTTGGCCCAGTCATGGACGAAGCCCACGACCGTGCCGAAGCCGCCGCTCTTGGCATAGACGTCCTTGATCACCTTCACGAGGTCGTCGGGCGTGCCGATGGTGGCGGCCGAGCCTGGGGTGAAGGCCGTCTTGTCCACCGCCTCGTCCGGATCGCCGAAGGGCTCCGCGCCGGGGCGCTGGAGCGTGCCGACGATGTACTCGTTGTGCCAGCGATGGAGACCGACCCGCGCTTCCTCGCGGGCTTTCTCGCGCGTCTCCGCGACGTGCCAGGACAGCAGCACGCGCCAGTTCCGGCGATCGACAGTCTGGCCATGCTTCTTCGCGGCGTCCTCGGCGAACTTCCACTGCGTCGGCAGCGCCAGCAGACCCTCGTTCGACATCGAGCCAATCGAGATGATGCCGATGCCGTGCTTGCCGGCCAGCGTCATGCCCGACGGGCTGACCTGCGAAGCCACGACGAACGGCATGTCCTCCTGCAGCGGCAGCAGCTGCAGGGCGGCGTCCTGCATCGTGTACCAGTCGGTCTTGTCGGTGACGCGCTCGCCCCTGAACAGGCGGCGGATGACGCCGATCGCGTGGTCCTGCCGGTCGCGCTGAAGCATCGGATCGATGCCGAGCGTGTGGGCGTCCGAGGCCAGGGCGCCGGGGCCGGAGCCGAAGATCGCGCGACCGCCCGTCATGTGGTCGAGCTGCACCATGCGCTGCGCGACGTTGTAGGGATGATGGTAGGGCAGCGAGATCACGCCGGTGCCGAGCTTGATGCGCTTGCTGCGCTCGCCGGCGGCCGCGAGGAACATCTCGGGCGAAGCGATCATCTCCCAGCCGCTGGAATGGTGCTCGCCGCACCAGAACTCGTCGTAGCCCAATCCGTCGAGCTGCTCGACGAGGTCGAGATCCCGCCGGAACTGCAGCATCGGATTCTCGCCGATCGGATGGTGCGGGGCGAGGAAGGCGCCGAATTTGAGCCGCTGCATGTTGGGATCCCCGATGACTGTTCACGTCCACGTTTGGAATCCGATCATGCCGCGATCCGCCCCCCTGCAGAAAGGGGGTGGAATGGCCGATTTCGATCAGCGGACGAAAGACCAGTTCTCGGTGTTGGCGGGACGCTTGCGCTCCCGTTCGTAGACCTCGCGCGTGACCATCATTTCCCGGAAACGCCCGTTTCGCTCCCGCCAGCTCTTGGCGAGGCTGGTCAGGTTCCGGACTCTCTCCTCCCAGCCCTCGGGGAAGCGGGTATCCAGCAGTCGTTGCATGAGCTCCTCCTGCGATGCATGGGTACGGCGAATTCTCCGTCCTGGAGGTAAGTCTGACGCCAAGCCATGACAGAACTGTTGCGCCTCGGTCGGCGGGCTCGAAGCAGCAGTTCGAGATCGTCGACCGACCCCCGAGCGTCATGGGCAATGGGATCCGGATCGAGCAGGATTGTTCCAGGCGGCGGAGCGAGCCACACTCGCTTTCACCATTCACCTGCCTGCGGGCGCATTAGGGCTTCCATGAAGGCGTTGCTGTTCGTGCTCTCGGGACTCGTCTTCGCCGCGCCGGCATCGGCGCAGCTAATCGCCCAAGGCGGCCAGGGCGGCACCATCGGGGGAACGGTCGGCGGCACCATCGGCTCGACGGTCGGCCAGCCAGCGGGAGGATCCCCGGTCGGCCCGACGATGGGCGGCACGCAAGGTGTCCCCCTCTCCCCCTATGCCACGGGCCTGCCGGGCAACGCCGTGCCGTCCTACGGCCAGGCGATCCGCCCTCCCGACGGGCTGCCGGGCATTCCCTACCCCGCCGACGGCCTGATCCTCACCCCGGCCCGGCCGGGCTACGAGAACGATCCTTGAAGGCCCTGCGCGCCGCCACGCGACGCATCCGGTTCCTTTTCCACTACGCCCTCGTCCGGCAACGCCGCGACGCGCGCGACCTCGCGCTCCTCGCGACGTCGGACTACTTCGACGCGCGCTACTATCTCGACCGTTATGCCGACGTGGCGCAAAGCGGAATGGACCCGCTACTGCACTATGTCGATCACGGCGCCGCGGAGCTTCGGCGCCCCTCCCGGAAGTTCGACACAAACTTCTACGTGAACACCACGCCGGACGCCGGCACCCTCAATCCCCTCGTCCACTTCCTGCGTCACGGGCTGCCGGCCAACCGCCCGTCGCTGCCCGACCCGTTCTTCTACAGGGGAAAGGCGCGCCGACCGGACCTGCCGGCGCCCGCGAAACGATCGCGCTACGAAGACCCGCTGCCGGAACCGGCGCCCGCCCGCCCCCGCTTCGTCATCTTCACGGCGGTCACCGGCGGTTACGACGATCTGCCGCCGCCGGGCTTCTTCCCGGCCAACTGCGACTTCGTCGCCTTCAGCGACCGGCCGATCCAGGTCGATGGCTGGAAGGTGCTGCCTCTCAACTACCAGCACCCCGACCCGGCGAAGTCGGCGCGGTTCGTGAAGCTCCATCCCCACCTGTACTTTCCCGACCATGAGGTCAGCCTCTGGATCGATGGCAACGTCCGCATGACCGGCGACGTCGGTGTCTTCGTCGATGCGCTGCCATCGGACGGGGTCATGAGCACCTTCGTGCATCCGCTGCGGGACTGCATCTACGACGAAGGCATGGAATGCCTCGAATTCCTCAAGGACGATGAAGCCGTCATCTGCCGGCAGCTGGACGTCTATCGCGAGCAGGGCGTGCCGGACTCGCTCGGCCTCTGGGAAACGAATGTCGTCGTACGCCGGCACAACGACGCAAGATGCGTCGCGCTCATGACCGCATGGTGGCGCGAGGTCGAGAACGGGAGCCGTCGGGACCAGCTCAGCCTGCCGGTCGTCCAGCGCCGCCTCAGCATTCCGATCTCGCCGCTCGACGTGGCGGGTGCCAATGCCCGCAATCATCCGTTGCTGACCTATGCGGACCATCGCTCGCAGAGAGCGCGGACGTCCGCGGCGTGGCCCCCGCCGGAACGACCGGTCGGGACGATCCCACCCTCGTCACCGGTCACGATCGGCATCTGCGTCCACAACAGCCTGGCCGAGGTCAGGACCTGCCTCGCCTCGGTCCTCGAAGCGCGAGGACGCGATGACCTCCTCCTCATCGTCGACGACGCGTCAGGCGAAGAGACGGCACGCTTTCTCGCGGATTTCGCCGCGAACCATCCGCGCGTCGTCCTGGTTCGCAACCCGGAGAATATCGGCTACACCAAATCCGCCAACTCGATCTTCCGGACCGCCGCCACCGACTGGCTCCTCCTGCTGAACAGCGACACGGTGTTGCCGCCGGATGCCCTGAAGAAGCTCCTGGCTGCCGGCGCGCAATACGAGCGCCTGGCCATCGTCGGGCCCCTTTCCAACGCCGCGAGTTGGCAGACCGTGCCAACCCTCACCGGTGCGGATGGCGGCTTCATGGTCAACGACTTGCCCGCGGGCCGAACGCCCCGCGACATGGACAGGATATGCGGGCTGGTAGCCTTGCCCGTCGTCCAGTTCGCCCCGCTCGTCAACGGTTTCTGCCTTGCCATCCGTCGCTCGGCCCTCGACCGGGTCGGGCTGTTCGACGAGGAGAACTTCCCGGTCGGTTACGGCGAGGAGGACGATCTCTGCCTGCGGGTGGCCGACGCAGGTTTCGTCTGCGGGATCACGACCGACGCCTATGTATTTCACGTGAAGTCTGCATCTTTCGGATCGGAGCGGCGGGCGAAGCACGCGGCGGAAGGCGCCACGGCCTTGCATCGCAAACACTCCCGTGACCGACTAGAGGCAGCCACCGCCGTCATGCGGGGAAATCCGGGACTGCGCGCGATACGCGAGCGGCTGTCGGCCGCCCTCGATGCGCGGGACAAGGCAACATAACGGCGGCATTGTGCCCCGGATGCCTCGACATAACCTTTTGGCGGAGTTGGTTATCCGCCACCTTTGAAGTATGATCCGAGACCCTAAAAGGACCGAGCGCCATTAAATGTCCGAGTCCAGCCCTCCGAACCGGATCGCCTTCCTGAGGCCGCCTCAGCCCGAGACGACCGACCCCCGCTTCCAGGCCCCTGACGCCCGCCACGCTCCGCAGGAGCAGCCGCAATGGTCGGATACTCCCGCTGCGCCGGAGCGCGCGGAGCCTGTATTCGAGCTGCCGACGCTGCCCGAGCGCAAGCAGGGTCGTTCCTACGGCGCGCTGATTTCGTTCCTCCTGTTCGTGGCTTTGCCGGTCGCCCTCGCGACGCTCTATTTCGGCTTCTACGCATCGAGCCAGTACGTCGCCGAATTCAGGTTCGCGGTACGCGACTCGCGGACCAGCGTCTCGTCATCCGAGTCGGGAGGTGGCATCTCCAGCCTGCTCGGTGTCAGCACGTCACCGAACACACCCGAGAACTACATCGTCACCGACTACATGCTGAGCCGGCAGGCGGTCGAGGATCTGCTGGCCAAGGTCGATCTCCGGGCGATGTATTCGCGCGAAGGAACCGATTGGTGGGCCAGCTTCGACCCGTCGCTGCCTGTCGAGCGCCTCGTCACCTACTGGCAGCGCATGGTGACGGCCAGCTACGACCAGGTCACCGGCATCGCGATGGCTCGCATCCGCGCCTTCACCCCCGAGGATGCCCTCACCATCGCCAAGACACTCCTGGAGAATTCCGAGAACGTCATCAACAAGACGGCAAACCGACCGATCTGGGATGCAGTCAAGTTCGCGGAGAACGACGTCCGCCGCGCCGAGGAGCGGCTCAAGACGATCCGCGGAGAGCTCACCCAATTCCGCAATACCGAGCAGATCATCGAGCCCAATTCCAGCGTCGTCTCAACCAACACCGCGCTCGCGGCCAGCCTCAAGACGACACTGCTGCAACTCCAGACGGAGCTGGCGACCTTGAGCAGGCGTCAACTCGGGCCAAACGCGCCCGCGGTCGTGGCCTTGCAGTCGCGCATCAGCGCGACGAAGGAACAGCTCGCCATGGTCGAGGCGCAGGTCAGCACCGACAAGCAGGGCAAGCCCCTCTCGACGGTCGTCGGAAAGTTCGAGCAGCTCGATATGGAGCGGCAGTTTGCCCAGAACATGGTGCTGAGCACGATGCAGTTGCTCGAGCAGGCCCGGGCGAATGCCCTGTCCCAGCACATCTACGTCAATCCGTTCGTGCATCCGAGCCTGCCGGAGAGTTCGGTCTTCCCGCGGCGTATCCTGTCGATCTTCGTGGTCGGCGTGATCTGCTTCATGCTGTGGACGATCGGTCTTCTCGTCGTCCGGGCGGTCCGCGAGCACATCGCCTGACGGGAAACGTATTGTCGCCGGCCGATCAATCCCCGAGCGGATGGATCGGAACGCCGCGCTTCATCGGGCCGCCCCACGCCCGAATCGAGTCGTCGCTGGCCTGGTCGGCCTGGCTGTTGAACGGGATTCCGCAGGGCGTCTCATGGTTCGGCCCGGCTTGAAGCTCGGTAACGGCGCCGTCACGGGTGGTCTTGTCCGTCGACATGCGCATGCTCGGCCCTTTCCTTGTCGGCCAAAACATTCACTGCCAAGGTCTCCGGACGATGTCACTTGCTCGGAGGACTCGGGATTTACCCCTTCCCCATTCAGATGCAGGGCTGTCCAGGGAAGTTTACGCATATTGGAATGCCAACTGATTGGGAGAGTACCGAGGTCGAGCTTTGGCAGGGTTGCAGAGTGCCGACTTGTCGATCCAATCGATGGCGGTACGTGAGAAGAGCTTCCCTGCGATGAGTTCTGCGAAGCGAAGGGCGGGTATCTTCGACTGGCTTTGCCGGGCAGCGATGCGGAGCAGGACGTAGGCGATCATCGCGGCGACGATCTGCAGCCTGATGGCGTTGGGCGATCGTCCGAGGAAGGTCTTGATCCTGAGGTGCTGCTTGATCCAGCGGAACAGCAGCTCGATCTGCCAACGGGCCCTGTAAAGAGAGGCGATCTGGCAGGCGGTGCGTTTGAAGTCGTTGGTGATGAGGGTGATTGTTTCGCCATTGTCCCGTCTCAGGCGAACCTGGCGCATCGGCATGGTGAGCCAGGAGGTCTTTTTGCCCACCGGCTCGAGCTCGGCATCGCTGAGAATGGTGAAGCCGTCGCCGCGGCGCCTGGCGACGGGCCGCCAGCGCCCGCGCCGGAAGCGGCTGTTCGTCTTGCGGCGCGTGACGAAGCGAGCCCCGACCTTGTGCAGGGCCGACCACCAGTCGTAACGGCAATAGGCCTTGTCGAAGACATAAGTGCAGCCGATCTTTCCCGCGACCTGCCCGCCAATCTCGATGTCGTTGACGTTGGCCTCGGCGATGGCGATATCGGTCGGGTCGTCGGCAATCGGGTCATGCACGACGTGCAGCTTCAGGCCCGTGAACGGCCGTTGCTCCTGGCCCAATCGACCAGTTTGCCCAGGGGGATCGGCGTCGCATCGATCAGCCGCACCATCTCGCGGCCCTCCCGCCGGACCAGCCGACCGGCCAGGCCGCTGAGCATGGCAAAGGTCTCGCTGAAGATCGACAGCGGCCGGCGGCCATTGGCATCGGCCAGCGTCGAACGGGCCAGCTTGCCGACGCCCAGATGACAGTGATGGTGGGCATGGGCGTTCCACGACGCTTCCAGACCGCGCAGGCTGCTGGCCGTCCCCAACTGGGCGTAGATCAGAGCCACCAGATGATGCCAGCGCCCGAATGACTTGCGGTAGGCATTGCCGGCATGGCGATCCACAACCCGGTCGAACCACCGCCGCTGGATCGGCTTGAGAAGTTCTCCGAGGGTGCTATCGCTGTAACGCTCGCCCGGACCTTTCTGTGTCTCGACAACCAGAAAGTAGCCGGTTCTGCCTGCTACGCCGGGCATGCACCCCGCGGCATAGTGAATCTTCCCCGGACAGCCCTGCCTCTGAAGGGGGAGGAAGGCGATTCTCCTCCAACGAGAACGTGTCTAGTGCAGCTCGTCGTCACCGGGCTGCACGGCGGACCTTCTGTTCATGGTGATCCAGCCTGCGACGATGGGCACCAGTACGATGCCCACGACGGCGAGCCCGAATCCGGCGACCAGGAACGCCCAGATGCTCATTTCAGCCCTCGCATGGTGCGGCTGCCCGCCGTCTTCCGCCCTGATTCGACATTCGATACCCCTCGAAAGTCGAGCATAATGGCGCGCGGGCCGGGGAACGGGAAGTATTGATGGCAGCCACGACCTCCGCGACCCGGGACTTCACGGTGGCGTTCGGCAACTGGCGTCGCACGGTCGCGGCTGCGATGAACGACTATCTGTCCACGAAGTTCAGGGGCAGCAAGTTCGCGGCGGTCATCGCGCTCGCGGAGCCCGTGATCCACGCCTGGCCCTCGTCGCGCTGAGGATGCTGCTGAAGCAGAGCCTGAACTACTACGGTTCGTCGATGGTCCTGTCTTATGCCAGCGGTATCTTTCCCAATTACCTCTTCCTCTTCGTCTCGGTGCGCGCGGGCGGCGCCCGGATCAACCAGCGGGCGCGCCTGCCTGGCCGCATGCAGCTCGACGACTTCATCGCGGTGGCCCTGGTCGAGATACCGATCATCGGCTCGATGATAATCCTGTTCTTCGCGGTCCTCTGGCTGGATGGGATCGAGCAGGCCATTCCCCGCTACGTCGACATATGCCTCGTCGCTGTCGCGCTGATGATCGTCTGCAGCCTCGGCGTCGCTCATCAACCAGGCAATCTCCAGGTTCTTCCCGGTCTGGGGCCGGATCTATGGAATCCTGACTCGCGGTTCGATGTTCTTTTCCAGCGTCTTCGTGATGCCCGACCTGCTGACGCCCTTCATCTGCAACATCGTGGTCCGGAACCCGCTGATGCACGGAATCGAGTGGTTCCGCCTCAGTCTCTACGGACAGTATCCGACCTTTCTCCTCGATCGCTCCTACCTCGCCTACTTCGCGCTGATCGTCCTCTTCATCGGCATCGACTTCGAGCGCGCGATGATCCGGTCCGAAGGCCCTGCCGGCCAATGATCACGCTCCGCGGAGTCTCCAAGCATCATAATCGGGGAATGATGCAGGCAATGGTGCTGGATGGAATCGACCTTGCGGTGCCAAGGCGGGGCCGTCTCGTCGTGTTGGGGCATCATGGATCGGGCAAATCCACCCTGCTGCGCGTCATCGCCGGCACGCAGCTTGCCGGCGAAGGGCAGGTCGAACGCCGCGGCACCGTTTCGCCCCGACGGGCCTGGCACGCTTCACGAAGCCCCACTGGTCCGTGCGCGTTTTCGTGTTGCGGTTGGCCGAAATCTACTCGGTGGACCCCAAGCGGCTTCTGACCTTCGTCACCGAATTCGCGATTCTGCAGGATATGCTCGACGAGACGGTCATCAGTCTTCCCGCAGCTTTCCGTCAGCGCCTCGACACGGCGCTGATCCTGGGCATTCCGTTCGACTTCTATCTGTTCGACGAGCGGCTGGGCCCGACGTCTCCGATCGCATTTCGCGACGCCTGCTGGAAGGCTCTGGGACGGCGGCTGAAGTATAGCGGCATGACCTTCACGACATCTTCCACCCGTGTCGCCGGCCAGTTCCAGGCTGCCGGCGCCATTCTCCATTCCGGCAAGTTGAGTTTGTTTCCCACGGTTGCCGAGGCTATAGAAACCTTCGAGCGCTTGCCGCCCTCCTTCGAGGATTCGTCGACTGGCGCAGTCCACGCGGAAGCGGACGAAGAAGAAGAGGAATTCGGCTGACACCTGTCCTTGGACGGGCCTGAAGACGCGCGATGGAACTGAAAGCCAAGGTCATCAACCGCAATCCGCAGTTTGCGAACTGCAAGGCCCCCCGCGCCGTCACGCCGGGGCGCGCGTATCGCATTTGCGATGGCTGGCTGCTGTCGCTGCAGGCCGACGGCGGAGCGGCGGGCTTCAGCGCGGCCCCCCTCAACTCCGAGACCGGCGCTGGATTGCGGCTTCAGATCGAAGCCAATCAAACGGTGAGGATCGCCAGCCGCATTCGCCCCGAAGCCGCCACGCGCCGCGGCACCTGGCGCGCCGCGGCAAGATTACGAGGTATTCCGGAGGAGAACGTCTTTCCCCAACTCGACGCCGGCTATCTCGCGCGAGTCGGTGCCACCGGTGGCTGGCTCTTCGATTCGCAGGTGTTCCGCGAGACGCCGCTGCATGAGGAATGGGTCGAGCTGAGCGCCTCGGTCCAGTTCGACCGCCCTCTGCCGGCCCGGCCCGGTGCGCAGTCGTTCCTGTCACGCCTCAAGGCGCTGTTCGGTCGGGCTACGTCGTCTCAGGACGAGACGCTGTTCCTCGCCCTGCAGTTTTCCCAGCCTGGCATGATCGAGATCGATTTCTGCCGGCTTGAGGAGGAGCGGCTAGAGGCCTCGCCCATCGCCGGAGACCCTGCGTCCCAGCCGGCACCTGCCAGTCGCCCGAAGGTGAAGCCCCACGTCGGTGCCGCGCCGATCGAACAGGCCGGCATCGTGGCGCTGCTCGATGGGCGCCTCCTGGGCTGGGTGCATCCCGGTCCGACCAAGGTCAGCGGCATGATCGAGATCGACGGCCAGCCCGTCGTACCTCTCGGTGACTCCGCCTTCAACGGAGCCGAGACAGCCCTGCTCCTCGGCAAGCCTGGCGAGCGGTTCGCAGTCGACCTTCCCACTCGTTTCCTGGACGGCAAGCGCCACAGGATCGGGCTCCATGACAATCTCGCCGAGCGAACGATCGATGGTGCGGAGACGGGCCTCGTCCTGCAGGAAGGCCTTCACGTCGCGGAACCGCACGTCTGAGGTTTGGCGAGCGCCCTCTCTCAGCGGGCGATATGGCGAGCCAGCATGAAGGCTTCCGCGGCCTCTACGCCGATCGAAGCCCCCCGCCAGCGCGCGAGATGTGTCACCGCCTCGATCGACCGGCTGTGCGGCCAGGCCCTCATTTCGTCGGCGTAGAATTCCAGCGCCGCGATCTTTCGCTCGAACGTGCCGCTGATGTCCTGGAACCAGTTCGGAATGAAGGCCGTCTGCGCCGAGGGAGTCTGCCACTCGGTGCTGGACGGCACCTCGAAGCACAGGATCGTCGGCGCGAGAGCAGCGGGCTGCGGACGAAGGGCGGTCATCGTGGCCTGGTGCACCAGCCGGTGATCGACATTCAGGTCCGCGAAATGGTGCGTGTAGACGATATCGGGCCGGTACGCCGAGATGACGGGCTCGACCTGACGGACGATCTCGAGAAGAGTCAGGCCGTCCATCTGGTTGTCGGGAAGCGCGAGGAATGTCGCGTCCCGCACGCCCACGCAGGCCAGCGCGGCATTCGCTGCCTCGCGCCGCTGCCGGGCGGCGGCATCCTCTCCAGCCCCGCGAGCCCCCACTCCGTCGGTCATGAACAAAGCCCGGACCTCGTCTCCGCGACTGGCATGCAGCGCAAGCGTGCCACCGCAGCCGAGTGCCTCGTCGTCGGCATGGGCGGCAATCACAAGAACACGGCGGGTGCTCATGCCTGGAACCTCCAGCCCTTCGCTGCGGCCACGGCGTGGCCGGCACGCTCCCAAAGGTCGCGGTCACGGGCGACCAGCAAACCGCCCGGCTTGTCGTAAACGCCCGAAAGCAGGAAGGGCGAGCCGTTCGCCTGGGTGAGAAGGGCTCCGACCGAACGCAGGACGGCCAGCGCCGGCGCGACGTCCCAGTCCCGGACGACCACGTCCTTGACGAAAAGATCGGCGGTGCCGTCGGCCACCAGGCACATCTTGAGGCCCAGGCTGCCGGACTCATGATAGCCATCGGTACCCAGGGTGCGCATGACCGGCACACAGATGCCATGGGGCTCGGGCGTATTGTCCGTGACGACGATGCGTTCGGCAGGCTTCCGCGCCGGCAGCCGGACTCCGTTGAGAAATGCCCTGCCCGCGCCGTCGGCGACGAAGGTCTTGTCGAGGACGGGAGCCCGCACGACGCCGAAGCGCGGTTCACCGTCGGCAACCAGCGCGAGCTGGGTGACGAAGCCCGGAAAGCCGCCGCGCCAGCTGGCCGTCCCGTCGATGGGATCGAGCAGCCAGTAGAGGGGCGCCCGCGCCGAGAAATGGTCCGCGTCTTCCTCACTCACGATGGGGATCTCAGGTGTCAGCTTCCCGAGGGTCTCGCGCAGGAAGGCGTCGGCGGCGTAGTCGGCCGCGAGCTTGTGCTGCTCCCTGTTGATGTACGCGCGCATTTTCTCGTCATCGCGCCAGGCCGAGAGCTTCGCACCGAGTTTGATCACCGTGTCGATGACGGCGGTCTGAACGGCATCGTCCAAAAGAAGCTTCGATGTCATTCAGCGGCCTGCGGGGCGGAGCTTGCGGAGGCCCCCGTGCCTGCGAGGCCGTGCAGATCGGCCGCCACGCAGGCGATCACGTTCTCGCGCGTGCCGAGAGACAGCAGGTCGTAGTGGACGATCGACGGGAACCAGCTGTCCCGCCGTTGTGCACCCTTGCGCCACACGTCGGACGCCCCGGGAATGACGGTGAACGACCAGACGGGTACGTTCACCGCAGCCGCGATGTCGCGAATCGTGACGCCGGGCGTGAGCACGAGGTCGAGTTCGGACACCAGCGCCGCAACACCCTCGAAATCGTCGTAGAGGTTGAGGCCCGGGATCGCATGCACGCCGGCCGCCTGCAGCGCCGCCGCCTCCTCGACGCTCTGGTTGACCTGAAGATCGACGAAGGTCACGTCCTTCACCGCCAGGATGGAGGAGATCTCGTCGATCGAGAAATAGCCCCTCTTGCGATAGCGATTTATGAACGACCCGCGCCAGCAGAGGCCGACCTTGGGCTTGGGGCCGAGCTTCGCGAGATGCGCACGCATCTCCTGCACTCTTGCGGGATCAGGCACGGCAAACCGGTGGCGCAGCGGCTGCCCCTGACGCAGCACGGCTTCCACGTAGGTTTCGTGGAAGAGACGGTCGCTGTGGCAAACGAAGTCCTGCCCGACCATCCGTTCGAAGGGCATGGCCATTTCCACGACACGCGGTGCGACTCCCGGCCAGACGCGATCCAGGGTCGGCGATTTCCCGCCGTCGTCGCGGCGAAGCTGGCGGTGCCCGGAGAAGGTCGGGACGAAATCGATCTCGGGATAGGAGCGCCTGAGCAGCGTGTAGAGCCTCGGGTCGCAGGCGAAGGTGCAACCGCGGATCCCCTCATCCTGCAGCCTTTGCAGGCACATCGCCGCCAAGCGCAATTCGTCGCCCGGACCGCCGCGCACGGCAATGGCCAGCGATTTCCCACCGAGCGCCTCGCCCTGCCACACCTTGAGATGGCGCGGGAAGACGTCCTCGTACAGCTCGCACTGCAGACGATGGGCTCCTGCCGCTTCGGCCGGCCGGCCCATGATCATCAGCACCAGGAAGCGATGCCACAGTGTGCGGGCGCTGGGACTGCGCCCCGCGTCGGTCGACGCCTTGACGCTCCGGTCGTACCAGTCGAGCGCCCCTTCGAAATTGCCGAGTTCCTCTTCGATGTGTCCCAGCTGCATGAGGGCGGTGGGATCGGACTGCCGCACGAACAGCGCCGACTTCAGGGCGATGCGGGCCGCCTCGATCTCGCCCGCCTGATGGAGGACGAGCCCTCTGTAGAAGTATCCCCGGGGCTCCAGCGGGTGGTGGTCGATCACCCGCGTGCTGGAGGCCAGCGCCTCGGCGGGGTCCTCCCATTCGGTAGCGTATTCGAGCAGGCCGACCAGCACCGATACGTCGGTCACCCCGGCATGGAAGGCGCGGCGCAACGGCCGGGCGCTGCCGCTGTAGTCGAAGATCTGCCGGTAGAGCGCGCTGATGCGGCGCGTCGTCGCCGGCACCAATACGCGCGGTGCGTCGAGGACGGCTACGAGGTCGAGTGCCCCGCCATAGTCCATCCGCAGGTAGCGGACCGTGACGTGGAACTCGAGCACGGTGATGTCGTATCGGCTGCCCGACATCATCGCGGCGAGCGTCCGATCGGCCTCCGCGAGCTCGCCGTTGTGATATTGGCAGATCGCCAGCTGCAGCTTGGCAGCAAGGTCGTTGGGGAAACGCTCGACGTGCGTCCGCAGCGACGAGATTTCCGTTTCGAGCCGTCGGCGTCCGCGCAGGAAAGCAGCGAGTTCGTGGAGGATGTCGATGCGGCCACGCGACTGGAAGACGGCCAGGCGCAGCAGCGCCTCGGCCTCGTCGACCCGGTCCACGCCCGCCAGAACCTGGCTCCTCAACTGCATCAGGGCGACGACATTCGGCCGCTCGAGCAGAAGCTGGTGCGTCAGATCCAGCGCCTCGTCCCAGCGGCCGAAGCGCACCAGAAGCTGCGCATAGCGCCGGCGGCGCTCGAACGCGTCCGCCCCGTGCTCCAGACCTTCCGCCGTCGCGGCAAGAGCGGACTTCAGGTCGCCCGAGGACTGCAGATGCTCCGCCAGAACATCGAGTATCCTTGCCTGGTTGTAGCCTTCTCCGATGGCGCGGCGGGCAAGCGCCTCCATGTCCGCCGTCGACCCCAGGCGGCCGATCATGCGCAGATACTCGAACACGATGGGCTGGCGCCGGGGCAACAGAATCAGTCTTTCCGTCGCGCCCGCCAGCGTCGCGACCAGACCGCTTGCCGCCGCCAGGTCGCCGCGCCTCAGCATCTCGCCGATCGCCAGCGTGAGGAGATCCGCTTCGCTCGCGAAGCGCGCGGTCGACAGTGGACCGAACTGCGCGGCCATTGCGATCGCCTGGTCCGGATCCCCGCGCAGAAGCGCCAGCTCGAACTTCATCCGACCGATGTCCGGAGCATCGGGCACCTGCCCCCGGGCGTTTTCCGCCGCCGTCTCCGCCTCGACCAGATGGCCGGACTGGAACAATGCCCGCACGAGCCGGATGCGGGCGTCGATGTCGGAGGGCGACTCCTTGATCACCCTCGAAAGAAGATCCCGCGCCCTGGAGAAGTCGCGTCTTTCGAAGGCTTGTCCGATCTCGTGCTTCAGCACCGAAAGCGGATGTTCGCGCTGCGCCTTGGCGATCCAGTCTTCGACCAGCTGCAGGCGGCCATTCGCCTGGGCGACCGGCGCAATCGTTTCCATCACGCTCGCCGGAAGCCCCTCGGGATTCGAGCGGACCAGCGCCTCGGCCCAGACGAGGGCCCGTTCCGGCTGGCCGGCGTTGCGCGCGCGCGTCAGCATCTGGAGCGCCACATCGGGAGTCTGCCAGCGCGCCACGACGGCGTTCGCGAAGACGGTTTCGGCCGCCGTGTCGGGCAGCACCTGGAAGACGCGGGTCAGGATACGGACCAGGTCGGCCGTGCCGGCGCCCCGGAATTCCTGGTGGAGTTCGTCTATCGCCCTTGCCCAATCCCCGGTGCTGGCGCGTGCCACGGCGAGGTCGACGACGAACGCCCGCCCACGCGCATTCTGCGCCATGAGCCCGGCCGCCACCTCCGTGGCCCGAGTGCCCTCGCCTACCGTGACAAGTAGCTTGACCAGTCGAAGACCGACGCGATGGTCGGCCGGAAAGGCGGTGTAGAACTCCGTCAACCGATCGACGGCTTCACCGAGCGCGCCCGTCGCCTCGCCAATATCGGCGAACAAGACCATCGCGACGCTGTGGGTGGGCGCCACGAGGAGCAGCCGACGGAGGAGTGTCGCCGCTTCCCCCGGATTGGCCAGATTGCGCAGATAGAGACGTGCCAGCCAAAGCAAGGCATCCACATGATAGGGATCGAGCGTCAGCGCTTCGCGGAACATCTCCGCAGCCGTCGCGTGGGCCTTCAGATGCTCGGCAATGCGCCCGCGCAGAACCAGGAAGGCAGCGTCACGAAGGCCGAGTTCATGCGCCTGGTCGAGCAGCCGCTGGGCCTGGTCCGTGTTTCCTCGCCCGACGAGATACTCGACGAGGGAGGCTCGAATGGGGCCTTCCATCGGATGCTTCTGCAGCAGGTCCACGAGCAGCGATTCCGCCGCGGCACCCCGTCCGGCGCGCCGCTCGGCCTGCGCCAGCAGCAACATGGCGGACGCGGGAGCCTGTTCGAGCAGCCTCTCGGCGATCTGCTTCGCGCGACTGGCGCTGCCTGCACGGTTCTGAGCCTCGCCCGCAAGAAGGCCGAGCGACACGTCGGCAGGATCGGCCCGTTCGAGCGCCTCGATCACGATCGACCAGAGGCCCAACCTGGCAGCCTCGGTGGCCACTTCGCGCGCAAGCGCCGGGTCGAGCCGTCCGTACTGGGCGGCCACCCTGAAACCGATCAGCCCGTCCCTCAGCTTCCCTTCCCGCAAAGAGGCAATCGCGAAGCCAAGCCAGGCTGGGACGGAGAGCGGCTCGGCCGAAATCCGCCGCTGCCACTGCTCGATGGAAAGATCGGAATTCGTCATCTGCGCCCGGCCTCGAGCCACTTCTGCAACCGCGCTTCCGTCGCCTCCATCAACGCATCGACATTGTGACGGTCGTCGACGAACAAGTGCTTCTTGTTGGGATGGAAGACGTCCGTCCCCTCCCCGTCGACAATTCGCCAGTCCAGCGTATGCGACCGGTTGAGCATCCAGGTTTCCACGCCGATCGCCCCTGACAGCTCGCTGACGCCGTTGGCAACGCAGATGACCAGGTCGAGCGCCTTCATGAGAGCGGCCTTGTCGTCGATGTCGCGACGCAGATTGAGCCCTTCCGGCCTGTGGATGTCGACGCCGAAACGCTCGCGAACGGCCGCGATGTCGGCATCATCGGCCGCGGGATCCAGGCAGATCAGGCTGAGCCCCGGGATCTTGAGTACGGGCGTCCAGTCGGCCAGATTCGTGAGGTGACCGCGACGGTGATGGGTCAGCCGGAGGCTGCTCCAGGCAATCCCGACCTTCGGGCCGTCCGCACGCTGCGCCAGTCTGCCACGCCAGTAATCGACTCTGTACGGGTCGGGTTTCAGGTAGCCCACGGTTCGCGGTATCGAATCCAGCGACGTGCAGACATCCGGCAGCAGGTCGGTCACGACCGCGACCTTTGCGGCCCGGCCGATCATGTCCCAGCCGACATTGTCGACCACCCGCGTCAGGGACAGGTTCGGGAGCCCGGCGTACTTCTTGGCCACGCCGGTGCCGTGCAGCGCATCGAGGCCCATCCAGCGCGCGGTGGGGCGAAAATCCACCCCCGGGAAGGAACGCTGAAGCAGCTTCGTCATCCTGGGGTCGCATGCAATCGAGAGATTCGCGATCCGCTCGTTCAATGCCGGATAGAACGTGCTCCAGAGCGTCTCGTCGCCGAGCCCCCATGCAGCGAGCGCGAGAACCTTGTCGCGGGGCCGAATGGCTGAGATCGACTGCACGAAACCGTCGGCGCCGACATTCTGCCGAACGGCCGTCGAAAGCGTTGAATCACGATAGGTCAGAAGCGCGGATCGCGGATCGCCAATACCGAAATGGACATGGGTAAGCAGACCAATCGCACGCGATTTCAGTTCGGGCGAATTGAAGTACAGGGGCTTGGACTCGACGAAATCTCTCGCCTCGGCGAACTTTCCGCCGGCGCACAGGATCTGCACGAATTCGTCATAGGCACGATAGTAGAATGGAGACTTTGCCAGCAGGCGCCGGATGGCGCCCTCCGCCTGGTCGAGCCTTCCGTCGAGACGCAATACATGTGCCTGGAGCAGCGCAAGCTCGGCATGGTAGCCGGTCGCCGCCAGAGCGCGCTCGAGAGTCCCCAGAGCGCGCTCGAAGTCGTGGAGGAATATCTGCGCGCTGGCGATGAATACCCAATCCTCGTCGATCTTCCGCGATCGCTCCTCGACTACCGCGAGGTGGCGATGCCACAGCGAGCCCTCGTTGTCCCGCCCCTCGATCTCCACCAGAGCATTGAAGGCCAGCTTGTGCGTCGGCTGGACCTTCAGGCACGCCGCGTAGGCGTCGATACTCGCCTTGCGATCGTCCAGCGTCTGCTGAACCATGCCAAGCCGATAGAACGCGTCGGTGCGGGCCGCAACCGATCCGGTCGCATGACCGAAGTATGACTGCGCCAGTCGCGGCTCGTTCCGCATAAAGGCAAGCAGTCCGAGGCGATACATCGCCTCCCCGTCCTGCACGTTGAGTTGGATGGCCCGCAGAAGCGAATTCTCGGCGCCCGCCAGATCCCCCATGTTCATCAGGGCATCGGCGATCGCACGATGCAAAGCGCCATCGTTCGGTGACAGGGCAGCCATCTGCCGGCGGACCGACAGCGCCTCGGGCCAGTCGAACTGCGACGCGACGATCCGGTCGAGCAACTGCAGGGTCTGCAGATGACGCGACTTCGATCGCGACGACAGCAGCTCGCGGCAGATCGATTCGGCCTCGGCATACCGGCGCATATCCGCGAGCAGCTCGGCGCGCAGAAGCATGCTCCGGCTGGATTCGCCGGACAGCGTGAGCAGCTCGAGCGCGATGCCGAAGGCATGGTCGTCGCGCGCCGCGGCGATCAGCGGGAGCTGGTGTGGTGCGATGATCGTCGCGAGATCCGAGGCAACGTCCGGCTGGATGTTCGAAAGGCTGCCGACGCCTCGCAGCAGTTCCCAGATCTTGAGCGCGGTTTCCCGAGACTGCTTGCTCTTCGCCGCCAGATGCCGAAGATTCTGAACGACTTCGGGCCAGGCGCCGAGCACGATGTCGCAGCGAATGCGCGCTTCCAGCAGCCTTCGGTCGAGCTTGCGGCCCCCCGCGCTGCGCCCGAGCACGCCATCGGCGGCCTTCACGTCCCCGAGATCGATGAGGACCCTTGCATAGGACAGAAGTTGTTCCGAATCCTTGGGAAAGCGCTCCACGACGCGCGCATAGACCTTGGCCGCTTCGTGCGCATCGCCCTTCCGCGCGAGATGGGCCGCCAGCGACTTGATCAGTTCGGGATGATCGGGAGAGAGCTGCCTCGCGCGATCGAAATGAAACGATGCCTTGCTTTCGACGGCCATCGCTTCGAACGTGAGGGCAAGCCGCAGGTGGGCTTCGAACGAGTTCGCATCCACGCCGAGGACGGCCAACCAACGCTCGCACGTCGCTTCGCGGTCGACCGCGGCCGTTGCGTTGCGGGCATAGACGACGAGCAGTCGAGGGTCCCGTGGCGACGAACGCAGGAAGTTTTCCACCAGCCGATCGGCTTCATCGTAGCGCTTCAGCCTTCGCAGCACGTCCGCCAACTCGACCGCGTTCTCGATGCTGTTGGGGGTGGCGGACATGACCGCGCGCCAGGCCCTTTCCGCATCCTCCCAATGACGTGCCTGTGACCTGTCGAGCGCGCGCGTTCGCAACGCCGCCACACGTCTGCTGTCGATCCTGCTGGCCAGGTGCTGGACGAGGTTCATCAAGCGCAGAGACTCGTATTCTTTGTTGTTCGAATGATGTTGTACCCGGACAGGATGGATATAGTACTGCACAGGATGCGGCGACAATTTCCGACTAAGCGGGCCTCGATACTCGCGCTTCCGAGACAGCGGCATGTTTCATGCCACGGAATCGCCGCAAGATAAATACACACGACATGCAATTCCAATGGTCAGGACCGTGAGACGATGAGTAATGCCTATGGCGCGGCTTTCTCCGTGGAGGGAAAGCATCTCCTTCTGACCGGTGCCGGTGGGTACCTGGGCTCCGCCATGGCGCGTCTTCTCGTCGCCGGGGGCGCACATGTCATCGGGGTGGGCCGCAACGGCGACCGCCTGCAGCGCCTCGCAGAGGAGCTTGGCGCAGGGCCGGGCCGGTTTCACCCCCTCGTGCTCGACATTGCCGACGAGGCCGGGATGATCCGGGCCTTCGAGGCTCTCGACGTGCCGCAGCTGGACGGCCTGATCAACAACGCGGCCATCGGCAAGACCGGATCGTTGCGGCTGGCCGACAAGGCCACCTACATGCAAATCTACGACGTTTCCGTGGCCTCGGTCGCCGCGACCATCCGACTGCTCCTTCCGGCCCTGCAGAAGGCCGTGGCGAACAGCGGAGGCGCCTCGATCGTGAACGTCTCGTCGATGTACGGGATCGTCAGTCCCGATCCGCGCGTCTACGACACCGAGGCTGGCCGCAACCCGCCCTTCTACGGCGCCGCCAAGGCAGCCCTCCTGCAACTCACCCGCTATTCGGCCTGCGAATTCGGGCCGCTCGGCATCCGCACGAACGCCATCAGCCCCGGCCCCTTCCCCTCGACCGAGGCCCAGCAGAGCAATCCCGACTTCGTCGCCCGACTCGCCAACCGCGTGCCGCTCGGCCGCATCGGCCAGCCGGACGAGGCGGCCGGCGTCGTCGCCTTCCTGCTGAGCGACGCGTCGCGCTACGTGAACGGCGCCAACATTTCTGTCGACGGCGGCTGGACGGCATGGTGACCGACGCGGCCGGCTTTCCCCCGCCGCCCTTGCGCCGCCTCGAAGCCGTCTTTCGGGCCGATGCGTCCGCGGCCATTGGTACCGGACACATCCATCGCTGTCTCGGCGTCGCCGACGAGCTGAAGGCACGCGGTCACGGCATCACGTTCGTCTGCCGTAGCGAGCCTGGCCATCTGGTCGAATTGATCCGCGATCGAGGATTCGACTGTGTCGTCCTGCCCGCGGGAATCGGTCCGGAGGAGGATGCGCGCCGCGCGGTGGCCGTGATCGAGGCGAAGGGTATGCCTGTCGATTGGGTTGTCGTGGATCACTACGGCCTCGACGCGGGTTGGGAGACGATCGTGGGACGGGCCTCGCGGCGACTGTTCGTCGTCGACGACCTGGCGGATCGGCCGCACGACAGCGACGTGCTCCTCGATGCCAGTCACGGCGAGGATGCGACGAGCCGATACGACGGGCTGGTCCCGCCGCGCACCAAACTCCTGCTGGGGCCACCGTTCATCCCGCTCAGGCGGGAATTCTTCGGTCGGCCCCGGACACCGCGCGAGCCCCGGCCCGTCCGGCGGATCCTGATGACGTTCGGCGGCAACGACCCGCTCGACATGACGGGTCGGGCGCTTCAGGCGCTCGACCATCCCGATTTCGCCGCGATTGCCCTCGACGTCACCGTAGGCACGTCCAATCCACGCCTCGAAGAGGTCCGCCGGCAGGCGCAGGGCATGCCGCAGGCGACACTCCACGTCCAGCATCCCCAGCCGTCGATCCTCATGGATGCCGCCGATCTCTGCCTCGGTGCGGGCGGCACGACGAGCTGGGAACGATGCTACCTCGGTCTTCCCAGCCTCATCGTCGTCCTGGCGGACAACCAGCGGGAGATCGCCGAACGGCTGGACCGGATGGGCGTCGTGCGATCGCTCGGCGACGGCACCCGGCTGACGGTCGAGGATTTGCGGGAGGCCCTACGATCTGCGATTGGAGATCAGGCTTGGCAGCTTGCCTCGTCGCGTGCGGGCCAGGCGCTTGTGGACGGCGGTGGCATTGCCCGCATGGTACGAATCATCGAGGAAATGGGCGCTTAAGGTGGGCTTCGACCTGACATACGGCGACTTCCGCTTGCGGCCGCTGACCGTGGCCGATGCGGCGATGACGATGGCGTGGCGAAACCGGCCCTCGATCCGCGCCTCGATGTACACCGATCACGAAATCAGGCTGGATGAGCACACGTCCTGGATCGGCCGCGTCACCGCCAACGACACCTGCAGCTATCACATCTGCGAGTATCGCGGACGCCCCATCGGGTCGGTGGGCTTCTACGCCATCGAGCGCCGGCACGGTCGCGGCGAGTGGACGTTCTATATCGGCGAACCGGATGCCGCTCGCGGGTCCGGCGGCGCCATGCTGTTCATGGCCGCCGACCACTACTTCGACGGTCTCGGCCTTTCGAAACTCTGCGGCGATGCGATCTCTTCCAATCCCCGCAGCGCGCGGCTTCACGAAAACCTCGGTTTCGAACTCGAGGGCGTTAGGCTTCGTCATCTGCGGCGAGGCGACGAGATGCTAGACGTCCGTCTCTATGCGCTGTTCGCCGAGAAGTGGAAGTCCGTCCGGCAGCAGCAGTTCTCGACCTTGTTCTCAGCCAGGTGATCGTGCGCAAGATTCTCTTCACGGGCGGCGGCGGCGCCGGCAACGAAGCCATCAATCGTCATTGGCATGGCCGCTACGACATGTATTTCGGCGATGCCGACCCGACGGCGATCGCCGCCTCGATTCCCGCCGACCGTCGCGTTCGCCTGCCCTTTGCCCGCGATCCGGCGTTCGTTCCCGAAATCCTTCGCCTGGCGCGCGAACACGCGCTCGACCTCGTGGTGCCCGGCGTCGACGAAGAATTGCTCCTGCTTGCGCGGGCCGCCGGCGACAGTCCGGTACCTTTCCTGCTGCCGTCGGCAGGCTTCGTCGAGTCGATGCTCGACAAGTACCGCGCCGAGCAGTTGATCGCCGAAGCGGGCCTGAGCGCGCCCCGCACGGTGCTGTTCGACCGGGCAACGGACCTCACCTTTCCCATCATCGCCAAGCCCCGCTCGGGACGCGGCTCGCGCGGCGTGCGGCAGCTCACCGATCCGTCGCAACTCGCGCCCTATTTCGCGCTGAGCGAGGTGCCGAGTACGGACGACCTGGTGGCGCAGGACTATGTCGCGGGCCAGGAGTACACGGTGTTCGTCGCGGCCGACCGCACCGGCAAGCTCGCCGCCGTCGTGCCCGTGAAGGTGCTGATCAAGCGCGGCATCACCATCCGCGCCGAGACCGACGCAACGCCCGAGATCCTCGACTATGTCGAGCGCTTCCAGCGTCATTTCCGGGCATCGGGCGTCTACAACATCCAGCTCATGCTCACCGCGGACGGAAAGATCTATCCCTTCGAGGTCAACCCGCGAGTGTCGACGACCTTCTGCCTCGCCGTGTCGACGGGCTTCGACCCGATCGCGGCCTTCCTCGACGGTGCGAACGGAAACGTCTTCGTGCCCGACCGGCACTATTCGCTGCAGCGCTCCTGGTCGAACGACATCAAGCCGGTTTGACCGGCGGCCAGGTCCAGGGCTCGACCAGCGACGACGGCACCGGCGGCAAGGCTTCGCGAACCAGCGTGATCTCGCCGGCAGTCAGCGGCGCCTGCTCGAACAAGCGAAGATTCTCGGCAAGCTGCTCCGGCGTCTCCACACCGACGACGCAGCCCCCGATCCAGGCCTGTCCGCGCACAAAGGCCACCGCCAGGTCGCGAACGCCCTTGCGCTTCAGTCGCATTGCCACGGTCTCCAGGGATCGTGCCAGCGCCACGGGCTCGTAGCCCGGCAACTCGGGCCACGCCGCCGTCTCGGGATTGGCCAGCAGACCCTGCAGGAAGACGCTGCGCACATGGAACGTCCGGCGGGCGGCGTCCCGATCGATCGTGGCCGGCCACCGCCGGTCGAGAAGATTGTAGGGCAGCTGGATGTGCCCGAAAACGGGGTGGGTCATCACCTGCGCCAGCTCTTTCGCCACGTTGACCGACGCACCCAGGGTTTCGATGGTGCCCTTTTCACGCCAGCGCCGTAACTCGCTCAGGACGGCTCCTCCGAAGGCGTCGGCATGATGGGGCCGGTGAAGCATCAGGACCGGCAAGCGATCCAGATGGAGATTGGCCAGGGACGTCTCCAGCGATCGCCGCACCGCCGAGGTGACGTCGGCCTCACCCGCTTCAGGCGCCAGCTCCTGCAAGGGCGAAAGCTTGGTCAGGATCCGGAGGTCGCGCACCCCATGCGTCCGGACGAATTCGCCGATTCGCTGCTCGCTGAGACCGTAAGCCCGCGCCGTATCGATCTCGCGGACGCCGCTTTCATAGGCGGCCTCCAGCAGGGCAAGCGCTGCGCCGTCCGACAGATTGCCGACCGCATTGGTGCGGCCATAGGCCAGCCCGAGCTGCGCCGTCCCCAGGACGAAACCTGCCGCCACGCCCTCAAGCCTGCGGAAAGCGGGTCGCGATCTTCAGCTTGGCGATCAGATCCGGATCCTGCAGGTAGATCTGGCTGATGCCGCCGTTGAGGGCGGCGATCTCAGGCATGGAGTCCAGCACGCCGATCACGTTGCGCAGGTCGGCCACCTGCTTGCGGCGCTCCAGTTCGGCATACAGCGCCTCGTACATCTTCAGGTCTTCGGGATAGTCGAGTGTCAGCCGATAGTTTGTCCGCACGAGATCGGCCGGCAGATCGACCCAATGGATCTTGAAGTGCTCGGGATTGTTCTCGACGTACTGGTTCATGTACTCGGAATAGACCGCGCCGCCGCTGAGGCGGTCGATCCGACGCAACGCCTCGACATTGAAGATCTGCGGCGCCGATCCCGGAGCCTCGGCCCGCACGCGGGTGAAATCGGCGCCTGACGCGAAGTGCTCCTCGAGCAGTATCTTCGTGATCTCCGGCGACATTGTGAGGCAATCGGCGGTCGCCCGGACCACCACGTCGATATCGTAGGCGTCGCAGGCGCCGAGATAGCGCCGGATTACGTCGTCCGGTTCACCCTTCCAGAACTTTGCGCGGCCGCCCAGCGTGTGGTTCTCCAGCACGCTGTCTTCATCGGTCGTCGACGTGGCGAGCACGACGGTGCGGACATGCGGGAACCGCAGGCAGTTCTCCAGCGTGAGCTCGACGCTCGGCACACCATGGACCGCGAGGGTCGCCTTCTTCGGCAGGCGCGTCGACTTCATCCGCCCAGCCACGACCGCCGCGATGTGCGCGCCGCGGAAATCCTCCCGCACGACCGGCGCTTTCGCCGAAAGCGGTCGCGCCAGAATGTGGAAGGACCGCTGCAACCCTTCGATCTCGGCCATCGTGAGGCCGGGCCGGTCGGTGCGACGATACAGCAGGTCCTCAGGCGCCACGAGCTGCCCCTTCGCGAGACCGCTCCGCACGATCGGCCGCTGGACGGTCTTTTCGAGATAGGCGGCTTCGGCGGCCGCGATGAAGCGATCGTCGAAGCTGCGCGCCATCAGCGTGAGGTCGCGGCCGAGTTCGGCCACTTCCGCGGGCTCCAGCGCGGCGGACCCATCGAGAGGCGCCGTGGCGCGCTCGAGGCAGACATGCTTCTCGATGATCGTGCAGCCCAGGGCCGCCGCGACGAGCGGCAGGCGTCGGGCAAACGGATCGTTCGCATCGACGTGGTCGGCGAGCGCGATGTCGAGATCGGGAAAGGCCGCGCGCAGGACCGGAATCTTGTTCAGCAGCGCATCCTCGACCGCGGTGGGATAGGCCTGGAAGCCGACCTGCAGGGCAATCCGGCCCGGCCGAAGCACGCGGAAGCGACGGACCGCTTCCGCGATACGGCCGACTTCGTAACCCGCGATGTTCAAGGTGAGCGTCTTGTCCGAAAGATCGAGGCCCGCCAGCGCGGTGAGAACCTCGTGATTTTCGAGAATAGACGACTGCAGCTTGATGCCGTCGACCTTGTCCAGATTCTCAGACAGGACGCGGATGCAACTCAGATCGGCGCCCTCGAGCCAAACCGAGCCGATCGCCTTCCGGGCGCGGTCGATGATCTCCGCCCAGCGCGCCGCCGGGATCTCGAGCTTCTGGTAGGTCCCGAAATAGGAGAAATCGGGAAGCGCCAGTGTTTCCGCCGAGATGGGGTGAAACTTGATCGCCTGTCTGGCGTAGGTCTGCTTGCCCAGCGCATCGACCAGCGCGACCAGACTGTCCGGATCACCGCCATGCACGTTGGCCGTTTCATAGACGAGCAATGGTGCTTTCACGGCAGATGTCCTTGCGAGGATCAGGATGCGCGCTTCACGAGTCCGGCCAGGGCGTCGACCACACGCTGTACGTCGGCGTCCTGCAGACCCGGATACAGCGGCAGCGAGAGGCAGCGACGATAGTAGGCGGCAGCGCCCGGCAGATCGAGCTTGCCGTAGCGTTCGACATAGTACGGCTGCCAATGAACGGGCACGTAGTGGACCTGGCTGCCGATGTTCTTCTCTCGAAGAGCCGCCATCACTTCAGCGCGACCGAGCCCCAGGCGCTCGAAATCGAACAGACCGACATAGAGGTGCCAACCGACGCGCGAACCCGACGCCTTCGAGCGCGAAAGCGGCTCGATGTACGGCGCCAGCGGCGCGAGGCTGCGGTCGTAAAGATCGACGATCTCCTCGCGACGCTCGATGAACCGGTCGATCCGCTTGAGCTGCGACAGGCCGAGCGCGCTCTGCAGATCCGTCAGCCGGTAGTTGAAGCCGATGTCCGGCATTTCGTAATACCAGGGATTGGGCTTGCCATCCGGCGAGAAGGCCTCGTCCCTGTTCTGGAAGAGCTGCGGTTCGCGCACCATGCCGTGGCTGCGGAAGCGGCGCAGCCGATCACCGAGTTCGTCGTCGCTGGTCGTGACGGCTCCGCCCTCGCCGGTGGCGATCGTCTTGACGGGGTGGAACGAGAAGACGGTCATGTCGACGCCCGCTCCCGAGCCGACCGTCACCTCACCGTCGCCGCGACGCATCTTCGTGCCCAGCGCATGACAGGCGTCTTCGACGACCATGAGGCCGGCAGCCCGGGCGGCATCGCGCACGTCCGCCGGATGTCCCGCGAGATGGACCGGGAAAACGGCCCGGGGGCGTAGTCCTTGTGCCTTGGCGCGCGCCAGGGCGTCGTCGAGATGCTGCGGCTCCATCAGCGCCGTGTCGGGGTTCACATCGGCGAACACGACCTCGGCGCCGACATAGCGAACAGCGTTCGCCGTGGCCAGGAACGTGATCGACGGAACGATCACGGCATCCTTCGGCTGGAGATCCAGCGCCGCCGCGGCGATGTGCAGCCCGGTCGTGCCATTGGAGCAGGCCACCGCATGCGTGGCGCCGGTAAGCGTCGCGAGTTCCTTCTCGAACGCATCGACCGTCGGCCCCTGCGTCAGCCAGTCGCCGCGCAGCACTGCGACGACGGCCTCGATATCCTCGTCGCTGATCGACTGCCGCCCGTACGACAGGAACGGGCCGGAGCCCCCGTCGGTCACTTGAGATCCCGCAGGAACGCCTTCAGCTCCTCGTCCGAGACCCAGCGATTGTTGTTGTCGCTGGAGTAGCGGAAGCCGTCGGAAACCCGTTCGGCGCCGTTGCCGACATAGCTGTCGCGGTTCCACCAGTTGAACGCCGGCTCGATGACGTAGCAGTCCTCAAGTTCGCAGGTCTGCCGCGAATCGTCCTCGCCGACCATGACCTCGTGCAGCTTCTCGCCGGGGCGAATGCCGATGTTCTTCATCGGGATCGTCGGCGCCATGACGCGTGCGAGATCGGTGATCCGCATGCTGGGGATCTTCGGAACGAAGATCTCGCCGCCCTGGGCGGCATTGATCACGGACGCCGCGAAATCGACGCCCTGCTGCAGGGTGATCCAGAAGCGCGTCATGCGCTCGTCGGTGATCGGCAGGTGATCGGCCTTCTGCTCGACCAGCCGGCGGAAGAACGGAATGACGCTGCCGCGCGAGCCGACCACGTTGCCGTAGCGCAGCACGGTGAAGCGCGTGCCGATCGAACCGGAGAGGTTGTTGGCCGACACGAAGATCTTGTCGGAGGCGAGCTTGCTCGCGCCGTAGAGATTGATCGGGTTGCAGGCCTTGTCCGTGGAAAGGGCCAGCACGTTCTTGACGCCGTTGCGCAGCGCGGCATGAACCACGTTCTCGGCGCCGTTGACGTTGGTGTGCAGGCACTCGAACGGATTGTATTCGGCGGCCGGCACATGCTTCATCGCGGCCGCGTGTACGACACAGTCCACTTCGCGCATCGCCATCTCGAGGCGGTTCGCGTCGCGAACGTCGCCGATGAAGTAGCGGATCGCCGGATAGTTGTGCGGGTCGAAGCGCTGTTGCATTTCGTACTGCTTGAACTCGTCCCGCGAGTACACGATCACGCGTCGCGGCTTGGACCGCTCCAGTACGTTCTTGATGAACAGGTTGCCGAAAGAACCGGTCCCGCCCGTGATCAGCACGGATTTGTCATCGAAGAACGAATACGCCTTGTCGTTAATGACCCGCACCCAAAACCCCTTGTCTTTTGGAAGGACGGGCTCTTTGCCCTAGCTTCTATACTACGTCAACGGTGGCATATCGGTTCATTTTCTTGAGCAGGCTGCAGACATACTGCGGAAGTCCCAGTCTGGATCGGAAGGCATCTCGGTTCATTTTGAAGGACCAATGCCCTGACGCTTGTGTATCTGCCATGCTTTGCCGACGAGCGGAGTGAGCACGCCGGATGACCGTCGGCCATCCAGCTTACGCACCTCCTTCAGCCATCTCGCGAAGTTGCTGAATAATCGCGGTCCGTTCGGCAGAGGAAGTCGTCCGTTCGGCTTTTAAGATGGCAAGACGCTGCCGCACATAGTTTAGGCGGCGCTGTGACTTGGTCAGAAGCTCACCAGTGGGGTTGCGCGCGAGCAGATCTTTCAGGGAAAGGGCCTCCTCTTCAAAGCGTACGATCTCGTCGACGATATCCGGCATCCAGTCTTCCAAGTAGATACGTCGTCGCTGGAGAATCCGCTTCTCATCGGCTTCGCTTTCCATAGTTCCTTCCCCACCAATTGATCCTCTCTCCGGTACCGCTTCAGACTCGATTCTTCAAGCTTGTGCAATCGATGATTTGAGCCGGTGAGCCGGAAGCCCCCGAGCCAAATGCGCCCGCAACATCCGGACCAAATACCGAGCAGCGGAAGGCGCAGTCATGAGGTGCCCTACAGGCCCACGGCAGCCCCCAAGTTTACTCCCGCGAGCCGCTGACCTTACTTCCCGGCAGCATCTGGATAGGCCTTACTTTGCTAGTGAATTCCTCTCGATTCCGATCTCAATCTCGACGCTCTAGCTATTCCACCGGCCAGGACTTCATAGCCCCGCCTCGAAAGGTGCAGCCGGTCCTCGCGATAGCACGAAGGGCAGGCTTCCAGTTCCTGATCCAGATTGATGAGCTGGACGCCTTCTCGCCCAGCCAGCGCCCCGGCCACTTGGGCATTGACGGTCAATCGTTCGTCCCCCCGGTCGCCCCTCGGCAGAATGGCGAAAACGTAGATCGCTTCTGGCCCCAGATTCCGTATGCGCGTGACAAGTTCGGCGATGGTCGCCGCCGTCGAGCAGGGCGCGCTCCGCCCGAGGTTATTGGTCCCGATAATCAGGACGACGTAACGCGGGCGGAGGTCCGCGATCTGGTCGACCTTCCACAGCGTTTGTTGAGGACGCTCTCCGGCCGTGGCGATCCTGTCGATCGACAGACCAGGAAAAGCCGATTCCAAGATCTTCAGCGGCCAACCGGCGGCTATTGAGTCGCCCATCACCAAAACGTCGGCCTGCCGGGCCGTGAATTCACGGCCCTTCGCCGGAGTGATCGGCGCGCAAGCCCATACCGAACCGCCCCTTGCCAGGATGGCGAGCAGAACGAGCAGGAGGTTAAGCCACTTTCTGTGGGTCAAGCTGCAACCGCAGGCGTTCCGCTCTGGCCTTCTCGCTATCCTTCTGGTCGCCGAGCCCGTTAAGAATATCGCGGGCGTCTTCGAAGCGCCCAAGTTGAACTAGAAGCTCGGCGTATTCCAGCATCACAGGCGTATTTGCGCGGTAGCGATCCCGAATCGATGCGAATTGCCTGACCGCCTCCTCTGTCCACCCGACGTCCCGAAAGGCCCTCGCAGACAGAATGAATGCTCGGTGCCCGTAGAGAGCCTGCCACATCTTGACCGAAGCCATTGCTCTGTCTTTGTCGCCCGACTGCACATAGGCCAACGTCTTCAACCGCCACACTTCAACCTGAACAGCTTTGCTTTCCGCGGGGCTTACCTCAAGGGTTTCGACAATCTGAAGCTGCTGCAAGCATTTTGCCGTGTTGCGCATCAGAAAGTACATTTCTGCCGCAAAGAGTTCCCGATGGTAGGGCGGCACTTTCTCCGGCAGCCCGGCTAGCGCTGACTTTATGCCCTCGATACTTTTGCGCCGAGCGGACAGCCTTGCAAGCTCAAGGCTGAGTGTCGGGTCCTTCTGCACGAGCTTGACATTGTCCATCAGCAACCGCCATTGCTGGGTGCCACCCGCATTGGCTGTTTCCTTGAATAGATTGCTCAACTGCTCCACGTTTGTGGCGGCTTCGCCCTCGATCGCGCCATAGGCGATCAGCATCCGCTTAACATTCTGGTCTACGATGAAGTCGGTAACGTGAATCTGGTCTTCCTCCCACGTCACGGCGCGGTCGGAAAGCATCACGCTCTCATAGCTCGGGAAGTAGTGTACGAAATCGAACTTGAGTCGTGCCTGCTCTGCTGCGACCCGCAGCACGCTCTTCGAGTAGGTGTTCGCCACCATGACATCTTCGGGCCGATGAGTGGCCGTCAGCGGAACGGGCGACACGGTGAGAATCACCTGCACTCCCTCTGGCCCGTTGTCCTTGATCAGCTGCAGGGCCTTGTTGAGGTAGGTTGCCGCTTCGCTGGCGTCCAGCACATGCAACTCGAAACGCTCCGGCTCCTTCTTGAGTAGTGTTGGTCTCGGCATTTCATTCAAGTAGGCCTTGCCGACGTTATCCCACCACACCTCGGCGAGGCCGAGCGTAATAACGACAACGCGGCACTCGCGAATGAGCCGTGTACACTCGATGATAGCCTTGCGGCGGGCGAGCAGGTCTTCCAGCGGCTCCGGTCGGATAAGTTTTGACGAAAGGTTCAGGTCGACAAATCGACCGGGCAGAGCCTCTACGAAATGCCGCCTGTGGTCGAATTCTTCCGCGAAGGCCCATGACAACTCCTGCCAGATCGACGTCACACCGTAGTTGTTGAGCGCGCTCGCATGGAGCCCCTTGAACTCGGGTTGGTCCAGCAGGTCGCGCATCGGAACCGGAAATCCTCGTTCCATAAGGCGAAGCTCGATGTTGCGGGCAAAGCACGAACCGATTGTAAAGATCGGCTCTCTCGGCTTGAGCGCGAAGCCGACCTTGAAGTCTGGCAGCGCCACCGGCTCGACCCGGTTCTCGGTGGCTGATCGTCCAGGCCACTTTGCGAAACTGTTCGCCTTCCTAATTTCCATGGCTTCCGGACCGGGAATCTTGAGCAACGGCATTTGGCGGACCACTCGCTGTGTATCTATAGCGTTAGCACGCTTGTTCAGGGCCCACAAAGGGGCGACCATATGGTTCATACCGCTGGCATTCGCCACGATTGAGGCACGCGTACTCCGCCCGGACCCGCCACATGCGCACGAAGGCGCGGCGCTAGATTGCTGCAGGCCGTGCGCCGTCTTCGAGGTTCCAACGCCAGTCTGAACGAGACAACGAGATCAATTCGAGATGACAGAGAGGCTGATGCGCCCCCTCATCCAAAATGACTCTCCGCGTATCTTGCTCGTCCGTAGCTGCCGATTGCACAAATGTGCCCAGCAAGTCTGGCCGTCCGGCATAGAAGATATGAATCGGCGTTTCAGGTAACAGCTAGAGCCCCCGCGGGACTGAAATAAAAGGCAATCGAATTGCTTTAGGATTTTGAAGGTCACAACGCCCGTTCGCAAAATACAAGACTAAATCTCAACCTCTTCCTCGTTTGGGGTGGTTGCAGTTGAAGCAACCAGCGGAATTATCAAAGGCGGTGGCAATTTTTGGAACGCGTCTATTGCCTCTGCAACAGTGGGATACAACCTAATTGTCCCACCCCCGACAATTGCACCGCTTCCTTGGAAAGCTGCTGCCAATCGCGGAGTTCTAGTAGTCAATATGAGCCTTTTCGTCCGCATCCGATTAGCCAACACCTGCTGAAAACGCTCCTCTGCCTGGGGATGTCTGGGAGTCGCACTCCCATCGAACATGTAATGATCGAACGGGATGCCATAAACCAGCGCATAGTCGAATACGCGCCTTTCTAACGGGGGCAGTGTTGCTATCTGACGTTCGAGTCCGCCGTCGAAACCACAAAGCCACTCGATCAACGCCGTCAGCGTTTTGACGTCGACCTTGTATATTCGGGCGAACTTGGCAATCAGACCGCGAATGGTGGTAGTTGGAGTTGCGAAACGAGCAAGCCCCCCAAGGGGGGAGAATGTACCTCGCTTTTCCACCCAGCCCTGGGTTGGCTTTTCCCGACCATCCAACAACCTGAGAAATGCAGTTTTGCCTGAACCAGGGTGGCCAAGGACAATAAGATTCCGGCTATCCGGAATACCCACGCTGAGATCGTCGAACACCCGTAGCTTATGCAGACCATGACCGATGTCGTAAGTCACTGAGTGGAATGCAAACATCATTTTCTCGCGCGAATGGTGTTACGCTCCAAAACCACCCCGAGAAAGAGCGCGACAATTCCCCATGTCGCCAGATAGGGAACATCCATGATTAGATTTGGATAAAGTTCATAGAGCCCGGTGCGGAATAGCTCGATGCCATGCAAAACAGGATTCCAGACGATTACGTCCCTGATCTTTGCACTCAACAAACTCGGGATCATGAAGATCCCCGAAAGGAATCCCAACCCCCGGGTAACTGAGGCGTAGAAAAGAAGCCACGCCGGATAGATCTGCGAAACGATCATATTCACCAAGCCAACACCCATGCCCAATACAAGGAGCAAAAACACACCGAGAGCGCAGGTAGTGACCGAATATGGGAACGCTTGGGCAACCCCATCGAGCCACAGAAGAGACATCACAAGGATCAGCATCAGCAAGATAATTATCGATTCGACCAAAACCACCGCCAGGAACTGATCCAACCGGGTCACGCCGGGCAGGCGAGTGACGTTTGTCCTCACGCGGGCCGACACGTAGAGAAACAGATAGAAGGGAAACAAGCCGCTTGCGTAAAACAATGTTGCCGATTCACCAAAGTAATGAAATGCGCGCCCCATCACTGTTTTCAAGGCCATGATCAGGCCAAGCATCACCAATGGCTCTGTCAGGCTGAACACTACCCTTAGCTTGCTACCTCTGAACTTTTGACCGACAACCTCGCTGCTGGCATTCGCGATCGCGCCAATCCACAAAAGCAAGCTCCTATGAAAGGGATAAGGTCGAAATATGCCTCCCTGCATTGCTTCACTCAATCTTTAGACAAAAAGGTGCCAGCCAAGTCATCGGACCTATACTCCGAAGCTCGTGCAGCCAGGCGCGCGTCGCATGGTATCACGCTCTTATCGAACAAGACCGCGCACCATCGGCGCTTCCGCGCTGTTGGGAAACACGGCCTGATCGATGCGGGCAGGATCGATGTGCAAATGCTCTGCAAGCACGCCCTTCATTATGGATCGTAAGTCCAGCGTGCTTCGCAAGTCACGTCCTTCATGGAGGTCTGCTGGGCGAAGTCCGGGCCAATCCGCCATCACCCGGCCTCCGTTGACAGCGCCGCCCAGCAAGAACGCAATCGTCGCCAATCCGTGATCGGTTCCATGGGTGCCGTTGATTCGAACGGTACGGCCGAACTCCGTGACGATCGCGACCACGGTATCGCTCCATGCATTTTGCATACCCTTCGCAAACCCGGCCATCGCTCCGTCAAGTGCATCCAACATGATGGAAAGGCGACCGCTGAGGGCTCCTTCATCCGCGTGGGTATCCCACCCGTCAAGTGTTATGGCGCCGATGCGCGGACCTGAAGGCTGGGACATGAACCTCGCCGCGTTGGTCAGAGCCTCCTGAAACTGATTTCGGAAATGTTGACCTAGCCGGCTGTTCTCCCCAGTGGCAGCAGCGGCTGTCTGATCGGCCGGCGACACGCCCGTCTTCGCTATCTGTATCAAATCCGCTCGTCGGGCGACGGTCCGGGCCAGCACAGGGTCCGTATGTTGATACATGCCGAGCACGCGCATGAGCGTGTCGTCGCTCGCTGCCGGTAGCCGGGAGGGCGCCCAGGAAATAACGGGAACTGCACCTCTTACGATCAGTGGAGGGACCGGCCCGATTGTCAGCACCTCGCGGCGAAGAGTGGCCACTTGATCGCCGGGGGCCAGCGCAGCCAGTGCTCGGTTCAGCCAACCGGAGTCGCGGACACCTGCCGTTGGCATCCCGCTCTCCAGGACGTCCTGAGCATCGAAGTGCGACCGCTCCCGATAAGGCGTAGCGAGTGCGTGAGCGATCAGCAACTGGCGATCGGAAAAGAAGCGTGCGAAGTGAGGCATCGCCGAGTTGATTGCAAACATCGGATCGAGGCGTATCGCCGGGTGAGAGCCGTCCAGACTTAGCCCGCGATCGCCTCTCAAGGACGCCCAGTCCGGATCGCCGATCGGAGCCACGACCCCCAGCCCGTCCACTCCTCCTCGCAGCAAAACCACCAGAAAGCGCGGGTCCCGCGTTGTCGCCCTCGAAAGTCGAGGTTGCGAGCCCCATGCGAAGAGACTTCCCGCAACGAGGCCAAAACGGCGGCGCGTCAGATTGGAAGGCATGTGAGATTATCTCCGATGCAATTCCGCTGCCATCAAAAGGATCGTCAGTGACTGCAGCCTGCTTTCCGCCCTTTCGACAGCCTGTCTGGTTTCAGGGCGCGCCAGGGGACCCAGCATGGCATTCATCGCGGCGTCGGCGTCAATCGAGACGGGAGCCATCTGTGAAAGGCGTACCGCCACGTCAAGGCGTTGCCCGATGCCTTCCAGCCAGGAAGTGCTGTCGTCAGAGAATCCATTGGGACCCGGAGGTTGCCAGAGCGGCTCCCCCAGAAATTTCTGGGAGTCAAGGAGGAAGCGAGTTCCGGGATTGATTCCCAAGCCACGACAACAGGCCATTAGCCACTCGCCGGGTCGACGGATCTTATCACGTCGACTGAGCCAAGCTTCAGGTGACGACACGAGCACTTTCGTGAGTACGTTGAGATCTCCATCGTGATCTCGGAAGTTCGCTGCCAGCCGATCTACAAGCGCCGGGGCTGATTCATCGGACACAAAATGCCGGGCAAATTTTCGTGCGATATGAGATGCCGTGGACGGTGATCGCGCAAGCGCTTGCAAGGCGGCCTCGCCCTTATCCAGGCCTTCCTGGTCAAACTTCATTCCCAGCAGAGTTTGCGAACCCGGTTCGTGAAGACGCCGATCAAACGAGAACTCGCCGGCAAGCGGTGTCGTCTCCTGAACCGGTATGACGGTCCATCCGGAAATGATCTTCGCGAGTGCCGTCACGTCAGCCTGAGTGTATCCCGCTTCAACTCCCAGCGTATGCAATTCCAGGATTTCTCTGGCGAGATTCTCGTTAAGCCCTCTGTTCCTGGACAGCCCTGTCTCGGAGTTGGGACCTGCGGAGCGTTGATTGTCGAGATATGCAATCATCGCGGGATGTTTGATGACCGCAGTTAGCATGTCTGCAAATCGACCGGCGACGAAAGGACGAATTGCTTCCCGCTCGAAGGCACCCACCAAGGCAGGCGTCTTGAGCGAATTTACACAGAAATGATTCGACCAAAACCATACCAGTCTCTCTTGCAGGCCGACGGGTGCCGCCAATGCAAGGTCATAGCGCCAGTTTGCCTCATCCTGAAGAATCAAGGCTGCAGGGGTACCGGCCATCGCCGTGGAAGCAATGGGTGCAATGTCGTCTTGCTTCAAACCCGAGAGGCGCAACTCCCGCTGCCTCTTCTGTTCCGCTCGCCGGTCCTGCCTGTTGGCGAATGCCTCACGGGAAGCCACACCGGAGTCCTTGAGCGCAGGAGCAGGAGGACCTTGGAGGCGTTGAAGATCGCCCAGAATGAGTTCTTTCGGATCTGAATTCTCATACTGCAGGTCAGATCGGGGGCCCAGCCCAAATCTATGCAGCCCAAGCAGGGTTTCTTCTTCCAGATGAGAGTCCATTACCCCTCCGGAACATCTTACGAAGCCCCAAGGTTCCTCTAAATCATGGCCATTCTTTGGCTACGTCAACCCTCGAAGGCGTGTTCCAAGTCACTCGTTATGGCGGAGATGATTTTTCGACGCCCCCCCCACTTCGCAATCGTATAGTGCAGAGTCGTATCGCCGAAGCGGTCAAGATCGTCCTTTTTGACGCGCCAAGCATCGAGAAGGCCGGGCATGGTCGTTACGGAAAGAGTGGGCACTCGAAGAAGAGCGCACAAATCACGTATGGTGTTGCCGACCGTCACAACGGCATCGAGAGATATCAGCAACCTGCTTAGTTGCTCGAGATCCTGATACGCGTCGAACTTGACAAAACGCAACTTGTTACCAAACACACTTACGAGATGCGCCCGCTCGCCAGGGCTGACGTCAGCCTGAAGTATGTACAGTTCGTCAACCGCCGGCGCGATAAGATCAAGTCGACGACATTCCAGCGCTGCAGACATGCGACGCTCGGTAGGCTTGAACGTTCTCCATGACACACCAATTCGCCGAGGGGCGCCTGGGTTGCGGCGTGATTCAAAATAGTCCCAAAATTCCGAGCGAGTTTGAATTAGCGCTCGTCGTACTGTCGGCCACTCATTGAATTCCGCGTTCATAGCTTGATGCTGGTACAGCACCTGGTCGGCCGGCTGGAGCTCGCTCTCAGCCTTCAGAAATTCCACCGGCCGCTGCAGGACGCTCCGGACCACCGGCTTCAGACGATCGTCGCATACGATCCGAAATCGAACTTTTGTCGGTAGCATCCGGTCGAAGGCATCGATCGCGCGGGCCTGATCACCAGGCCCGCCTGACAGTACAATAGCCACCTGATCGTTAGGCAGTTCTTCAGCCAGGTTCAGCACTCGTCCGCGTAGCCCGCCCGGCCGCCGGCTGCTCAGGCTTTCATACTGAAGTTGAAATTTCCTGCGGTTCTCTGCATGGTTCGTGTAATGAAAGAATACGAGCATATGGAACACAAAGATCGCGGATGTTTGCAGCATCGCTCCTTTCTCGTTGATGAACCGCTCGAAAAAAAGCTGTGCCGCCGAATAGCGACCGCGTGCTTCACTAATCAGACCCGCCATGTACCAATTTGGCCAGTAGGTGGGCGCCAACGAAAGTGACCGTTCGATGGCCCTGCTGGCTCGACCATACTCGTGATTATAGAGATAGGAATATGCGAGGAGATAGCTTGACGAAAAATCAGATGGAAGCAAGCATTTGGCTTCTTCATAAGCGGCTCTTCCCCGCTTAACGAAGCCATCGCGCCGAATAGGCTCCTCGAAAGCTTTCGAATTCGACAGCTCCCAACCAAGACGACATAAGCCGAGCGCCTGCTGCGTCACCGACGCCGATATGATGTTGGTACTTTGCATACTTTCTGGAATCGTCATGTCTCGACGCGAAGCGCTGGTTCAGGCGGCGGAAGTTTAGACCTCGCGAGTTGCATATACTTGAGAGCCTGTTCATGGGTGGGCTTCAAAGTTAACGCCTGCTCGAAATGAGAAATAGCTGGGTCCAGTCGACCGAGATTGTACTCGCATATTCCTCGGTTCGTAAGCGTGCTCACTTTATTCTTCGCCTCCGCCGGTAGCGTATTGAGATGCTCCAGCGCCATTGAGAAGTTCTTCATCCGCATATGCTCTTGCGCCATTCCGACCAGAATGGGCGGTGGCGCAACCATTGCGATGGTCGCTGACATTTGGGCAACACGCATTGCGCTCCTGTCTTGCCCTAGCTGTCGCAGCGCTCGAATGAGATAGTACAAGGGCTCCATTCTTTGACCGTCGAAAGCGTGCCAATTGGAAGCGACTTCATAGAGTCGATGCCACTGCCCTTCGCGATCACACCGCTCGCACAGCTTCCTCGCAACTTCAGGGACTATGGTCGAGAACACAAGGCCATCGTCTTCGTGGTTTCTGTGCAATTCCTCTGCTGGGAAAGGGTAATTCTCTTCGGCAATTCCACTGCTGAGGCTTTCGGCGACAGCTCTTTTCAAAAGGTGAATATTCGATGGAGGCTCCGACGGGTTCGGACGAAAGACCAGTTTGGCAAGCTGTGAGGGAGCGTTGATCAGGGTGGAATTGCCCGAGAAAGCACTCAACGATAGGGACTCCGCGTCGAGTCCCAATGCCTGTTTGATAAGGTTGGAAAGAAACATGGCGCTTGCATTTTGTGGACGCACAAGTGCGCGGGCCATTGCCGGCCAGATCTGGGGTAGATCCTCGAACAGCGCACAGATCAAATCAGCTTGCTTTGCACTTCCGCAGAAACGCAGTCCGTCACACATTCCAAACGGCCAGCTCAACTCTTTACCCTCGTCGAGCGACGCACCCGTTGCTTGTGCGTTTAAGAATTCGAGAACATCCACGGCAGGGGGCAGGATCGGACCAATTACCACGACGACTCTCTCGGCCTCGCCGCCGGAGAGGTATTCCTGATGGCGCCTCAGCGCTCTGCCCCGCCACATCGAATAAAGAGCAAGAACCAGTGTCTTGAACGCTTCTACTGATCGCAACTTCAGGTAAGACTGGAAAAGCACCAAATCATTCAGGAGCTTATCCAGTGATTCAGGTGAATGTTCTTCCTGTAACAAAATATTGGCTGGTAATTCTGCCGGGAGCGACAATGGAGCCGGCACCTCCTGCCGGAGCGCTTTGGATATTGCATCAAACCCGTCCGGCAATAGGGCTTGGGCAATTGATGCGAACGACATGGCTGAGGGAAGTACCAGCAATTCCTGGGTCGGGCTTTGCCAAGCATGCACCGTTAACGGGACGCTCGCACCGCTCTCAATCCAGTCGCCGATGAACTTTCTGGCCTCGTAAGTGTTACAGTTGCAAAGCACGACTGAAGATGCAGTCATCGCGTCCCCGATTGCTCACAAGTCTAAATCTTTACGCATAATTGCGTAGTCGCGGTCAACCGTTCGTGGGCGGTGCAGGCTCTTGCCAGTGACTCGACGGAAGCGCTATATGGTGGCCACTTATCGCTGAGTATATGGACGGGAGTGTTACACTATGGACGAGCGGCTCGATCGCCAGAAGTTGCTGCATCGATGGTTCTATTTGCAATTGCGAGTGAAGCATTTGCAGGAAGAGGTGCAAGGCTTAAGCAAGTGGCTTGTAGAGAATCGCGCCCCGGTTGAAGGTGGACCAAAGGAACGGCGCCAGCACCTGATGAAATCCGTATATTCCCGCGTGCGGTTGAATGAAGCTCGACCCGAGTTGAAAGCTATTGCTGCAGAGTCGAAGGAAGTTGCCATGCAGTTGAAGAGTGACAGAACGACAAGCGAAGGCGTCAGCTAGCTGGCTCGTCGATAGCTGAGGGGGAGCGTTGCGCCAGTTGTTGTTTGCGAAGTTCGGCCTTCCGGGCAATGTTTTTTTTGTGTTCCTCAACTGCTTTGAGACGCGCAGCAATCCTAGTTACAGCTTTTTCCACAGCTGAGCGGCGTTGCGCCAGATTCTGATTCCGAAGATCTGCTTTTTCGGCGATTTTCTTCTTGTGCTCCTCTACGGCCGCTAGGCGCGCCGCGACTTTGGCCGCAGCTTCTTCCGCAGCCGAGCGGGGAGGCCGTACCAGCTTCTGCTCCCGTAGCTCGGCTTTTCTGGCGATTTTCTTCTTGTGCTCCTCGACGGCCGCTAGGCGTGCCGCGACTTTGGCCGCAGCTTCTTCCGCAGCTGATCGACGTCGCGCCAGATTCTGCTCCCGAAGCTCGGCTTTTCTGACGATGTTCTTTTTGTGCTCCTCGACGGCCGCTAGGCGCGCAGCGGTTCTAGCCGCAGCCTCTTGCGCAGCTGAGCGACGTTGCGCCTGTTTCTGATTCCGAGACTGGGCCTCTCTCGCAATGTTTTTGCGTCCTTCGACGATCGTGAGTCGCGCAGCGATCTTAGCCGCTGCTTCTTTCGCCCTCGCCGCGGCGGCGGCTGCTTTTTCCTTGCGCAGATTCACTAGTGCCGTTGCCTGGGTTCTCTTTTTTTGCTCCTCGGCCCAGGCTGCGCGATGTCGGGCGAGTTGCCCCAGATATCGCATCCTTTTCTCCTCACGCCCCTTCGGTATTGAGACCAGCCACGCGTAGGCCAGCCCTAGGGCGATGGTTCCCAAAAGACTAAAAAGGCCGAAGTAAATCCAGAGACCATCCATCCTAGAGCCAGCCTCCCCACGCGCGTCCTACTCTACGCCACCATATGATGGAGTTCGGGCGGAGCTTACTAAAGGAGGCGCAGCTCATGCGGAGAATATTTCGGTGCAACTCTCTATTCTTCCCCGTCAAAGCAAGAGCACCGGAGCTGCCCCATCCCCGGCCGATCATTTGTGAGTGGCTGAGCTTATCGTCCTATGCCGCTGTCGGTCACTTGAGGTCCCGCAGGAACGCCTTCAGCTCCTCGTCCGAGACCCAGCGATTGTTGTTGTCGCTGGAGTAGCGGAAGCCGTCGGAAACCCGTTCGGCGCCGTTGCCGACATAGCTGTCGCGGTTCCACCAGTTGAACGCCGGCTCGATGACGTAGCAGTCCTCAAGTTCGCAGGTCTGCCGCGAATCGTCCTCGCCGACCATGACCTCGTGCAGCTTCTCGCCGGGGCGAATGCCGATGTTCTTCATCGGGATCGTCGGCGCCATGACGCGTGCGAGATCGGTGATCCGCATGCTGGGGATCTTCGGAACGAAGATCTCGCCGCCCTGGGCGGCATTGATCACGGACGCCGCGAAATCGACGCCCTGCTGCAGGGTGATCCAGAAGCGCGTCATGCGCTCGTCGGTGATCGGCAGGTGATCGGCCTTCTGCTCGACCAGCCGGCGGAAGAACGGAATGACGCTGCCGCGCGAGCCGACCACGTTGCCGTAGCGCAGCACGGTGAAGCGCGTGCCGATCGAACCGGAGAGGTTGTTGGCCGACACGAAGATCTTGTCGGAGGCGAGCTTGCTCGCGCCGTAGAGATTGATCGGGTTGCAGGCCTTGTCCGTGGAAAGGGCCAGCACGTTCTTGACGCCGTTGCGCAGCGCGGCATGAACCACGTTCTCGGCGCCGTTGACGTTGGTGTGCAGGCACTCGAACGGATTGTATTCGGCGGCCGGCACATGCTTCATCGCGGCCGCGTGTACGACACAGTCCACTTCGCGCATCGCCATCTCGAGGCGGTTCGCGTCGCGAACGTCGCCGATGAAGTAGCGGATCGCCGGATAGTTGTGCGGGTCGAAGCGCTGTTGCATTTCGTACTGCTTGAACTCGTCCCGCGAGTACACGATCACGCGTCGCGGCTTGGACCGCTCCAGTACGTTCTTGATGAACAGGTTGCCGAAAGAACCGGTCCCGCCCGTGATCAGCACGGATTTGTCATCGAAGAACGAATACGCCTTGTCGTTAATGACCCGCACCCAAAACCCCTTGTCTTTTGGAAGGACGGGCTCTGCGCCCCCGGCCTTTTTATACTACGTCAGCCGCGGCGTATTCGAGCATTTCGCTGAGGCGGCTGCCCAGGTCGCCCTGCGGCAGACCCAGCGTGGACTGAAGCGTGCCGAGGTCCATCTCGAAGGACGGATGCGGCACGTCGTACTCGATCTGTGCGCCGGCAATCTCCCCCAGGCGCTGGACGAGCAGGGAAACGGAGAGCGGCCCTGCATAACCGACATTTGTCACGAACCCCGGCCCCGGCGGACGCAACGCGGCCCGGACCATCGTGGAGGCCGCGTCGTCGACATGCATGGCCGACCACATGAGCGGCTGTGCTGGCAACGTTGGCGTCCTCCCTTTCTTGATCGCCTCGCACAATGCGTAGACGAGGCCGTTGCGTCGCGGCGGGCCGAAGAGCCCCGGAAGCCGCAGCGCCACCGCAGTGCAGCCGGCGGAAGCCAACAGGGCTTCCGCTTCGAGCTTGGCGCGGCCATAGGCCGATCGCGGATCAACCCGATCCTCACGCAACGGTTCCGGATGTCCGGGCCCGTAGACCGTCATCGACGATGCGAAGACGATATTGGAGACACCGACATCCAGCAGATTCCGGACCATCCGCACGCTGTCAGCACCCGCCTCCGCGTCATCGTATCCGCCGGCGTTCCTGGGAACCGCCGCCGCACAATGGACGACGACGCGGGGAACTGTCCGGTCTATGACATTGCGCAAACTGCCAACGTTCAAGAGATCGCAGGCAATATCCGCTCCACCGCCACGTGCGAGGCCCAGGCTCTCGATGCCCCTCGCCCGCAGTTGATCGATGACCCGACCTCCGAGGTAGCCTGCGGCTCCCGTGACCAGCACGGGCCTGGAGATGCCTTCTCTACGCACGCTTGAGCTTGAAAATCCTTCGCTTTCCATCAATGCCGATTTCCTCGACCTTGCTCAGTCCGGTCTTCTCGGAAATCAGCTTGACGAAATTGTCGGGCGACAGCGGCCGGTAGGCCGACTTCATCGGCAGTTCGCCGTCATCGTGCGATTCGAAGATCATCATCTTGCAATCGAGTTTCGGCAGGAAAGCCTCGAGCTGCTCCGTGGTCTCCTTGCGTTTCAGCGAATGATGGAGAACGTTGAGCGCCAAGATGACGTCGTGCTTCGTATTGGGCGTGTCGTAGTACGAGCCCTCGAAAAGGTCGAACTTCTTGCCCCAGAGTTCGCGAAGCTCGCGGATGACCTGGATGCACTGTTTGTTTCGCTCGACGGCGGTGACCGTGTAGCCGAGATCGTCGAGCCACAGCGAAAAGGCGCCGAAGTACGCGCCGATGTCGAGCGCGGTGCCTCCCTCGTATTCGAGATGCGGACCGATGATCGCCTGCCGCTTCTTCGGCTGATGCTTGGACGGCCAATCCTCGAAATCCGGATGGGGGATCTGGGCATAGAGCCTGCCCTTGGCGCTCATGATCTTCTGAACGACCTGTTTGAGATTCTCGGAGGCCGGTTTCGGATACTGAGGTTCCGCCATTGATATCTAGCCTTTTCTGCGATGAGCGCTGCAATTAGACCGTGAATGCTGGATTAGCAAGGACATGCGCCGAAATTCGGGCGGCCTGCATCTTAGTCTCAATAGGCTCCTCGTTCGTCTCGACTTTCGAGCTCCAGAATCCGACGGCGCAACGCAACGAGGCCAGGGTGGTGGCGGTTTCTCTCCATGGCCATCTCCAGGCGTTCCTGCCCATGCCTTGTGCGCAGGGCCTCGCTCCGACGACCGGAAAAATCAGCCGTAATTGTTTGACCGTGTGCAAAAGTATCACCCGAAATGCAATTTAAGAAACCCCGATCCTCGGCCCGCAGGCACAGGTCCGACACGGCATCCCACACCCTGCCGAAGCCAGCTTCTTCCAGCACGCCCACCTCTTCCAGCATGGATCGCCTGATCGCGACGCACGGTCCATCGACCCAGGAAACCAGGAGGGGGCGACCGTCCGACGCAGCAGCGCAGAGTGCCGAGACCTCCTCCACAGGCAGCCTCTCGAAGGTCTCGCCGGCAAGCAGGGCGTTCGATAGAGGACCGACCATCCCCAGCCGAGGCGCCTGCTCGCCGGTCGCCACAAGCCTGCACAAAGCATCGGTCGCGAGCGTCGCGCCACCTTCAAGAAGGACGATCCAGGCGCTGGCTGCTGCGCCGACGATCGCATTCACCGAAGCCACATCAGCCTCCCGCCCGGCGAAGACGACACGGCTGCCGCGCCGATCGAACCCCGCCAGCAGGCGGGACGCCTCTGGGGCTTCATTTTCGCCGAGAACCACGAGAGTCACTGAAAGGTCACCGAGGTGGACCTCACGCCTCTCGACGGACAAGGGTGGCAGCGTGGGATCGAGTTGCAGTCTGTACTGCAGATGCGGCGCCGAAGTGAGGTGCGGATGATTGCGCGCATGCACGCCCGGCGGCGCGAGGGCGACGATGGTTCGGATCTGCCGGCGCGCGACGACGGGAAAACTGATCTGATCGCGGGCGCTGCCCCGCTCGATCTCGCGCCACCACTCGGTCATGAGGGCGATACATGAGTGATCGTGATGCCGCCGCACCATGACCGACGTTTCCCACAGGCCCGAACCAGCCGGATGGCCCTCGATTCGATAGCGCGCCAGTTGGCGGGCAATGGCCTCGGCCTCCGGGTCCTTGCGCCTGATCCATTCATCGCCCTCGTCGAACACGCAATCGCGAGTCGGGTGAGTGAATACGCCTACCGCAGAGTCATCCGTGAGGGCGCCGGCGAACCGGCCTGCATCGCCGCGCACGCCAATATTGGCATCGATCCAGAGGCTGTGCCGGTATTCGGGAAAGTATAGATAGGGATGCAGCTTCGCGTGTCGTGCGGCTCGCCGGGGATCGGGATGATCGTAGATCAGCGGCCGCACCTTCCAGCCTTTCGCGTCGACAGGCCGATCGCTGAGAAGCACGAAGTCACAATCGTCGGGCATGAACTCGGGGGCGCGCACGACGTCGTAGCCACCGGCGACCGCCGTGTAGATGACGCATCGTCCCGTCGCCCGCTCCCATACCGATGGCACCGCCCCCGCCGCTTGCCGTCGTTCCGCCACCGCCGAAACCGACTGCTCCACCCTGTCGCGCCATGCCTGATGCTCGACATGGTGAAGGAAAGGATCGGCGGCCCAGTGGAGTCCGGGCACAGCCTGCCGGTAGGCGACGGGGTCGAAACGCAAGGCCGGACTGAACCCCTGCATCCATCCCGTCAGGCAATAATGCAGCGCCGGATCCCGCGCAGCGCCGCGGCGCGCCCCGGCCTCGACCTGGTCGAGATAGAAGTCCGTCTCGATCGTCGCGTCGATCGCGCGCACCCAGCGATGCAGCACGAGTCGCGCGAGTGCCCGATAGCCCGGTAGCGCCATGATTCCCAGACTGTCGATCAGAAAGCGCGCGACCCTGGGCGCAACGCGCTCTGTCGCGATGCGCGCGCGGCTCTTCAACCGGATCAGAGAGAACTGCAACGCCCCTCTTGCCGTTTTCATGGCGACACCGCCGTGGCGCAGTCGGCGGCGTATCTCTTCTGCTTCGGGCGCATGCTACGCCAATATCACTTGATATGTCAGGGATATAGTCCTACACACCCGCTTGGTCACCCTCGCAGTTCCCAATGAATTCAAAGACTTATCCGAAGCCGGCCTCGGAAAGCCTGAAGCAGGCCGTTCGAGAGATCATCGGCGGCGACGGAAAGGCTTATGCGGAAATCCCGCATCCGGATTTTGCCACCTGGCCGTCCAAGCGTAAGGCGGCCAAGCGTCAGAAGCTGATCGAGCCGCATCTGGAATACCGCGGAGGTACGGCGCTGGATATCGGCACCTATCTCGGAGCGTTCTCGCACTGGCTCGAAGACCTCGGTTATCGGGTCACGGCCGTCGAGCGCAATCGCCAGTGCGTCGCCGTCGCGCGCCAGCTGCGCGATCTCTCGGGCAAGACGTTCGAGATACAGGAAGGCTCCTTCCATGATCTCGCCCAGACCAAATTCGATGTCGTGCTCGCCCTCAACGTGTTCTACCAGTCACTGAGGCGACCGAATTCCTTCGCACAGCTCGAGGAGTTCCTGCCGCGGCTCGACTGCCACATGATGATCTTCGAGTCGCATGATCCCTCGGCCCTTCCCCCTGTCGAGGGCCGGCCGGACATGTCGCCCGAAGAATTCGTGCGCTTCATCGCCAAGAAGTCTGGCTTGTCGGACGTCCAGGAAATCGGCACGGACGGCGCGAGGACACTCTACAAGCTGAAGCGTCCTGCCGACGGCCGGGCGAAGGACGTACCCATCGATATCAAGCCGGCCGCGCCGGTCAAGAAAGCCGCGCCTGCCGCCAAATCCAGGCCAGCCAAGGAGGCGAAGCCGGCCAAGGAAGCCAAGCCGCCGATCACCGTGGCGGCCCTCGCGTTGCTTCTGGATGCCGGCGTCGAGAAGCTCGTCGGCGATCACATCGGCTGTGCGGTTCGCCAGCTCGACAAGAAGGAACACATCCGGCCCAAGGTCTCGCAGGGCAAGCGGCGGTACTTCCGGCACAGGCTCGAAACGATCGAGGCAAAGCCCAGGCAGTTGAGCGTCTTCTCCAAGAGCGGCGTAGGTGCTCCCAACTATCTCCTTCAGGTCGAATCCGTCCTCAACGACGTCAGGATCGAGGAGTTTCGCGCACCGCATTTCTATGGCATCGCCGATCTCGCCGATGGCCAGCGCGAAGGACGCGTCGGCGTCTGGGAGTTCATCGCCGGCGAAACCTATCCCGTCCAGCAGGCCAGCCGCGAGATCCTGCATCGGCTGGTCAAGGCGGCGGCCGGCATCGGCACGGCCACCGAAAACGCCAGGGTGCGCGTTCCGAAGCTTCGCGATCGCGTGGGCTTCGCAAAGCCACTGGCGGCCGCGGTCGAGACGACCCTGGCCATCCTCGAAACGCGCGGCGTGGACACCTCGTCCCTGAGGCCACAGGCGGATCGCTTTGCCGCGCACGAGGAAAGCGTACTGGCGCGCTTGCGCGACATCGGCAACACCACCCTCTGCCACATGGATTTCGGCAACAGCAACGTCGTGTTCCCCGAATCGGGACCGCCGATCGTCATCGACTGGGAATCGGCCTGCCTCGGCCCGCCGGCGAGCACTTTGCGCAAGCTCGCCCTGGTCGACGCGGATATCCATCCCGAACTCGCGGCGCTGTACGTGAAGACCGTCCACTCACTCGGCGGCAATGCCAATGTCGCCGACGCGCTCTTCTCGATGCGGGCGGTTCAGGTCTACTACTCGCTCGACTGGGGTTGCCGTCGCGATCCCCACGAAGGCAACATGGTGGAACACGCGATCCGCTGGGGTCTGACGAACCTCGACTTTCTCGAGATTCCGTAGCGGGTCCTACTGCCCCCTCATCTTCGAGAGGAGGTCCGGCGGGATGCTCCACTTCATGGCCACGATGCCGGCCGTCGTTTCGCTCGTCTCGCGCCCCGCCACGATCACGCCGCTGCTGCAGGCCTCGTTCATCGCGATGCTGGGATACCCCGAGCGATGGGTGAAGCTGCCGACATTTCCGATGATGTTCTGCCCGCTCCACGCCTTCGCGCTTTCCAGCGCGGCCGCGGCGGGAGCGTACCGCACGACAAGGCTGTTCGGAGTCGGCGGCGGCGAGGATCGTGAGGCGCGCGCCATGTACACCCACACCACGGTCGCCTGCGAGCCGCAGCGCATCGTCTGCATCGCCGGACTGACATAGCCCCCGCTCCAGTCGGCGTTCGTGCCGCCGAGATCGGCCCAGGTCTTTCCCCCATCGCGCGTCACGAACTGGCGCATCGAGGACCCGCCCTGACCGCGCGTGGCCCCGCGCGCGATGGCGATCCAGTCCATCTCCGACACGATCGCGACCGCCATCTCGTTGTAGTCGGTCTCGGGCGGCGTCCGGACGATGAGATGGGCCATCCAGGTCCTCCCGAGATCCGAAGAGACCAGCGCCCAGTTGTCCTCGCCGGCATAGGCCATCGCGACCAGCTTTCCGGAGGGCGTCGCCTGGATCTGGCCCCACAGGCGGAACGTCGTCTTGGGATTGGCACCGGTGAACTGGATCGGCTCGGCCTTGCTCCATGTGACGCCGTTGTCGGTCGAGATCCGCCGCAGCGAGTCCGTCCGGCCATTGTCGGGATTGACCCGGACATAGACGGCCATGAACGTACCGTTGGGCAGGCCGGCCAAAGCCCCGACATAGTAGAACGTGTCGTCGCTTCCGATTCCGTCGGCCAGGACGATGGCGCCCGACCAGCTTCCGCCGCCATCGTCGGAGTAGCGAAACTCCATGTTCGACGGCACGACGCGCGGACCGACGCTGATACGGCCGGCCGTCGCGCCGTCGACGGCGATGCTGCTGACGTGCTTGTAGCGCTGCCGCGTGTAGGCCCGCTTCGCGCCAGCGCCGGCAACGGTCTCCTCGATGCGCCGGCCGTCCCGATCCTCGCCGACGATCGTGAACCTGCGGGCCGTCTCATCCTTTTCGACGCTGATCGTGAGCTGGCCTGCCACAGGCAGTTCCGCCGATCCGCCCTTGGCGTAAGTCCCGTTGATGCTGAGCTGAGCCGGCCCCGGACCGTGAGGCTTCTGTGCCTTCGCTATTCCCTGATTGTCGCCGGACCCATGATTGTAGCCGCGATAGTAGAGCACGCCGAGCCGTCCGCCCTGGCCGCGGGCAAGGCGCGGGAAATGGGAGTAGTCGCCTTCCGCGACCTTGATCTCGCCCGCCTGGACGGCGTGGCCATAGTCCTGCTTCTGGGCCCACCCCGTTCCGGCTGCGAGGAACGGAACGGCGCACGAGACGCACAGGGCGAGCAGGATTTTCCTGAGGAACAACATGAAGCATCGCTCCGGAATTGGCCCAGCGGCGAGACTATCGGCGCTAGCCGACAATTGTTCAACGTCACCCGATCCACTAGTCTCGCCGTCACATTTCCTGCCCACCCATCGATGGCGCGACCGGCCCGACAGGCCGTCTGTCGCGTGGAGCGAGACATGAAAAGCACCTTCAAGATCGACAACACGCCCGTGGGCGATGGCGCTCCCTGCTACGTGATCGCCGAAATCGGTTCGAACCATAACCAGGATTTCGCCCTCGCCCTGAAGCACATCGACGCCGCCGCGGCTGCGGGGGTCGATGCGGTCAAGTTCCAGACCTTCAAGGCCTCGACCCATATCTCCCGCTACGCCGAATCGCCCGCCTATCTCGACAAGAAGGATCTCCACGAGCTGATCCATTCGCTCGAACTGGACCGCTCCTGGCATGGCGCCCTGAAGAAGCACAGCGAGGAGCGCGGGGTCACCTTCCTGAGTTCACCCTGCGACCATGAGGCGGTCGCCGAACTGGCGGCGCTGGGCATGGCGGCCAACAAGGTCGCCTCGTTCGACATGCCCGACCTGGACCTCGTCCGCGTCGTCGCGGAAACGGGCAAGCCGACGATCCTGTCGACCGGCCTTGCCGACTGGATGGAGATCCAGCGCGCCGTCGACACCTGCAGGGCGGCCGGAAACGAGGAGATCGTCCTGCTGCAATGCACGTCGATCTACCCGGCGCCGTCGCACCTCTCGAACCTGCGCGCGATGGCCACGATGCGCGACGCCTTCAATGTCATCACGGGCTATTCCGACCACACGCTCGGCGACAATGTCGCCTGCGCCGCGGTCGCGATGGGCGCCTGCATGATCGAGAAGCACTTCACACTGGATCGCAACCTGCCGGGGCCCGACCACTCCTTCGCCTGCCAGCCGGAAGAGCTGCGCGAGATGGTGCGCAAGATCCGCGAGATCGAGGCGGCGCTGGGCGACGGCGTGAAGAACGGCCCGCGCCCCGAGGAACAGGAAATGGCCGACAAGGCCCGTCGCAGCATTCACGCCGCGACCGACATCAAGGCCGGCGAGGTGATCCGCCGCGAGATGCTGGTCAACAAGCGCCCTGGCCACGGCATCCCCCCCCATCTTCGCGAGCATGTCGTGGGCCGCACCGCCCGCCGGGACATCAAGGCCGATGCGTGGCTCACCTGGGATGTGATCTGAGCGGCGCCCTCCCCCCTCAGCCTGTACCGCTCCTCGCGACGGGAGCCTTCCCGTGCGCATGATCGTGATCGGCCGAAGCGGCCAAGTCGCACGCGCTCTTGGCGAACGCGCGCGCGCAGACCTCGAGGTCGTCCGGCTGGGACGCCCGGCCCTCGACCTCGAGACGGTTCGCGATATCGCCGCTCCGTTGTCCACCCTGCGACCCGACGTCATCGTCAATGCCGCCGCGTTCACCGATGTCGACGGCGCCGAGCGCACACCCGAAGCATCCTTCAAGGTCAACCACGACGGCGCCCGCCGGGTCGCCGAGGCCGCGGCGTCGCTCGGTGTGCCGCTGGTCCACCTGTCCACCGAGTACGTCTTCGACGGCGATAGTGACCGTCCCTATCGGGAAGCCGACCCGACCGCTCCGCTCAACGTGTATGGCCGCTCGAAGCTGTCGGGCGAGGTCGCCGTCGCCGAAATCACGGCCGACCATGCGATCCTGCGAACGAGCTGGCTCTACTCACCCTACAGCCGCAACTTCTTCACCAAGGTGCTTGAGAAAAGTCGCGGCAGCGCGGAAATACCGGTGGTCGCCGACCGTCTCGGATCGCCGACCTCGGCCTTTGAACTGGCGCGCGGCATCGAGCAGGTCGCCCGCAATCTCCTGGCATGGCGGGACGGCCGCCGCGGCCGGGGCATGTTCCATATGACCTGTGCCGGCGAGACGAGCTGGGCAGGCTTCGCGTCCGAGATCCTGCGGAACACGGACTGCAGGGTTCGGCCCGTCACCTCCGACAGCTTCGTCGAACTCGCCCGGCGCCCGATGAATTCGCGCCTCTGCAACGACCGCCTCTCCGACGTGCATGGGGTCGTCCTGGCGCGCTGGCAGGACGCCCTGTCCGAGATTTGGACCCGTTACGGCGACGTCGGCAGGTAGTAGGTCGCCCCGCGGCTGATGTCGAAGTAGGCGCCGGTGAAGCCGCGCAGCAGCGTCAGGGCCTTCTGGATCTGGGCGGTCTCGGCATTGGCCACCAGCACGATGTCCTTGTCGCGCAGCACGATGTTCTGCGCGAAGAAGTAACCGTTGGTCTGCGTGAGATCGACCCGATAGATCACGCGGGTCTGCGGCCCCGACATGTTGCGGGTCTCGTCCGTCTGCACATAGGCGGTATCGACCGCCGCGGTATCCGAGGCGATGATCGAGCGGGCCAGCGCCGACGGTTCGTTGCGCAGGAGGTAGATGCCCGAGAGATCGCCGTAGGCGTCCATGGTGCCGCCCGCACGGGCGATGCCTTCGGCCAGGGTCACCCGTTCGGACTCCATGCCGTACTGCGCCACCTTGGTGACGGCGCCCAGAACGACGAAGGTCTTTGGGTTGCGGGTGAGCACAACCGTGTCGTTGGGCCTCGCAACGATGTTGTCCGGCGGGCTGGTCAGGACCTGCTGCAGGGGGATCGATGCCACCGTGTTGCCGCGCATGACGCGCACGTCTGTCTCGAAGGCCGGATAGCGCGGCCCGCCGGCCTGCGCGATGACGTCGAGCAGTCTCTCGCCGCGCAGGGTCAGCGGAACCAGACCGGCCTTGTTGACCTCGCCGCCCACCGAGACGGTGTTGGAATTGTTGTTGAGGACCGTGACGAGGACCTGTGGCTTGACGGTCTCGGGCGCCAGGAGGCGGGCGATCTCGTCGGCGGCCTGCGTCGGTGTGCGCCCGGCGACCCGGACACGGCCGACGAAGGGAATTAGGATCTGGCCATCGGGCTCGATCAACTGCCCGGGCAGGCTCGTGCCCTGGGCCGCCGTCGACGGCAACTGCGTCGTCGCACCACCCGTCGAGTTACCGAACAGCGGCGAGCCGCCGGCTTCGTAGATGCTGACGCCGACGACGTCACCCGGCTGGAGCGCCACGGTCGGACGATGGTTCTGGAGACGGAAGGAGCCCGGGAAGCCGTCTGTCTTGAATTGCGAAAGCGATCGCACAACCGTCGGCGTGACCTTGACGAGATAGACATCGAGAGTCGGATCGCTCGATCGTTCGACCTGGCTTTTCGTCGGACCGGCTGAAGGAAGGGCACATCCGGCCAGGGCGAAAGCGCCAAGGATCAGGACGACGAGCTTTGACAACGACATGCGGTCACGCACTCACGACAGATGAAGCGATTGGGCCTGCGTCTCCGCCCCGTGTTCCGAAGAACCGGAGACGCCCCCTGTCGTCGAGCATATCACTTCTGGCTTGGGGACCACTGAAAATAGGCCGGCAGTGTGGATAAAGCCGGCTGGGCTCTGTCCTTCGGCGACAGCAGGGGCTCGCCCGCGAGTTGCGGCCATGCGATCGCGAGATCGGGATCGTTCCAGGCAATCCCGCGATCATGCTCGGGGCTATAATAGCTTGTGAGCTTGTATTCGAGTTCCGTGTCAGGTTCCAAGGTACAGAACCCATGGGCAAAGCCCTCGGGTATCCAGAACTGCCGCCAATTCGAAGCGCTCAGCTCGACACCGATGTGACGGCCATAGGTCGGGGAACCGACCCTGATATCCACAGCCACGTCATAGGCCGCGCCGCGAACCACGCGCACGAGCTTGGCCTGAGCCATCGGCGGTGCCTGAAAATGAAGTCCGCGCAACGTGCCGGCCGAGCGCGACAGGGTGTGATTGTCCTGAACGACGCGAAGTGGGCCGGTATGCGCTTCGAGACGGCGGGCGCTGAACGTCTCCGAGACGAATCCCCTGTCGTCCCCGTGCCGCGTCGGCGTGAAGAGTATCGGCCCGTCGATATCGAATCTGACAACGTCCACGGTGCGTCCGACCTCCCCTTCTTTCGCTGCAACTATAGAAGAACGGGAGGGCAGCAATGAGACCGCCGTCCGTTCCTCCACAAAAAAAGGCGGCCCGTGAGGGCCGCCTTTTCGTTTTTTCGGTC